>WNGL01006206.1_pt1 | contig 14133 bp, 7 predicted proteins | sample 5400591 | NCBI WGS metagenome assembly WNGL01 (sample SAMN13153377, study PRJNA577476) | soil metagenome | isolation source: 80 cm soil or saprolite under Garry oak tree replicate 1 | place: USA:California | collected 2016-06-15
CGCCGCGCTCGCGCAGATGGAATCGCGGATGCTCACGAACTTCGAGGCGCTCGAACGCGACGAGCAAGGCTATTCGCAGGTCAATTCCCTGTTCGCAATCATCGAGGCACTGCGGCCGCTGCCCGGACGAAAGAGCGTCGTGCTGTTCTCGGAAGGGGTGTCGATCCCGCCGGCCGTGCTTCGCCTCTTCACCGGGGTCATCGATGCCGCGAATCGCGCCAACGTCAGCATCTACACGATGGACGCCGCCGGGCTGCGTGTCGAGAGCGAGCAGCGCAAGATCGGCGACGCCGTGAACGAGGCAGCCAAACGCGGCCTGACGTCGTACGCCTCGTCGGCAAGAGGTGGAGACGAGCCGTTGACCAAGGACCTCGAGCGCAACGAGGCCGTGCTTCGGCAGGATCCGCACACAGGCCTCGGCGAGCTGGCCCAGAATACCGGCGGGCAGCTCTTCGAGAACACGAACAACCTGCGCACCGGGTTCGAGCGGCTCGAAAGCGATCTGCGCAACTACTATCTGCTCGGCTATACACCGACGAACGCAACCTACGACGGCAAGTTCCGGACGATCGAGGTCCGGGTCACGCGGCCCGGCCTGACCGTCGCGGCCCGCAAGGGATACTTTGCCGTCCGTGATACGGGAGGAGCGCCCGTCAATACATGGGAGGCACCCGCTCTTGGGGCACTCGACCAGAAGCCGGTACCGAACGCGTTTCCGGTTCGCGCCGCGGCGCTCTCGTTCCCGAGCACAGATACTCCGGGTCGCGTGCCGGTTCTCGTGCATCTGAAGACCGCGCCGATGTCGTTTCCGCTGACCGAGGATCAGAAGAACTTCAAGAGCGACTTCGCCATCGTGGTGCGGTTCCTGGACTCGCAAGGGAAGGTCGCGCGCAAAGTGAGCCAGCATTACGAGATGACCGGCGAAGTCGAACGACTGTCGATCGCCCGCAACAGCGACGTGCTCTTCTATCGCGAGCCGGTGCTGCCGCCGGGTGTCTACACGATGGAGACGGTCGTCTACGACAACCCCTCGAAGAAGGCGAGCGTGCGCTATTCCACGGTCGAAGTGCCGACCATCGATCCGAAGAGACTTCGGATCAGCAGTCTCGTCCTCGTTGATCGCGGTGAACACGTGGGGGCGGAGGAGCCCAAGGAGAGTCCGCTCTTCGTGAAGGATGTGCTGATCTACCCGAATCTCACGGGTGAGGTCAGCAAGAGTGCCAAGGAGCTCGGATTCTTCTTTACGGTATATCCGAGCAAGACAACATCCGCGCCGCAGGCCGTCCTCGACGTGATCCAGAACGGCACGCGGCTGGCGCAACTTCCTCTGACGCTGAACGCTGCCGACCGGTTGGGACGCATCCAGCAGGTCGGACGCCTGCCTCTTGATGCGTTTGCGCCGGGCACCTACGAGTTGCGCGCCATTGTGAAGCAGGGAGCGGATCAGGTGTACAGCTCCGCGGTCGTGCGGGTATCCGAGTAGCTCACTGGCTCGCGTAAGTGGATGCTCACCGGGCCACCATCCACGTCCACTGAAACCGGAGGGGTCATGGCGAGGCCGCTCGTAATCGCACTCACCGCCGTTGCGCTCGGCTGGTCCGTCGGACGGCTGGGTGCCGCGCAGACTCCAGCATCGGCAGACAAGCAGACGTTCACGGCTGCGACCACCGCGATCCTCGTCGACGTGGTGGTCCGCGACCATCGCGGCGGCCGGCCGGTGACCGACCTGACAAGCGACGACTTTGCCGTCTTCGAGGACGGGGTCCCGCAGAGGATCGACTCGTTCTCGCGGGTGACGCGCGGCGGCGGCATCGGCGTCGGTATTCGGTGGAAGACACCCGCGACCACACGGGTCGCGGGTACATTCGGCGCCGAGACTGGGCAGGTTTCGGCCGCGGATCGGGCGCGGGACGAAGGCGCCACTGCCCTCGTATTCGATCATCTGTCCGAAGACGCGCTTCATCTCGCACAGCAAGCGACGCTGAAGTACGTCCCGATGAATGGCGACTCGGACATCCGCGTCGCCGTGTTCGCGACCGAGCCACACGTCTCGCTGCTGCAGCCCTTCACAACGGACCGGGCAGCAATCAGGAAGGCGGTCGCCGCTCTCATGCCTGCCGGCACGGCAGCTGCCGATCAAAAGGCCGAGCGCCGGCAGGACGTGGTCGATCGGCGACGCGAGCTGCTGGCCGAGACGCAGGCGCTCGCGGCCGCGGCGACAACGGGCGGCGGTGGTGCGGCGCTCGCGCAGGCGGGGCCTGCAATGGGGCAGACCGAAGCGGAAGTGCAACTCCTCGAGCTCGAGCGCTCGATGATCGATTCGTTCGGCTCGCTCGATCGCGATCACCGGGGCTACGACACCACAATATCGCTGGTTTCGGTCATTCGCTCGCTGGCCGAGATGCCCGGACGCAAGTCGGTCGTGTTCTTCTCAGAAGGACTGCCCGTGTCGCCGGTGCTGAGTGCCAGACTGGACGATTTGATCGCGGCGGCGAACCGCGCGAACGTCACCGTGTACGCGGTGGACGCGCATGGGCTCCGGACCAGGAGCTCGTTCACCGACACCCGCCGGGAGATGCAGGAATTCGTGGACGAACGGCTGCTGCAGACCGGCAGCGGCTCGACGTGGACGAATCAGCCGTTGACCATGGGATTCGAGCGAGTCGAAGATATGGTCCGCCTCGACTCGCGGACGGGTCTTGCGCGGCTGGCCGATGACACCGGCGGGTTTCTCGTCGAAGAATCGAACGATCTCCGATCCGCCTTCCGCCGCATCGACGAGGACAATCAGTTCCATTACTTGCTCACGTATTCCCCGAAGAACGCCGAGTTCGATGGCAAGTTCCGCACGATCCACGTGACAGTTCATCGCCCCGGCATGCAGGTGTTCGCGCGGAAGGGGTACCGGGCCATCCGGGCGCCGGGCATCGTGGACGCCGGCAGCTACGACGTCGCTGCGCTGGCGATGCTCGATCGCGCGCCGCTGCCGAATGCATTCCCGGCCCACGCCGCGGGCTTCAGCTTCCCGGATCCGGACCGGCCCGGGCTAACGCCCGTCGTCGTCCACGTGAGCACCCGTGGCTTCCGGTTCGTCGTCGATCCGGACCGATCCACGTATTCAGCGCAGGCATCGATCGTCGTCCGAATCCGCGATGAGAAGGGGCACGAGGTCCAGAGGCTCAGCCAGCAGTACCTGCTGTCCGGCGATGCAAAGGATCTCGAGGCGGCCAAGAGGGGCGACATCTTCTTTTACCGCGAGGCCGATCTGTCGCCGAGCGTTTACACGATGGAGACGGTCGTGTACGACGCGCTGGCGCACGACGGCAGCGCGCGCGTGGCGACGCTCACGGTGCCTTCCGTCAAGCGGTCAGGGATCGGCATGAGCAGCCTCGTCCTCGTCAATCGTGCCGAGGAGAGCAAGGACGACCGAGCGGCCGACAAGGCGCGGCCGCTGTACGTCGGTAACATGCTGCTGTATCCGAATCTCGGCGAGGTGATTCAGAAATCCGTGAACGCGGAGCTTCCGTTCTACTTCACGCTGTACGGAGACGTGCGCGGCGTGAAGGCTGACGCGCAGCTGCTGCGCAATGGCGAGCCGATCGCCGAAGCGCCGATTGAATTGGCCGCTTCGAACGGCCCCCGCGTTCAGCACGTCGGCCGTGTCCGGGTCGGCGGGCTTCCCGCTGGCACCTACCAACTGCGCATCCGCGTCAGTGCCGACGGCCAGGAAGTCGCCCGATCCGCATTCTTCACGCTGCAGGATTAGCGCGCGTCAAGGTCCGCCTGAAGCCGGCCTCTCTTCGGGCGGAAGTTCAGCGCTGCACGGCCGCAATGTATCCCGGTCGCACCCCGACTGTGACCTTCGGTCGCTTTACCTTGACGCTGACCTTGCGGAACTTACCATCCATCTTCGCCGACCTGACGTTCAAGCAGCGCATGAGCCAGAGCGGAGCGAGTAAGAGAAGATGGAGGATGGGGCCAAGCACTTCGACGCCGACCCGGACCTGACTGCGGTCCTCGTCTGCCGTGGCAGGCGCTCACTTCTCGAATTCGACGTTGTCCACGACCACCATGCCCTGCTGATTCAGCTGGCACTGATCGCAGAACGCGGTCAGGTTGATCGAGGTGAGCTTTCTGAAGATCTCCTTCGGGTCCACACGGCGATCGGTCACCCATGACGGCTGCGCGAATGCCGAGAGCGGCACTTTGTAGGTGCTCAAGCCGGGCCGCACCTTGAAGTTCATCTGCGGATACGTGTTGGCCATATCCTTTCCACGTTCGCCGCTGATCGCTTCCAACCGCAGGATCTGGATGCCGGTCGCGTAGACCTGCAGCGACAGCGTCTTGTATGCACTGACGTCCTCGGGCACCGGCTTGCCGTCGGCGTCGGGCAGGCCGTGGATTTCCAGCGTCACGCCCGCCCAGTCGTTCGGCGCGAACAACATGTAGTCGAACTTCGCCGCGTGGTTCGGGTCATCCTTCTTGAGGCGGACGATCTCCGGCGCGGGTGGGTCGGCGCCTTCCATCCCTTTGAAAGTGCTCTTGTGGCTGTGGCTTTCCTCGTACGCGTCCATCTGGATCAGCCCGCCGCGCGTGCTCACCGGACGGTTCTTCTCCATCCGCTCGAAATCGGCATAGACGAGCACCTTCGAATCAGGGGCCGGCGAAACAGCGGGCTGCTGCGCAACCGACAGCGGCACCGCGACCGCGAGAGCGATTAGCGGCTTCACGCGAGATCCTCCTGTGGATTGCGGAAGATGTTCCGGCCATCCTAACGCTATTTGCGCTGGAGCGCCACAGTCGGCGGGCAGCGGCGCGGCCTCAACCCGTGGTGCCGCGCTGTCGCTCGCATCGCCGTCGGCCGGATGCCGATCGGCGCGCACATCAACGCGACGGACTCGGATGCCGGGTCCTGATCGGTTTCTTTGTCTGATTCATCCAGACGTCGATCCAGTGCGGGGCCGGTTTTCCTATGGAAAAGTAGCCGGTCACGATGTCGAGATGTCCATCACCGTCGAGGTCGGCGACGTCCAGCGTGGCGTGACGCGGAAAGCCCATCTCGATCGTGTGCTTCACGAATACGCCCGGCTTGGTCTGCTCGAGCCATACGAGGGCGGGGAGCACGCTCTCGTCCTGGTCCGACCCGCCTGCGAGGAGCGCGCACGCCACGATATCGAGATCGCCGTCGCCGTCTACGTCCGCCGCGACGGCGCGGTGGACGCCCGGCATCGCCGCAATCGTGTGCTCCACGAACGGATACGTGCCTCTGTTCTCGAGCCACTGAATCCCGTGGTACGGCTTCACCAGCCCGTCGTCGAACGTGTCACCGTGCGAGTACAGCACGTCGAGGTCGCCGTCGCCGTCGAGATCGACCAGCTGAATGCCCGTCGATCCCCAGTTCGGGTGCGGCGCCTGATAGATTATCTTCTGCTCGAACGTGAAGTCTCCCTTGCCGGTGTTCAGGTAGGCGACGATTGTCTCGAACTGTTGCGAGAGCAGCGCCACGAAATCCATCTTGCCGTCGTGGTTCAGATCGACCGGGATAACGTGAATCGCGCCGGGCCGCGGATCGATGACGTGCGTCTTGAACGACGGGTGCGCGGGATCGGTCGTCAGGTTCTCGAGAACGGCGATCTGCCCCGTTGTGTGCCATCCGAACGCCGCGACAACGAGATCCTTCTTGCCGTCGCCGTTGAAATCTGCGGCTTCCACGTCGGCGACACGCGGCCATCCGTCAAGCCAGAACTGGCTGAACTTCCCGTTGCCGAGACCGCGCATCCAGATCACCGCACCGTCGTGGTGATCGGCGGGAAAGAACTGGCCAAGATCGCCGACGAGCAGGTCCTTCCTGCCGTCGCCGTCCAGGTCGGTGAAGGCGACATGGGCGGGATGTGGAATGTTGGCCACCACCGACAACGTGCTTCCCGGCTTGTCGGGGTGTCCCTTGAAAACGACACCCTGCCGCATCTCCGTCGCGAGCACGTCGAGTTTGCCGTCGCCGTCGAGGTCGACCAGCTCGACGTTCGACACGGCGGGATCGTTCGGCATCTCCGGCACGCTGAGACCGTAGTGCGTGAACTTGACCGGCGACTCGGACGGATCAGGCCAGCGCTCCGGCGCAGGGAGGTGGTCCGGCGCATTCTTCACCATGTACCGCAGTACCTGCTCCATGTCGGGCGGCAGCAGCACGTTCCTGTACACCACGTCGGGATCGCCCGTCGGCGGCACGCGGCCCTCCCGCAGAAACGTCATCCGCACGATTTCGGGGCGCCATGCGTCTTTCGGGAGAATGTCAGGCGGCGGAAAGTTGTGGCACGGCGTACAGGTCGCTCTCGCCAGTTTCTCGTCCTCCGGCATGCCTGCTGGCGTCGGCTGCGGCGCGCGTGAGTCTTGCGAGAACGCGGCGACGGGCGAAGCAACGTGCCGGCTGAGCACCACGAAGTCGCCGCAGAGAACAACGATCAGGAACGCCGCGGCCGGGACCCGAAGGGGCCCGAGGCGAGTCGAACGAGGCATTCATCGGATGCTAGCATACGCGTCCTTCGCCGGGAAAACGGAAGCTCCTCCGACCCGAGTGCTAAGATAGAGGCTCTTAATGGTCTGCTCCCGCCGGGATTTCACTTCATCAATTCACTCGCAATCCTCATGATGGGCCGGTCAGGGCTACTCGTACCGTCTCGTCGTCAATTTCTGCGGCTGCTCGGTCTGGCGGGCGCGTCGTCGATCGGAGGCCTGTCGCGCCTGGAGTCCTGTCTGTTCGCCGCGCCGCCGCTCTTCGAGGAGATCGATCCGATCGCGAGCGGCATCACGTGGGTCCACGAGAACGCGATGTCGCCCAACCGGTATCTGCCGGAGACGATCGGACCGGGCGTGGCGTTCTTCGACTACGACAACGACGGCTGGATGGACCTGTTTCTGGTGAACAGCGGCGCGTCGGACTTCTACCAGCCGCCGAAGCCGCTCAAGAACGCATTGTACAAGAACAATCGCGACGGGACGTTCACCGACGTCACCGACAAGGCGGGCGTCGCCGGCGGGAAGCAGTTCGGGATGGGCTGCACCATCGCCGACTACGACAACGACGGCTATCCCGACATCCTGGTGACGGCATACGGACGCTGCACGCTGTACCACAACAACGGCAACGGCACGTTCACCGATGTCACCGACAAGGCGGGCGTCGCATCGCCGGGATGGACGACGAGCGCGGTCTGGTTCGACTACGACAACGACGGCAAGCTCGATCTCTTCCTGTGCAGCTTCGTCCAGTTCTCGCTCGCGAACAACGTGTTCTGCGGCGACAACAAGCTCGGCAAGCGCTTCTATTGCATCCCGCGCGTGTTCAAGCCGACCTCCAGCCTGCTCTATCACAACAACGGCGACGGCACGTTCACGGAGGTTGGCGTCGGTACCGACATCCACCGCATGCTCGGCAAGGGGCTCGGCGCCGTCGCGACCGATATCAACGGCGATGGCCTGATGGATCTCTTCGTCGCCAACGACACGGTGCAGAACTTCCTGTTCGTGAATCGCGGGAAGGGCAAGTGGGAAGAGATCGCGCTCGCGGCGGAGGTCGGCTTCAGCGTCAACGGCACTCCACGTTCGGGCATGGGCGTCGACGCCGCGGACTTCGACGGCGACGGTCGGCAGGACCTGTTCGTGGCGAACGTCGATCAGGAGATGTTCTCGCTGTACAAAAACGACGGGAACGAATTCTTCACGGACGTCGCGGCGGCCAACGGCATCGCGCAGGCGACGCGGCTGCTCAGCGGCTGGGGGCTGAAGTTCTTCGACTACGATAACGACGGCTTTGTCGATCTGATCCTCGCCAACGGGCATCCCGACGACATGATCGACATCTATTCGCAGCAGGTCCGGTACAAGGAGCCTCTGCTGCTCTTCCATCACGATGGAACGAAGCTGTCGAACGTCAGCGCGCAGGCCGGTCCAACGTTCCAGAAGTCCTTTCCCGCGCGCGGCCTGGCCATCGGCGACTACAACAACGACGGCCGGCTCGACGTGCTGGTCGGCAACAACGGCGGCGCGCCGGTGCTGCTCAAGAACAACGCCGGGGATGGCAATCACTGGATCGGCGTGAAGCTGCAGGGGACGAGCTGCAACCGCGATGGGATCGGCGCCACGCTCACGTGGTCGGCCAACGGCAAGCCGCACAAGAAATACAAGTCGAACGGCGGCAGTTATCTCTCCTCGCACGACATGCGGGAGGTGCTCGGCCTCGGCGCCGCGACGAAGGTGGACTGGCTCGAAATCAAGTGGCCGCCGCCGAGCGGGCGCGTCGAACGCCTCACGGACGTCCCGGTCGATCGCTACGTCACCATTGTCGAAGGAAAAGGGAAGATCGAGACTGCGTAGCGCAGGTCTTTAGACCTGCTGGGGAAGCAGACCTAAAGGTCTGCACTACGTCTGATTATCATGCGTGTTGCGATTTGGCTGTTTGTGCTTTGGCTCGTTCCCGCCGTCGCCCATGCTGAGACCGGCCGCGCCGCGTGGCTGCGGTACGCGCCGCTCGAATCGGACGCGGCCGCGCGCGCGGACGCCGTAGTCCCGCACGTCGTCACTCGACTGGACGATGACGCGCCGGTGCAGGCGGCGGAGCAGGAACTCCGGGACGGCGTCGAACGCATGCTGCGACGGCCGATCGAGCCGGCGGCACGGATTCCCGGCAGCGGCGCACTCGTCATCGGAACGCTCGCCCACCTCCGCCAGACCGCCCCCTGGCTGACGCCTGCGGGCGCCCTGCCGCCCGACGGGTACTGGCTGCGGACTGTCCGGGTCGGGACCGCCGGCTACACGGTCATCGCGGGCGGCAGCGCCCGCGGTGTCTTGTACGGAGCCTTCGCGTGGCTGCGAAAGCTTGCCTCCGGTGAGGCGCTCGATGAGCTCAATGACCGCCAGGTCCCGTACGCGCCGATCCGATGGGTGAATCAGTGGGACAACCTCGACGGCTCGATCGAGCGCGGCTACGGCGGCCGTTCGATCTTCTGGGCAGACGGGCACGTGCGCGCGGACCTCACGCGCGCAGCCGAGTACGGCCGGCTCCTCGCGTCGCTCGGCATCAACGGCATTTCCGTCAACAACGTCAACGCGAATCCGGCGCTGCTCTCTTCGGACTACATCCCCCAAATCGCGCGGATCGCGGGCGCGCTGCGTCCGTGGGGCCTGCGCGTGGCGCTCGCGATCGACTTCGGCAGCCCGGCGTCGGTCGGGCATCTGTCAACTTACGATCCGCTCGATCCCGCCGTCGCGGCCTGGTGGAAGGCCAGGGCCGACGAGTTGTACGCCGCCATCCCCGATTTTGCCGGTTTCGTGTTGAAGGCCGATTCGGAAGGACGCGTTGGACCGTCCACGTACGGGCGCACGCACGCGGATGCCGCGAACGTCGTCGCACGGGCGCTTGCGCCGCATGGGGGCATCCTCTTTTATCGGGGCTTTGTCTACGACCATCACATGGACTGGCGGAATCCAAAGAACGACCGCGCGCGGGCTGCGTACGACAATTTTCATCCGCTCGACGGCACGTTCGACGACAACGTTATCGTGCAGATCAAGAACGGTCCGATCGATTTTCAGGTCCGTGAACCGCCGTCGCCGCTGTTCGCCGGCCTCGAGCGGACGAACGAAGCCGTCGAGCTGCAGATCACGCAGGAATACACCGGGCAGGCGCGGCACTTCGTGTTTCTCGGGCCGATGTGGAAGGAGACGCTCGATTTCGACATGCACGCACGTGGTGGATCGACGCCGGTTAAAGCCATCGTCGCGGGCAAGGTGTTCGCGCGGCCGCTCGGCGGGTTCGCCGGCGTGGCCAATATCGGCGATGCGGAGAACTGGTTCGGCAACCACCTGTCGCAGGCGAATCTCTACGCGTTCGGCCGCCTGGCGTGGAATCCCGACTTGCCTGCGCGCACCATCGCCGAGGAGTGGACGCGACTCACGTTCGGAGGCGAGCGTCACCTCGTCGATACGCTGACGCCGATGCTGCTCGGCTCCTGGCGCACGTACGAGAATTACACCGGTCCCTTCGGTCTGCAAACACTGACGGACATCGTCGGCAACCATTACGGTGTGTCGGTGGAAGCGTCCGAGAATAATGGCTGGGGACAGTGGCATCGCGCCGACGAGCACGGCGTCGGTATGGATCGCACGGTCGCGACCGGCACCGCCTTCGTCGGCCAGTACCCTGCTGCCGTGCGAGACATGTACGAGTCCCTGGATCGGTGTCCGGACGATCTCCTGCTGTTCGTGCACCATGTGCCGTACACGTACCGGCTGCATACGGGGAAGACCGTGGTCCAGTCCATCTACGACTCGCACTACGACGGCGCCGAGGCAGTGGCCGGTTACGTTCGCGACTGGCGCACGCTCGAGACTCGGGTGGACGCCGAGCGCTACCAGGCGGTCCTGAAGCAGTTGGAGTATCAGGCCGGCCAGGCGGTGGTCTGGCGCGATGCTGTGTCGCGGTGGTTCCAGCGCGAGTCCGGCACTCCGGACGAGGCAGGGCGGGTCGAACACTATCCAGGCAGAATCGAGGCGGAAGCCGCTCGCCTCGATGGCTATCAGATCGTTTCGGTGACGCCCTGGGAAGCGGCGTCGGGTGGACAGGCCGTCGAGTGCCATGCCGCGAAGTGCGATGCGACGTTCACATACTACGGCGCCGGCGGCGGCCACGACCTCGTCATTCAGTATTTCGACGTGAACACCGGCGCGGCGCACTTTCGCGTGCGCATCGGGGAGAAGATCCTGGCGGATTGGGTCGCCGACGATCGATTGCCCACGGCTAAACTGGACGGCTCGTCTTCGACGCCATTCGTGATTCGAGGCGTCTCCCTGCAGCCGGGCGACGAAATCGTGGTCGAGGGCACGCCGGACGGACGCGAGACGGCGGCCTTGGACTACATTGAGATTCGCCGCTCATGAACATCACCGACCTGCGCGCCACATCCGTCACCGTGCCCCTGGAGGCGCCGCTGCGGCACGCCAACGGCTGTCACTGGGGCCGGTTCGTGCGCACGATCGTCGAGCTCGAGACCGACAACGGCCTTGTCGGCCTCGGCGAGCTGGGCGGCGGCGGCCAAGCGGCTGAAGCGGCCATCGCTTCGCTGAAGCCCTATCTGCTCGGCCGCGATCCGGCGCGGCTCGAGGAGATGCACTTCCTCCTGGCGAATCCGACCGCGTCGCTTTACAACAACCGGACGCAGCTCGTCGCCGCGCTGGAGTTCGCCTGCCTCGACGTACTCGGCCAGGCGTGGAACGCGCCCGTGTCGGACATTCTCGGCGGGGCGCTCCGCGACCGCGTCCCGTTCGCGTCGTATCTCTTTTTTCGCTACGCGAATGCAGAGGGCAAGGGCGAGGTACGCACGAGCGAACAGCTCGTGGCGCACGCCCGGGAGCTGAGGAAGGAGTGCGGGTTTCACACGCACAAACTGAAAGGGGGCGTGTTTCACCCAGATTACGAGCTGGAGTGCTATCGTGCGCTGGCCAAGGCGTGTCCGGGCGACCGCGTCCGGTTCGATCCGAACGCCGTGTGGTCCGCAGAACAGGCCATCCGCTTCGGGCGCGCGATCGAGGACCTCGACAACGATTACCTCGAGGATCCAGTGTTCGGTCTGCACGGCATGCGGCGCGTTCGCGAGAAGCTTCGCACGCCCCTCGCCACCAACACCGTCGTCGTCAACTTCGAGCAACTGGCGGCGAACGTCCTCGACACCGCCGTCGACGTCGTGCTGCTCGACACGACGTTCTGGGGCGGCATGCGCGCCTGCGTGAAAGCGGCGGGCGTCTGCGAAACGTTTCAGCTCGGCGTTGCGGTGCACTCCTCGGGTGAGCTCGGCATCCAGCTCGCAACCATGCTGCATCTTGGCGCGGTCCTGCCGAATCTCTCCTTCGCCGCCGACGCGCATTACCATCACCTGACCGACGACGTGATCGCCGGGGGCAAGCTGCGCTATGTCGACGGCGCGATCGCGGTCCCGTCCGGCCCCGGTCTCGGCGTACGGCTCGATCGTGAAAAGCTCGCGCGGTATGCGGCCCTCTACCGGGAGCTGGGTCCGTATCCGTACGATCAGGATCCCGGCCGGCCTGGGTGGACGCCGATCATTCCAAACGATCGTTGGGCGGATCCGGCGGACGCGCGCACGCCACAAGTAAATTGGTGAATCTGCGAATTGGTGAATTGGTGAGTTGTCTTTGTTGAAGCACGCGCGGTAGCGCGTGCCATGCGAATTCACCAACTCACCAGATCACCAATTCACCAGATCACCAATCACGACTGGTGCACCGGAACCGCCAGATACCCGGCGCGCGCCCTCACGGTCACCTTCGACCGTTTCACCTTGACGTTCACGCGGCGGAAGCTTCCGTCGAGCGCGGCGTTGGTCGACTGATAGCCGAGCAGGTAGTACGTCGTGCGCTCCACCTGCATGCGCGCGACGCCGGCGCCGAGATCGTTCGTATTCTCGAGCAGAAACCCGCCCGTCTCTTTGGCCAGACGGCCAAGCACCGCGGTCGGCCGCGACGAGAGCATCTGCTCCTGCGTCTCCAGGCCCTTGGTCCACGCGCCGTCCGGCCGCTGCGCGTCGCCTACGCCCTGCGCTCCGGCGAGTGTGACGTTGCGTTTGACCTCAGCTTCCTTGCTGTTCACGCGCAGTCCTGCGGCGTCCACCGTATAGATCGCGATGTTCGCGCGATTCGCCTGTCCGATGAGCGTATCGAAGCGTGCCTTCAGCCGGTCGGTAATCGGCAGGCTCTCGCTGAAGTACAGGATGCTCTTGCGGCCAGGGAGCATCGCGAGACCGTTCACCGCGGCTCGCAACCCTGACAGCGATGTGTCGCCCTCGTACTCCGTCAGGAAGCGGCTGTAGCCCTCTTCCATCCGCAGTTCCATGCGGGTCAGCATCTTTTCGCTGTCGGTCGGATCCGTGCCGTAGAGTCGCCGCTCACGCTCGGAGATTGTCATCGATCCTGCGGCGTACTCCGCCCCAGCGGTGGGCGGCGTCGAGACGTCGAGACCCTGTGTGCGCACCGGCGTTCTCGTGCGCTCCGCTTCGGCAGACAAATTGGTCGGCGCCGTCTGTGCTACGAGCTCGATTGCATATTGCAACGCCTCTCTCCGATTCGTGAAGGACTGTACCTTCCTGAACGCGAGATCTGCCAGAAAGACCCCCGCGTAGTCGTGCGGCGGCGAGAGCGTGTCCACATAGGCGAGCGCCGCGTTGCGCGCCAGCGGGCGCACCTCCAGCGAGAGACGATCGAAGAGGATCGCGGTGACGCTCGGCGCATTGTCGGCGGCTGGCGTCGCTGCGCCGGCCGGCGGCGCAACGGCCGTCACGGAAGCCGCGGGGGCCGGAACGGCGCCCGCCGCCGCCTTGTCCTGCGAACGGGCAACACCGGCGTGGACCAGTCGCACGGAGAGGATCTGCTGCTTCACGCCGTCTTCCGACAGCTCGAAGTCCGCCGGAGCGAGATCCACAATCGACTGTCCGTGCTTGTCGACGACGGAGACATCGATCACGACTCCCGCGGTGGTCGTCTTCACCACCGGCGGCTGCGATTGGCCGTGCGCGCCGACCGTGGCGAAGACAAGCGCCAGGCAGATGCAAATTCTCGACGTCATGTCCGCCCTCCCAGTTCCGGGTCGCCGTCACTATAGTGTAGGCGGTGCTGACGAATGAGGACGATTATTCTTCTGCTCTTTGGGTTGCTCGTATCGCTCCCCGATGGCTGGCTCATGCTGGTCGAACAACATCCCACGCCGGTTCTGACGACCCGCTCCGCAGGCGGAAGGCATCAAATACGGCTTCGAAGAGTGGGCCGCACGTTTGCTGTTGGATACGCGCGTGTGAAGCTCGTCGACTGATTTTGCGGCGCTAGTGGAGCGTTCGTGCGATTTATAAAGCCCCTGCACGCGGGTGGCGCGAACGGGGCCGCCCCGCTTCGCGCCGCAGGCGCCTTTCCCGTGACTGTGCTCTTGGCGCCGAGCACGAAGTGGGGCTGTTCGCGACAGGACCCGCGATCGCGCTTTACATATCGCGCAAACGCTCCACTAAGCTAACAGTCCTTTCAAAACCTAGAGCGCCTGGAAGACGCCCACCATTTAGCGCTCTGAAAGCGTCCACG
>WNGL01006207.1_pt2 | contig 14130 bp, 18 predicted proteins | sample 5400591 | NCBI WGS metagenome assembly WNGL01 (sample SAMN13153377, study PRJNA577476) | soil metagenome | isolation source: 80 cm soil or saprolite under Garry oak tree replicate 1 | place: USA:California | collected 2016-06-15
TTAACTTTTACGCTAAAAATAACCTAGGCCCACATTGACTCTGCGTCAAAATAAAACATTGGCGGGGGGTAATGGGTCAGTCTCGAACGGCCCGTGAAAACTTGAACGCTTGTCAAAATGGGCATGGCGGATAAACTGCTTCAGGTTAGGCCGAGCAGCCCCGCATGAATAACACCCTCATTATTCTGGTTGTTGTCATCGCCTTTGTCGGAGGCGCGATTGTATGGGCACGATTTTCAGGGTCAGGCGGCGTTCAGTCACCGAAAGCAACGCAGGACGCTGATGATTTTCCGCCAAAGCCCAAATGGAAGCCGACAGTGCCTGTGGATATTCCGAGGACGGTGCAGACGTTTGCTTACTATACCGACAGGAAAAGAACGTTCGCGGTTTTTACTCACGGCACGTGCGTCTTGTTGCCGGAAGGCAGCACGGACGGAGAGAAAGACGCCAAAGAGATTCTCGACAAGGTTTATCACTACCATCCTGATTTTAACCCGCAGGCGATGGACGACGGACACTTCATGATTAGTTACTCGCAGCCTGCATATTCGGTCGTCTTTAAGGAGGAGTTGGAGACACATCGCGACTACATCGACCGCAATCATCTCGACGGCGTTGTCCGCGCTGAGGTGCTCCTCAACGCGAAGGGCGAGCCCAACAAGTTTGACGACCGAGGGAAGGTGGGGCTGTTCGGGCGAGCACGGATGTTTCTCGACGCACAGACACCGGTTGTCGTTCAGATTTGGAGACCACAGCCATGATTGCTCGGCCTAACGAACCGCTGGACCGAATGACGAGGAGCGCGGTCACGTCCTCGTTCCAAAGCGGGCGTCCTTGGCGCGCTCCTTGTCATCGGTCAGCTTTGCGTTGGCCCGCAAACGCACTTGCAATATATGGGCCTTTTCGACTTTTTAATCCAAAGAAGGCTGAGATGTTTTCAGGCGGTTCGGGCGAGAGTTTCGAGACCGCTGTTGTCCTGAACACCAGAAATGGTAGCGCCGGCGTTGCCGCTGAGAGTCAGTTTATCACGGCTCAGAGCGGCACACGCGACAAGGACTGGAAGAAGAAGGAACAAACCCTCGTGTCGGACAAGAACAAGCATTATGATGTAGTGACCGTTGAGTTGAGCGACGGCAAGACGAGGGTGTTCCATTTCGACATCTCCCAGTTTTATGGAAGACTATGATTCGGTCCAACCAACCGGCTGCAGCGAACCCGGCGATAGCGTCTCGGTTTCAGTTTTGGCGGCAGTGGCGCGGCGTCGCTGAGCCGCTGCGTTAGGCGCATTATGAGATCGATACGCCGGCCCAAGCTGGTTGGGACAGTAGTGGGAGTCGTGTTGTTAGCGATTCTGGTGCGGTACGTTTCCTGGGAACGCGACGCTCCGAAAGGATTAGTCTGGATGAAGCCAAGCGAGCTGGCGCAGTACATCCAGCCAGGACCACTTACACTCCTTGGGTACAAGATTCTAAGGCTGCCGGGACCGTTTTGGGGATGGTACATGAAGGTTCGCGAGCAAATCTTGATTGAGACTCGATTGCTCGCGCTCACCGGAGAAGCGGCGCAGCAGGCCGAACTTCCCTCCGAGTGTCAAACCAACGAAGATGGTGCGCGGGCTTGGATCCTCTCCGCTGAGCAGCTCGCAAGTATGAAGCAACAGCTCAAAGCCCTGTCCGGTGTCTCCGTAGCTCATTCCTTAAGCTTGAGGACATACGACGGTGGTCAGACGACACAGTTCGCGGGTGGCGCACCTTGGACCTCAAAGAGCAACTCGACCTTCATCGGGCTTACAATCGATTTGCTTCCGAGGGTGGTCGGACGTTCGTTCAACGTGCTGTTAGGCGCGACCTCAACCGATAGTGGGTTGTCGCCAGACGGGACGATTGTGGGGGCGACTACGAACCTCACAGCCGCGTGCAAGGTCTTGCTCCCGAACGGCGGGGGCTTAGTTATGGACGGCGGAACAGGGAGGGATTCCCATCGGACGAATTACTGGTTTATTATCTCCATTGTGGCAGTGGATGCGCGAGGCACTCCGAAGAAGCTTTGAAAAACCATCAGAAGCCCCCGATGCACTGCAGACTACTTCGAGCCCTGTTGGTTATTGGAGGCGTGCTAATGGCTTTGGTTATCGTTGGCCTTCTTGCCCATGGCTCGCGCAGCCGGACTACCCTGAAGGCTTACAAGGCGCAGTTAAGAGCCAAGGGCGAGAAGCTCACGCTCAGCGAGCTCAAGCCCAATGCCCATGCAAACATCAACAACTCGTTGGCGCTGCTTAACAATGCCGTCACGAAACTGGGGAACGCTCGGTTTTTTTCCGGCAGTTTGGGTTTAATGACCTTCATCGGAGCCGGCAAAGCCCGCCTCGCTCGGACAGCCGATCAGCCGCCCTTTGACAGCCGAGTTCCCGGCAACCCCATGGAATGGACTGAGTTTGTCGCCGTGCTTGAAAAGGCGGAGCCGGCGCTTGAGCAAATCCGCCAGGCGATGGAGGATCCCGCGCTTGATTGGGGTCTCGGCACTAACCTGCCCGTTGTGCCGGCCTCAAACTTTCTTTCGATGCGAAGGGCGGCACAATGGCTCGCTGGCGCGGAAGTTAAAGAATTGCACGAGGGAAATGTGGAGCGGGCGCTGCAAAATCTGGAGGCGTTGCTTGGACTGGCTCAACTGAATCGAGAGGAGTACGCGTTGGTCGCCCAGATGATCCGTCTGCGCATTATCAGCTATGCGGTGGCGGCCACATGGGAGGCCTTGCAGGCGCCCGGCTGGTCCGATCCACAACTTGAGCGCCTTCAGAAAAGCTGGCAGCGAATCGATCTGATCGACGCGTTGGAACGAGGCCTTCGGGGGCATCGTGCCTTCGGGGAGGCAGCCTGTAGCGAGGCCCGCCACGCTGGCAGTCCCCGGACCAGCCGGGCTTTTTTCCCGCTTGGAATAAGCCAAACCACAAAGGCAAGCCCGGCCTCTGTCATGCAGGAATGCCTGCTCCTTCCGGCTTGGCGGCTCACGAGCGCTAATGGCGATGAACTGTTCATTCTAAAGATGATGCAGGCCGGCTTGGAAACGACTCGGTCGCTCGAGACTGGCCGCTCATAACTGACCCGTTCAAGCCACTGAGCTGCGTGGATATGGCCTGTGTTGTGGGATGTTGAAAGGCGTTTAATCGCGTTGAAACGTAACGGCTAATGCTTGCCATCTATTTGGGAGGTCATTGGTTCCAGCACCTCGGGCGCGATCTTGCTAAGTGCATTCGTTACAAAAACGCGCACCTGCCAGTCGGGGTCCTGGAGTGCAACCATCAACGCAGGCGCAGAGCAGCGTTTTAGCTCGCCCAGCCAAGCCACGGATCTGGCACAGACGACCAAGGACCTGGCACAGACGAAGCGCACTCTGCGTCTGGGGTCCTGTAGCCCTTTCGTGAGGGCCGGCACGGTGATCCCGGGCTCGAGTGTTAGGTCTCCCAAGGATTCTGCCGCGCTGATTGCCAACTGCTGGTCCTGATTGCGCACGCATTCCGAGAGCAGTCGCACGGCAAGGCTGGCGTTGGTTCCCAAGCGGGAAGCAGAGCGAGCACACCCGGCAGCGTCGGCCCGGCCGGGGGCGTTTGGATTTGCGAGTATCGCCAGCACGTGCGGCAAGCCGTCCTGGTCAGCATGGGCCAACGCGTTCAGAGCAGCCTCCGAAGCGCGAGGCGATTTCTGATCGTTGGCCAGGCGCGTCAGCTCGGGCACTGCGGCGCTCGCGTTGGTCCCAAGAAGCCAGAAGCACGTAGCTGCGACGTCGAGGTGGACCTGCGCAGGGTCGTTGAGCAACGAATCGATAGGCGGACGATCCCACAGTTCTCCGGGCAGTTTGTCCAAGGCGTCAGCGGCTCTTCGCCGCCATCGAGAACGGGAGGGCACACATTGAATCCATTTTATCAGGCAAGGCAGCGCGTTCGTCCCGATGTGGTGAATTGCCTCTTCAGATTCCCGCAGGGCAGACGGGTTGTAATAGCTGTTATGAGACGCCTCAGCGCCGGTGGACCGCTCATACAGCAAGACCCACTGCGTCAGCGTCCTCCCCTTATACTGTGGCTCTTTCTTGCCCCGCCAAAGCAACGCAACACAAACCGCCGCTATCACACACCCAAGCAGCAGTAAGATGATCCGATATTGGTCCCGCCGGGGCGCCCGATCACGCTCTTCAGATTGCTCTTGAGACTCTGCCATAGTGGTGTCAGGCGGGCACGGGTAGCAGTACCGAAAGATGCTGCCGCAACGCCCATGTTAGCGTGCCGCTCAGATCTTTCAACAATCTTTCGCGAGCGGTCTAAGGAGTTGAGCGGCTGGCCTTTGCAGAAGAAGAAAAGTGGTGGTGGGTTTTCTCTGCGTGGTGGAGTAACGAGCGGGTGCTTGCTGGACCGAGACTTCAATCGAGCGTGCGGGGGCCAGAGGACTGGTTTTATTCTTCGAGCTCTTCGCCGGGGTCGTCGCCATAGACCGCGCCTTTGCGATAGGTGTTTCGCGCTCGCGGGTCGGAAAGCGATTCTTCGATGCGCTCGAATTGGGTTGAATATTGGCGCAGCTCGGCAGGGTGGCGACCGAGCTTTTGGCGGAGCAATTTCAGGCGGGTGAAGACGACGGACCTGGCGCACCCGCAGCGCCGGGCGATCTGATTGACCGACAGTTCTTCCGCGCAATACAGCAGAAAGACCGTGTATAGCGGCGCCTTCCGGAAGCGTTGCGCCGAATTCAGCGCTTTGGCCAGGGCAAGGGTCTGCCGGGCTACGTCTTCGCCGACGGAGTCTTTCGGCTCCGGCGTGAACCGGGCAAAGAGTTCGCCGGGAACTCGAACAGAACGCAGGCGGCCTTGAGCAGAGAGCAAGACGGTGGATTCGAGGGCGAAGAAGCCGGCGCCGACATTGGCCAGGAGTTCGTGACACGCTGCGCCCATAAGGCGGCTGGTGGGGGCAAGCAGAATGAACGAGCGGCGAAGGCGGGCGACCAGTTCTGCCACGACGCGGTGAAGAACGTGGCGATCAGTCTGGATGGTGAGGATGACGGGTACGGCGTCGGCCGAGTAAGAAGCAAACTGTACTGTGTTCGGAATGCCGAGCTGTGCGGGCGTGCTGTCCAAATCAAAGGCTTTGCACAATGCCCGCCCCAGCCTGGACCAGCTCAGTTGCAGCGGGGTGATGTCGGCGGGCGTGAGTTGGCGATTGGGGCAGGTGGGCGGGTCCCATTGGCAGACGCCGACAAGCGAGCCGTCTGGGTGGTGGATGACCCGCTGAGCGCAGCCGCATTGGCGGGGACAGGGAAAGGACCTGGCCAACATTTGGCTGGTTTGCAAGCACAGGCTCGCGAATGAGGGGAAGGCTTCTCCCATCCGGGCGCGCCAAACTTCGGGCAAAGCGATCAGGCCCGGAATCGCCTCAAGGCAATGCCATAGAGATGGGTTCATGGTTGAGGGTGGAGGGTTGATGGGGTGGCAGGGGGTTGAGCTGTGGCATCGGTGGATGATTACCAAGGGCAGCGGACCGGGGTCGAAGATGGAAGATGGGATATGGGATATGGAGTTGCATGGGCGAATGGGCTGGCACCCGTGGCCCCGCTCAGCCGGTTTGTGCGTCCTCGCTGCTCTCGGGCAGAGGCGCAGTGGTTCTGAAGCAGCGCTTCGTTAGCCAGCGCTCCACCAAATCGCGGTTGCAGCCCGGTCCGAGCGTCAGGGTGTCAGGCGGTCGAATGGCAACTGCGCGCGGCAGAGCGGAGTCAGCGAATTGGATCTCAAACATCGCATAAGCGAGCGTGCCATTTGCCGGGATGGGCTCGTAGTGCCCGCCGGCAGCAGCGGCGCAGTCGAACACATCGTCGGCCTTTCGGACGGTTACTTCGTGGAATACGTTGTCGTAGGCGACCTCAATTTCGCGCAGCGTGATTTTAGTTATGCCGTTGATGCCTTCGGCGTCGAGGGCGTCGGGACCATCGGTTCGCAGCGGCTGGAGCGTGAGCTGTTGCGGTAGCAGCGGTTGCATGGTTATTGATGGGAGAGGGTAGAGCGGAGATGGAAGATGGGAGTGAGCTGTTGAGGCGGCGCCGCTCTGCACTCTCTACCAGTTCTGTCACCGACGGTTGCTGGCTGGGAAGCGGGCCTGGACTCGCCCGGGTGACCTTCTTTCGGCACGTACTGCGCAATTTTCTCTTTCATATCGCCTCCCTTTCTACGCCCGGAGCCGCCCCTCATGCCACGACTCAGAAGACTCAGAAAACTCAGTGCATGAGAAAGACTCAGATCCCTCAGATGCTTAAATGCACGAAAAAGTGAGAGCTGACGCGGAAAAGTGGCGCCGCTTGCGCAAGGTGGAACCCGGAATGCTTACGGCGGGGCAAGGCGCAAAGCGAATAGGGCAAAGCGGAAGGCGCAAGGCGCGGAGCGCAAAGCGACACGGCCGGTTACAGCCCGGCCTGGTGCCACTTATGGCGGGTATCAGGTTGCCCCCGAAGCGTCAAAGGGGCGTGCCCCCAACGCATTGCGCTTGCTTTCCCAGGCTGCCAGCCCATACCAACTTGCCATGCCAAACCGTTTGTACAAGTGGAATGGCTAGAATTCTTATAGCCGACCGCCTCTCTGAAAGGCGGAATATCCTCTCTACGTTTCTTCGAGCGGAGGAACATGTCATTATCCCAGTCACCGGTGAGGAAGAAGCGATCAGCCTCATGCGCGAGTTGCACCCGGACTTGATCATCGCAGAGGGAACGGTGGAGGGCGCAAAACTGCTTTCCGAGGCCAGGGAGCTCGATTCGGCGATCGCCGTCATCATGATTCTGGCGGGTCCGCCTACGGTGGAGCAGGTCGTCGAATTGATGAACCAGGGCGTCAGCGATGTGTTGGTCAGCCCGCTGGACATTGACGACGTGCAGACCAAAGTGGACCGGGCGTTGAGCAAGAGACCGGCGGTTGGCGCGGTGCAGATACGGTTCCACGACCTTGTCGGTCCCGGCCAAAAGATGCAGCAGGTCTTTCGGAAGATCGTGAAGGCGGCGGCCTCGGATGGCCCGGTGTTAATGGTGGGCGAGAAGGGAACCGGCAAGCAGTTGGTCGCCAGCCAGATCCATCAACTGAGTTCGCGCAAAGATCGGCCGATGAGGGTGGTCCATTGCACTGGTTTTTCCGCGGCGGAGTTGGAAAGCGAATTGTTCGGCCACGAACCTGGCGCTTATGCCGGGCTAGCGGAGGGACGCAAGGGACAAATTGAATTGAGCGATGGTGGCACGCTCTATCTGGAGGAGGTGGGCTACTTGACGGCGGCGATTCAGGCCAAACTGCTGCGTTTCCTGGAGGAACACACTCTCCAACGGTCGGGAGGAGAAACGTCCCTCTCGGCCGACGTGCGGATGCTGGCGGCTACCTGCACCTCGCTCATTCATCGTGTGCAGCAGGGCGCTCTTCGCAGCGATTTGTACTATTGCCTGAGCGCCACCTTGATTGAATTGCCGCCGTTGCGCGGGCGGGTCACGGATATCCCTGAGTTGGTGGACCTGTTTCTGAGCCGGTATGACGTGCAAATCGCCGGCGAGGCGATGGAGGTGGTGATGAATTACCCCTGGCCAGACAACGTGGACGAGCTCAAGAATGCCATCGAACAGGCGGTCAACCTGTGCGAGAGCAACCGCATTGAACTGAAGGATTTGCCTGCGCGCGTGCTCAAGGCTGTGGCCTCGGGCAACCGCAAGCACAAGTTCATTCCACGACCTAACGAGGGGGGCTGAGCAAGGCGCGAGGCGCAAGGCGCAAGGGCCACTTGATGACGCTGGCGCGATAACGTGACAACCAGGAGGACCGCGCCAGTTTATCTTTGGGCGGGTTGCCGCGACGGGGCGTTGCCGCTATTCGCCGGAGCAGGTTGCGGCCTGGGCGCATTGTTGGCAGGCTCGGCTGGCCGGGCAGGCTGTGGTGGTTGGACCGGCGCCCATGGGCCGATCCTCGGGGCAGTTGGCGGCTCGCTCGGCCGGGACGGCTCGCGTCTCCACGCAGGCACAACGGCGCTTGGGCCAGCACGCTCTTCCAACCGTCTGCCCCAGGGCGCAACACCCGGTCGGCTGGCCGGGAACTCGCCTCGGCCCTGGGGCCTTGTCGCTCCGAATGAGAGGCCAGCTCCGGCTCGGAAGGCGCGCTCCCTCGCTGACAGCTCGCGCGCCGCCACCTGCCGAAGGGAGGTGCCCGTTGCCGCCTCAATTCGCCGCGGGTCAACGCCCCGATTGATAATGCGCTGGTCCGGACCGACCACAAAGTTATTGTTTACTGTCGTAGCGCTGAAAATGGTATTGGCCTGGCGCGTGTCCAAGCGGTGATCGGGCAGATGCCGGTCAGTAAAGTGGTCGAAGGGAACAAAGGTGAAAGAAGACGGCGGGAGGCCGAAACCGGAGTCTGCTCCCACGCGCGTCCCGTTGCGGGTCCAACCGATTCCAGCGGCAAAGCGAGCGCCAGGCGGCAGCGGAGCCCAACCGCAGTGGGTTGCCGAGTGGCGCCAGCAGACCCAAGCCGGCCCCCAGACTCGATCCGGGCACCAAACCCAACCGTAACGCGGATAGCGGCACCAACGGCCATAATGGAACGGCGCCCAACCCCACGAATAATAGGAGTTCCAATACCAGCCGCAGTCCGACCACAGCCAGCGGCCCCCATCGCAATGAGGCAGCCAGGACCCATTCACGATTACCACCGTCGGTTGCCAACACCAGCCATAGCCCGGCAGTTCAAGCCATGTTCCGTAAGGCGACAATTCATTGTAAAAGGAATTGTCATCAACAATTGCCGGCGCCCCAGCCGCTCCACCCGTCCCAAGGTCTGTCGGTGATTGCTCAGCGAGGTTTGCTGGGTTCGTCTCACTGCCCAACTGTGGCACGGTCGGAGGCGGGGCGGATTGGGCAGCCTGTCCCTGCGCCGCGGCGCGATGCTCAAGCAGGACTGCCAGGACGCTAGACGAAATGCCAAGGTCACGAAGGTAAAGGATTTCATCGGCGCTAATCGGATACACGGCGTCGGACTTGTCAATGTAAGCGATGAGCACCTCATCGCTTAAGCCCGATTCGGCCAGCCGCACGATCTCGGCCAGTTGCGGCGGCAGCGCGATTTTGGCAGGCCGAACGACAGTAGCGGGCGGGGCATTTGTGGTCGGCCCGAGCGGCGCTGGGAGGGCGGCCGCATCGGCGGCGTAGGTTGCCTGGCCGCGGGCGGGCGGCGAGGCGATTAGAGTCGCGGCGACCCCGCACAGCAGTAGAGCTGCCAGCCGGTCAATCGTTCTCTTTTTCCAGATTCGCGCTTGCATAAGGGCGGCTCGCTCTCGCCTGATCGAACGTAACCCAACCTGGGCGAAATACAACGTGGTCGAGGCAGTTGGCAGTGGACATCTCACCTTTGTCGAGACTGCCCGAGGAGTAGGGGGGATCGACAGAATCATGGCAGGACAGAATCATTATATGAGACCTACGGAAGTCCTGATTTGGGCCGTGCAGGTTTGCTCCCCTGATTGCATCGGATTTATGATTCTGTCCTGCCATGATTCTGTCATATCTGCGTCCTTGCATGTCGCCCCTTGGTTGAGAATCAGGTTAACGCTTATGGCCCGGTGCCCTGACCCGGCACTCCTTCACTCCATCGGATGATCAATCGCCAGTCACCCATCACCCATCACAGTTGCCCCAGCCTGACGCCTTCCCGCCGCAGCAGCGTGGCTTCGACTTTTGGCACAAACATTTGCGTCTCCGCTGGCAGATGCGTAGCGATATCGTCGAAAGTCCGGGTCTTGTGCCGGGTGAGCAGCGTTTGAACGGCGCCTTCGCCGGCGTTGTAGGCCGCCAGGGCCAGCCGCCAATCGTTGAAATGGCCGTGCAGGAAGCGAAGGTATTTGGCTGCAGCCCCGGCGCTGGCCTCAGCCTTGAGCCGTTGGTCCAACGGCCATGTCCTCAGGCCGTATCGTTTGGCGGTGGCGGGCATGAGTTGGAACAGGCCCGCTGCGCCTTCCGGGCTGCGCGCCCGCGGATCGAAAGACGATTCCACTTCCGCGATCCAGACCAGTTCGGGAGGGACATTTTGCGTGGCGAAAATGGGTTTGAGTCGAGACACATAAGGCTTGGCCGCTTTGGGCCAGGGACGGTCGCTGAGCTTTTTGACCCAGACTTCTCGCTCCATTTGCGGAGAGGGATTACGGGGCGGTGGCGGCGGTTTACCCGGCGGCGGTTTGGGCGGCGGGATGATCAGGCGGAGTTGGTCGGCCACGTCGAGGTAATCCAGGCGGGTCTTGAGCCACAGCGCGTAAGGCAGCGTTTCTTCATACCGTTCGAGCAGCGGAAGGATAGCATTGGCGGCGTCCCTGAGCGCAGCCAGATCAATCACGTATTCTCCATGGAACTGTCGCTGAATGTCGGCAAAGAGTTGCTTGGCCTTTGCCTGGTCGGCGCTCTGCAACACGCGCAGCGCGTCTTCATCCAGGTTTTCTTTGGCCCACTGCTCGGCGGAGCGCGCAAGGTCGTCGAGGGTGATGACATTCTCCTGCCCAAACGCCAGAAGCGGACTGGCCAGTAAGAAGGCCACGAGGCAGAATTTTTTCACGAACGAAGAATACCGTAACGCGCCACCGCCGCAATGGACGGTCAACAGCAGCCGGTTAGTGACAGCGGGTAGGGCGCGTCGGTCCTCTGCGCGCCGCTGCAGGCCACCGAATGGCGCGCAGAGGACTGACGCGCCCTACCCGCCGTGAGTGAGGACTCACGGTCAACAGAGTGGCTGCCAAGTCGAGCGAACCAGGAGGGGATAGGCAAGGGCGTGATTGATTTGTAGGCAGGGAGACCGGTCCTCACATTCTCCATGCTTGCTTCTCGGTGGAAGTCGGCCAAACTCGGTGCCAGTCAACAATTGACGCATGGGGCGCAGCAAGCAAGATGAGCTCTTCTCCCCAGGTACGATACCGTCGAACGTGGGGAATCAATTATGCCTTCTGGATCTCGCCGTCGAAGAAGCGCGCAAGAAAATCACACCGTTGCCAATTGATTTTTCCAGCCCCAATCAAAAGGCCAGAGCGACGCTTGAAACCAAGTACCGCGATCTGCTGACCGACCGTCTGGATTTTCGGCAGTTGGTCACTTACGTGCCCAACAAGACCATTCCAGTTTACAACTGGTTCAAATACAAAGAAGGATTTTCGCGGCAACTGGTGGTCGAGTTGGTAAAGCAGTTCGGGTTGGGAAAAGGGGACCTTGTCATGGATCCGTTCGCCGGATGCGGTACCACGCTGCTGACCTGCAAGGAACTGGGCTTGCGCTCCATCGGGTTCGATGTCCTTTCCATTTCAGTATTTGTGGCGAGCGTAAAGCTCGCGGACTGGCCTGACCTGGATACGCTTCTGGCTGCGACTGATAGGCTGCTGAGCATTCCGTTCCGGCCACCCAAGACATCATTTCCGGATGTTCGGATCATCCACTTGGCCTTCCGAAAAGAAACCCAGGCTCAACTCCTTTTCTATAGAGAGGAGATCGAGAAATTCGAGCCACCGGTTCGCGATTTCCTGATGCTGGGGCTTCTGAGCATCCTGGAGAGCGTGAGTTCGACCTCCAAGGACGGACAATTCCTGCGTCTTGTGAAAAGGAATATTCGACCGGTAAAGGACACGTTGCGTTCGATGTTGATGTTGATGATCAATGACCTTTCTCTCCGGCAGCAAGTCCTTTTCAAGGCTGGCAAAGCTAAAGCGACCGTTCTTGAAGGCGACGCGCGCAATCAATGCTTGCCGCGACAGCTTCTGGGTAAGGTTTCTGCCGTCATCACCTCGCCGCCTTATCTGAACCGTTATGATTACTCCCGGACTTACGCCTTGGAACTGTGCCTGCTTTCGGTGAAGTCGCATCAGGAGATGGTAAAAGTGCGGCACAGCCTGCTGCGATCGCATATCGAAAGTCGGGAGCACTCTGAGAGGGCGCTCTCCATGCCTGCGTTAGACGAAATTCTCGCTGGCCTGGCGCGGCAGCAGCTCAATAACGAGCGAATGCCGATTATGGTGCAAGGGTATTTTGAAGACATGAACCTCGTAATCAGGAACATGGTCGGTTGTTTAAAGCCGGGAGGGCGCGTGGCCCTGGTCGTGGCCAATGCGCAATTTGCCGGCGAAAGCGTTCCCACGGATTTGATGTTGTCTGAATTGGCTGAGGGGCATGGGTTCCAGACTGAGGCAATCTGGGTTACGCGCTACAAAGGGAACAGCTCTCAACAGATGGCCCGATATGGCCGCCGTCCTGTCCGCGAGTCCATCGTGTTCTGGAGAAAGGAAGGAGAGTTTGAAACAAGATTGAACCCCCATCCGATTTAGTTAGCCTCCCCTGCGTGCCAACTGTCTTTGTGCAGAACGGCTACCGGGTCAGCTTCTACAGTTACGATCTGGCCGAGCGCATTCACGTGCATGTTTTCAAGGCCGGCCACGAGTGTAAGGTGTGGTTGGACGATCTTACGATCGCTTTCAATCGGGGATTCAAACCCGGCGAAATTAACGACATCCGCCGTATGGTAACGGAGAGGCGCGCCGAAATCGTCGAACGCTGGATTGCGCACGGCCGCAAAGGGAGCTAGATTTGCCGGGCAACATGCAGGCGCCTCCAGCCATCTCTCAGGTCGTCATTACCGACGAACTGCTGGGCTTCCATCTCGAGGACGGACGCTTCATCAGCGTGCCGATCGGGTTTTATCCGACCCTTGCGCTGGCGACCCCGGAGGAACGCAGCCATTTCGAAATAAATGGATCATCCGTCTTTTGGCCGGACCTTGATGCTGATATCGGCGTCGAGGGCCTTTTGGCCGGAGCGCGGGAACACCCCTATTATGCGCGCCAGGCTGTCGAACGCGCGGTGCGTCAAGGCCGCCTCTCCAGAACCGCTTTGGAGGAAACCACCGCTCCCACGCCCCGAGCGGCTTGAGCACTGTCACACCTTGGGCCCTTGAATAGTGAGAATAGGCTAATGATCAAAGACGAAGTTGTGAACCAGGTGCGGCAGGCGCGCGAACAGAATGCGGCGAAATTCAACTATGATTTGAAGGCGATTGTCGCGGACGCGCGCAAGCGGCAGAAAAAGTCGGGGCGCCAAGTCGTATCCCTGGTCTCGAAGCGAAGGAATACGCCACCTGCCTAAGAATGGCCTCAATGAGCGGGTTTCGGGCCATCGAAGACTTCGCGAAGAACTTGCGCCCTTTCCGCAGCCGGCATCGGCTCGTGCCAGCCTCGGTAGTCGGCTCGCAAGTTTCGGGCAGTGGACTTCAGGTCATCCGCCGTGATGCCCTCTGCATTGGAGAGCAAGCCGTGTTGGTCAATCAACCGGCCCAGGTGCTCGCCGTCCTCGATCAGGCGCAGAATGAGTTCCTTGTGGAGGGCCAGGTCTTCCGGGACTGGGGTCTGCCGGTACATTCGCCGCTCCTCCTCACGGCGAAACAGCTCCACTTTGTGGAACCATACCACCGCTTCGCCATAGAGCGCCAGTTGCGGGTCGGGACCAAGGATTATCAGGGCCGCCGGTCCCCAACTTTGCTTCGAGCGAGCCGCTTGCATCGGTCTAGTATCAGGCGGAATCGACTCGTAGGCAAGGGGGACAATTCAGTTCCGAACCGACTCAAGGGGGAGATGCGTTCAAGCCGTTGTGGCGCAAAGGCCGCGCGGCCAAACCGAATACCAGCAGCACGACCAGGGTCGCGGCCAAAATCACAAAGCGCACAACCCACGACGCGGCTTTGGCTGCGGACGCCGCAAGAGCGATCTTCAAATCCGCCCAGGTGTCAACCACCACGGCGCGCTTAAAAGTCAGCACGCGGCCCTGCTCAGCAATGCTGGCGCGGATGGCGGCAGGGCTGGTCACGGCTGCGTCCTGTTGCTGGATGAGCCGTTCAGCCAGGCGCATGAAAGCGGCGTTTTCATCGGCAGTATTGCGATCGATCATGTCCTTGGCGTCTTGTTGGGTGTAATTGACCTCTTTGCGCCCGCGCAGATCGCGCAGTTTGCCCGCCAGCGCGCCCGGTTCGCCGGCAGTGGCGGCCTGGCGCACATTCAAACCGACCAGGGCCTGTTGCAGCTTGATGTTGTGCAGTTGCACGCGGGCGTCTTCATTGAAAGCAGCA
>WNGL01008149.1_pt1 | contig 14129 bp, 10 predicted proteins | sample 5400591 | NCBI WGS metagenome assembly WNGL01 (sample SAMN13153377, study PRJNA577476) | soil metagenome | isolation source: 80 cm soil or saprolite under Garry oak tree replicate 1 | place: USA:California | collected 2016-06-15
AACGGGACGCGCTGGTGGCCGAACTTGGCAACCCGCCCATGCCCTGGCTGTATGTGATCGTCGCTACCGGCAACATCTATGAAGACATAATCCAGGCGCAGGCGGCGGCCCGCCAGGGAGCCGATGTGATCGCCGTGATCCGTTCTACTGCCCAGAGTCTGATCGACTACGTACCCTATGGCCCCACTACCGAGGGGTTCGGCGGCACGTACGCGACCCAGGCCAACTTCAAACTGATGCGCGCCGCGCTCGATGAAACCAGTCGCGAAGCTGGCCGCTATGTGCGCCTGACCAACTATTGCTCCGGCCTGTGCATGCCCGAAATCGCGGCGATGGGGGCCTTAGAACGCCTGGATATGATGCTCAACGACGCGCTGTACGGCATTATCTTTCGCGATATCAATATGCGACGCACGTTGATCGACCAGCTTTTCTCGCGCCGCATCAACGCTGCCGCCGGTATCATCATCAACACAGGTGAGGATAACTACCTGACGACCGACGAGGCGCTCGAATCGGAACATACCGTGATTGCCTCGCAGTTCATCAACGAGCGTTTCGCGCAGATCGCGGGTATCCCACCTGAGCAATTGGGCCTGGGTCACGCCTTCGAAATCGACCCGTCCACGCCCAATCACCTGCTGCACGAGATCGCTTCGGCGCAGCTCATCCGCGACCTGTTTCCGGGCTATCCCATCAAATACATGCCGCCGACCAGGCATATGACCGGCGACATCTTTCGCGGTCACGTGCTCGATAGCTTCTTTAACTTCGTTGGCATCCTCACCAGGCAGGGCATACAGCTCCTGGGCATGCCTACCGAGGCCATTCACACCCCGCTGCTGCAAGACCGCTTCCTCTCGATTCGCAGCGCCATGTACGTCTTCAATGCCGCACGCGATTTCAGTGAGCAATTCGACTGGCGCGAAGACAGCCTGGTGGCGCGTTGGGCCAACCAGATTTTGCTCGAATCGGTTGATCTGCTGCGCGAAATGGAGAAGCTCGGGCTGTTTAAGGGGATTGAAGCCGGGCTTTTTGCCGATATCAAACGTTCCCCGGAAGGAGGGCGTGGGTTGGAGGGGGTACTCCAGCGTGATGCAAGGTACTTCAACCCCTTTTATGAGGCATTGCTCTCCTAAGTTCCTCTCCACCAGGCGCTTCGATTGGTATGGTCGCGAATAACGGCATGTTCATCAGAAATCCTTTCTGGATACCCACCTGCCGATCTCGGCGGTGGGAGGAAAGAAAGCCGCGCGCAAGCGGAATGCTTGACTTTTGTCCTCTATTGATGTAATACATGAACATGATAGAGACGCGCACGATACGGATACAATTGAGGCCAACACCTGAACAAGCGGCACTCTTGCTGCAAACTATGCAGGAGTACACGACCTGCTTTAATGAGGTGTGCCAACTTGCCGACGCTGAGAACATCAGCAATGGACTGGAATTGCACCGCCTTACCTATGCCTCTCAGCGTGCCAATACCCACCTGCCAAGCCAGTTGATTTGTGCGGCTCGTGTCAAGGCGACCGAAGCCATCAAAAGCGTTCTTGTCCATCGCAAGAAGCAGAGACAGAAGTATCAGCAGCGCTTGAAAGAGGCCCAAAAGCAGGGCACATCCATCAAACCGTTGAGACGAGCAAAGACCCCTCACTCCAAGTTGTGCGCTATGCGCTACGATGCGCGTTCCTTTCGTTTTGATCGGAAGACCCGCCTGATCTCTCTTGTGCATGTGCAACAACCTGCACAGAGACGCAACCGTGCCGTGATAGCCGTCAAGGTTCCTGCGTACTATGAGCAATACTTGACGGCTTCGTGGCAACAAGAGAGCGCTGATCTCATCTACCGCACAGGGGCGTTCTGGCTGCATGTGGTCGTTTCGTGTCCGGTCACCATTGTCGAGCCAACGGGCAAGGCCATTGGAGTTGATCTCGGGATCAATCGATTGGCCGTCACTTCCCAGCCTCGTTTCTTTGGGAGCAAGCACCTCAAGGAAAGCAATAACCGCTCCTTTCGCCTCCGACGTGCCAAAAAGTTGTCTGGGAGACTGAAACGATTTCAAGCAGACTGCAATCACGTGATCGCCAAACAGATTGTTAGCTCGTGCCAGCCAGGAGATACCCTGGTCATGGAGAACTTGACCGACATCCGGGAGCGTACCAAAGCACGCCGCCAGCAGCGACGAGCGATGAGCAATTGGAGTTTTCGCCAACTGCAAGGTTTTATCGCCTACAAAGCGGCGTGGAAAGGGGTGCATGTCCAGTTTGTCGATGCGCGCTATACCTCTCAAGCATGTTCCCGTTGTGGGTACATTGACAAGCGCAACCGTGTCAACCAAAGTCAGTTCTCCTGTAAACACTGCGGCTATCAGCAACATGCTGATCTGAACGCCGCCTCGAATCTTGCTAGCCGTGGGAAACCTGTGGCTAGTGGGCTGAATTTGTCAGACAGCCTCTCGTCTCAGTCTCACGACTAGGGACAAGCTCATCCCCTTCTAGGGGATTGAGTATCTGACGTTCGAGCCTTCCTACACCAGGATAGCCGCATACCGTAGGTGCGGTCCTTTGAGATATTCATCCAGCATGCAAGAGTAGTCCAAGGCCCACACCGGCCAGGGTTCCGGCGGTGACGACCACGAGGAATTCGAGGCCAGCCCACACAAGGCGCTGATGCGTATAGCGAGCTTTGACTGCTCCCAGTACCATGGCAGTGAGCGCTGTAAGTCCATAGGCCCACCACCTGGCCTGCGGTAGGGAGAGGAATACCGGTATGGTCGGGATGAGACCCCCGACCACAAAGGACAGCCCGATCTGCACCCCTTGCGACCACGGGTTGATGTGGGTGTCTTCGACCACTCCCAACTCGTCGTGCACCATGGCCCGGTGCCAGCGTTCGCGGTCTGCCGTGAGGTGACCGACGACCCGCTGCAAGAGTGGTCCGCTGAACCCCTTGTTTCGGTAAATGGCGCGTAGTTCCGCCCGTTCCTCTTCCGGCTCATGCTCAATTTCGTAGCGCTCGGTCGCGATACGCTGGTCCAGGATCTGCTTGGCGGTACGCGCGGAAAGATAGCCCCCAAGTGCCATCGAAATCCCTCCGGCCAGCACTTCACCGAGTACGACCAGCAGCAACCGTGCGGGAGCAAGCTCACTCACCGCCATGATGAACACCAGCGTGGTGACCAGGCCGTCATTGAGCCCGAAGACGATCTCGCGCAGCCAATCTCCCCGGTGCGGATGTTGCTCATTGAACTCCTCCATAGTCGTCGGTGCTCCTCTTCTTCCTGTATCGATCACTGGCCCCATTGTAACATGTTTTCTGGAAATGAAAACGGTATATTCGCAGCCACATAGTGTACAATGATGGGGCCTACGGCTTTGTATAGATGCTACAGAGGAAGAGACGAAATATGAGGATACATCTCCATTATCATAAACGCTGGCTGCACGGCATCCCGCTCGTGTTTTTGGCGCTCACCCTTGTGCTGTCGGCCTGCAACCAGGACAGCGGAAATGGGAGTGTGATAGAAACCGCAAAGGCCCCGGTCACTGCAACCGCGTCAGGTATCCAACTCGGTCCGCAACCCTGTCCGGCGGCAGTACAAGCCGCTGCTCACTGGAATGCCGTCGTGGGCACGAGCGGCGCGAAAACGGTCGAGGGAGTGATCTGCGGCTACCTGACAGGCGTTCCAACGCTGCAGGCTGTGGTCAAAGTGCACTATAGCAGCGCGAAATTCCTGCTGGACATCGGTGTGTACACCGCGATCACCAGCACGAAGCCGGTTCGTATCTTCGCGCTCAGCGGTCTGTTGCAAGGCGATGTCAGTATCAGTAACTACAATACACTCCTCACGGAGCAGGTCGACCCGAACTCTAGCCAGAATAAAGGACTGCCACCAGCAGAACAGCTGGTCGATCTCTACCGGGAATTCAAGTGGTCGGATCGCGCGGGGACACTCGTGCCAAGCGCCTTTTCGGGCCTGTACCCCGATCTGTCGCGCTACCAGGCTGAATTCGAGCAGCAAGAAGTGAACATGGGCCAGGGGTTTCAGCAGTGGCGCCTGAGCGCGACCACCACTGCCCAGAACTTCGCGGAGTACGTCCTGAAGTGGGCGCCTGATACTCCCACGACCGTGCTGAGCGGGGGCGGTACGCATGACGCGAGAGCGGTCGTGCTGATCAAAAACCCGGCGGCTGGCGGTTCGACCATTAAACTTTCGCTCAGTCGCCTGGAACTCAACACCAACGGAGGGATCTGGGAAGTCACGGATGTGGCTGCCGATGGCATGGCTCTCACTTCTCCGCAAAATGTGCAGCAGCTCACGAGTCCCGTACAGGTGACTGGGAGCAACTCTGCATTTGCCGGGATGCCGACCACCATTACGATCTTCGATCACGACCGTAGCGGGATTGGTCAGGCGGCCGTCACGCAGGCAATAGGGGCCGGGAAGAGTACTTTTTCTGCGAGTGTTCCCTATGTGTCGAGCTTCCAGAGCGGGACGCAGGAAGGAATTGTCGCGCTGTACGTTTATACGGGAAGTCACGTGATTGCTGGAGCTGTGCTGGTAAAAGTGCTGCTGAGTTCCTAGTGGGTCAGTCGATATGCTGAAAAGAACATAGCCACTCTTACTTTGCTTCAGGCCCAATCTGGCGCTGCAAATCATGCAGATCGTAATAGAGGGACTCGCGGACAATCTTGCCGTTTTGACGTATCGTGACGGTCACGCCGCGCAGGGTAAAGGGACGGCCAGTAGCGGGCATGCCGGGGAGATCGCCGTTGTGGGTGCCGGTGGCGACCCATTCCGCGCTGACCTGGTTGCCGTGCGCTACCCGATTGGTGATCTTGATCTGTAAATCGGGAATGGCTGCCATGCCCATACCTTTGCGCGACATAATGGCGGCGCGGCCTATCAGAGGCTCACGATACATGGTATCTTCGACGATGGCGTGTTCGGCGTAGTCGGCGTGAAGCGCGCCAGTGTTGCCCTGTGACTGGTGCGTAATGTGCTGGTTATGAAGCTGAAGGTGCTGCTGCGTATTATCGTTCTGGTTGATTGCAGGAACCGCTTGTGGTCGGTGTTGCTGCGCGGTCGCGGCTACAATCGCACCCACACCGACGGCGGAAATACCCATTGCGGTAAGCGTCGAGATTAAATGGCGGCGCGGCATCTTGCCAACCCGGACATCCTCCACCATCTGAGGAATAGTAACGTTTTCTTTTGCCTGTTCTTCTTCGTGCATGTTTCCCCCTGAATGTGTGACTGCCAACATACATTGATGACATCAAGTACGCTCAACTCTATAGATATCATACGCGCATGTCAATGGAGTAGTACTCAGGTTGCAGGGTCTGTGAATGATTGTCGCCCTGGCAATCATTCACAGACCCTGACTCAGGTTGAGAACTGGCGGGTTCGCATGTCAGGAAGAGTCTGAACGTAAATTTTGGCTGCTGTTGCGGCTTCAGTTTTCCAGTGTACTGACATAGTCGGTCGGTAGTGTGCAACCAGTATAAAGCTTTGCCAACAATTGCTCTTGATCGGCCACCACGATCTTTCCGGAGGAGCAGGACATCTCCAGAGTACGTGCGCCCATCGGGAGGTCCTGGCGCAGTGGCTTAGGATGGCCATTCACATCGAGAACACCGTATATCCAGCCGATTTGAGGAGTGTAGAAGTCCTTGCCACTAAAGTAAAAGAAAGGTACATGATACTGCCTCGTCGTCTGCACATCGGTGATCAGTGTCAGGATATGCGAGATAGCCACTTCACGCGCATTACCAGCGTCAATGCCACAGCTATTCACACAACCCGTTCCTTCTACCACCCAGAGGTGTTTGCCTAAATCCCCACTATTGATATCGACATGGAGCTGCTGTGCCCAGAAGTTATACAACTGGTAGAGGTTATTGGTATCTGCGTTGGGATAGCCATTGTGCCAGCTATCAATCAAACCCAGAACCTGTGAGTGCCAATCCCAATTGCCGCCAGGATGCACCGAGGAGTTCATAGCAGACTGCATAGTGTCGAGATACTGAACCTGGTTCATCAATCGTGCATTGTCGTTAGGAACCACTAGAGGATCCATGGCTCCGAGAATAATAGGGATATCAGGTTGCACTGTATGCACGGCGCTCTGGCAAAGATCAAAAAACCTGGCAAAGCGCTCTGGAGTGACATACAGGGTAGTAGTACTCTGCTTCATCTGCTCATTGCCGCACTGTACTGCATCTGCTCCTGCTTGCGCTACATCGTTGAGTCGACTCGTGTCAAAGAGGCTATCGCCACTTGTCTGGCAGTATGTGAGCATGATATGCATACCCTGGTTATGATAGATTCTGATGGTGTCCTTGAGCACTTGACCACTCAAATTACTGGAGACACACGTTGGGTAGCCCAGGCGCACCCAGGGGATGCCTGGATAAGACGTGGTAGTGGAGGCATCTCCCTGGATGCCAAGTATCTTTTCAGGGCTGAATCCAGAGGGTGTTGGGGATATTCTGGAAGGAGTTGCTGTCCCTGTCGTTCCACCGGTTTGAACCTGGCATGCGGCCAGCATTATACTACCCACTAAAACAGTGGCGAGAATAATCAAGAACTTCCTTTTCATATTGCTCTCTTTCTTCTAGAGCCACCTTCCTTTCGCGCTAAGTGGCAGTGTTTTTCCGGCAGTTGCCGTATCTTTTCTCAAATAAGCCGTCCTGCAAACGTCTCAAGAAATTACCGCTTGATCTCCTTCTGGAGATACATTGGCAGACGACGAATCCTCGTTGTCGCTTGTTACGTCTTTAACCGTCTGCCCGGTGTTTTTCATGCTGGCAATGATCCAGCGCAGCGTACCCTCCTCGCGGTGGGTTAGCCACCAGATGGCACCGGCAGCCAGCAGGATCAGCATTGGCTCGATAGGGGCGCGAAAACGTGCGCTGCCATAAAAATACAACGCCTGTCCGATGGTGAGCACTATCATGCTGTAGATAAAGAGCAGCTCTCGGCATTTCCAGAGTGTGACCGCCAGGCCGAGCGTGGCCAGGATGAAGATGGGGATAGGGAAGGTCTTCATCATAGCCAGGACGATTTGAGATGAGAGCTGGTCAGAGAATCGGACTACGGGTAAATCCGCCTCAAGTGTATCGGGATGCCACAAATTAATGAAGTGTAAGGCCAGCAGGTGCGGCATGATACTCAGATGGCTTTGAACCCATTGCGCTGCCGCACTCTTGTAGGCCGCTTCGCGCGCAACCTCACAGGATGGCTTGCAGGTGAATAGTGGGAATGGTTTGACAACATCGGGCCGGGATATCAGGGGATCAATCCATGAACCTTGAAAGCCGGGTGTTGTCAAAACCTTGTCGTTATAGGAACCAAGCAATACATTTCCGTCGCCCGTGGCTACTGGAATAAAGGTATGCGAGACCAGGTAGTTGCGCACCGTCCAGGGAGCAATCAAGACGCAGGCGATCAGTGCAGCCGTAACCACCCCGATGAGCGTTGCGCGGCGCGCTAGCACCTTGAACCAGATCATTGCGATGGCCCAGGCAATCACCAGGCCGATCACAATCACCCCGTTTGGCCGTGTCAACGCGAGCAGCCCTAGAAGCACGCCGCAGCTTAGCCACATGCGCCATGACCTCCATCCACGCTTCTCTGTCTTGTTGCATTGGATGCGGTACAACACGTAACAAACGGCGAACAAGAGAAATGTGTACAGGGACTCGGTGTAGAGCCAGCCATCATAGATATAGAGTTCAGGATAGATGGCCGCCGCGATGCCTGCTAGCAGCCCAAGTCGCCAGCTGAACAGGTCGCGCACGAACAGGTAGACGATGACGCAGGTGCCTGAGCCAATCAAGGAGAGAAAGAGGCGCGCGAAATAATTGCTGGGGCCGAAAATAAGCGAGATGCCGGCCAGAATAAATGGCCAGAGCGGAGCGCGGTCTATCGTTGAACTGCCAGGATGCAGGCAGTAACAATGCTCTTTGATGATATTGAAGCCGATGGTTTGATAGAACAGCGAATCGTGCAAAGGATCGTAATGATAGGCGACAGTGTTGTTATAGATCACGCGCACCAGTAGCGCGAGACAAAAAATGCCGATGGCGGGCAGCCACGGTTGTAAGCGTTTCATGTAAAAACCCTGATTTATCAAGTTGAATTTGCGGAAGTCTACACATCAGAGACGAATCATGCGTATGCAGGTAACAAGTTATAGAAGCTTGAACATTTTTGCTATAAACGTGCTATAATGAAAAAACAAGGTACAGGGAGTAGGTACCTACCTTACATCACTGTTGACACACAGTGATGGATTTAGAGGTAGCCCTGGTAAAAACGATACTGATGAGGGAGAGATTTATGCAGAAGGACAATCAGCACTCGTCCCAACCGGAACCGATCGTTACTGATGACAGTACAGTCTTACAGCCTGACCTCTTTACAGGCGGTACGGCGGTGATTACGGAACCGCCCGATCCACAGACAACCCCTTTTCCGCCGCTTGTGCGCACTAACCCGCTCACCGACCAGTCGAGCCTGTCGGCGTGTTTTTTGCCCTATCAACAGGATTTGCAGTTGCGCGGCAAATCCGAGTATACTATCACCTGTTTCCTCTCGGACCTGCGCATGTTCAGTGATTTTATTGGCCGCGATACGCCCGTTGGCCGTATTACAAAAGAGCACCTGACCGATTGGCTGATGAAATTGAAGTTCGGCAAAGGAAGAGATTCGACCCCAGCGCCGAAAACCATGGCGCGGCGCGTCACCTTCCTGAAGAACTTCTTCTCCTGGTTGACACGCGAGGGTGTCATTCGCGAAGATCCATCGGCGAGCCTGGTGTTAGAGCGGCCCTTGCCGCCGCTGCCGCTGCTGCTGTTTGATGACGAAGTGCAGCGCCTGTTGCAGAGCGCGACCGAAGAACCCCGCGCGCACTGCCTGGTCTACCTGATACTGCATGCCGGGTTGAAGAAAGAAGAAGTGATGGGGCTGAAAATGGAACATATTGACCTCTCGAATCCAGACATGCCTACCATCACTGTGCATTTTGACGCTGCGACCGGCAAGCAGCACCGCGAACGCCGCCTGGCTTTGCCCGCCGAGTTCACGACCATCCTGAAACGCTACCTGGCAAAATATCATCCCACCAGCGAATTGTTTGTCTGCACTGACCGCAATCTCAACTACGTCCTGGCGCGAGCGGTGAAGGCAGCGAATATTAAAAAGCGCGTCACCCTGCAATTGCTGCGCGATACCTTCGCCGTGCAGCAACTCAAGACGGGTATTCCGCCTGAGACCGTGCGTGAAAAACTGGGCCTCTCGGATGAAGCATGGTCGGAGTCACGTGAAAAGTATCGCAGGCTGGCCTTTCCGAAGTAGACTTGATGGCTAACAAAGGCTACCTGGGCTGCGCCATTGTATAGCGTGCACGCTTGCGCTTGATGGTCCTATTCAACATCAAGACATTGAAAAGAATAGCACTAATGGCGAGGGGACCGGTACACAGCATACTTAGCCCGAACGTAAAGGTGGCAAAGATAAATGAAATAATCACCAGTGGCAGGTAGATGATGAAGCTCGCGAGCAGCAGCAGGATGCCAGTGGGGATTTCGCCGGCGAGCAGCCAGCCCACGCCGTAGATACCGAGGACGAGCGAAAGCAGCACTTCGACCAGCACCGGGGTAGTCAGGTTGGTATTGAAGATACGCAGCGAGAATGTGAACGGCTGAGATGGTTGGTACGCGTGAGAGGCTGTGGAGACCTGTTCTGTCTCCGGTGGTTGTGATGAAGGCTCGCTTTCTTTCGAGGTATCGCTTTCCCTGGCGGTGGGTTGCGTCGCGTAGTTGCGCTCGTACACGGGGCGGGGCTGCGGTGTATATTCTGCGAATGCTGATCCAGGAAAGAGGTTACTTCGCTCCTTCTGTGACTCCGATGGCTGTCGGGTCTCTCCTTCAAAACCGGTCTTCGTTCTCGAAATCGGCGTTCCGCATGATGGACAGATCGTCACTTGTTCCGGTATCTCTGTGCCGCAACGCTCGCAGGTACCCATGTATCTGTTCCTTCGTGTTCCGCAACCAAAAAACATCCCGATATTTCTATGAGGATGTTGTGTATCATAGCATATCAGATTGTTTCCAGCAATTTGTATGGACTATTGTCTGGTAATTTAATGCGCCTCTACGCATCCGCACTAATTGCCCATCTACTTCCATTACTACTGATCTCCAACGTTCCCATTTGCGCCGTTTGTTCAATCTGCCACGCGCCGTTGGTAGGTTGGAGCGATGCTGGTGCCAGCACAGTTGTTGCGCCAGCCTTGCGCAATTTCGAAGGCAAGATAGCAGGTGTGATGACTACAGTTGAGGGATGGGCCAGTTGCAGTACCTCTTGTAATCCGGTTGGAAACGTTTTGCTCGCCTCAGCCACAAGCTGCACTACCTCTGCCTGGAGATAGCTTTTGTCGATTGTCGTAAGTAACCCCGACAGGGCATACTTGCTCAGCGCGGTTTCGCCTACCAGCAGTAGGCGCAGGCCAGGAGCTTGCAGCCGCAATATAAGGCCGTTGTCAAGTTCTTCTGTGCTGCCTTTATGCAGCGGTGATACAGGCCATAATACCTGGAAAACAACCTGCGATCCCAGCAGGATTACCGCGCCCTTTCGCGCTTGCGTATAGGGAATATTGCGTTCATTGATGGTACGCCTGAAGAGGGCGTAGCCGGTGTTGGGATGAAGCATCCCTGCATCAACCACTTCCCCGACCTGGTAGCGCGTCACGATATCTTGCAAGCCCACGAGATCATCCTGTCTGGGAGCGGTCAGGATCACCATATCAAGCGAGCGCTGCCAGAAGGGTAGGCGAGCATCTAGTTCTGTGGCCAGCGAGGATGCGTCCAGGCCTCCGTCGATCAAGGCCGTTTTCCCATCTGGGGTGCGCACCAGGATCGCCTCGCCTTGCGCAGGTTTATTGGCCGGTCCAACATTGAGAAAGGTAATCGTCAGTTGTCCATCGGAACGCACTGCCAGGGCTGCTGTGTCGGTTGCCAGCATGATAATGAGCACTGCACCGAGTTGAATCAAACGCCTTGTACGCTTCGAGAGAGGTGGGGGTGTGGCTTTGAGCAGGCCTGAGTGCTGCTGTTGGGGCCATCGCAGAAGCAATGTGCTGACGATCAAAGCGAGCAGTCCATAATAGCCCCATGCCACACCTGTATAAAGGTTATTCACCGAGAAAAAGGCTAAAGGAAGCGTGTAGCACCATGTGACAACAGATATCAGGTACCAGAGTAGTGTCCAGGCGAACCACCCAAAGAATATCCCGATGGGCAGCGCGATGATCCCGGTTCCACATACGAGCAACCCCAGTACAATCATGACTACCAGCAGGGGCACAGTCAGCAGGTTGGTGATGGGCGCGATCAAGGAAACCTGCTGGAAGGTCAACGCAAAGATAGGGAAGGTCGCGATCTCGGCTGACAGCGTGACGGCGATAGTCTCAGCGAGAGGGTGACCCAGTGGAGCCCGTTCCAGAAGATGAAACAGGCGCATTATGCGAGGGGTGAGCATGACGATTCCCAGCGTTCCCAGTAAAGACAACTGGAATCCAGCATCCCACAACACGAATGGATCGAACAGGCTCATGAGCAGCGCGGACAGCGCGATGGCGGTATAGAAGTTGTAGACACGCCCAAAACGGGGTGCGATGACGAGCACGACGCCCATGATGCCCGCGCGTAATGCCGCGGGACCGCCTCCACTGAGAAAGGTATAGCCGGCAATGCTCGCGATGACCAGTCCTGTTGCCAGCAAGCGCTGCCAGCTCCCCTGACGCTTCTCAGCAGGTAATAGCCGTTGGAACTGTTTCCCGCGCCTCTTTGAGAGTCGCCGTGTAGCGCCAGCAATAAGGCCCGCCAGGATAGTCACTTTGAAACCGGAGGGAGCGATCAAGTGCGCTGTACCAGTGGCGTTGAATGCCGGTATCAATGGTTTCAGCGCGGGCGTGCTGTAACGTTAGATTTTGCATTGCACTGAATGAGACTTTGCATTGCACTGAATGAGACTTTGCATTGCACTAGTGCAATGTAATCCTGCACACGTGAAAAATTTGAACCACGCAAGTGAAATATTCTCGAATCTTTATAGTACCAACCGAACGCTGAAAAATAGCGCCTCAAACTCTTCAATTTAAGACGCTTGCTTCCTGTTAGAGAGGAGATATCAGCTAGCTTCGTGAGAGAAGTAACATCGATATTAGCCTTGATTGATAGTAATCCTTTCAGAAGGTATCTGATGAAGGCATCATTACTTTCATATTCTCTCGTATTAAAAGCGAAGCAGAGGAAGAAATGGTTAGAGTAATGGCGACAACTCTTTCTATGCGAGGCAGTCTCTAAGCGCGTTCAATTGGAAATATCTATGGTTCTCTGTGTTTACATGTTTGCGAGAGGTTATCCTGTGATAAGTGTCTGCATCACTTTTCGCGTAAGTTGCAGTCCCGCAATACGGCCATCAGGGCTGTTGCAAAGTCGGATCTCCACTTTAAGCCACGAGAGAAGCGAGTGCTCGGTCGAAATGATAGGCGAATGCGCGTCTGGCCTCAGCAACATTGGTGGCCCTCTGTCGAGCAAACAACCCAAGGACGGTATTGTTGAGGATGGCGAGCATCTCAGGGGCATGACCCATACGAACTTGTGCATGATCTTCGCGCATCGTGGCATCGCGTCGATCATGCAGTCCGTTTTCGATCCCCCAATGTCCTCTCGTCAATTCCAATACTCGTTTGGGGTCGGCCAGGGCAGCAGGCAAACTTGTCACACCATAACGCACCTTCGTTTTGGTGGTACCAAGGGCATCGGTCCGCTGGCTTTCCAGTTTGAACACCTGAGCCAGTTCCGGCCACGTGCTGTAGTCGGCCAGCATACTACTTACCGTGATCATTCGCATATCTTTGCGCCCATGTCCTTTCTCCACGGTACGAGCGGTGCGAAAATCGTTGGGTAGAGCCGAGGTGCCAGCCAGCTTGCGATGGGGCTGGAAGAGCACTTCGATCTCCTCTCGTAATCCCTCTTGATTGTCCTTGACTATCCAGAGGTCGTCCCCATTGGCCCGTACAATCTGGCTGCTGAGCTCTCGCTGATCGAACATGGCATCTCCACTCACAACCGCCCCACGCAGATCCACCTGGCGCAGCAGTTTTGGAGCATGGGTAATCTCATTGCTTTTCTCATCCACACGCATCTGAGCCAGCACCACGCCTTGGTTTGGCAGGTAGGCCGCTAAGAGATGGACGCCGCGCGTTGCTCCTAGCGGGATGGTTCCCCGCAACGTTTTGCCATCCAGTGCCAGATGAATCTTGCCTCGCTGTGGCTCGGCATCGCTTTGTGCCGTCACAAAAAACTGACCGATGAGATGTTCCACCTCCGATGGCTCCACCGCATGACCCAGCACGCGGCTCCAGGTACTGTAGTGCGGCATCCGCTCTCGCTTGAGGTGGAAGAGCTGACTCAATTCACGATGGCGCAGTTTCGCCCAATGGGCCATGCCACGGCTACTATCCTGGCCTGCCAATTTGGCGAGCACTCCGATCATAAGTAGACTGGCCAACGGATATTGCAGGCCGCGTCGGTCCCGATGATCGGGAATACTTTGCAAACACGTATACAGCGCCTCCAAATCAAACAGCAATGCTTCCTCAGGAAGAGAAAGATGAGTCAAAAGTGTTCTATCTTTCATAGAAAAACCTTTCGTGGGATAATTGGGATCGTTTTACATCCATCTATATCTCGCGATGGGTTCGTTTTATTCCCGACTTTGCAACAGCCCTGATACGGCCATTAGTTGACTTGACAGTCCCGTTCTTGTGTCTTATATTTACTGATAAGGATGGCCTCTTGCAAGATCTATCTAAGACAGGGATGTAAACCGATTGCTTATGTGTAGGGGTAAAAAGAAATAGAATCGCGACAGAGCGTTTGAAGTGCCAGGCCGCTGATACCGGAGATATTGACGTGCGCCGGTAAAAAGAAGTAGAATCGCGACAGAGCGTTTGAAGCATGATGAAGAGTTTAGCGCAGCGTGGGCGCTTGCGGGTAAAAAGAAGTAGAATCGCGACAAAGCGTTTGAAGCACTTTTAAACCCGAGGGTG
>WNGL01007309.1_pt1 | contig 14128 bp, 23 predicted proteins | sample 5400591 | NCBI WGS metagenome assembly WNGL01 (sample SAMN13153377, study PRJNA577476) | soil metagenome | isolation source: 80 cm soil or saprolite under Garry oak tree replicate 1 | place: USA:California | collected 2016-06-15
AGAGTAAGGCGGAACCTGGTTCAAGTTCACCGGTGTGTCCTGGATGTAGATTTAGTGAGTTACCAAACGATGCAAGAACAAATTTCTTGAATTACATTCTCTACGTGGCCGTAGAAGAAAATTTGAATGATACAGAAGGAAGAGAACATTTCCGGGCAAGTCAGAACCACATGCCCCTCTCCCCCGCAGAAATTGTCTCAACGTATGATAGTCGTGCAAAACGTATTGCTGAACAGGTACAAAAGCATCCTTTCTGGTACCAATTTTGGAGTGGAAAGCCAACACGACGAAATGAAACATTTAGAAATGGTTTGCAGCTCCTTGGTACAGAACTCGTAGGTGGCAGGCCATCAGACCTGGGATCTTCCAGTTTCTTTCATAGCCTGGCATCAGGGAAACGGGACCTGACCATATCTCCAGATATTGAAGATGTTATTCTGGAAAGACTGAACACTGTTTCAGCACTGTTTTCCGGGTCGAACTATACCATCCGATCTTCCTGTATTGGAATGTATCAGGCTGTACTGGTTCTTCTCAATTCTGGGATAGCTATAGATCAGGTGTGTGATAGAGGAAAGCTTACTCCCTGGTTTTTTGCTGTTTCTGATGGAGTCGAGGAGCAGTATAAGATGAGTTCCTCACTCCATGGGTTTCGATACCTTGAGCAGAAGCGAGTACAGATTGATTTCTGGGATAAGTATCGAAAAACTATTTTGAGGTCGTTTGGATTGCAAGAAGAGGTAGTCCCTGTTGCTATTTAGTGTAAATGACCTGATTATTTGTAACCAGGTCATTTACCTGTTATACAAGCTTTATGTGCTATACTACAGTATTCTTCATCAGGAGGAAGTTATGGCGAGAATAGTATTCTGTGAAGACGATGTGTTGCTACAGAAACTTATTCGTGTTATTTTTCGTGTCACCGAACATGAAATCTTTATTGCTTCTAGCGGTCCTGAAGCGCTCGTTCTGGTAGTTGATACACGTCCTGATCTTGTTTTCACGGATATTTCTATTCCAGGATTGAACGGATTTCAGTTAGCGGATGCTATTAAGTCTCATCCTGGATTAGAATCTATTCCTATTGTGTTTATGACTGCTTTTGCACAGCGTGCTGATATCGAAGAAAGTCAAAAGCATTGTGTAGAATGGTATGTGTGCAAACCGTTCACTGCTCAAGAATTACGGACAGTCGTAGAGGTGTTGTTACGCGGGGGGAAGTATGGGTAAGTTACTCAAGCAACTCTTTTTGGAGTCAATCTTTTTTCGTATCTGCTGTACGTTTCTGTTTGTGTTGTTGTTTTATTACATTTGGATAGTCGGTTTAGATAAGATCATGGCAACCAAAGGCTTTGGACCTCATGGGGAATGCCTCTTGTGGTTGCCAGGATTGGTAACACTGTTTGTATCATCTGACATTTTGATCGGGTTAGCGTATGTGTCAATTTCGTCAACGCTTGTCTATCTGGTGATTGTAACACGACATACGCTTCCTTTTCGGTGGGTGTTTCTAGCCTTTGGTACCTTTATCGTCGCATGCGGGGCAACACATTTTTTTGATGTTCTCACACTCTGGATACCGGTCTATTGGCTACAGGGCATAATTAAGTTGATCACAGCCGTGGCTTCAGTTACGACCGCTCTTATGTTGTTTCCCTTGCTTCCTAAAGTCATTGGACTATTCGAGCTTTCGCATATTTCTGATGATCAGAAAAAACAGTTAGAGGAAACCAGGCAAGTGCTTCAGGAAGAGGTTGTGACCAAAGATCAAAGCCTTGTACTGCTTGCAGAAGAAGTTGCATTACGCAAACGGGAAGGACAACAAATGCTTTTGGAGCTTCGGGAATCGAATGAGCAACTTGCCTATGCTAGCCAGGTGCAACGGAATTTCGTAGCCGTTGTAAGCCATGAGTTTCGTACAGCTTTAACCACCATTCTAGGCTTTAGTGGTTTATTATGTGACGAGTCGTTTAATCCAGAAGAAATGAGAGAATACGCTGGAGATATTCATGTTGAAGCAAAACGTCTGACACGTATGATCACTGACTTATTGGATTTAGAGCGGATGAAATCTGGTCGTATGCCTCTTATTTTGGAGAAGAGTAATATTAATTCTCTTGCGCGAGAGGTAGTGGAAAATTTTCGTGTCACCGCTCCATATCATACGTTCTATCTCCAAACAGATTCAGATCTTCCTTCTTGTCTGGTAGATAAAGACAAGATTATTCAGGTGTTTAACAATCTCTTGAGCAATGCCGTAAAGTATTCACCAGGTGGGGGGAAGGTGGTGGTTGGTAGCGAAATGTATCCTGGATTTATTCGTTTTTGGGTCCGTGATCAGGGAAAAGGTATTCCGCAAGAGGCGTTGGAAAATATCTTTGATCCATATAATCGCTCTGAACCTGGAACATCCTATAAGATTGAAGGCACTGGTCTTGGACTGACTATTGTGCGACAGATTGTTCAAATGCATGGGGGAACTATTTTGGTAGAAAGCGCTATTGGAAAAGGGTCAACATTTACCTTTACTCTTCCCTGTGCTTAATGCTACAGTTGAAAGGAATACGAAGAAGGTATACGTGGGCGCATGCTTTCTTCGCATTTCTCAATATGTCTCCCCAGACATATGAATGCAAAGCATTCGTAGGTATTGTACATCGATAGACTGCTCTTGTATATATCTATACCTATCATTTTAGTATCAGTTTAAAAATGATCAGCGCTGTTCCTGTACATTTTTCACAATATATTCTATACTTGACGAGAGAAAGAGAGGATGTTATGCACGATTTGCTGCAATCAACCTACATCATTCCTGAAAAAAATCACAAACAGGAAATCCAGCGTCTTATAACACAAGATACACTCCTGAATCAATCCTTTGGTGGAACACTCCCGGAGCAGGACAATCCATTTCGTTTTTTATCGTTGTTGGATCTTGGATGCGGTCCCGGTACCTGGCTTATGGAGCTAGCAAAAGAGTATCCACATTTTACTAGCCTTACCGGCATTGATATCAATCCGATGGTTATTGACTACGCAAAACGTGAAGGGCCGACACTTGATTTTCAGGAAGTTGACATCTTGAAAGGTCTTCCCTATCAGATGAACTCATTCGATATGGTGAATATGCGTCTTGGCTCTAGCTTTATGCGAACGTGGGATTGGTTACGCATACTTGGAGAGATGCACCGGGTTACGCACCCTGGTGGAGTAGTGAGGATTGTTGAATTACAGTTCCCGGAAAGCACCAGTCCTGCACATAGCATCTTAATGGAGTATGTAATTGAAGCAGTGTATCGGGCTGGACACATTTTTTCTCCATCAAAAGAGGGAGTCATTGATGCTATTTTTCCGATGTTTAAAAACTACGACATGCACAACATTCAGAAAAAAGACTACACCTTTACCTTCACTTCGAAAGACACGAAACATGCTGAAAATACCACGCATTTTTTTAGCTTAATCCAGCCTTTTCTACAGAAATGGATACGTCTACCAGGTACGTATACAGATACGTATACGAAAATGCTTGAGGAAATGAAGCAACCGAATTGTGAAACCGTGTGTCGTTTTAGTATCATGTGGGGGGAAAAATAATGGACTTTACTTTTACGGTATGGCTCCCCCGCCAAGGGGAAAAACCTTCGGTACCTTCTGCATTATTGATCGATGAAATTGGAACAAAGACTCTGTTCCTTGGCATTTTGGCAAATGACACAGATTACTTTGGCATGTATGATTTTCACTGTTCTGCGGAATCAACGGATCATGCTATTCCTTTTCCAGAAAACCTCCTGGGAACAGCCATTTACCGAAAAATGGGTGGAAAATTGTCAGTAGTACAGGAAAATGGAGTGCTCATAGGCTTTCTCGATAGTCTCTTTGCGAGGTAACTATACTGTAAAAGAGGAGAGCTTTACATATACCTTCCATAAGACAACTATCCGTTTTTCGACCACAGAATTGGAGAGGCTCTTCTTCTCTTTTGTGGACGTTCATCCATATATTAGTGTATAAAAATACGACAGAGAGAGTTACTTTCCTGGTAGACTAGAAATAGGGACCAACCAGTTCGCGATAAGAGAAGAGAGCAAGATTGCTCCAGGTTCGTAGGCAAAGACAACCATCAAGCAGTCTCCCTCTATTCTCTCTCGAAAGAGCCTCTCTGATTAAACAGAGAGGTTTCTTTTTGTTACAAATTCAGAAAGCAGAAACACCACACCTGGTACAATGCCTGGGAGAACACGAACTCTGTGTTCTGTGTGGAAAGCCTTGTCCTACGGTATTGTGGAGAATATGGGTCTATGATGGACATGTGTATACTGTGGATGAGAAACGGGGGGAATGTCTATTCTTGCCAATTGGATCAAACTGCTTGCGAGAAAATAATCTCTATCAGTATGCTGTGTGGGTGCAAGACGAAAAGAGAGGGTAATGCACACTTCTACCCTCTCTTCTCACCTAAAGAAGATCTCTCATTTTTATTATACTACAGGACGCGATTAGACATCTTCGGCTAAAAATCCAGAAATTATCTCAGGCACAGAGGTGTCAAATCCACATACTTCAAGAGCCAGTAGATCATCTGGTCTGTTGTTCGTAACGTGAGTAGCAGTCATCTGTATGTTCACATATCTGGCACTGCTATTGATTTCTTTTCTATAGTGATCTAACGTCTGACATACATGAGTTGATCCAAAAAATGTTTCATTGTCTGTCAGTGTCACGAACGCATCAAATTCTCTCTTTTCTTGAAGCGCGTATTTTAATGGAAGACCACAATCTGTCCCACCACCACCATAGAGATGCATACCTCTCATGATATCGTCCAGGCGTTGTTGTTCGGTAAAAGTGAACCGGTAGGTTTGTGTGTCAAATCCAAGAAATTCATAGTTTGGAAGAACAAAACCACTAGCTGTTTGATAGTGACAGCTACGTGCTAAAACCATTGCCATAGCTGCCCCTGCCAGTTGTGGACTGAGTCCAACAATTCCACCAACACTTCCAGTTCTCATTGATCCAGACACATCGACACTAATCAGGACCCGCTTTTGAATTGGTTCTATATTCTCAAAACAAAGATAGAACGCATCATGAAGAGCCTGTACAATTTCAGCAACAGGGACCCAACGTCCATCCCCCCGTACATTCTTTCCACTCTCATAGGTCTTGAGTGCGATGAGTACTTTCATGGGATGGATACGCGCTTTTTTGAGACGTTCTTTATCATGAAGTCGTTGCACCAGGGTACGTGTATGCTCTTCCAGTGGTTTGAGCAGTTCTACCCGTGTCATAGTTGGGATATTTCTGATCATCGCTTCCATAGGCATGTCTTCAAAAAGTGCTGCCCAGATATCTCGTTCTTTTTTTAAGTGGGATGCAATGGCCTCATGTGGCACATGGAATACATGAATAAGATCAGCAGCATAGTCAAGTGGGTGTGTAGCAAGTTCTTCCACTGCTCGAATAAGACTATGCTGCTCAAAGATATCTTTTTTATATTCTTCTGTATCACATCCTTTTGTGATCCAGTGATACAATAATTTTCTAGCATCTGTTGCAGGTTTTGGATGTGTCAGGCGTAATGCATCACGTTGTGACCAGTTGTCACGTTGTTTGTATTTAACAACTTGATACGCCAGGCGTTCATCCGATTTATTTTGATACCAGGATGCTACAGCCTTTGCAAGACCACTTCCCCATCCACGAAACTCTTCAACGTAAGAAATGAAGTGGAGAATGTGCGTTCCTGTTCTGGCAACGTGTGGAAGCGCTAAAAATGCTGCTTTGCGTACTTCCATATCAGCAGGGTGGATTCTTTTCCCTTTTTGCACCTTCGTTGTTAAGACGACCGTATCACCACTTCGTATATAGGTCCTATTCTTTTTGACGAGGGACCCGTTGTCTGGAATATGAAAACGATGTTCTGGATCTTCAAACGTATAGGTCTTCTCTTCTTCAGCAACGTCAATCATTCCATGAGTGTCACAGGCTGTACAGCGTGCCAATGCAAAAAGTGCTGGATCGTTTGATGGAGCTTTGCCTTTTTGTGATACTTCAACAAGCATCTGGACAACTTCAAGACCTTTTCCTGCTTGCAGCAGACGTTCTAGTGCATCCAGATTTTCTTTGGTGAGCTTTCTCGACTGAACATAGAATGTTCCATCAGATGATCCTAAAAGTAACCATCTTTTAAATCGTTTCATATCATCGACAGAGTATGAATAACCAGTACCGCTATTATTTTTTATCATGCCTGGAAGAGGTTCTGTCTGAGGTGTTTTTGCTGAACGATTTCCAAATCCGAGGTAGTCTTTCACCACGCACCATCCCCACTTTGTAGAAGGACAGGTAGAGTGAAGCCTGGACGAAAATACTTCTTCTACCTGTCTTGAAAAAGCATGAGCAAAAATATTCATCTGATGCAGCAACAGTGAAAGTAGAGAACAGATGAAAAACGGCTCATGCGATAAGTGCAGCAGAAACAATAAAATGAACCAGGTCTGAAAGCGTATCCGCCTTCGGTGTTGTCAAAAAACCGATAAACCTGATCAAGCGGTTTCTGCAATAATGCCAGCATGAACAAAAAGTATCCAAGATGGTTTTCTCGTGCTCTACCACCTGAGCTATCTCCAGGACACCCAGAGAATTGGAGTTGAACCAATGACAACAAGCGATAATCTTGAACAAACGGTTCATGCAATAATGCCAGAATGAGCAAAAAGTGTTAAGGCTAAAGTGCTCTACCACTGAGCTACCTTCACGACATGCGAGAAGGACTGGATTCGAACCAGCGACCACTTCGTTAGCAACGAAAAACCTTAACGAACGGCTCATTCGATAATTTCTAAGATGAGCAAAAAACATCAAAGACTTTTTAGGCGCGTCTACCATTCCGCCATCTCTTCGTACGAAGAGAGATAGAATCGAACTATCAAGGACCTCCCCCACAAGGTAATCTTTGAAAAACGGCTCATCTGGAAAACTAGAATATACTACGGAAAGCAAAAAATCAAATCATGGTCATGAATATAAAGATCATGGTATAAGATTGACAAGATTGATAAAATATGTTATACTTCATTTAGTTCATACAAAGAAAGGAAAAAGAATATGGGACTAGACGTGTATCTCGAATACGAAGGCAAACAACTTACCTGGGATCACGCAGTAATGGAGTCCTTCCCCTTCACTGTAGTAGATGAAACGTATGGTGCAGATGAGTATCATGGAGAAGTGACCTACAAACGCATTGTAGAGATCACTGGAATGTACTGTGAAGGACTTGTTTCATTTCGTGGTCGTAGTTATTCTCATACTGCTGAAGAGATTGGGTTGCCCTACAGCTTTTATGATAGCCTCTCTGAAGTAGAACTTTCAGAACAGACTCAGGCTCTTGGAATATTCCTTGATGCCTGTTCAGATCTATCAGACGACTATAGATTTTCGCACTACCATCTTATACACCTGAGAAACCTGTACAAGTTGCTTATGTGGTCCGTTCGTCATGGACTAAGTACTTTTGCTAGTAGTTAGAAAGTAGAAATTATGCAAAAATTACTCGAAAAAGCATTTCTTTTAGCTTCAGAACTACATCGAAATCAAATAAGGAAAGTTTCTATCGTTCCTGGAGTACCATACATCTCTCACCTTATGGAAGTGTCTGGTATGGTGTTGGCGAATGGCGGTAGTGAGGTTGAAGGTGCTGCTGCATTATTACATGATGCGCTTGAAGACCAGGGGAGGGAGACTGCTTTTCGTATTCTAGACAGGTGTGGGCAGGAAGTACTTTCTTTGGTCCTGGAATGTACTGAGGAAGGGACGGGGGGAGGTGTAAAGCCTTCCTGGATGAGTTGTAAATTGTCGTATCTTTCGCATATCGAAACAGCTTCTATTGGTGCCTTACGTATTTCTGTTGCTGATAAACTTCAGTCGGCAAGAGAAGTACAGCGACAGGTTATCCGCTATGGTGACAATGCCTATACGGAATTTTCCGAAAAGGACTATGCTACTATTGCCGAAAGAAAAGTTGCTGTGTTGTGGTTTCATGATCGGTTAGTTGGGTCGTATACCTGGCGTTTAGAACGCTTAAAAAGTTCGAAAAATGAAACGCTTCCTGGTATAGAAGTGCTGCTTACTGAATTTACTACGATTGTTTCTTGGTTACAGGAGAACTAATGACTATCGATGAAATCAAACAGTATGTACAAAATTTGAGGGATATGTTGCTTGAAGAATACCCAGAGCAACAAATACAAAAAAGACTTCGTGAGATCAACGAGAAAATCTGTCATTTTGGTGTAACGATTTTGTATGTCAAGGACTATAAAGATTTCGCCCTGTTTACAGACGAAGAGTAGGAGAATGAGATGGAAGAGAAAGAATTATCACCTCTGGATACGATGTTGCTCAGGGGAAAATCTGTTACTGTGAAAAGAGAAATTGCTTCGAAGGTTACTCGTGGTATGGTTCCTTGCTACGTTACAGTCATTCAGTTGGTACCTTTGGGATACAGTATTGTCACAGTACTCTACGAAGCACGTAGTGAACCGGAAATACATACCTACATGGGCAATAAAGAGCAAAGAGATAGGAAACTGGAACAGATTAACCTCCCCCCGTCTTCTTTTCTCTGGTTAAAAGGGGAGTAGCATGGAACAAGACTACCAACTCCCAATACTGCATGGTTCAGAAAATGCAGTGAGATGGGCCGATGAAATACGTATGCAGCATATCGAAGACGTTTTAAAGCTTGTTGAGCAACGTTCAGAAGGGTATCCACAACAGTGTTCTGCAATCGATCATTTTTCAGTTGTGTTGCAACGGTACGTCACTACCGGGTGGTGGATAGATCACCGGGATGATGATATTACTGGACACTTATGGTATATGCTCAGGTTGTACTTGAAGGCCAGGCACCGAAGACTCCACCGTAACTTTATCCCAAAATTACTCATTTATAGTGTGAACAGTGTTTTAACGAATACGCCTTTTGTCGATAAGCAGCCTCGTTTTATTCTTCCTGGAAGACTTGAAGCGCTTCAAATACATCATAATGCAGGTGGAAAATCTTCCATTGCTGAAAATGTTGGAGGTGTGGCTTATGGTTTTCAAACAGAGCAGGAAGCGTGGGATGAATACAACACTGTTGCCCATAATCTTGGCATACACACAGTAAAGTTGTGTTTTGGTCATCCCGGTCCTGGTAATTCGTACCTTGAAGAGTACGGGTATGATGACGTACTCAAACGTCGTAAACCCTCCCCCGACATGATCCTTGAAATTTTAGCCGAACTTGGTATAAGTGCTGAAGAAACAACGTTCGTTGGTCGGTTTCCTGAAGATCGTCAAGCAGCCGTAAATGCCCACCTTGATGATTATATTGATGCAGCAGAACAATTTGAAGAAGTGGCGTTGCAGGAACCTCCAATTCTGGTCTAGCATGAGAAGGGAAAAATAAATTTCCCTTTTCCACCTGTGAAAAATAGTAATTTCATATTGACAAATTTATAAAAATATGCTATACTTACGTACGTAAACAAAAGACATGAATCGAGGTGTCCCATGGTTTCATTAGCTGTTGTACAGGGGAATTTCCCGTTACCAGACGGAGTACGTGATTTAGTTTCTTCTGGAGGAAAGGTAACTGCCCCACTTATTACCGTATGGACGGTTCGTCTTGATTTTCTAGATGACAAAGTATTACATGTGCTTGATTATGCATTCAAACAGAACCAAATATTGTGCTGGATATCCAGCGATGGGTCCAGTTCTTCAACCTATAATCTGTAGGAGATGCACTATGCAATACACAGAAATTCCCCTGTCAGAAGTAGAGCCGGGCCAGAAAGTCTTCTATCACTTTAGCTATCATTCTTTTCCAGAAGCAAGAGTTGCTATACGAACAACAAAAGAACGAATCATCCTTTCTGAGTACCTGGTCTTTAACAGGAAGGGAAAACAACTTGGTGTTGGTCGTGATTGGATTTCACCATGGAGTCCAGAACGCGAAGCAGAGATCGAGCAGTCGAAACAGCAAGAACGTATAAAAAACCAGGTAGTAGGGTATAATTTTCGCAAAATGTCTCCGGCTAATCTGGAACGAGTGTTGCTAATTATTGAAGAAGAGAAAGTAGCAAAAGAATGAATATAATTGGTACAAAAGTTGGAAAAAGATCTTCTGGTGAGATTGAACAGCTTATTCGAGAAACGGGGTACGATCTTACATTTGATACGAAAGATACTGGGTTGTATGTGGAAGTGACCTGGATTGATGGGCATGTTAGTGTTCTTGTATGGTGTCACAACCGTGAGGAGTATAGTCGATGGTATGACTCTGTACAATTATTGCGAGAGGCACAACCCTGGGAACTCTCGCGTTTTTCTATTGTTGAACGATCACGCTGTGAAGATGATGAGGAAAGTATTACATAGATATGCTTAAGGGAATATGTGTGGTAAGTGTGGGGATTATTTTATTACTGGTGACTGAAGCCATGGCCGTTATTTCAGCAGTGGCTATTCAGGAAGGAGATGGCATTATGACAATTACTCCCATAGTCCTTTCCTTTTGCCAATTGTACTTTTATTGTCGTTTTTGTATATTAATCTATAAAAAGGAAGAAACTTCATGAGATTTCCGTTTCCCCTCAATGAAGAGGTGACTATTGACCAGAACAATCTCCAGGACCTCCGAAAAGTCCTCTATGGAGTACTCAATGGAAAGTTTTTTACGCTTACGGTAAATAGTGTCAATTGCGTTACGGGGGAGAGGTCTGACATTGCTCCTTATTATCGTGAATGTCTGTATGTCCCGTCTTCTCTTCCAGAAGCAATCCAGTGTTACGAGGATAAAGTTGTTCTTCACATGCAGATAAGCCAGATAGGGTATACTTTCGAGGCTACGAAATATGAGGACAAACCTTCTCAGATTGAAATATACAGACCTGGAATAATCCTTACTCAATACAATGCAGGATATGATTTCCTTTTGTGGTCGTTTACGCATATAACTGATGGTGCTCCCCCCGTGAAACTCCCTGAAGGCGTGCACACTATCAATTTGGAGGCATTATGAGAAGATACGACCAGCAGATGGAAAGTTGGAAAGATCATGCAGAATACCATATGATTCCAACAGGACATGGATATAAGAGATTGCTCGAAGAGCGTTGTTCTCTGGGCTTTCTCGATACCTATAATACAAGTTTTTCAGCAAAAAATGCAGTAACACAGTATAGTTATGTTGAAGTGTGTTTTACTACTCAGCATATCTATCCAAATGGAGACAGCTTTATCCACCACTGGTATCTTCAAAATGAAGGGTATTCAAGGCCAGATTGGGTTTTGAGTACCAATGAGTTTGGTAGAGGAGGCAAGGGTGTTCAATTGCATATTCCAGATCGTCATTTTCAGGCTGTTTTACAGGAAATATTCAATCTTCCTTTCAAAAGTATCACCCTGGAGCAGATGAAAAAAATTGTCCAGAATGCAACATATTCTCTCATCTTGCCAAATGGTTCACTTCATTACATCACGAAAATGTATAACGTAAAACCACACATTGTTGAAGTACAGGATGCTGGAAGCGTTCAAATTATCCTGTTTGGGCAGGATGAGATTGTTGAACTACTTGGATATCTTCCAATCGGTCATACAAGCAATATGAAAGAGGTGGTAACCGCCTATTACCGGCTACGTATGGATCACGATGATTTCACCTGGAATTTGAAAGTTGAGTCGGCTATGGATAGTCCAGCTATTCATACGTTGTCAATCGAGAAAAAGATCCCTGAAAATCTCTTACCGACCCTTCCCACAAAATACAATGGAAGGTTTACCATCAAAGGAAAATAGTATGACACTGTATGTTTGTAGCCCACTTCCTGGAGAAGTCATTCCTCGTGTGTACTCTGTTTTGCACCCTGGTATATACACACAGCTACAATTAAAAAAAGCAGGAAGATACAATTCAAAGATTGATATGGTTCAAATTAATCATGATGGACTTGAATTGATCAAATCTTTCGGAGTCACGCCAATTCTCTGTAAAGATGTTGAAGTGCTCGAACCTTCAAAAACGGGTGAGAAGGCGAAATACTTTCGAGATGGAACATTCCAGGTGGTTTGTCGTATTCGTGTGCGACGTACTGATGGCTCTTTTTCTATGGATTGGTGGGAAGAGAACCGGCCTGAAAAGATCGTAAAGTTCGTTTTGTCTTTCAATTACCTTGACTACTACTGGCAAAAGTACTGTGATACACTCATGCAAATAACGCTCAAGCAAATGCTTTCCTATATCGGAACGGCTGCGGCGCAACAGGTTGAACAGGAAGCCATTGAACATTTCAATGCTGGAAGAAAAGAGTGTTCTTTTCCTTCACGATCAGCACTTGACTGGCATGCGGGGAAAGAAGCATTGAAAGAGTATATGAACTCTCATGAATTTGATGAAGAGAAGGTGTGGGAACATCTTTTTCGAAAGGAATAGTTAGGATGCTAGCATTAGTTTCAAACGAAAAAGCGTATGCACCAGCATGTATTATTGTACAGGCAGAAGTACATACAATTCCTGTTGTAGTTATTCGAGTAGATTTTCCAGGTGACCCACACCCTTTTTTCTACCTGGTACGATTATGGCATGATGGGGATTTGAAAGATTGGAAACTTATTCTGTCTGTGGATGATCAGGAAACAAACTACTACATTCTGCCACAAAGCGATGGATATGGTTACTGCAACACTGAGCAGGATGCAATGGAAGAATTGCAGTTGTTAAAAGATGGTCCTTTCCATAAACAGTTTGACGAGCTTGTAGGAGAAGTATAATGTCAAAAAATCTAGGAAATTCTGGTCATACTGGATATAAAATGCCCAAAGTTCTCGATATAATTGCACGTGATGGAGAAGTCGTAACTCTATTGACATGTGGACATGAGTTTTCTTTTGTCCCTTTTGAAGTACAATGCCAGACGGGGTTGTACACTGATGTAAAAGTACATAGTGGTGCATGCTACTGGGAACTACATGCAGAAAATTTCTGTGGAGTAGCTGTAACATTGCTTCCAAAGGCACCGGAACCTGTTCAGCAGACGAGAACATTTCCTACAATTGATTGACAAAAGAACAAAAATATGCTATGTTTAAAAAGGTAAATAATAGCGTTTTAAGAAAGAAGGAATTGATATATGGAAAGCGCATGGGGAACAAGGATGCCAGAAGAATTGCAGCGATTTTTGGATGGTGATCATGGCCTGCAATCTATTGTAGAGTTGGTTGCCTGTTATCTTCGCTTGCTCGAAGAAAAGGAAAATCGCATGGTAGAAATGAAAAAGTTATTCTGGGATGAAATAGAAGAGATATTCTATGAATTAGGACTAGAGAAGCAGTATGGGAAACCGACAAAAAATTGGAGAGAGGGTGGTATGAAAAAAGAGCGGCTTGCACAGGTGGTTGTTGATCGAGAATATCCACAGGATTTATTGGAGCAAGCGCTGGTTCAGGCTGGTATCGATGTAGCACGTATTCAACGGTATCGTACCATGCATATTCGAAGAGCGGTAGTATAATGAGTGAGTCTGTAGCTGAAGTTGTGCTGTCTCATCTTCGAGAAGAGCATGAAAGATTGCGTGAGATGCTTGCTTCCCTGGTAAGACTTGATCAGATGGGTATACCACGTGATAGTGTCTATTATCAACAGCAATTAGCATTGGCTGAAAGTATGCTGTACGCGCCACGGGGGAGGTAGAAGATGCTGCTGGAAACATTTATTAGTAAGGTTGTAACTGAGGTATTGCATCAGGCAAAAGGTATTCCCTATGCTGTAGAGCAGACGAAAGCAGAGATTGGAAAAGACTATTACACTGTGACAGTTTGTTTAAATGACCATGAAAATAAACATATTGAATGTGCAGTGACCACAAAGGTTGGAGACAAGACGGGGGAATAAATCTCCCCCGTCCCATTATTTTCTTGCTGCAATAAGTATTTCTTCCAGTTGCTTTTCTATGTGTTCAGAAGGTTTCATAGAAAGTTTCGATTGATCAAGTTTTTCCTCTACTTTTCGATGAAGTGTTTGCAGATGGGAAATATACGGCAACTCATTCGCAACTCTTTCATCGTGTTG
>WNGL01008781.1_pt1 | contig 14128 bp, 14 predicted proteins | sample 5400591 | NCBI WGS metagenome assembly WNGL01 (sample SAMN13153377, study PRJNA577476) | soil metagenome | isolation source: 80 cm soil or saprolite under Garry oak tree replicate 1 | place: USA:California | collected 2016-06-15
GAAGAGCAGCGTCCGGCCCACCACGAGCCCGTGCACGGACGGCATCTGCAGCGCCTTGTGCCAGCGGTCGAAGGCGGCGTTCTGGTCGGCGCTGACCTCGCCGCCGAGCAGCAGGGCGGGCAGGGTGGAGGCGGCAAGCACCCGTTCCATGTCGTCCACGACCGGAACCTTGAGCCAGGTGTAGGCGGACGTGTTGCCCAGGCCCGAGGCGACCACGATGGACCGGATCACCGCCTCGGGTGACAGGTCGTTGCGCACCCGGCCGTCGACCTGGTGCGAGATGAACGGCTCGACCATCGCCATCAGGGCGTGCGACGCGAGGTCGCTGACCGCCCGGGCGCAGGCCTCCATGGTGGCGGCGGTGGCGGGATCGTTCGGGTCGATGCGGAACAGCATCTTGCCGCCGTCGAACCCCATCCGGGCGATCGTCGCGGCATCGTACCCGGTGAACCTGTCGTCGATCTCGAAGACCGTTCCGGCCAGGCCGCCGCGGTTCATCGAGCCGATGACCACCTTGTCGTCGAGCGCGCCGAGCAGCAGCAGGTCCTCGATGATGTCCGAGGTGCCGAGCACGCCGTCGACGCCGGGCCGGGACAGCGCGACCGACATCCGCTGCAGCAAGTCCGCCCGGTCGGACATGGCCATCGGCTTGTCCCCGACCCGCAGCGCGCCGCGCGCCGGGTGGTCGGCGGCGATGATGAACAGCTGGTTGTCCGCGCCGAGCAGTTCCGCGCGGCGCCGGCGGCGCGCGGCGGCCTCGGCGATGGCCTGCGGGCGGCGCGTGCGCGTCTCCAAGATGGCCTTGAGCTGGTCACGCACTGGTAGCCTCCCGTGGTCCCTCCGCCAGGAGCCCGTCCACCTCGGCCGCCGTCGGCATGGCGTCCGAGCAGGCGAGCCGCGACGCCACGATGGCCCCGGCGGCGTTCGCGAAGCGCATCACGCGCTCGATGTCCCAGCCGGCCAGCAGCCCGTGGCACAGCGCCCCGCCGAACGCGTCGCCGGCGCCGAGGCCGTTCAGGACCCTTGGGGCCCTGCTTGACGACGGCCAGGCCGACGCCGAACTCGTGCAGCGCCTGCGCCGCGGCCAGGGGCTCCCGCTCCCCCACCGCCGTCTCGCACTCGTCCAGATTGCCCACCGCGACCGTCACGTGCGGCAGCGCGTGGCGCACCCAGCGGCGGGCCTCCTCGCGGGACGGCCAGAACATCGGCCGGTAGTCCAGGTCCAGGACGGTGATGTCCTTCTTGGCGCGCGCCTCAAGCGCGGCCAGGGTGGCGGTGCGGCTCGGCTCCTGCGACAGCCCGGTGACCGTCACCCAGAACACGCCCGCCGCGCGGATCGCGTCCAGGTCCAGCTCCTCGCGGTAGATCTCCAGGTCCGGCGCCTTCGGCCAGCGGTAGAAGTACAGCGGGAAGTCATCCGGCGGGAAGATCTCGCAGAACGTCACCGGCGTGGGCAGGTGGGGGACGGCGGTGACGTACCGGTCGTCGACGCCGTAGCCGCGCAGCGCCTGGTGCAGGAACCGGCCGAACGGGTCCTCGCCGGTGCGCGTGATGACCGCCGTGCGCCGCCCGTACCTGGCCGCCGCGACCGCCACGTTGGACGCGCTGCCGCCGAGGTACTTGCCGAAGCTCTCCACCTCATCGAGCCCCACGCCGACCTGCTGCGGATACAGGTCCACCCCGATCCGGCCCATGGTGAGCACCTCGAACCCGTGGCCGGAGGGTCGCACGTGCATCAGGTCTGACTCCCTTTCCCGGAGGTTCGCGCAGGAAGCGGTATTGCTAACGTTTTACGCCCGCGTTTCGGTCAGGTCAAGAGTATGTCTTGACATATTTACGTCCTCATCTGCTAGCAATCGAGCGAGGTGATGACATAATGGGATGAGATCGTTATCGGATCGGATTGACCGCCGCGAGAGAGCTGTCCGTGAACCGTGCCGCCATGCCCATCCGGGTCGACCGGAGCAGCCCGGTCCCGCTGTACTTCCAGGTGGCACAGCACCTGGAACACATGATCGAGTCCGGCGAACTGCCGATGGGGACGCGGCTCGAGAACGAAACCGACCTGGCCGAGGGGCTCGGCTTGTCCCGGCAGACGATGCGACGGGCGATCGAGTACCTCGTCGGCCGCGGCCTGCTGGTCCGCAAGCGCGGGATCGGGACGCAGGTCGTGCACGCGAAGGTCACCCGCGACGTCGAGCTGACCAGCCTCTACGACGACCTGGCCAAGACCCGCCGGGCGCCGTCCACCACGGTGGTCAGCTTCCGGACCGAGGCGGCGCCCGACGCCCTCGCGGTCACGCTCGGCATCCCCGCCGGGACGCCGGTGTACGTCTTCGAGCGGCTGCGCTATGCCGACGCCGAGCCGCTCGCGCTGATGCGCAACCACGTCCCGGCGGACCTGATGCGCCTCACCCCGGCGGACCTGGAGGGAGGAGGGCTCTACAACCTGTTCCGGGCGAACGGCATCAGCATGCGGATCGCCAAGCAGGCCATCGGGGCGCGGACCGCGACCGCAGCCGAGGCCCGCGCGCTCGGCGAGCGGCGGGGAGCGCCGCTGCTGACCATGGAACGTTCGGCCTACGACGAACAGGGACGGGCGGTGGAGCACGGTCGCCACGTCTACCGCGCGTCGCGGTACAGCTTCGACCTCACCCTGACCGCCTGGTGAGCACTGGCCGCCTGGTGAGCACTGGCCGCCTGGTGAGCACTGGCCGCCTGGTGAGCCACGTCACTGCCGGGCCGCTGCGCCGCCGTGTCTTACCGGTTCTGACCTGGGCTAAGACGGCTTAGGCCGGTGACGTTCGGCTTAGCTGGGCCTAAGCCCGGCTGACGGCCGAAGATAGGGCATTCGTCCGATGTGGGGGGTGGGGCCTTACCGCGAATCTTGAGGATGTAGGGAGCCAGACGAGGTTCCCGGGCCGAGGAGGAACCATGCATCCCGAGTTTCTGCGGGAACTGAACGCCCAGCGCGGCCGCGAGCTGCGGGCGCGGGCGCAGCAGGCCAGGCTCGCCCGGATGGCGATCCGGAGCCGCCGCGGGCGCGCCGCGGCGGACGAGGCGGCCGTCGTCGTCCTGCCCGCCATCCCTGACTACGTGGACGGATCGTTCCGTAGTGAGCCGGCCGGGCACCAGGCGGCCAGCGAGAGGGGCCAGGCGCCCGTCGCGCATCACGCTGCCTGAGGCGACGGTGAACGCCCCATCCATCGCCGGCGACCTTTCCGGAATGTCAGACCCTCGTGGGATGCTGACTCCAGAGATGAGCGGGCGAGCCTCCAGTCCTGTCCTGGTCGGGCGGGACGAGCAGATGGCCGCCCTGGAAGCCGCTTTCGCGAGCGTGCGCCAGGGCGGTCCGTCTGCCGTACTGCTGGGCGGGGAAGCGGGCGTAGGTAAATCTAGGCTGGTCAGCGAGTTCGGCCGGACCGCGGCGCTGGCGGGCGCCCGGGTGCTGACCGGCGGCTGCCTGGCGCTGGGCACCGACGGGCTGCCGTTCGCGCCGTTCACCGCGGTGCTGCGTGACCTGGTGCACGAGATGGGCGCAGACGCGGTGGCCTCGATGCTGCCCGGCCGGACCACGCGGGGGCTGGCCCGGTTGCTGCCCGAGCTCGGCGAGCCGGACACCAGCGGTGACCCGGCCGAGGCCAGGGCGCGGCTGTTCGAGGAGGTGCTCAGCGCGCTGGACCACCTGACCAGGCACTCGCCGGTGGTCCTGGTGATCGAGGACGCGCACTGGGCCGACCGGTCGAGCCGGGACCTGCTGACGTTCCTGATCGGCAACCAGCGCGCCCTCAGCGGGCTGCTCGTCGTGGTCACGTTCCGCTCCGACGAGCTGCACCGCACCCATCCGCTGCGGCCGCTGCTGGCCGCGCTGGACCGGATCGCCTGGGTGGAGCGGATCGAGCTGCCCCGGCTGGCCAGGCACGATACCGATGAGCTGGTCGTCCGCATCCTCGGCCGCCAGCCGGCCGGCGACCTGGCCGACGCGTTGTACCACCGCTCCGAGGGCAACCCGCTCTTCGTCGAGGCCCTGCTCTGCTGTGACGGCGAGCTGAGCGAGGAACTGCCGGAATCCCTCCGCGACCTGGTGCTCGAGAGCGTCCGCAGGCTGCCGGAAGACACCCAGGAGATGCTGCGGGTCGCCAGCGCCGGCGGCGAGACGACCGGGCACGCGCTGCTCGGCGCGGTGGCCGGCCTGGACGACGCGGCGCTGACCCGCGCGGTCCGGCCCGCGGTGCTCGCCAACGTGCTGCACCCCCGGGGTGACGGCTACGCGTTCCGGCACGAGCTGATCCGCGAGGCGGTGCACGAGGACCTGCTGCCCGGTGAGCACGGCCGCCTGCACAGCCGCTTCGCCGAGGCCATCGACGCCGACCCGGCGCTGGTTCCGCCCGGCCGGGCCGCCATCGAGATGGCGCATCACTGGCACTCGGCGCACGACTCGACCTGGGCGCTGATCGGCGCCTGGCGGGCGGCGGCGCAGGCGGGCCGGGCGGTCGCGGCCGCCGAGCGGCTCTCGCTGCTGGCCCGTGTGCTCGAACTGTGGGATCAGGTGCCGGACGCCGCCGAGCGGATCGGCGCGGACCACACCCAGGTCCTGGACGAGGCCATCGCGGCGGCGCACGACGCCGGGGAGTTCGAGCGCGGCATCGCGCTGGCGACGTCGGCGCTGCGGGAACTCGACCCGGCCGCCGAACCGGTCCGGGTGGCCAGGCTGCTCGGCCGCCGCGGCCACTTCCGGATGAAGCTGGGCCGCAAGGACTACGCCCGGGATCTGGAAGACGCCCTGGAGCACGTGCCCGCGGACGTGTCGCCGCTGACCCGGGTGGAGATCCTGCTCGCGCTGGCCCACTGCCCGCCCCAGATCACCAACGAGCGGTCCTACGCCGAGGAGGCCCTGGCGCTCGCGCGCCAGGGCGGCGACGAGGCCAGCGAGGCGAACGCGCTGCTGACGCTGGCCATGTTCAACGCCGACCCAGGCCAGCAGGCCGCCTCGGACAGCGGTCCGCTCGAGCTGATCGCGCAGGCCCGCGACATGGCCGAGCGCCGAGGGGCCGACGAAGCGCTGCTGCACGCGGCGGTCAACGAATCCCACCTGCTCGAGGGCGCCGGGGAGCACGAACGCGCCGCAGAGGCGGCCCGCCGCGCCACCGCGAGCGCGGACGCTCAGCTGCTGTCCCGCACCTCGGGCAGCGTGCTCGCCATCAACCAGGCCGAACCGCTGTTCGCGCTCGGCCGCTGGGACGAGGCCCTGGCCATCGCCACCGGGGCCACGGACCGCTACCTCGCCCCCGGGCCGCTGAACCGGGCCCTGCTGCACGTCATCACCGGCTCCATCATCCTGGCCCGGGGGGACCTGGCCGCGGCGGCGCAGAACGTGCTGACGGCCCGCGACGCGCTGCGTTCGGCCCGCTACGAGGACCAGCACCAGCTTCCGCTGGCCCGGCTGGAGATCGGGTTCACGCTGGCCCAGGACGGCCCGGCCGCCGCGCTCTCTGCCGCCTCGCAGGTCATGGACCGCTTCGAGCTGTCCGGCAGCAGCCCGCGGTACGCCTGGCCGGTCGTGGTGGCCGGGGCCGGCGCGGTGCTGGCCGCCGCCCGGCTGGCCGGGGCTTCCCGCGACGAGCGGCTCGGCGCCGACGCCGCCGCGATCGCCGAGCGGCTGCGCACGGTCGCGGAGAAGCTGGAGACGTTCGGCCCCGCCCAGCGGGCCAGCCAGCTGACCTTCGCGGCGGCCGACGCGGACGCCGCCCGCCTGCTCGCGGCCTCCCCCGGCGCCGACCGGGCCGACGGAGCCGACGGCGAGGCCGCGGGGAACAGTGGCAGCGAGGCCGCGGGGCTGCTCGCCGGCTGGGATCAGGCCGCCGCCGCGTGGGCCGGCCTGAGCGAGCCGTATCCCCTCGGCGAGACGCTGCTGCGCGCGGCGGAGGCCGCGCTGGCCTGCGGCGACCGGGACGGCGCGGCGGAGCGGCTGCAGCGCGCGGCCCTGCTGGCGGCCGGGCTCGCGGCGCACCCGCTCGGCGAGCAGATCGCGATCCTCGCGCGGCGCGCCAGGATCCGGCTGGCCCGCGACGAGGCGCCCGCCGGCGCTGGGCCGGGCAGCGCTGGGCCGGGCGGCGCTGTCCCCGGCGGCCCGGGTTACGGTGACGGCGCGCTGAGCCTGACCGAACGCGAGCTCGAGGTGCTCCGCCTGGTCGCGGCCGGGCGCAGCAACCGGGAGATCGCCGCCGAGCTGTTCATCTCGCCCAAGACGGCCAGTGTGCACGTATCCAACATCCTGGGCAAGCTGGGCGTGGCCAGCCGCGGCGAGGCCGCGGCCAAGGCGCACACCCTGCGCCTCTTCGACCCCACGATCACCGGGTAGGACGTTGCTGAGCCCGGGCCGACCATGATCGTGGATCGTTATACCTGCCATGGCAGGTATAACGATCCACGATCGCGATGCCGCTGGGTTAGCCGGCGCCGTTGGCGGCCTGGATTTCGTGGACGTTCATGTTGCGGGCCCAGTTGGCCGGGTTGAGGTCGGCGCCGGGGACCGGGGCGCAGTTGGCCGGGGGCGGGCCGTTGACCACGCCGACGACCCAGCAGGCGTGCCAGGTCAGCGTGGCGGTGATGGTCCACTGACCGGGCTGGCGGAAGGTGACGCCGCAGTCGGCCGTGCCGTTCGCGCCGGTGCTGGCCACCGCCCGCGGGTTGCGGACCATCATGGCCGAACCCAGGTACCCGCAGCCGCCGGTATCCAGCCGGGCCGCGTTGTCGTTGGTGGAAAGCTGCAGCGGCGTCGCCTCCACCCACACCGTGGCGGCCTGGTTGCCGAGCCGGGCGTTGTCGGTCACGTACGGCAGGCCGCCGGGCCCGAACTCGGGCCGGAAGCTCAGCGTCACCCGGGCGAACGTGGGCAGGTTGGAGAAGCTGTTCCCGTTCTTCGGGCTCAGCTTCATCTGGCCGGCGCCCGGGACGTTCATCTTGGCCAGGGCGAGCTGGGCCAGCGTCTCCGGCGGTATCGGGATGCCGGGCAGCGGCGCGCCGGGCACGTCCCAGAAGAACAGCGGCTGGTTCAGGCACTCCTTCACCTGGGCCTGGGTGTCGTTCGGGTTGACCGGCAGCTCGTACCACGTCCCGGCCGGCATCGGGTTGGCGTTGACCAGTTGCTTGGCCTCCTGGAAGGCGTGCTGCCCGTCGAACAGCGCGCCCGGGCCCGGATCGGTGTTGCCGTAGAAGTCGATGACGACCTGGCTGCCGGTGTGCGCGTCGCCCTGCGGAATCCACAGGCAGGGCGGCGGGGTGATGTTGACGACCATGTTGTGCGCGCCCGGCGAGTAGTTCTTCCCGCCGAACTGGACCATGTTCTCGAGCTGGATCTCGCAGCTGCTGCCGGTCGAGCAGGTGACCGACGAGCTCCCGTCGGCCGCGCTGGCCGGGGCGGCGGCCGCGAGGGCGGGCAGCAGGCCGGCCAGCGCGGCGAGAACGGCTAGGCGCGTGGAGGAGAAGGGGGATCTCACGGCTTGCACTCCTTGGCCCGCGGATAGTAGACGAGCGGATAGTTCGAGACCACCTGCCACTGGCCGGCCGGGGTTCGCGCCAGCTGGTCGGTGTACCGGTAGTAGTTGGCGTCGGACGGCGACTGGCCCGGCAGGACCGCCCCCGTGCCGAGGTTCGTGTTGACGGCGCGGGAGTTGTCGAAGCAGGCCGAGACGTCCACGTCGGCGCGGACGGCCGGGTCGCGGATCACCGTCATGTCGAAGATCCTGATCGTGCCCCGGAACGATTCCGTCGTCACGTCGGAACGCGACAGTACCCCCCTGACCTGCAGCTCCATCGTCTGGCTGACGTAGGAGGTCCAGTCCTGCGCCTTCCCGCCGGTGTACTCGGCGTACAGGAAGGCCAGCTCGTAGTCCTTGTCGGCCAGCACGGCCCGGGCCAGGGCGGCGTTCCTCGGCAGCCAGCTGGTCATGACGACGTGCGCGTTGCCGCCGAACGGGGGCATGATCACCGAACCGGGTCCGGACGACTGCGCCATCGGCGTCGCGGGGGCGGTGGACGCCGGGCCGCCCGGGTTGAACGCGGGCGGCGGCGCCGAGCTGCAGCCCGCCAGCGCGAGGCACGCGGCGGCGAGGCAGGCGACCGGGAGGCAGGCGACCGGGAGGCAGGCGGCGGGGCGGCGCGCGCGGGCGGCAAGCCGGGCGGGGATGCGTTTCATGCGGCTGACGTCCTCCAGGACGGGAGGAGCTCGTCGATGAGCGCCTCGGTTTCCGGTGCCATCCGCGGCATCACCTCGTCCAGCGCGACCCGGGCGGAGATCTCGCCGACCACCGCGCGGAGCACGTGCTCCTGGCCGGTGGCGTGCGCGGCGGTCAGCAGGTCGCGCCAGAGGATCTCGTCGTTGAACGCGAGCCGCAGGCCGGCCCGCGCCGCCTGGCTGGCCCCGTCCGCGTCGCCCGCGGCCAGCCGCAGCGCGGACAGCCGGTGCGCGGCGTCGGCCACTGCCGCGGTGACCTCGTACTCGATCTCGTCCGTGGCCAGCCACGCGTACCTGGCCGGATCGCGCCCGTCGAGGAACTGGCCGCGGACCAGGGTCAGCGCGCGCTCCAGGTAGCCCGCCTCGGCGGCCGGTTCTGACGCCGCCGCGGCCTGGCTGGCCTGCATGAACAGGGCGCGGAAGACCTGCCAGTCGATCCTGGCGCCGGGGCCGAGGCGGAGCCGGCCCGAGGCGTCGGTGAGCAGGTTGGGCTGGCCGCCGGCGTCCGTGCCCAGCCAGGAGTGCACCCGGGACAGCGCCGCGTCGCGCACCTCAGGGGATACCCCGCGCGGCCAGACCGCGCCGGCCAGCACGTTGGCGTGCACGCCGTCGGGGTGCGCGGCCAGGTACACGACGAGTTCGGTGGCCAGGGCGAGCCGGTCCGGCTCGAGCGGGCCCGGCGCCTGGACGGCTACCTGCCCGAGCAGCCCGATCTCGACCGGCATCGCCGTGCCGGGCACCAGGTGAGCGGCGGGCGCCGCCCCCGCGGCCGACAGGGCGGCCAGCGGGGCGTCCGCGTCCGCGGCGGTGCCGCGGAACAGCTTGACCATCGCCGCGTACTGCTCCGGCGGCAGCAGCTGGGCGTCCAGCTCGAAGCCGAGCACGGCGGCCTGCAGCCGCCCCTCAGGCGACAGGTCCCAGGTCCAGGTCGCGCCGCGGACGTCGCCCGCGATCACGTAGCCGGCCGCCATCCGGTACCGGCTCCTGGCCAGCGCCAGCAGCCGCTCCGCCTGGGCCTGCGTCGGCGGCACGCCCATGATCAGGTAGTGCGGCGCCCACATGGCGGCGTCAGCACCCTGGGCCCGGCCGGTCAGCACCGAGTCGAGGCCGGCCGACGCCATCGCGTCCCTGATCTCGGCGGCGCGTTTCTCCAGCTCGGGCAGGGCCTCGTCGAGGGTGCGGACCACCCGTACCCGTTCGGGAGAAATCTCCGCGAGTCCGTCGCCGAAACCGATGAGCATGACCTGCATCTGATCGGACCACCGGTTCGTCACCAGCTCGACGGCGAGCGCCGACAGGGCGGCCTGCACCACCTGGCGCGGCCCGCGGACCGCGATCAGCCCGTGCGCCACCTCCAGGTCCACCAGGATCCGGCCGGTCTCGTTGGTGCCGAGCGACACCAGGCCCGGGTACGGCGCCAGGGCGGCCGGCGCCCTGCCCATCTCCAGGCCGGTCTCCGGCGCGTCGAGGCCGGCGATGGCCGCGTACGGCAGCCGCCACAGCTGGCCGCCGTCGGCGGCCTGCCACGGGTGCGGCGGGTTCGGGTCGGGCGGGGCGATCCACAGGTCCAGGTTCTGGTGGCCCAGATGGGCCGCGAACACCGTCGGCGGCGTCCGGTCCCGGGCGGCGAGCTGCCGGGACAGGTAGCGCAGGCCGGTGTCGAGCATCCGCACCGCGGGGTCGTCCGCGCCGAGCCGCAGCGCGGTCTCGGCCAGCGCCGCGTCGGGGTCGGGACCGGCGATCCGGCGGCCGAACGCCCGCCGCCACAGCTGCTCCCGCCGCCGCCGGCCGAGCGCGGCCAGCACCCCGGCGGCCAGCAGCGAGGCCGCGGACAGCTCGTAGGGCCAGGCCAGGGTCTGCCCGGCGGCCGCGGCCGGCGCCGCGAAGATCCCATTATCCCGAACGGACCCGGCGGGGGCCTGGACGACGGGCAGCTCGGCGTCTGGGCCGGCGCCCTGCCTGCCGCTGGGCCCGCCGCTGGGCCCGCCGCCCGGCCCGGCGGAATGCGTGGTGAGGCCGAGCTCGCCTGCCAGCCTGGGCGTGACCGCGTGGATGCCCGGGCCGTGCGCGTCCTTGGGCATCAGCAGCACCCAGCCCGGCCTGATCAGGCTGGCGATGGTGAGCTTGGATCCGTCCGGCTGGACGCGCTCCTTATTCAGCTCGAAGATCTCCCGGTAGCGGCGGCCGTCGCCGAGGTGGTTGTGCGCGATCTCCCACAGCGACTCGTGGAACCGGCCGACCGGCGGCTTGACCAGGTACGCCTTGTCGGCGTTGGGGGCCGCGTGCGCGTGCGCCGCCCCGGTCGCGACCGGGGCGCTCACCGGTATGGCCGGGGTGACCTGAGCGGATACCGAGTGGGCGGGGCGGGGCGGGCCGTGGCTGATGACCGCGGGCGTGAGCGCGGCGGCCGCGGTGAACAGCAGCAGCGCCGCGGTCACCAGCCGGTGCGCGGCGGACTGGGTGGCGCCGGACAGCGGGACCCGCGGCCGGGTCCCGGTGTGGCTGACCGCGGCCTTGATCTCGACCAGCACGCACCACACCAGCTGGATCCAGGCCAGCCAGACGATCACCGACAGGATGCGCAGGATCGCGGTGATGTCGAGCTGGCTGGTCAGCGCGCTCAGCTTCGGCAACGTATGCGGCAGCGGCAGGCCCACCACGGTGACGAGCGCGATCGGCACCCCGATGGTCAGCGCGGTGAGCAGGATGATGGCGGCGATGCCGGCCAGCACGTCGCCCGGCGTCCGGCGCCTGATCCGGACCGGCTGCCGCAACCCGGGAATCGGCGGCGCCATCAGCAGGCCACCCGGGCGTCAGCGGTGCCGCAGGCCAGGAAGGCCGTCTCCGACGCCGACACGTTGATGGTGCCGAACGGGTTGACCGGGATGAACGGGGTCATCGACACCTGCACCCGCACGGTCACGTCCGGGGCGCCTTGAAGGCCGGTGCCGATGGTGCAGCCTTGCATCGACGCCGTCACGCCGACTCCCTTCTGGTAGGTGGAGACGAGATCGCTGGCCGGGCCGGGCGTGTCGCACGCCCCGGCGGCGATCGCCACCTGGCCCTGCCTGAGCGTGGCCGGGTTGATGTCGTCGGCCGCGGCGCGGGCGGCCTGCTCGGCGATGTCCGCGGCCCGGGACTTGGCCACGATCACCTGGCCGCCGTCCACGATCAGGATCAGCAGCGCCAGCGTCACGAACGCGAAGATCACCACCCAGAGCGACACCGAGCCGCGGTCGTCCCGTAGCCGCATCATCAGCCCCTGTCCACGAAGGGGTCCAGCGGCGCGGCCGCGGTGTCGCCGAAGGTCTGGCTGACCGGGAAGCCGATGACGTGGAAGACCGCGAGGCTGGCCACGCACGACACGGTGACCTCGATGTCCTGCGCGCCGGCGAAGCCGGCCGGGCCCACCGGCGCGCCGTTGGCGAACAGCTTGACCGTGGTGGCCGGCGCGCCTGCTGTGCACACGCCGCCCAGGTCGGTTTGGGCCGCGGCCTGCGCGTTGGCCTGCGCGTCGGCGAAGGTGCGGGCCACTGACGCCGCCCGGACCGCGTCCCGGGTGGCCGAGCCCACCTTCCCGGTCAGGTTGAGCCACTGGCCGCCCGCGCTCACCAGCAGCAGGAGCAGCACGAGGGCGGGCGCCGCGACCACGAACTCGACCGCCATCGAGCCGCGGTCGCCCCTGCCTCGGTCAACACTGATGAGCTGCCTGAAGGATCTCATCCGCAGGCCGTCCCCTGGCTGGCCTGGGTGCGGAAGCATTCGATCGGGCCGCTGACGGTCTCGCTGATGGTCAGCGGCCAGATGCCGGTCAGCTTCCCGGTCACGGTGACCGAGACGGTGCCGCCACCGCCGCCTGCTGCCTGCGCGGTGACCCCGGAGATCAGGCTGGTATCCAGGCCCCGGTAGTAGCTGGTGGCCGCGTCCTGGGCCAGGGCCTGCCAGCCGCCCGGGTTCGCCGCCGCGTCCTCGCGGGCCACCAGGTCGCCCTGCTGCGCGGCGGCCAGCGCCGCGTGCCTGGCATCGAACCAGATGGCGAACTGGACGATGAGCAGGCTGGCGAAGATCAGCGCGGGCGCCAGGATGGCGAGCTCGACCGCGCTCGCGCCCCGGTCGCGGCCGCCCGCCGATGCCAGGCGCGCGCGAGTGAATATGCGCAGAGCCGCCAGGCGGCGTCGCAACCTGCCCCGTCTCACCGTCGCCTCCGGTAGTCCTGCCCGTCAGCCGCCGGCCGGGTTGGGCACGTTGGTGTTGGTGATGGCGGTGCCCTGCTTGTTGGCGAAGTTGACCACGATGACCAGGATCGCCACGGCCAGGCCGACCAGCACGGCGGTGATCACCGCGAGCTCGATGGCGGACGCGCCAGGGCGGACCGCAGCCTGGCCGTGTGTGCGAGCAGGAAAGTCCGCAGGTAGCGCGCCGTTTCGGCGCCGGGTGGCTGGAACGTGTTCATCGGGCTCCTCGTTGTCATGCCTGAAGCAGCAGGTGGACGGCTGGATACATGAGGAAGACCAGGAACGCCGCGGCCAGGACCATCTGGGCCAGCAGCATCGACTGTGACTTCTCCCCCGCCTGTCCCTCGAGATCGGCGAGCTCGCGGCGGCGCAGGCTGACCGCGCGCGCGGTCAGCGACTCCCTGACCTTGGCCCCGTCCTCGGCCACCAGGCTGAGCGCCGCCGACAGGTCCTTCAGCTCGCTCACCTGGACTTCCTCGCCGAGCACGCCCAGGGCCTGCCACGGCGTCTGCCCGGTGATCCGGGCGTTGGCCAGGGCGTCCCTGATCCGCCAGAACGCCCAGCCCTCGCCGATCTCGCTGGCCGCCATCAGCGCCTCGGGCACGCCCCGGCCGCCGGACAGGTTCATCGCGACCAGGTCCAGGAAGGCGCTGATGGCGTGCCTGAAGTCCCGCTGCCGCTTCTCCACCTGCTGCCTGAGCTCGATGTCGGGCAGGAAGAAGAAGATGGCGGCGAAGACCAGGCCGGCCCAGACCGGGACGATGACCGACAGGTGCACCCCCGCGAACCCGATCCCGGCCAGCACGATGGGCGGGAAGATCAGCCCGAACAGGGCCAGCAGGACCTTGGTGGCGAGGAAGTTCTCGAACGACTTGCCCACCAGGCTGAGGCTGGAGCGCAGCGAGCGGAACTCCCAGCCCTGTTCGGCGCAGAAGCGGGCCAGCGCGGCGCCGAGGCGCTTGCTCAGGGCGCTCTCGTTCCCGTCCCCCGGGTACCTGGCCGGCCTGAGCGCGGGCGGCCGGCCCGCGTCGAACGCGGCGATCCGCCGGGCCAGCCCGACCCGGCGCGGGATCAGCGCGTAGACGAGCACGAACAGGGCCAGGCCGGTGACGGCACCGACGACCAGGGCCGGGATCATGGGCTGCCTCCCGGGATCATGGGGTGCCTGCCCGGATCATGGGGTGCCTGCCCGGATCATGGGGTGCCTGCCCGGATCATGGAGTTGCCGGGCCGGATCATGCCGCGCCGGCCCGGATCATGGGCTGCCTCCCGGATCATGCCGAGCCTCCTCGCCAGGCGGCGACGGTCTCCGGTTCGGCCGCGGGCGCGGAGGGCTGGGCCGGGCCGGATCCAGTCGCCGCGGCCGCGCCGAGCAGCCGCTGCGGCATGTCGAACCTGGCCAGCTTGCGCAGCCACACGATGCCGAGCGCGTAGATGCCCACGATGACGGCCAGCACGAACTGCCCGAAGACGCTGTCGTAGGGCTGCAGGAAGCGGTGATCGAGCACGGCCAGGCCCACGGCCATGAGCACCGAGACCGCGATGACGATCTGCACGCTGCGCCGGGTGGACCGGCGGCTGGCGTTGACCTTGCGGCGCATGTCGAGTTCCTCGCGGACCGAGTCGGCCAGCGCGCCGAGCAGGTCGCGCAGGCCGG
>WNGL01021580.1_pt1 | contig 14127 bp, 11 predicted proteins | sample 5400591 | NCBI WGS metagenome assembly WNGL01 (sample SAMN13153377, study PRJNA577476) | soil metagenome | isolation source: 80 cm soil or saprolite under Garry oak tree replicate 1 | place: USA:California | collected 2016-06-15
GAGATGAATTACACTCCCAGTGGCACAGCAGTTACAAAGTTCTCATTGGCTGTTAGCCGTAATAGGAAATCAAGTACTGGCGAGCGGCAGGAAGAGACCGAGTGGTTTAACATTGTGGCTTGGGACAAGCTCGCAGAGATTTGCAATCAGTACCTGCATAAAGGCTCGAAAGTGTATATTGAGGGCCGTGTGTCACAGCGTAAATTTACTGATAAAAATGGTATTGAACGCTCTGCATTCGACGTTATCGTCAATGACGTACAGATGCTTACGCCTAAGCCGGCTTCGAGTGGGAGTAGTGATAGCTTCTTAGGAGGACGTGGCGAGGAAGACCCTCTTGGAGATTTAGGAGATCACCCCTTCTAAATATTGAGGAGAATAGTCGTGCAAAGACGATCTGAAAGTGGGGCCCCACGTCGGGAGCGACGTGATATGGGACGCGGCGAACGCCGACGCGGCGAACGCCCCTCTCGCCGCAAAATATGTCAGTTTTGCCATGATCATGTACGCGAGATAGACTACAAAGATGCCAGCCGTTTCATGAAACGCTACATCTCTGATCGTGGCAAGATCGAGCCTCGTCGTAAGACAGGGACCTGCGCCAAACACCAGCGTCGCTTGAGTGTTGCTCTCAAAGAGGCTCGCTATATGGCACTGCTTCCCTACACTGCCGAGCATATGCGTGGCATGCATGTATAAGGGTTAGAACAGTGTAGATTGCGAGATGAATATATGTGCTTTTCTCAAAAGTGCATGTATTCATCTCATCAGTGTGTTGACATCAGCCATCGTGTTCTAGCAGGAGAAAGCAGTAGTTATATGAAGAGTTCAACCGCTCGTCGGCCACCAAACCCACGGCAAACGCGTCCCAATAAATCGCGCAAATATGTGAAACAGACGGCACGTTTCGAGGGGAAACGCGATGGTAAGCCGTTGATATTTGGCTGGGGAGGCCATCTCTCGCATAACCAGAAAGTGCAGCTCCAGCGTCGTGCCACCTGGATTACCGCGACCAGCCTTTTTGTACTCATCGTTGTCGTCCTGGCTGGTTTCTGGATTAATATCAATACCAACAACCAAATTACGAGCCTGAACAATCAAGTCAAGGCTCTACCCGCTGGTCCTAGTGCGAAACGCACAGCATTGGAAAAGCAACTGACAGATGCCAAAACGCAGCTAAACACTCAGCAGGCCAAACTGGCAGCCTTGAACCAGCAATACACCACGCTGACTCAGACTACCATTGCCCAGGCTCAAACGAACTACAACCAGCCACAGGTAGCCAATGATAGCATTACCTGGTTACAGGATGATGAGCTTATTCGCGAATGGCTTATTAATCAGGACAGTGGCGTTCAGTCGCGTATCAATCCTTCGCAAGATGCAGTCAACCGCGCTTTGAATGATTTCAAGGCGAACGTGCCGCAGAGCGGCTACAACGCTTTTCTAAGGCGTGATAGAGTCAGTGATGATGATATGCATGCTATGGTGACTATCAAGCTGCGTCGTGAGAATATGCAAAGCTATCTTGCCTCGCTGGCCGTATCGCCAGCGTATCAGGTGCTGGCACGTACTATGACCATTGATACCAAGGCGCATGCCCAGAAGATACTCGATCAGCTCAAGCATGGTGGAGATTTCGGTAAGCTTGCCAAAGCCAATTCAGCGGATACGGGTACCAGCAGCAAGGGCGGCGATCTCGGCTGGATGGCACGCGGCCAATACGCCCAGACCTATGGTGCTGCTGTCGTGGAAAACTGGATGTTCGATCCTTCGCGCAGACTGGATGAACTTAGCCCTATCTTGAACGAGAATGGCGCATTTCACATTGTCCAGATTATGGGTATCGATCCCTCGCGTGCGGTTGATTCGACGACGCTGCAACAACTGAAGACAAACGCATTATCGAACTGGTTAGATCAGCAACATGCTCTATCCACGACTAAAATAACCGATGTCAACCAGACGATGCTGCTTGACTCCTCGAATATGCCGCCAGACCTGCCAGCCAGTGCTCCTAGTAGCAATCCTAGCGGTGCTCCAGGAGGAGTTCCAGGTGTCCCAAGTGGCGGCTAATTGCAACATGACACTATGGTGTCACTGGGGTGCGGTTCACTTTTTTGCAGAGTGCGTGGTGAGCATGATGACCGCAAGGGTCATCACTACTATACACGACTGCATCAGCCTGCAGAGCCGTTATATAGTAGTGATGACCCTTGCGGTCATCATGCTTTGCAAAACAATGAACCGCACCTGTGTCACTGCACAAACCTATTCATATAGCATGGTAGAGACATAACTGATCGCGCCCCACGGGAGGTGGAACCCCTACCTCGCCCCGTGGACGCGATCAATGACGTCCCTACAAAGGACATTCTTTTTTTCATGGCTCTTTCGGCTGTTACTCAACAGAATAGACTTCCTACAACTCAAACACAGACGGAAACAATTCAGCAGTTGTTAGAGACGACAGCTCTTTACCTGCACATTCCCTTTTGCCATACGCGCTGCCACTATTGCGATTTCAACACCTATGCTGGCCTTCTTCCCTTGCGGGAACCATATGTGCGAGCCTTGCTTGATGAAATTACGCTGATGGGTGAACTTGCGCGGCTGCCAGATGGTAAACCGCGCCGATCACGCACACTCTTTTTCGGCGGTGGTACACCCAGCTTACTCAGCGTACATCAGGTCTGGCGCCTGATCGACGCCTGTCGCGCCTCTTTTGCCGTCGATGAGGGGGCTGAGATCACCCTGGAGGCTAATCCTGGCACACTGACAGAGGGCCAACTGGTGGGTTTACGTGAGGCAGGCATCAATCGCCTGAGCATGGGGGCGCAAAGCTTCGATGCTGAACTACTGAAGACGCTGGGGCGCATTCACTCGCCTCAAGAGATCACGCAAGCTGTGCATTACGCACGAGCGGCTGGTTTCACCTCGCTCAACCTCGATTTTATGTTCGGCCTTCCTGGACAGACGATGCAGCACTGGCGTGAAACGCTTGACCGGGCCCTTGACCTCCACCCCGAACATCTCTCGCTCTATTCGTTAATCATCGAAGAAGGTACTCCTTTTTATACCTGGGTAGACGAGGGCCGTATCACCCCTGGTGATGAAGATCTCTGTGCCGACATGTATGAATATGCCGATGAGTGCTTACAGGCGGCTGGTTATCAGAACTACGAAATCTCGAACTGGTCGCTGCCCAGTCATCAATCGCGTCATAACCTGACTTACTGGCACAACCTCCCTTATCTCGGCATGGGAGCGGGTGCCTATTCTTTCTTTGAACAGCGACGCTTTTCTAACGAGCGTGATCCCCAGACCTACATTCGCCTGCTTAAAGCAGGTCGGCGTCCCGAAGTCGAAAGCGAAACAGTCGAACGGACTCAGGAAATGTCAGAGACCGCCTTCCTGGCCTTGCGCACCGCTCAGGGCTTGCATCTGCCAACCTTTGAGCAGCGTTTCGCCCAGCCCTTCACCTCTTTCGTCGGTGACCGCCTACATATAGTAGAAGAGGCTGGCCTTCTGGAATACGACGGCGAATGGTTGCGCCTAAGCAAGCGTGGCCGTCTACTCGGCAACGAGGTGTTTATGCGGTTATTGCCAGATTGAGCGAAACGAGCATGTAGGGGCGCAATGAATTGCGCCCCTACATCCAATTCAGCAAAAGGACAAAGTCATGGAGCAAGCATCTTCAGCAAAAGAATGGAGTGTCTATCCAGAACTCTCCAGGGAAGATTTCCATGCCTATGCGCAGTCCGGCATTGAACCTTTGCTTGCTCAACTGCTGCATAATCGTGGCATGACTGAATCTGCCGCCATGAACCGCTTCCTGAATGCTCGTTATGAGGAGACTCCCGATCCCTTTACTCTCATTGATATGCCCAGAGCCGTTGAACGGATTCAACGTGCCCTTGCTCAATGTGAACATATCACTGTCTATGGTGACTACGATGCCGATGGTGTGACCTCCTCTGCTCTCTTGTTTCGCGCTCTGTGCCTTCTCAAAGATGCCCAGGCCACCGTGGACTTCTATATTCCCAGTCGTCTGCAAGAAGGCTGTGGACTCAATCTCAATGCGCTGAAGCAGTTAAAGGAGAGAGGTACTTCCCTCATCATCACCACTGACTGTGCTAGTTCCGATGTGGCCCAGGTTGATTATGCTAAAAGTCTGGGCATCGATGTTATCATTACCGATCATCACCAGCCACCACAGCCACGCCCCGATGCCTATGCTATGATCAATCCCTGGCGACCCGATTGTACCTACAGCGAACGTTACCTCTGTGGGGTAGGCATTGCTTTTAAGCTCGTCCAGGCCCTCTATCGTAAATACAACCGTCCTGGAACAGACGAACAAGACTTGCTTGATCTGGTAGCCGTGGGGACGGTGGCTGATGTAGCCGCGTTGCTGGGTGAAAATCATACCCTGGTGCGCTTGGGTCTGCAAAAACTCAACGAGACCCAGAAGCCCGGTTTGCAGGCTCTTATACGTAAAGCCAATCTGCAAGCGGGCAACATCCGTGAACGTGACATCGCTTACGGTTTGGCTCCACGCATCAACGCTGCCGGGCGTATGGACGATGCCAGTCTGGCCTTCCAACTATTGATTACCGATGATCATGAGCGGGCCTGGGATTATGCCGATGAACTGGAAAATCTTAACTACTCGCGTCAACGCCAGACCGAAGAACTGATGAATAGCGTGCGAGAGCAGGCTCGCTTGCGTCCTGACGATACAGTCGTACTCGTGAGCGGAGATAACTGGCATGAGGGTATCATTGGTCTGGTAGCGGGTAAACTCTCTGAAGAGCTAAATCGTACGGTCGTAGTAGTGAGTAGAGGGGTAGCATTTAGTCGTGGCTCGGCGCGTGGCCCGAAAGGCATGAATATTATCCTGGCCTTACGTGATCGTGCCGACCTCCTGGAGAAGTATGGTGGTCACAATCAGGCTGCTGGTTTCACTATCGCCAATGAGCGGGTCGAGGAGCTGCGCACACATTTGCTCGGCTGGAAAGAACAAGATACCGCTCCAATTATAGAAGCTGTCGCGGAAGATAAGGTAGCCGACTCAATCGGGTTGGTAACCGAACAAGAAAGTGTGCTGCCGCTTCCCAACATGCATAAAGTTGATCTGGTTCTCACGCGCCTGGAACGCCTCAACTATGGTCTGTACAACAAGATACGCACGCTTGGCCCCTTTGGAGCTGCCAATCCCGATCCTATCTTCAAGCTTCACGGTGCCCGTATTCTCAATCGCTGGCCAAGCGGCGTGGATGGTCGTCACTTGCGCCTCGTCCTGAGTGCTGGTGGTTTCCAATGGAAGGGTACGTGGCTACGGGGTGGTCACCAACTATCAAACCTGCCCGTTAATCAAATGGTTAATGTCATCTTTTGTATCGAGCCTGCCCGTTTACCCATGGGAGAGGTGAGCCAGCAGGAAATTGTGTTGAGGATATTGCAGATAGAAAAGCAGGCAGGCGCATAACCAGCAGCCCCGTCTTGAGACGGGGCTGCTGGTTATGCGCCTGCCTGCTTTTCTATCAAACCCTATGGATACACCCCACGCAACTCTGTTGCCTCGGCTACCGTCGCTACGGCCAGGAGATAGGCACCCATACGCAGGTTCGTCTCCTGTTGCTCAGCCTTAGCGTGTACTGCACGATAGGCGCGGGTCATGATCGACTCGAGGCGATTGTTGATCTCATTTTCAGCCCAGAAGAAGCGTTGCAGGTCCTGGACCCACTCGAAGTAGCTGACCGTCACACCGCCGGCATTGGCTAGAATGTCCGGAACCACCGTAATCCCGCGATCATTGAAGATGTGATCGGCCTCTGGCGTTGTGGGGCCGTTGGCTGCCTCAACGATCAGATGAGCCTTGACCCGGCTGGCGTTTCTCTCCGTCAACTGGTTCTCCAGAGCGGCTGGCACCAGCACATCGCAGGGCAATGTGAGCAGTTCTGCGTTGGTAATCGACTCGGCATTAGGCAAGCCTGCCAGCGAGCCATGTTCCTTGGAGTAGCGCAGTGCTTGCTGCACATCGATACCACGTGGGTTGTATACTCCACCACTAAGATCACTCAGGGCAACCACTGTGCAACCTAGCTCATACAGGAGACGCGCCGTGATGCTACCGACATTGCCAAAGCCCTGTACTACCGCCGTGCATTCTTCCGGCTTCATACCCAGATCAGTCATCGCTTCACGGGTAACGAACTGCACCCCGCGAGCCGTAGCCTCAAGACGACCTTCGCTACCGCCAATAGCCAGCGGTTTGCCGGTAATCACCGCCGGCACAGAATAGCCCTGGTGCATGGAGAATGTATCCATCATCCAGGCCATAATCTGCGGGTTAGTGTTCATATCGGGAGCGGGAATATCACTATTAGGACCCATCAAGATAGAAATTTCTGTAGCATAGCGACGTGTGAGCCGTTCAAGCTCTCCACGTGATAACTTATGGGGGTCACAGATGACGCCACCTTTGGCACCACCAAAGGGAATATTGACCACCGCGCATTTCCACGTCATCCACATTGCTAGCGCACGCACCTCGTCGAGCGAGACTTCTGGACTAAAACGAATGCCACCTTTGGCCGGGCCACGACCGATATTGTGTTGGACACGATAACCGGTGAACATCTCAATATCGTCGTTATCCATGCGTACCGGAAAATTGACGGTCAGTTCCCGTTTGGGCTTACATAAAATAGCCCGCATCGCTTGCGAGAGTCCGAGACGGTCTGCTGCTTCGTTAAACTGTGCGACCGCCACTTGATAGGGATTACCAATATCAATAGCCACTGTGAAGAACCTCCTTACGATTGGCCTCTCATAGGCCTATATGCTGCATTGCAATTTTTAGAAGCACCTTTACTTCTAAAACGCCCGACATAGATTGCCCATAGGCAAACGAGTAATGTATGTCGAACAAACACATGAGTGACATAGAAGAAAGCCCGCCAGCAAGACTGTCGGGCGGGCCTACACCTTTGATATTGCTTTTAGTATATCACCTCAAATCTGCTATCCACAAGGGGTAGATTTGTCGAGGGGTGGGCGTGCGATTGTTGCGAAGCATGATGACCGCCCCACGCCATGATGACCGCCCCACGCCATGATGACCGCCCCACGCCATGATGACCGCCCCACGCCATATACGACGGCTTCGCAGGCCGAGATATTCGTATATAGTAGTGATGACCCTTGCGGTCATCATGGCGGGGCAAGAGTGGCGGGGCGTTCTCAATGTTGCAACACATACACCTCTGACCAATCGCCGAAGTAGAGACCGTTGCTATTGACGCTGATACCGTGGAGCCATGGCGGGATAACTGCTGCCAATGCCTCGTGATCGAGCGGAAGCCAGCCTACGTCCTGGATAGCAATCTGTTCGGCCTGAGTGTAGAGGGAGATGCGTGCATTGCCAGAAGCACGATCAGCTTGAGCGATCATTGAATCAAAGCTGGCATTGCTCCACTGCCCACTATTATTCGCCGCTGTCGAGAGCAGATTCAGGGCCAGACAATCATGGGGATCAGGAAAATCTGGATTACATTGTATAAAACCCAACTGTATCTGATGTTTCAGTTGCTCATCTGCATAGGCCGTTGGCTCCACAGCACGCAGTGTCACGGTAATCCCCAAGGCATTCTGCCACATCCGTTCCAAGGCCACAGCCTCGGCCGCATTGACTAGTGAACTGGGATAGGTAAATGTAATCGGGGGCACAGTACTTACATCAGAGTAGACCGACTCTAACAGTGTTTTCGCCAGTGCTTGATCATAGGGAATACCTGGGTAGTTGGGCTGGTAGCCGGACATGCCGGGGGGAATAATCGTTGTTGCTGGAAAGACAGAATCCTGAAAAACGTTATGTGCCAAACTGGCTTTATCGGTCGCAGATGCAAATGCGCGTCGTACAGTTGCGTTGTCGAAAGGGGGCATATGTGTGTTAAAGAACAGAGCATCCGTCTCCAACTGTGGTACACGCACGAAACCCGTCAAGCCTTTGGCTGAAAGCTGGTCGGCCTGGGTAATGTTCCAGGCAAAATTATAGCGTCCTGCCTGGTAGGTCTTAAAGGCTACTGAAGGATCGCTGGCGAAGAGCATATTTACGCTGGTGAGTCGCGTCTTGTTACCATAGTAGTATGGGTTGGGAACCAGCACCATCTTGACACTATGCTGCCAGCTCTCGATCATAAAAGGCCCTGTTCCGTTGCCCACTACATGATTGACCCAATCGGCCTGACCATAGCGATCAATCAATTGCTTATTCACCGGCAGATAGACAGATGTAGTCAGGATTTGTAGGAAATATGGTGTGGGGCGCGTCAAGGTAATTTGCAAGGTCTGGCTATCGAGGGCTTTCACCCCTTTTAGGGTTCGAGTTTTTCCCTTCAGGACATCGTTTGCTCCTACAATTACCCCTTCAAATTCGGCAGCAGTATTCGACTGCACCTCTGGCAATAAGGCGCGGGTCAGCGAATATACATAGGTTTGCGCCGTTACTGGTGTGCGATCGGAAAAGGCCAGATCGGGCTTCAGGTGAAATGTATAGACCCGGCCATCGGAGGAAACATCCCATGTTGCCTGATCAGATGTTACCTGTACGTTGGCATCTAAACGTACCAGACCACTATATACCATACTTATGATCAGGCCCGTGTTGGGGTCGGTAACGAGGGCAGGATCAAGTGCGGCACTGTCGGCAATGCCTACATTGGGAAAGGTCAATATCTGTTTCGTTGCCACACGTGGCGTTCCCTGCACTGTGGGAATAGCTGTCCCACCGCCATTGCCGCAGGCTGTCAACAAGAGTGCAAGCCCCATGACCGTTGATAGAAACGCTGTAACGGGCCAATGATTGTCCTGCAAATATTTCATGTAAGGCTATAAATCTTCCTTAGTAAACAATAAAGATAGTATACCATACCACATTTTATACTCTATCAATGCTGCAAAATGTATACATTCGACCAATCACTGAAGAAGAGACCCCGGCCATTGAGGGTGACGCCGTGCAGCCAGGATGGAATGATTGCCGCCATCGCCTCATGATCAAGTGGCAGCCAGCCTACGTCTTGAATGGCGATCTGTTCCGCCTGATTATAGAGCGCAATACGTGCATCGCCGGTAGACTTTTCAGCCTGTGTGACTGTCCGGTCAAAATCCGCATTGCTCCACTCACCGGAATTATCGCCAGCGTTTGAAAATAAATTTAAGGTCAGCCAGTCATAGGGGTCCGGGAAGTCGGCACTCCATTGTATGATGCCAAACTGAATTTGATGCTGAGCTGTCTGATGGTTATAGGTGCTCAGGTCGATGGGGTGCAGTGTCACATGGAGAAACAGTGTCTGCTCCCACATCTGTTGCAAGGCCGATGCTTCGGCAGGCGTCACTTGTGAGGAAGGGTATGTAAACGTAATCGGTGGTACTTTGCTCACATCGGGGTAGACTGACAGCAAAAGTGTCTTGGCCCTGATCTTATCAAAGGGGATACCAGGGTAGTTCGGCTGGTAGCCGGGCATACCGGGTGGAATAATGGTGGGAGCCTCCACGACGGTGTCTTTGAAAATGGCATGCACCAGGGTCTTTCTATCGATGGCATAGGCGAACGCCTGCCGTACCACCGGGTTGTTAAACGGGGATATCTTGGTATGGAAAAAGAGCAGGTCAGTTTCTAACAGGGCTTTTCTGGTAAAACCTGCTACATTGCTCACCGTTTGTTGATCGTTGGGCGTAATATTCCAGATAAAATCATACTGGTTGGCTCGATAGGCCTTCAGGGCTGTTGGCGGGTCATTCACAAAGAACATATCGACTTCCCTCAATTTCGGTCTCGTACCATAGTAGTAGGGATTGGGTACCAACACCATTTCCTGGCGATGTGACCATGCCTTCACCATAAATGGCCCGGAGCCAACCGCACTACCGGCCACATGATTGGGCCAATCCACCTGCCCATACTGGGCAATAACTCGCTTATTGAGCGCAAAGTAGAGCGAGCGAGTCAAGACTTCCAGGAAGTAGGGTGTGGGTTGCGTCAACGTAATCTGTAAAGTCTGAGCGTCAAGAGCCTTCACCCCGGCTAATGTCTTCGTTTTCCCATTGTTGACATCATTGGCTCCCACAATGGCTCCTTCAAAGAAAGTGGCAATAGGTGAATTCACTTCGGGTAGCAAAGCACGGGTCAAGGTGTCCACATAGGTTTGTGCGCTGATGGGTGTACCATCGGAGAAGGCCAGCCCCTGTCGCAAGTGAAAGGTGTAGACCGTCCCATTTGGGGAAACATCCCATGAAGTTGCCTGATCGGGGATGACGTTCAAATTTATATCGACTTTCACCAGCCCACTATAGATCATCTCTACCACCTGATCCGTATTGGCATCTGGCCCCTGTGCCGGATCAAGAAAGGCACTATTGGCATCGGCAATACCCACATTGGGGAAACGCAGTACCTGCTGAGAGGCTGGAAGCAGTGTGCCTAGGCGTGGCGTTGGAGAGATACTGCCACTACAGGCGAGTGTGGCCAACACTAGACACAGACTGAAGATGGGAAAAAATACACGTATGTACCTGCAATGATGATGCATGAGCCGCCTCTCTTTCCTATGTAAAAGGAGGAAAACATTCCCCAGTATTGTATACTTTTGTGTCTGGATACACAATCCCTTTGACCTTACAGAGTGCATGGCGTGGTAAGCATGATGACCGCAAGGGTCATCACTACTATACTTCGGCTTCGCAGGCCGAGGTAGTCGTGTATAGTAGTGATGACCCTTGCGGTCATCATGGAGTGGGGGCGGTCATCATGCTTCGCAAAAATCGCACGCGCACCAACCTTACTCTAGACGATATGGCTTCTGATCCTGCTGACATTGGCTCGTCTTTTCCATAGACAAACGAGCCTCAAAGGGCTATAATACAAGAAGATTTTATATACTGTTCAACGGCGAACAGGAGGAAAGTGTATGCGTGTGCGTGTCATTGGGACACCAATGGATTTAGGGGCGGATCGACGTGGTGTTGATTTTGGGGCGAGTGCTATTCGTTATGCTAATCTGAATACTCGTTTACGCAGCCTCGGACATAGCGTTCATGATATAGGTAACCTGGTCGTTCCCCAACCTGAAAGCCAACCGTTAGGCAATTCCAAGTTAAAATATCTTGAGCCAATTGTACAAGTCTGTGAAGAGTTGGCAAACGTTGTCACCGATACCGTGCAATCTGGTGAATTTCCCCTGGTCCTGGGTGGGGACCATAGTATTGCTCTAGGCTCGATAGCGGGCGTTACCCGAGTGCATAAAAATGTAGGGGTGATCTGGATAGATGCTCATGCCGATTTCAATACCTACGAAACCACTCCTTCGGGCAATATTCATGGGATGATCCTCGCTGCCTCAGCCGGTATTGGTGAGAGCCGCCTGACCAACATAGGAGGCTGGTCGCCTAAAGTCAACACACAAAACATTGTCATTGTTGGCGCACGCGACCTTGATCCGGCTGAACAGGTGCGCTTGCGGGACCATGCGATTCGGGTCTTCACCATGTCGGATATTGACCAGAAAGGCATATCAGAGGTCATGAGACAGGCCATTAGCATTGCGGGACAGAGCAACGATGGGCTTCATCTGAGCCTTGATATGGATGCCTTAGACCCTAAAGAGGCCCCCGGTGTTGGCACGCCCGTAAAAGGGGGGTTGACCTATCGTGAAGCTCACCTCGCCATGGAAATGATCGCTGACTCCAAGCAGTTAGTGGCGATGGACGTGGTTGAAGTCAATCCCATTCTCGACCGTGAAAACGCTACCGCCCAGCTCGCCGTTGAGCTGGTGCTGTCTGCTCTAGGAAAAAAAATCTTGTAGAACGCTGTCGTTCTCTTACAAGTTTCTCACCCTGCGTTTGCTAATGGTAGAACAGAGATAAGAGAAGGAGGAAAGGGAAATAGCAAAGATGCTGTTTCCCGCACATAACATGAATGCCAAAGAACTTTTTATGAATGGCGAGTTTGTACCCGCCGAACGTGGTGTGATTTCTGTGCGCACACACGGTTTTGCCTATGGTACAGGGTGCTTTGAAGGTATTCGCGGCTATTGGAACGACGCCGATCACGAACTTTACCTTTTCCGTTTACACGAACACTATGAGCGTCTGTTGCGCTCGTGTAAGATTCTTCAGATATCACTTCCCTACACCGTCGAACAACTTGTTGATATCAGCATCGAACTGATCAGGCGTAATGGGCAGCAACAAGATGTGTACTTGCGTCCTGTGGCCTATAAAGCTAGCGAAACTATCGGTGTGCGTCTCTACGGAATAGAGGATGGTTTTCTTATTACCGCGGAACCAATGGGTGACTATGTGGCTACCACAGGTCTACGCTGTGGCGTCTCATCGTGGCGGCGTATCGAGGATAACGCCATTCCGGCGCGTGCCAAAATCCTGGGAGCCTACGTCAACTCTGCTTTTGCCAAAAGTGAAGCGCTCCAGAACGGCTTCGACGAGGCCATCATGCTCAATCACGATGGGCATGTGTCTGAGGGTAGTGCGGAGAACATCTTCCTGGTCATAGATGGTGAACTGGTTACCCCTGCTACCACCGAAAATATCCTTCTGGGCATTACTCGCGATACTGTCATGGAATTGGCCACTCGTGAACTGGGTCGCATTACCCGCGAACGCCAAGTCGATCGCACCGAACTCTACGTGGCCGACGAAATTTTTCTTTGTGGTACCGGCGCACAAATCGCCCCGGTTACGAACATTGATTATCGCTCCATTGGCAATGGAGAGGTAGGCCCCATCACGAGTACGCTCCAAAAACTCTACCATGATATCGTGCGCGGTTGTCTGCATGATTACCGAACCCAGTGGTGTACAGCAGTCTATGCTAGTGTGCGTGAACAGGTCACCGGCTCTTCAGACAAACTGGATTAATAGAGACAGAAATAGCCAAGAGCGTGATGGGGTGGCGAACATGGCAGGGGTAGTTTTTTTGGGAGTGAAGACGCAACCTCGCGTAGGGGTGGGCCCTTGTGGGGCCTTTGGCGGCGCCCGTTGCGGATGAGGAGCACCAATGGTTGCCCATCCACCAGGCACGGCGGGCAGCCACAAGGGCCCCAACCCCGCGCCACACCGCCCCTGCCCCTACGCGATTCGCCAATCCATTGCAAAAAAATGATGCTCATCCCTATACATCGGCGTTATCCAGCCAGAGGCAGCCACAAGGGCCCCAACCCCGCGCCACACCGCCCCTGCCCCTACGCGATTCGCCAATCCATTGCAAAAAAATGATGCTCATCCCTATACATCGGCGTTATCCAGCCAGAAGTGTTTCTCCTCTTTGGTCATGGTGCTTTTAGCGATGGCTTCGGCAAAGGTCTGTTTTTTAGGACTTTGCTGCTCATGGCGTGCAGCCTGGCCCGTTTGACGACGATTGAGCGTAAAGGCTGGTTGGCTGTTATTCAAGAGATGGCCAAATTGCTCGCTACTGAGCTGAAAGAAGTCTGCCAGCCGTGCTAGTTGCTTTTCACTGAGGCTGACGAGTTCGATGGCACCGGACTCAAATTTTTTCCAGATATCCACGCTCAGCCGCAAGCCGCGAGCGGCATTAACCATGCTGAGGCCGCGTTGTGTGCGCAGTTCCTGAAGTGTTGTTGCTGTCATCTGATTCTCAAAGACCCGCGTTAAAGCCGTTTGCATGGCTCGCCTCGTCAAGGGTAAAAGAGTCTGCTCTGGCGTATCACTATTGTTAAGGTTGGTAGCGGCATAGCCAGCAATGAAATCGGCCAGAGCTGCCTGGGCCTCTGCATGGTCACGCAGGAGAAGCGCCTGTGCATGCGTATCACCAGCTTCTTTAGCGGCTATCCATGCCATTTTAAGTTGTTGTAGTTCATCTATATTCATCGGACCTCCGCCTCTGGATACCCCTGGGTTCACCCATGGGGAGGAAAGAGGCGTTCCTTGTTTGGGGCAGGGGTGCCGGTCCCTGCCTGGATAATCAGCCCCTTGCGGGGAGCCTTTTTAGCAGAAAGGCTCGGAAAACTGTTGCTCGATGACGAGCCACCCGGTCGAGTCGCCGGGGTGATATGACCCTTCCCGATGGCATATCCGGCATAGGTC
>WNGL01008356.1_pt1 | contig 14126 bp, 10 predicted proteins | sample 5400591 | NCBI WGS metagenome assembly WNGL01 (sample SAMN13153377, study PRJNA577476) | soil metagenome | isolation source: 80 cm soil or saprolite under Garry oak tree replicate 1 | place: USA:California | collected 2016-06-15
AGCGTTTAGCACAGAAAAGCGTGGGATCGGGTGCAGTTTGCTGGAAGGATGCGTACAGTGGCCGGCGGATGCGGCCGCGAGATATCGAGCGAAGGGTTACTGGAAAGGTGAAACGCTTGGCGCGCACCTCCGGCGGTGGACTGCCGAGCGGCCGGATAGCGTCGCTGTGATTGCCGGAGAAGAGCAGCTCACGTACCGAGACCTGGACCGGCACGCGGATTCTCTCGCCATGAGCCTGGGCCGGCTCGGATTGCATGACCGGGACCGCATTCTCGTTCAGCTCACCAACTCCCCGCAGTTTTTTCCATTGATCTTTGCGTGCTTTCGCACCGGCGTCATCCCGATCATGACGCTCCCGGCCCACCGTGAAAGCGAAATGGCTCACTTTGCTTCCCTTTCGGGTGCCCTCGCACATGTGGTCCCGGGCAGCGGCCGTTTCGATTATGTGGCACTCGCGCGAACCGTTTGCCAGCGTGTTCCTTCAATTCAACACGTGATCGTCGATGACGAGTACACGAGCGAACTTTCATTGCCCCGCCTGGCCAACGCCGGTACGGTGGAACCCATTAAGGATCTTGGAAAGCCTGATGACGTTGCGCTCTTCCTGCTTTCAGGCGGAACGACGGGATTTCCGAAATTGATTCCGCGCACTCACGACGACTACTCGTACAATTTCCGCCGAAGCTCCGAAATAGCCGGCTTCGATGAAAATACGCGATATCTGGCGGTGCTTCCGATATCACACAATTTTCCGCTCGGTTCTCCGGGAGCATTGGGAGTATTTGAACGCGGCGGGACGGTTGTGCTCGCGAACGATCCGTCGCCGGAGAGCGCTCTGACATTGATCGAGCGCCACCGCATCACTCACACTTCCGTCGTGCCCACGATAGCTCTCCGCTGGATCGAGTTCGCTGAACGCCGAGGCGCGAATCTATCGACTCTCCACGTACTGCAGGTCGGTGGAGCACGGCTGGCGGAAGAAGTCGCGCGTAAAGTGCGCCCCGTGCTCGGCTGCCGGCTTCAACAAGTGTTCGGGATGGCCGAGGGACTGCTCAATTTCACACGAATTGAAGACGACGAAGAGACGATTGTTTCGACTCAAGGCTTGCCTATGTGTCCTGACGACGAATTGCGCTTTGCCGACGAAAACGGCGTGGATGTGGCGGCCGGCTCGCCCGGCGAATTGCTTGTGCGAGGTCCATATACGATTCGAGGTTATTACAGGGCTGCCGAGCACAACGCGCGCGCATTTACGCCCGACGGCTTTTATCGATCTGGAGACGTAGTGCGAAGATTGCCGCCCGGACATCTGGTGGTGGAAGGCCGAGCGAAAGACATGATCAATCGCGGTGGTGAAAAAATCTCGGCCGAGGACGTCGAAAACCATCTCCTGGCGCATCCCCGAATCCGTGATGCGGCCGTTGTTGCGATGCCGGACCGGGAGTTGGGCGAACGCCCATGTGCGTTCATCATTACCAACGACGGCGCGCCACTGGATCTTCCGGAGATCGTCGCATTCCTTTCGACGCGCCAAATCGCGAAATTCATGTATCCCGAACGCATCGAGATTGTCGATGCATTTCCTCTGACAAGCGTCGGCAAAGTCGATAAAAAATCCCTGCGGCAAATCATATCGGCGAAACTATCGCTCGGCCGGCAACAGCCCAAGGTCAACTGAGCATGCGGATCGTAGTCGCCGGAGCCGGACCGGCCGGCCTTTACTGCGCCTACCGTATAAAAAAACGCCGCCCCGAAATCGAGATCGCGATTTTCGAACAGAACCCGCGAGATGCCACCTTCGGATTCGGCGTCGTTTTCTCCGACCGGGCATTGGAGTTTCTCGGCGCGGATGATCCGGAAACGTTGCTGGCCATTGTGCCGCATCTGGAGCTGTGGAATGACATCACAGTGGTTCATCGCGGCCAAAGCATTGTTATCGACGGTATCGGATTCGCTGCGATCGGCCGCCTGAAGCTGCTGTCCATTCTCCAGACAAGGCTGCAATCGGTTGGCGTTGCCCCGCAATACAATCATCTGATTCGTAGAATCGAGGAACTGGGTCCGGCGGATCTGGTTATTGCCGCAGACGGAGCGAACTCATTCGTCCGCAGCGCCTTCGAAGCGGCTTTTGGTACCGGAACGACACTTCTTTCCAACCGCTTTGCCTGGTTCGGGACGCGCCGGCGATTTGAAACCCTGACTCAAACATTTCGCCAGAACGAATTGGGACATTTCAATGCGCATCATTACCGGTTCGCGCCGGACATGAGCACGTTCATAGTCGAGGTCGACGCGGAGACATTCGCGCGGGCTAACTTTAGTGACATGCCGGAGGATGAGGCGCGGGCTGTGTGCGAGCGCGTGTTTGAACAGGACCTCGGCGGTGAGAAGCTTGTGTCGAACCGGTCCATCTGGCGCAGGTTCCCGAATGTACGCAACAGAAAGTGGTCGCATGGCCATTACGTGCTCGTCGGCGATGCTCTCAGGACAGCGCATTTTTCGATCGGTTCGGGAACGCGCCTCGCGTTGGAAGACGTCATTGCATTGGAACGATCACTCCACGAGACCGGCTACGACATTCCAGCGGCGCTGGAAGCATATGAAGCGGCCAGAAGACCTATCGTCGAGAAGCTTCTCGAGGCGGCAGACTCGAGTGCGCGGTGGTACGAGCGGTTCGCGGAGCATATGGCACTGGAACCGATGGAATTCGCGATGAGCTATATCAAACGTTCCGGGCGCGTCGATCTCGAAAAGCTGCGGCTCCTTTCACCGAAATTTGTCGCCGCCTATGAAGCTTCGTAAACTTCGCTTCCCTTCGGTGGTACTTCTAGTGGGCCAGGGAGAGATCAAAGGACGACCCGCACCCTGCCCTCTCCCAGCGGGAGAGGGCGTTCAGCGGCGCGACTCGAGATGCGTTTCCCATTCATCCAGGCTACGCGGCCAATCTCGTTTCAATAGCCGGGATAACGCACGGTCCGCCAAAAGGCGGCCCTCAGTCTGGCAAGTTGCACAATAGTTGCATTCATTCTCGGCGTACACGATTCGCTGTACCGGCGAGCCGCAGTCGGGACAGGGCTTGCCATAACGTCCGTGAACGGCCATCTCGGGCCGGAATGCGGTAACCTTCGAGGGAAAATCCGATCCAACTTCGGTTCGAAGCCGCTCGATCCATTCTTTCAGCGTCGATTTCGCCGCTTCGTGGAGCCGGGCTATTTCGTCTCCGGAGAGTTTGGACGTGAGCTTCATTGGCGATAAACGCGCACGATGCAGGATCTCGTCGGAATACGCGTTGCCGATTCCGCTGAAGAACCTGGGATCTGTTAGAGCGCGTTTAACGGTATGGTTTTCAGTTGTGAGCGCGTGTTTAAACGCTGCCGGCGTTGAGTCGAGGACTTCGAGCGCTCCGCGATCAAAGGCTGCGAGGGCGGCCTTGCCTTCCACCAGATGCAGCGATGCACGCTTTTTCGATCCGGCTTCCGTCAAAAGTAATGTGCCGGTTGGAAAATCAAAGGCGGCAAGACCGAGCTTGCCGGGAATTTTTGCGTATCGCTCTTTCCATTGAAATCTTCCGGCGATCATCAGATGCACCACGAGAAAAAGATCGCCATCGAACTCCCAAATGATTTGCTTTCCCAGCCGTGACAAGGCCCTCACAGTCCGGCCGTGAATTCGAGACAGGGGCGGAGCGACGGATCGCACAACGAAGGGGCTCGCTAGGCGTACCCGCTCCAGTTGTTGGCGCAAGATTCGCGGTTCGAGCGACTCGATATAGAGCAAAACATCGGGCAGTTCGGGCATGGACACTAACTATAAAATAAAAGGCGTGGTGGTACCGGCCGGACCAGCAATGTCAACTGTCAGATGGCTTGTTGTACGATGTGTAATGTACTTGTTTCGATTACCAAATTACCGAATGACCCATTAACCGATGACATTTGGTGGTTTAATCATCGCACCAAGTACAGTACACATCGTACAACAAGCCATCTGACAGTTGAAATCTGGCGCGTGTTCCTGTGTCCACCCAGGGACTCGTCAAAGACTCATGGGTCAGTCAAGATTGAACACCAGCCTGCGCGCCTTTCGCCACCGGAATTTTCGGTTCTTCTTTGCCGGGCAGCTCACATCCCTTGTGGGCACCTGGATGCAAACCGTCGCTCAATCGTGGCTGGTTTATCGTCTCACTGGGTCGGCGGCGCTATTGGGCATTGTGGGTTTTGCCTCACAGTTTCCTGTCTTGGTTCTGGCGCCGATTGCAGGTTCAGTGGCCGACACGTATCCTCGTCGCCGGTCGATGCTGGCGATTCAGACCGCCGCGATGCTCCTCGCCTTTCCTTTGGCCGCGCTCACGCTTTTGAATCGAATTCAGGTTTGGCACATCCTGGTTCTCGCGGCGCTGCTGGGTGTCGTTAATGCGTTCGATATTCCGGTCCGGCAGTCGTTTGTCGCCGAAATGGTTGGCCGTGAAGATCTCGTCAACGCCATTGCGCTGAATTCCTCGATGATGAATGGCGCCCGCATCATAGGTCCGGCGGTCGCCGGTATCGTCGTTGCCACCATCGGAGAGGGCTGGTGCTTTCTCATCAATGGGCTAAGCTATCTGGCGGTCATCGTTGGATTGCTATTCATCACGTCGGGGAATCAGGCTCCTCAGGAAGAGCACACATCCCATACGGAAGCCATTCTCGAAGGATTCCGGTTTGTATTGCATACGCGGCCTGTGCGCACGCTGTTAATGCTGATCGGCGTTATTAGCCTTATGGGTATGCCTTATTCCGTATTGATGCCGATCTTTGCCGACCACATTCTGAACGGCGGCGCGAAAGGACTTGGGTTTCTGATGGGATTTTCGGGAATCGGGGCTTTGCTTGGCGCTGTTACACTCGCCGGCCGTCAAGGCATTCGAGGTTTGAGCACCTGGGTCATGCTGGCTTGCATGGGCTTCGGAACGAGCCTGATCTTGTTTTCAGCGTCTCGAGTATTCTGGCTCTCTACAGTTTTGCTGGTACCCGTCGGCTTTTGCATGATGGTGCAGTTGGCTTCCTCGAATACCCTCATCCAGAGCATGGTTCCCGACCGGCTGCGCGGCCGCGTGATGGCGGTTTATTCGATGATGTTTATGGGAATGGCGCCGTTTGGTGCGCTGCTTGCCGGCCTCCTCGCCACTCGGCTAGGCGCGCCACTAACCGTCGCGATCGGTGGCATGGTGTGTGTTGGCGGCGCCGCCATTTTCCGCTCGAAGCTGCCGGCGGTTCGGGCGGAAGGGCGCCAACTGATTCTCGCTCAGATGATGGCGGCCGGAGAACCGCCCGAGAGTGGGTCACCCAATATTAGTTCCTAACGGCGGCAAATCATTGTAAGCTCCTGCTCATAGGTGATTCGATGAAGCGGCATTTGATTGGCCTCATGGTCTTCCTGTCGGGTCTCGTGTCGCTGCTTCCGGCAGTGACCGAACTCGATTCGCCTCCGCCGAAGGACGCGGAATTCACCTATGCCCGCATTCGTTACCACATGACGCCCGAAGCGATTTATGTGCGCGAGGTGCCCTGGCATCATGATTATCCCTTCGGCGACGAATTGTTCCCGGGCTTCGTGAAAGAAGTGACCAGAGTTCATACCGAACCGGCTGCCTATCAGATCGTCGACATCGACAACCCCGATCTTTTCAAATATCCATTCGCGTATTTGTGCGAGCCCGGGTATCTCAGTCTGAATGAGAAAGATACAAAAAACCTCCGGGAATATTTCGAGCGCGGTGGATTCGTGATGTTCGATGATTTCCGCGGACCGCGTCACCTGAACAACCTCCTATATCAGTTGAAGAAGGTGTTTCCAAACCGAGAAGTGGTTCCGCTCGAGATCAGACACCCGATGTTCAACACGTTCTATCAGATCGACACGTTGGATGTGCGAGCACCTTACGGCCCGGGTCCGGTCGAGTTTTTGGGGATGGAGGATGATCACGGCCGGTTGATGATGGTGATCAATTATAACAACGATCTCAGTGAATTCTGGGAATGGCTCGACCGGGGCGAACTACCTTTCCGCGATGCGGCGTCGTCTCTGAAGTTTGGCGTGAATTACCTGATGTACGCCATGACACACTAGGAAAATTTTGAAATCGGACGATTCAGGAATCGTCCGATTTCAAAATTCGCCGTCACCGCCGAGCTGCATATTGAACCCGCCAGATCTTGTTCGCAACATCATCGGTAATGAGAAGTGACCCATCCTTGGCAACGTACGGTGACACGGGACGGCCCCAGGCTGTGCCTGGGTTTCCACCATTGAGAATCCAACCCGTTACGAAATCCTCGAGAGGCCCGGCAGGTTTGCCGTTTTGGAACGGAACGAACGCAATTCGATAGCCCGCAAGTTTGGAGCGGTTCCAGGATCCATGCAGACCGATGAAGGCGCCATTGCGATAGCGCTCGGGAAATTGCGTTCCTGTGTAAAACGTCAGACCCACGGCGGCGGAATGCGCCGGAATCAAGACATCGGGCACGATAGCGCGCGCGACGAGGTCCGGCCTCTTACCCTTGTGTTGGGGATCGTAATTACTTCCGATATAGGAATAAGGCCACCCGTAGAACCCGCCGTCCTTTACTGAAGTAATGTAGTCGGGGACCAGGTCGTCGCCCAGCGTGTCCCGCTCGTTCACCGACGTCCAGATCGTATCCGTGCCCGGATAAAGCGTCAGCGCAACAGGATTTCTCAGGCCCGATGCAAAAATCCGATGGCCTGTTCCGTCGGGGTTGTATTCATTAATAGCCGCGCGGACGGGATCTTCGCCGTCGCTCTTGTTGGACATCGATCCCACTGCAACGTACATCTTCTTTCCATCGCGGCTGAAGACGATGGTACGCGTGCTGTGGCCTCCCGTGGGAAAATCCACAAGCTTTTCCGGCGTCCCCTGAGCTTGAGTATCGCCATCCTTATACTTGTAGCGAATGATGCTGTCGGTTCTCCCGAGGTACAGATAGCCGTCGTGAATTGCCATTCCGAAGACGCCGTTCAATCCCTGGGCATAGGTATAGCGCGTGTCGGGAATGCCGTCATTGTTGTTGTCGCGAAGAATGACGACCGAGCCGGCTCGGGATTGGGCAACGAACAGATCCCCATTTGGCGCATACATCATTGTCCGCGGAGCTTGAAGGTTATCCGCGTAAAGAGTGACGGTGAAGCCCACGGGTGCTTCTAACTGCAGTGCGTCGGGCTTTGCAACGATCGTCGCGGTATTTCGGACCGACGGTGTGGCGAAGGGCTCCGCCAGCTTTGCCAGCTGGGCGACGCCGACGGCGGCGCTCAAAACCATTGCGGCCGAGAGAAATGATATGACTCGATTCGTTTTCATTGCCTCAGTCCTCCAATTGCGAAATATTCCCCTCCTCGCAGAGGAGCGGTGGATGCGCCGCCCCGGAGGCGCGAGCCCGATAGGGCGAAGCCTCAATAGAAGGCGCAGCCGGGGTTGTCAGACCGGTGAAGATTTCGGCCGGGCTGACCGCGGTTGCGTCCTCAGCCGCTGGTTTCCGCCGCAGTTGCCCCTCCTCCGCGAGGAGGGGAATGATCACTCGATTCCACCACATGATGGCCCCGGTGATGAAAAGGATAACCGGAGCGAATCCGATAAGGAACCAAAGAGTTTTGATGGGCCATCCGGCGAAGCGGCCAAAGTGAAGGCGGGCAACCCATCGAAGGACTTCGTCGCCCGCACGTAAACCGCGTTGTGCTTCATCGGGCTGCAAGTAGTCAATGACGGCCGTGAACGGATCGGGAAATACGAGGTAGATGCCGGAAACCGCCCAGACAAAAACAAAGGCGAACGACCAAAATCCAAGCGCGCTGTGCAATCCCCAATTGAAGCGTTTCCAATTTCCCGTCCAGTTTGCCACCAGGCTGCGGCGCCAGCTCACAATGCCGGGCCACCAGATGACCGCGCCGGTGATGCACAAAACCGTAAGCAAGATCGCGCCCGCACCATTCACTTTGCGTCCAATGTCCTGATACAGCAGATTGTCATGCAAGTCCACGAGCCAGAGGACGAAGCGCAATCCGGCCGGGTCCGGGTTGCCGAGATCCGCTCCTGTGTACGGATTGAAAGCACGCTGCTTGCGGTTTTTGTTATGCTCGAGCCAGATTTCAACGACCTGGTTCGGATTTTTGACCCTCCACACGTTTGCGATGGTCCAACCCGGATAGGCCCGTTTCGCAGCGGCTTTCAATTCATCATCTGTCAACGGCGTGCCGGATGGTTCCACGACGAGCGGTGGCCGCACGAAGCTTTTATAAAGCTCGTTACGAAAGACGATCACGCTCCCGCTGACGCTGATCAGAAGAATGTAAATACCCGCACCAACGCCGGCCCACAGATGAATTTGAAAGAGCGCTCTGCGCGCCCACACGTTCTGCGGGTTGCGCCACAAACGTCCTGGAAGCGTCCAGCTCACGGGTGCCTCGCGGCCTATTTTTCTTCGGCGGGGGTGTTGGTCGCCGGTCCCATGCCCACAATCTGCAACACGCACGGCTCGTCCTTTGCGCCGTCGTAGTGTATCTCTTTGCCGTAGTGAATGACGAAACTGCCCGCGGGGACGGGCTTGAAGCCGGCGGGATCGTATTTAGGACCGGTATTCACCCACCACGTTCCGGAAAGGACGGTTACGTAACGGTCGTTCGGATGGAAATGCGGACGGCTGTTGTGATGCGGAAGCCACTTTTGCAAAATTACATAAAGGCCCGGCTTGCTCGGGTCGCCCAACAATACGGCTGTCTCGGCGCCGGCATTCGGATTTGAAACCCACTTGATATCTTTCGGAAGCTGAATCGCGATCGCCTTCGGATCCAGGTCCGCAGCGTTCAAGACACCGATACACATCAATAAGGCCGTCATCAGCACCGACCGTGTCATCCAGCGTGTGTTCATCAAATGAAACATCTCCCCTCCTCTTTGCTCATCGGTAGAGTAATGCACACCGGGTCCACGGTCAATCTAGACTGATACCTGCAATACCTGCGTCAAATCACTGCGGCTCGTGTGCGGTACGGAACATGAGGAATCCGAGCACCGCCAACATGACCAGGCCCCACAGATCGCTCAGGGGATTGTCCCAGGCCGGCATCAGCCGCAACAGCAGCGCGATGTCCCGGTGCAACAGGGTGTTCGGATCAAACCCCGGCAGGAACCCCTGCATCGCAGCGAAGATACCGACGATCGAGGCGCCGGCGATCAGCCCTGAACAGAACAGTGTTCCCTCTTTTTCAGCCTCGTCGTCGGGAGGCCGCCGGTAAATCTTGTCGCACAGTTTCCGTACGAAGCCGCCAAGAAATACGGGCATGGTGGACGAAAGCGGCAGGTACACACCCACGGCAAAGGTTAGCGACCCGAATCCGAGCAACTCCATGAACAGCGCAATAGCGACACCGATCAAAATCAGGTTCCACGGCAAGCGGTGCGTCAGCAGACCATCAATGACGACCGACATGAGGCGGGCCTGTGGTGCCGGAAATCGCGGGCCGCCGACTCCGTCTTGCCGGGAATACTCGGCCTTGCCAGACGATTCATTCACCAGGTAAACGCCGGGTTTAATGCCGGCCGGGATCTCGTTCTGCGAAAGTCGTACGTAGCGGTACGTGCGGCCGTCTGTGCGGCTGGTAATCGTGTCGGCATGGTCGATCAATTCCTGCTTGACCGTGAACGGTTGATCCACGGGCCTCTCCGTAGAGTCGGCATTATTCAGCCCGTACGCGGTCCAGCCAACGGCCAGCACCGAGGCGAGCACGCCGATCAGCAGTGCCCCTTGCTGTCGCACAGGAGTGGACCCGACGAGGAACCCCGTCTTAAGGTCCTGCGAGCAGGTACCCGCATTCGAGATTGCGATGCACACGATTGCACCGATCATCAGCGCCAGCCGGCTGTACGCGGAACCTTCCCAGCCCACGGCCAGGAACACACCGCACGTGGCCATCAAAACGCCGATCGTCATGCCGGACAGCGGGGACGATGTGGAGCCGACCTCGCCCGTGATCCGCGATGACACCACGGAGAACAGGAAGCCGAGTACGAGGATGAGCGCGGCACCGAGCAAGTTCATTTTGAAGAGCGGCAAGGCGGTGATGAATCCAACGATCCCGAGAGCGCCGACGACCAGCACCGGCGTCGGCGTGTCGCGGTCGGTGCGAACGCTGGCGGCTTGCGCCGTGCCGCCGGTTAGTGACCGTGCCGATGCTCGAAGTGATGACAGAATGACCGGCAGCGCGCGGATGAGTCCGAAGATGCCGCCGGTCGCCACCGCACCCGCTCCGATGTGCCGCACGTACTGGTCCCATACGTCTACCGGCTGCATGTTGCGAATCAGTTCGGTGGCCGGCTCCAGTGCCTCGCTGGATCCCGATCCGAATAAGACGATGATGGGGACGAGAATCAAGGACGCGAGCAAGCTGCCGGAGACCATGATCATCGAGGTGCGATAGCCGATAATGTATCCGACGCCGAGCAACGTCGGATCGATGTCGCATGCGAGGCTGGCGCCTTTGAAGAACGCGAAGCTACGGCTGAGCGTTCCCTTCACGCCGCCCAGCAGCCCCTGAAACGCTTTGAACGCGGCCCCGACCGCCATCCCCAGAAAGACCTTCCGCGCCGACATGCCTCCCTTTTCGCCCGCAATCAATATCTCCGCGCACGCCTTGCCCTCGGGATAACGCAGAACTCCGTGCTCCTTCACGATCAGATAACGCCGCAGCGGCACCATCATCAGCACGCCAAGCATCCCGCCGGTGAGCGCGATCAGCGTGCTCAATTCCACTCGCAGCGGATACCCGAGAAAAATCAACGCCGGCACCGTGAACACCAGCGCCGCCGCGACTGATTCGCCCGCCGATCCGACTGTCTGCGTGATGTTGTGTTCCAGAATTGCCCGCTGCCCGTGCCGCTGCCGCAACAGCGCTATCGCAATGACTGCGATCGGCACGGACGCCGACACCGTTAACCCGACGCGCAGCGCAAGGTAGGTGGACGACGCTCCGAACACAATCCCAAGCACGGCGCCCAGCAGCACAGCCCGGACGGTTAACTCCGGCGGGTGCTCATAGGGTGAGACATGCGGTTGGAAGCCGGGGGCGGCGCTCATGATTGGCTAGCCTCGAAATGCGGTCTCTTGAGGGCAACTCGGAACACAATAAAACCAATCACAACTGGGCGGCTCGTGGGCCACAGTTCGTTCTCCTTTGACCTTCGTCTTCATTCCGAGTCGGGCAAGAAGTTCGCACAAAACTCACCGAATGGCAAGAAGCCTTTGAACCAACTGCTGACGGGATCAGATGGAGCGACCTGCTCAGCGGATCTTTTCGGCGCCGTCCAGTTTTCCGACATCGCGGTCGAAAGTACCGAGTGGCACGTGCCCTGCCTTGCGTGCGACTTCAAGCATGAGGCAATCCGAGAATCCAATCGCCGGCTTACTGGTAAATTTTTGGAGCGCGGCGGCTACGGTTTCGGAGTCCTGAATCGTGAGGTTCTCGTGGTTCAGCAGCATTTCGATGGCAGTTGCGATCTCGGCTGCCTTCCGGTCGTAAACGGTTCCCAATACCCACGTCGCTTCGGCCAGTGCAAGGTGCGGCACCCAAGCGCCCTTTTTCACGAATTCCTCGGCGGCAGCAACCTGTCTGGGATCGTCTCGCGTGATGAGCCGCACTAGAACATTTGTATCAATGGCGCGCATAGCGCTTTTTCATGTGCCTTCCGATCCCTTCCTTCAATTCGTCAAGACTCTTTTTAGAAGGAGCGCATCGTCCAAATACCGCCCGATGCAGAGCTTCCGATGTGTGTTGTCCAATGCGGCGAATCACAACGTCCTCGCCTTTCTCTTCCCATTCGAGGACGGAACCCGGACCAATCCCAAGCTTCTGCCGAACGCGGGCCGGTATAGATATCTGTCCTTGAGCGGTAACCTTCGATTGTGCGATTCCCATACCCGAATATTACCACGGTAATGAAAACTCGTACCGATGCGCCGGCCGCCTTATCGTCCTTAACGTCAAAACTTCAGGCTGTAAACAAAAGTCGCTCTGGGCGCGCGGAGCCAGCGTTCGGCGATTGCGCCTTTGACTTTGGCAAAATCATTACACATCCGGATGGCCGGCGGCAGGTTCTCGAAGCTGATCTCCAGGCAGCCGGAATCCTTGCCGTTCGCGGCCACTTCGTTGCTCTTCCAGACAATGGCTCCGGATTTCATAAACGAGCCCACTTGAATGGCGGCAAGCTGGCTATAGGTTCTGGGGGTACCCTCAGCCGTGTACATGCCGCGTGAAATATGTCCAAAAGCCCAGGCGACGTTGCGCAGGTTGATCTGATCGACTTCTTCCGGCGCAAAGAAGCCTTTCATCATCAGCCAATCGGTGAGAAACATGGATGATGTCTGGGCTTTGAGCTCTTCCAGCATCGAAGCCAGCGGACCGCCGAATGCGACCGTATCGACTTTTCCATTCACTTTGTACTCGTGCGCAGGGCCCAGGTTGTGAGCGGCTTCGTGCAAGAGCGAGCCGACGAGCGATTCCTTTCCGCCGGTAGTTGCTTTCAGATTGGTCGCCTTGCAGAACAGGGAAGACATTTGTATACCGAGCTGTGCCCTGCTGTCGGCATCACCATAAAGATTCGTCATCGCCACCGTGCGGCCGCCGGCTTCCGCGACCGGGCCCCAGTTGGGCAGCGACTGGCCGATCGTTGCGCCGTTTGCCGGCCGCTGATCTCCGGCATTCAGCACAACATCGATAAAGTCCGGCACTTTGAATTGGACGTTGCGGGCTTTATAGGGCGGGCCGGCCATGGCGGCAAGCGCGCTCTCCATCTCGTTCTTCAGCGGATCCAGTTTCCTTCGCCATACAAGCGAATCCGGATTAATGCGCGCGAGCTGCAAGGCAAAACCCGCCTTCCACGCGCAGGGCTCGTAATAGACTTCGTCGGGCGCAATGCGCGCATACCAACGGCTGTTTTCTGCGCTCATCGCTACCCACGCCCGATCCGCCGGTTCCCAATTGTTGGTGCGAAAGCTTTGCGCGGCAGCGAGCAAATACGCTCTAAACGCCGCCTCATCTTGGCCGAGACTGGCGGCGGCAGCTTCGAGTTCGCCTGCGACCGCTTGCATGTCATCTTTGTACGCTTCGTTATACGGTGTTGTTTCGAATGTTCCGGTCCGATCGCCGTTCACAACGACGTTGAAATGACCCATCAAATCCGGAGCGTTCGGTGCCTTCGCCAATGTCTCGCAAAAGCGGGGGTCCGTTTGAATTCCGGCAGGATACAAACCGAAAATGCGAGCCGGCTTCGTCTCCAGAGCACTGCACGCGGGGTTGTTCTCGGTTCGCGGTCCTTCACAAAATGGCGATTGGTTGCGGTAAAGCAGCATTCGTCTGGCAGAATCGACCGCAGGAATTTTTCCTTCGAGCCCGAACACGCCCTTTTGCTTAGCATAGATGAACTCGATGAAGCGCGCAGCGTTCATCAAATGGCGTATCGTATTCGCAGTATCCGGCGTTTCGCGGCTCAGATCTGTTTCCACCAGTGTCGGCCTGCCCTGTGCTAATTCGTCCAGCACCAGTTTGTGACGTTGTTCTTCGGCCGGATTTGAAGCGGGTGGGCCGGGCTCGAGCATCGCGCGATACGCCTCATCGAACTGAGCCGTGAACTGTTGTTGCGGGGTGATCCAGTGGCTCCAGTCGCTGTCGCCATAACCCCAGAGGACAGCTAACTCGTTTGGCTGAATCTTGTCATCTCTATTGGTGTCTTCGCGCCAGAAGAACGGCAAAAACTTTTCCGCCGCGCGGCGATTGAAGTCTTCCCGTGTCAATTGACGAGTATGTTCATTGGATGGCTGTCGTGATTGGCAGGCGATCAAGACAGTCAACGAAAGGGTCGCAAGAGCGATGGTTTTCACATGCCAAGAATCGCATCCTTGCTTGGCCTCCGTCGAGTAGTTTTGGGGGAGAGAAGTCGGGGACAGAGGCACCAGCGCTACATGTCAACTGTCAAATGTTTGTTGTACGACCATGTTGCCATTTGGAAGTTCGGTAATCGCACCAAGTGCATTACACATCGCAGAACAAGCCATTTGACAGCTAACACTTGTGACTCGCCGTGT
>WNGL01015928.1_pt1 | contig 14126 bp, 18 predicted proteins | sample 5400591 | NCBI WGS metagenome assembly WNGL01 (sample SAMN13153377, study PRJNA577476) | soil metagenome | isolation source: 80 cm soil or saprolite under Garry oak tree replicate 1 | place: USA:California | collected 2016-06-15
GGACCACCCGACGAAGAGCCCCGCGTCTCGCGCCAGGCGCCGCACTGCGTCCTCCGCGTGCTCCGTCGCGATGAACTCCGTGCGATCGGGCACACCCGGGTCGTAGATCCGCGGCACGATGGCCGTCGCGAGGTGCTTCAGGCCCTCGAGTCCGTGAAACGGACCGTCCGGCTGCACCGCGACCAGCTCGATGCGGGGGTTCAGCTCTTTCAGCCGGCGGCCCGTGCCCATCATCGTCCCGGTGGTGCCGAGCCCCGCGACGAAGTGCGTGATCCGGCCATCGGTCTGGCGCCAGATCTCCTCGGCCGTCGTGAGGTAATGGCCCCGCGGGTTCGCGGGATGGCTGTACTGATCGGCGTACCAGTACAGGTCCGGCCGCACGGCCGCGAGCTCGCGCGCCTTGCGAATCGCGCCGTCCGTGCCCTCGAGCGGATCGGTGAACAGCACCTCGGCACCGTACATCTCGAGCAGCAGCTTCCGCTCGGTGCTGACGTTGGCGGGCACGTACACGGTGACGCCGACTCCCGCCGCGGCGCCGAGCATGGCGTAGGCGATCGCCGTGTTCCCGCTCGAGGCGTCGAGCAGCCGCTTCCGGGGCAGCTCGCCCCGCGCGATGCCATCCCGCACAATGAACAGCGCGGTACGGTCCTTGACTGAGCCGCCGGGATTGAGCCACTCCGCTTTCAAGAACACCGACGGGGAACGACGGGGAAGGACGGGGGAGGCGCTGATGGGAACCAGGGGTGTGTTCCCCACGAGACCCCACAGCGCGGGCTCGGGCGAGACCTTCCCCGTCCTTCCCCGTCTTTCCCCGTCTTGCACCGTCGCCGTTCTCATTCCGCTCCCTTCGCGATCGGCGCCCCCACCAGATTGCCCCACTCCGTCCACGAGCCGTCGTAGTTGCGCGCCTTGTTCACGCCGAGCAGGTACTTGAGCGCGAACCACGTGTGGCTCGACCGCTCGCCGATGCGGCAGTAGGCGATCACCGGGTTCTTGCCGTCGATGACCTTCGCGCCCTTGTAGAGCTTCAGCAGCTCCTCCTGCGGCTTGAAGGTCCCGTCCGGTGCGACGGCCTGGCTCCACGGAATGTTCCGTGCGCCGGGGATGTGGCCCGCGCGCTGCGCGGTCTCGGTCATCCCGGGCGGCGCAATGATGTCGCCCACGTACTCCGGCGTGGAACGCACGTCCACCAGCGCGATCGTCTTCGACTTGAGCGCCTTCTCGACGTCCGGTCGCTTGGCGCGGATCGCGGTGTTCACCTTCTTCGGCACCGGATAGACGGACGGCCGCACGGCCGGACGGTCGGACACGAGGGCTCGACCTTCCGCCACCCACTTGGCGCGCCCGCCGTTCATCAGCTTCGCCGCCGTGTGCCCGTAGAGCTGCAGCAGCCAGAACGCGAACGCCGCGAACCAGTTGTTGTTGTCCCCGTAGAGAATCACGGTGGTCTGCGGGGTGACGCCGGCACTCGAGAGCAGCTTGGCGAACGCCCCCTTGTCGGGGATATCACGGCGCACGGGGTCGTTGAGCTGCGACTGCCAGTTCCAACCGACGGCCCCGGCGATGTGCCCCGCGTCGTAGGCGGTGGTGTCCACGTCCACCTCGATCAACCGGACGCCGGGATCGTTGAGATGCCCCGCCACCCATTCGGTGGAGACGAGCACCTCGGGATGCGCGTATGCCACGACTTCCTCCAATCCAGTTAAACCCGACAGGGTGAGTCGGGTTTCAGTTCAAAAAAAACAATCGGGATGGCGGGACTAGTTCCCGGCCAAGGCCCCGGCGATCTGATACAGTTCGGGCTCGTCGTGCGTGAGGTCCGCGAGCGAGACGCTGGCGAGCAGCTCGTTAATCCGCTGCTCCAACATTCGCCAGACCGGCCGGATGCTGCACGACGCGTCCGGACTACATCGCTGGGGGTCGACCGGGTGGAGATCGCAGTTGACTTCGAAGGTGACGTGCTCCGATGCCTCGATGACGTCCTTCACGCTGATGGCGTGCGGCTCACGCGCGAGGTGATACCCGCCCTTGGCGCCGCGGACCGAGTCAACCAGGCCGGCGCGCCGCAGGCGCAGCAGGATCTGCTCCACGTAGTCGTGCGGGAGCTTCTCCTGCTCGGCGAGCTCGCGCGCCGCGACCGGGCCCCCCTGCCCCGCGCGCTTCGCGAGGTTCAGGGAAACGATCAGCCCGTACTCAGCCCAGGTGGTGACGCGCATAGAGTCAATATGGGAGGGAAAGTTCGGGGATTCAATGGGAGCAGGGAGCAGGGAGCGGGGAGCAGGGAGCGGGGAGCCGGGACCTAGTCTCCCGATGCCCGACGGGTACAGCTCCCTGCTCCCTGCTCCCTACTCCCTACGGCTCTCCAATCCGCGGGCTGACGGAGCCCCCCACCTGCACCCCAAACACGTTGGCCCCGTTATAGCGCTGCAGCCACAGCAGGCGCGCGTTCAGGTTCCACATCACCCGCCCGCCGTAGATGTCGACGCCCACTCCGCCGTGCGCCCCCCCGGCGACGCCGCGGTCGGGGCCCTCGCTGTAGAACCCCGCGAGCAGGAAGCCGGCTTCGGCGTAGCCGCGCCCCCAGCTGGGCCGCACCGCAGCCTCGTACCCCGGGGCAAAGAGGATCGCGTCCGGCCGGCACTGCGCAGCAGTACAGGTGCCGCTCGCGTCTTTGAGCGGCGCGTAGTCGACCTGGAGGCCGACGCTCCCCGATCTCTTGGTGTCCCGCCGGAATCGCACGCCGAAGAACGGGGCGCGCGCCGCGAGCGGTCCGGAGACCGGAATGAGGTAGCTGAGCGCGGGGCCGAGCGTGCCCGCGAGGAACTCGCCCTTGCGGAGGTTGCCGAATGCGGCGGAGACATTGGCGCGGGCTTCGAGCCCCTGGATGGCGCTGTTCGGGACCTGGAAGAAACGGCCTTCGATGAGCGCGGCGACGTTCGGCCCTGCGTTCACACGCACGCCGAGCCCGAAACCGAGCGCCAGCTGGCTCGTGGCCTGGGCGCTGCCGCAGATGCCGAGCAGGCCTTGATCGGCGTCGACGACGCGAGCGAGGCCGAGCTCGCCGGACGCGAACGGCGCCACGCCGCGCGTGCCCACGGGATAGTAGTAGGAGTCGAGCGCGTACAGCGTGAGGGACCGCTGGCAGTTGTTGAGCGCGAGGTCGCCATAGCGGGAGACGGTGAGGGCGCTCTCGTCATCGTCCCCGGTGATCAGCGCGACCGACCCGCCCCACGAGCTGAACCCATGGCCGTTGCCGGACGCGTCCTCGAGCGAGATCGACGAGTATATCGGACCGACGCGAAACGGGCGTTGGGCGAGTGCGCTCGACGCCGCGACGAGTGAGAGCAGCACGGCAAGCAGCAGCGTTCTGTGCATGCCGCAACGTTTAGTCGCGGGAAGGGCCGGATGCCGTGACTGGAATCACGGCCCCTTCCCGTGACGGCGCTTACTTGACCAGCAACCCGACGAGGAGTCCGGCGACGTTCATGCGCACGAGCCATGACCAAAACGTCGCCTTCAGCAGCGGTCGAACCTTGTCATACCACACTCCGCTTCCGAGGGTCGACAACGCGATGGTAGAGAGCCAGAGGAGCGTCGCGAACTCCATCCCCGCCAGGGGGCCGCCGCCCTGTACCCACAGTCCGCCCTTGAGGCGGTGATAACCGCACGCGAGCAGGAGACCGAAGACGAGGGCCAGCACGGCCGACTTCAACATGGCTGGCAGCATCATCTTCCTCTGTCCCTCGGGCGTTGGCGGCATGGTGCCGAACGCGTGCATTTCCGGGCCGGTGAAGACCTTGCCCCACATCACGTAATCTGCAAAGAACGCACCGACGCCAGCGATGAGCCCCGCGACGATCCAGTTCATAGGCGCCCCTCCAAAGAGTTTCCGGTTTACTTTCGCTGTCCAGGAACTCCCAGCTCGGTCATGGCGAGCAGATCGAGCACTTCCTCGAGGTCCTTGCCCTTGAGCACCCCCTTTTCCATCACCAGTTGCCGTACCGTGACGTTCTTCGCGACCGCCTCCTTCGCGAGCTTGGCCGCCTCCGCGTATCCGATCTTCGGCGCGAGCGCGGTGACGAGCGCAGGGCTGCGCTCGAGCCAGTGCGCGCACTGTGCCGGGTCGGCGGCGATCCCCTCCACACACCGCTCGGCGAACACGCGGGAGGCGTTGGTGAGAATGAGCATCGTGAACAACAGATTATGGGCGATCACCGGCATCATGACGTTCAGCTCGAGCTGACCGGCCTCCGCCGCCGTCGCGACGGTCACGTCGTTGCCGAGCGCCTGGTAGCACACCATGTTCACCATCTCGGCGACCGACGGGTTCACTTTCCCGGGCATGATGCTCGAGCCGGGCTGCACCGGCGGCAGGACGATCTCGGCGAGCCCGGTGCGCGGTCCCGACGCGAGCAAGCGGATGTCGCTCGCGATCTTCCCGAGGTCCACGGCGTACGTACGGAGCGCGCCGGAGAACCCCGCCGCGTCGCCCAGCGATTGCATCAGCTGGACGCGGTCCTTGCCCTCCCGCAGCTCGAGGCCCGTGATCGCGCGCAGGTGCCGCACCATCAATCCCGGGTACTGGGGCTCGGCATTGAGGCCCGTCCCCACGGCCGTGCCGCCGATCCCGAGGTCCCGGAGCGCGTCGGCCGCCTGGGCGATACGGTCGCGGTTGCGCTCGACGGTGTGTCCGTAGGCGGTGAACTCCTGGCCCAGCCGGATCGGCGTCGCGTCTTGGAGATGCGTGCGGCCCGCCTTGAGAATCCCGTCGAACGCCGTGCCCTTGGCGAGGAACGCCCGCGCCAGCCGGGTCAGCGCCTCGAGCAGCGCGGGGAGCCGGGCGAGGGCCGCCAGCCGGATGGCGGTAGGGATGACGTCGTTCGTGGACTGCGCCATGTTGACGTGATCGTTGGGATGCACCGGCTTGTAGTCGCCCCGCCTGCCGCCCAGCAGCTCGTTCGCCCGGTTGGCGAGCACCTCGTTAGCGTTCATGTTGTGGGACGTCCCCGCGCCGGCCTGGTAGGGATCCACGACGAAGTGATCGCGGTGCTCCCCCGCGAGCACTTCGTCCGCCGCCTGCACGATGGCGTTCGCGAGCTTCGCGTCGAGCCGCTTCGTGTCCCGGTGGGTGAGGGCGGCGGCCCGCTTGATCCAGATGACGGCGTCGACGAAGGGAGCGAGCGGCAGCAGGTGGGAGATCGGGAAGTTCTGGCGGGCCCGCTCGGTCTGAATTCCATACAGCGCGCCGGCCGGAACCGGCAGCTCGCCCAGCGGATCCCGCTCGATGCGGGTCTCGCTCGCCGCCGACCGCTCGGTCACGGTGCCGTCGGTCTCAAACCAGGAATCGCCCATGGATGCCCAGGACCTGCTGCAGCACCTGCCCTCCCGCGCCGCGTTCTCGGCCGCCCAGATGACGAAGGTGGACTGTTTCCGCTCGGACCGCCTGCTCGTGGGGCTCAACTGCTTCGAGCCCGGCCAGACGCAGAAGGTTCACGCGCACGCCGGGGCCGACAAATTCTATTTGGTTGTCTCGGGAAAGGCGAGGTTCGTCATCGGGGACCGGGCCATCGACGCGCGGTCGGGGGACCTGGTGCTGGCGCCGGAGGGCGTGCCTCATGGAGTCGAGCGGGCTCTGGAACGGACCGTGGTTCTGGTGGCGATCACCCCGGCACCCGCCTAGCCTTTCGTCGGCTCGACCCGCAAACTGTCGTTGAAGCGGTTGAAATACTCCGTCATCCCAATGACCAAGGTGATCTCGACGATCTGCCCCTCATCCCACGCCGCCCGCAGCCTGCCGTACAGCTCGTCCGTCACCCGATGGCCCGACACGTGGACCACCTCTGCGTACTCGAGGGCGGTGCGGAAGTGCGCGATCATGGTCCGCAGGTGATCGGGCCGCAGCGCGACCGTGCGGAACATGTTGGGGATGTTGCCACGCTCCTTCAAGTACGTGTCGAAGATCGGCCGCACCTCGGGCGCGGCCTGGTCCGGCGTGAGCGGCGTGATCCGTGGTTCCATCATCTCTCGTCCCCGGTTCGTTTGCCCCAACCGATCTTGAACAGCTGCACCGCCGCTTGGTAGCCGAGCTGGCGCACCAGCGCGTACACGCCGAGCACTGTGAGGAGGACGGCGGTGTAAAACCGCCACAGCAGCAGCATGGTCACCTGACGCGAGCCGAAGTCGCCGGCGAAGCCGTTCAAGAAGGCGACTTCGAGCCCGCCGCCTCCCGACGGCAGCGGCACCACGAGCGGCGCGTGGATGAGCGCGAGCGCGCCGAAGAACATCTCGGCGAAGGGCGGCCGGTCCTTCAGATCCCAGGCGAGCGCCGGGAGGATGAGGGCACGCGCCGCGACGCTCACGACGGTGAGCAAGGCGCCCGCGCCCAGGACCCACCACGGGGCGCGGCGCACATGCGCCCACGCCACCCGCCATTGGCGGCGGACGCGGTGGCGGATCATCCCCGAGCGCGCGAGGCGCTGGAGCAGGTAGATCGTCAGCAGCGCGATGAGCGTGATGATTTCAATGGTGAGCAGCTCGCCCGCGCGGTGCCGGTGGAGCCACGCCCGCGCGGCGTCCCGCCAGTCGGGGACGTAGTAGGCGAACAGCGCGGCGGCGACGATCAGGAACACCGGCCACTCGGCCGCCACCTCGACGCCGATCGCCACGAGCCCGGTGACCGGCCGCACGCGGGCCTCATTGAGGCCCAGGAAGCGCGCAGGCTCGCCGCCCAGGCGGTTGGGCGTGAGCTGCGAGGCGGCTTCGCCGTACAGGTTCAGCCGCACGGCGGCGCGGAACGAAAGGCGGCCCCCCGCGGTCCAGACGGCCAGCTGAATCCGCCAGGCGCGGACCACGCAATCGAGCGCGAGCAGCGCCAGGGAGAGGACGTGGCCCACGCCGCGATCAGTCGGAGCAGTCGCCCAGGGGGTAAATGAACCCGCAGTTTAGACAGGGATGCTTGCACCCCCACGGAGCGGGCTGGATCGCGGCGCCGCAGCGCAGGCAGGTCGGTTGCGGCTCAGGCGGGGCGGTCGACGCCGGTGAGGAAAGGATTGGCGCGGCGCTCTCGTCCAATGGTGGTTTCCGGTCCATGGCCGGTGTACACGATGGTTGAATCCGGGAGCGTAAGCAACTCGCGCTCGATACTCCGGATCAGGGTTTCGAAATCGCCACCCGGCAGGTCGGTGCGTCCGATCGATCCCTGAAACAGCACGTCGCCTACGAACACGGCGCCGTGGCCCTCGAACACCACGCTGCCGGGCGAATGGCCCGGGGCATGGCGCACGCGAAACTCGAGCCCACCCACCTGCAGCACCTGGCCCGCCGCGAGCGCCCGGTCCGGGTCGGGGAGCGCCACGGCCGCCATGCCGAACGCCATGGCCTGCTCCGGGACGTGGTCGTAGAGGATGCGGTCCGCCGGATGCAGATAGACGGGCGCCCCCGAGTCGGCTTGCAAGCGCCCCACCCCGAGGACGTGGTCGACGTGGGCATGCGTGATCCAGATCGCGACGGGCTTCGCCCCGGCGGCGGCGAGTTTGTGGGCGATCAGACCGGCTTCCTCGCCCGGGTCGATGATGGCGCACGCGCCGCTCGGCTCGTCGACGACGAGGTAGCTGTTCTCGGCGAACCGCCCGTTGGGAATCGCTATGACTCTCACGACGCGACGCCCGCCTTCTCCTTCTCGCGCAGCGCCGCGAGGTACTTTTCGACCGCGATCGCCGCAGTCGTGGCGTCGCCCACCGCGGTGGTGATCTGGCGTGTCAGCTGGCTGCGCACGTCCCCCGCCGCGAACAGCCCGGGCATGGAGGTCATCATCCGCTCGTCGGTCACAAGATACCCGCCGGCGTCGTGCTTCAAGTGCCCCTCGACCAGTCCAGTATTGGGCTTGAAGCCGATGAAGATGAACACGCCCCCGACTTGGAGGGTCGAGCGGTCGCCCGTCACGCTGTCCTCAAGCACGAGGTGCTCGGTGCCCCGCTCGCCCCCTTTGATCTCCAGCACCTTCTTGTTCCAGACCACGGCGATCTTGGGATTGGCGAAGGCACGCTCCTGGAGGATCTTCGACGCGCGGAACCGGTCCCGGCGGTGGACGATGTACACCTTGCTCGCGTAGCGGGTGAGGTAATCGGCCTCTTCGACCGCGGCGTCGCCGCCCCCGACCACCGCGAGCACTTCGCCCTTGAAGAAGGCGCCGTCGCACACCGCACAGTAGGACACACCCTTCCCCGCGTACTCCTTCTCCCCGGGCACACCCAGCTTCACCGGCGTCCCCCCGGCGGTGAGGATCACGGCCGGCGCGCGGTACAGGTGACCCCGCGCCGTCGCGACGTCGAACCAGCGGTCCTCCGCCTTGCGGATCTTCTCGACCGTGTCGGTGATGATCGTGGCGCCGAACTTCTTGGCGTGCTCCGCCATCTTCTGAGCCAGCTCCCACCCCTTGATGCTCTCGAAGCCGATGTAGTCCTCGATCACGTCGGTGTTCAGGAGCTCGCCGCCCGGCGCGCCGCGCTCGATGGTGAGCGCCTTGAGCATGCCCCGTCCGGCGTACATCGCGGCGCACAGCCCGGCGGGCCCCGCACCGACGATGATCACATCGTATGCGTTATTGCCGTTGTCCGTCATCCGTCGTCCGTTCTCCGTCACCCGCGCGGAACTCGAGCCGCGGCGGATCGGCCTCCCCCGCCAGGGCGCGCGCGAGCTGCGCGCTGAAATGCACCGTTTCGAACTCGACATCGGGGCGCTGTGCACCGGCGAGCCGCGCGAGCGCCGCTTGCCCTACCACGCTAACACCGTGCCGGTTCCCACGGCGCCGGTGCAGCAGCGCGGCCGCGGCCTGGATCAATCCCTGCCACACGCGCGCCGCGCCCCCCTCACCGTCCCCAATAATAGAACGCCACACGGTTTCCAGCGCTTCGTGGGCGTGCCAGTAATCGCCGGCGTTGAACAGCTCGCGGGCGCGCGTCAGGGTCGCTTGGCGCTCTGCGGGAGTCATGGGCGCAGAACGACGCGGAAGGGCGCGGGAGGGCGCGGAGTGGGTAAAGCACTCATCAACGTGCCGCGCCATTCCGCGCCCTCCCGCGCCCGATTCGCAGCAGGTTCAGGGCTCCGTGACACGAGCTGATCGTCCCCACCAGCACCGCCACGGGGTCGCCACTCGCGCCGGCCGACCGCACAACGTCGTCCCCGGCGAGCACCGCTTCCACCGCGATGGTACCCACCCCGAACACGTGATGGCGGCACACGAACAGCACCGGGCCGTGCACCGGCTCGCCCGTCGCACGCAGCCGATCGGCGAGCCCGCGCACCGCATCCCCCATCTCCCAGTCGCGCGCGCTCCCGATCGCCGGGCAGATCGCGGGCTCGATGCAGTGGGTCGGGCAGATCCAATCCGCGAACGAGACGTAGCGCGTGTGATCGGGCGCGGCGCGGTCATACGCAGTGCCGAGCGAGCCGGGCACGGGCGCCACGGCGACGTCGCGATCGGGCCACCGCCCGCGGGCGCGGGCGAGGAGCCACTCGAACATGAGGTGCGGCATCAACGGCGAGGGGACGATGTAGTCCTGGGGCTCGGCGGCGCCCGCCCGCCCGGCGCCGCCCAGAAACCCAGCGAAGTACGCGCTCCAGTCGGCGACCACGAACGCGCGGTCCGGCGCCTCACCAAGCTCCGCGCGGGCCCGGCATTGGGGATTCCGGTCCACGACGATCACCCGACGGAAGCGGGCCTTCCCCTTCTCCTTCGCCTTGGCGAGCTGGCCCGCGTAGAACGTCCCGTAGCAGCCACCGCCGACGACGACCACGTCCCGCACCACGACCCTGTCGCGCAACGGTCAGACGTCTCCCGCGACAGGAAGGATCTCGCCCGTGATGGCGCGCGCGTCGTCGCTCGCGAGGTAGAGCACCGCCGAGACCAGCTCGTCGAGCTCGACCCAACGGACTTTCGCATCCTTCATTTGGGCGAGGTTGTCGGCCGTCTTCATGGTCCCGGGGGCGACCGCGTTCACGCGCACGCCGCCGTCCCGGAACTCGCGGGCGAGGGCGCGGGTGAGTCCGGCCACCGCGGACTTGGCGGCGATGTAGGAGGCCATCTTGGTCTGGGGCTTGAGCACCGCGACCGAAGCGAAGTTGACGATCGCGCCGCCACCGCGCTCGATCAGGGCGGGGATGGCGGCCTGGGACACGTAGAAGGTGGTCGAGATATTGACCGCGAGCTCGCGGTCGAGCTGCTCCGGCTTCAGGTCCAGGGCGGACCCGTAGTTCAGGAGCCCCCCGGCGACGTTGACGACGATGTCGAGCCCACCGAACTGCTCCCGCGCGGCCGCGACCGCCCGGCGCGCGGCCTCAGGCGTGGTGAGGTCGCCCGCGACGCTGCGCACGTCGAAGCCCTCCGCGGCGAACTCCTTGGCCCGCTCCGCGAGCCCGGGGGCGTTCACGTCGGCGATGACGAGCTTCGCCCCGGCGCGGCCGAACCCGCGGGCCACGGCGTGACCGATCTGGCCCACCCGGCCCACGCCCGTCACCAGCGCGACCTTGCCGCGGAATTCAGGAGGCACGGGCCAGGGGAGCGACGATGTCGCTCACCGGCGGCGCGCCGCGCTGCGCGAAGGCGATCGTGCCGTCCTGCCTGATCACGTACACGGAGCGTTGGATGCCCTTCCCGTCTTCCTTGAGCGCGTGATAGGCGCGCGCGATCGCCCGGTCGGGGTCCGACAGCAAGGGGAAGTTGAAGCCGAGCTTCCGCACGTAACTCGCATGGCTCTCCACGCCCGCCGGGTTCACGCCGAACGGCTGGATGCCCACTCCGTGGAACTTCGTCATCTCGTCGCGCACGGCGGAGAGTTGGCGGTTTCAGCCGGGAGTGTTGTTTCCCGGATAGAACACAAGCGCGACGTGCTTCGTCTTGAGCACGTCGGCCAGCGTGTAGGTTTTGCCGTCGGACGCCTGTGCCGCGAACGGCGGCGCTTTGCTGCCGACTGTCAGGAGCTCACTCATAGGGTGTTTGTACGGTTCTCCGCGACGGTTGCGCGTGACGACTTCCCGCGACGTTGTTCCAGCTTTTCCAGCCACTCGAGCGGGACATCGAGCCCGCCGAGCGACGCGTGGGCATCGCCCAGCTCCGTGTCGCCGTGCCAATCCGAGCCGCCGCTGACGGCGAGCCCGAGTCGCTCGGCGAGCTGCGTGAGCCGCCGCTCGGTGGCGGGAGAGTGGCTCGGGTGGCGGACCTCGAGGCCGTCCAGGCCCTGCTCCTGGAACTGCCGGATCTGACCTTCGCTGCCGTGGTCGCCCAGGTGCGCCGCCACCGCGATCCCGCCTACGGCGTGCACCAGCTCGGTGACCTGGCGCAGACTGGGGAGCGGCTTGTCGACGTAGCCCGGCTTGCCGCGGCCCAGGTAGCGCGCGAAGGCGTCGTTGATGTCGGCGCTGGCGCCGCGCTCGACCAGGACCCGCGCCACGTGGGGACGGCCCAACGCGCCGCCGTCCGCGGCGCTCACGACGTCCGCGATCTCGATCTTCACGCCCAGCTGCTGCAGTCGACCGACCATCTGCTCGGCGCGGCGACGGCGCGCGGCACGGGTCCCGGCGAGGAACTCTTCGAGCTGTGGGTGGCCGGGCGGCAGGAAGTAGCCGAGCAGGTGCAGCTCCCCCCACGGGGCCTTGACGCTGAACTCGCACCCGGGAACGACGCGGAGGCCGAGCGCCGCGCCTTCGCGCGCCGCCTCCGCGACCCCGTCTGTCGTGTCGTGATCGGTCAACGCCACGGCCGCGAGGCCCGCCCCCCGCGCCCGCCGCGCCACTTCGGCCGGCGGATACTCGCCGTCCGACGCGGTCGAGTGGCAGTGCAGGTCAACGCGCGCCGTATGCGCTCTCCGGCGCCGTCCACGCAGGCTGGGACTGGCGGAACAGCTGCACCAGCTCGCGCTCCGACAGCTCGGCGAGCGCCGCCTCGGTGCTGCGGCTCCCCACCGGGGCGTAGCGCGTGAAGCGGCGACGCCGCTCGGGCCCGGTGCCCTGCTGGAACATGAGGCCAAACTCGTCCCGCGGGTAGACGGTCGTGCGCCCCAAGGGGTACACCTTCCAGGTCTCGCCGTCCACCGTAATGGTGCGTCGCGCCATTCGCGGTGCCTTCCCTACGCCCCGGCCGGCGCCGCGAGCGAGACCTCGGTCCACAGCTCCCACGCGTCGGGAGCGTACGTGCCGAGACCCTGCAGGCGCTTCTCCAGCTTGATTTCCTCGGGGAGGCGCGAGGCCTGCGCCCGATGGGACATCTCGGTCTGGCTCTCCGAGAACTCGGTGAAGAGCTGCGGGTCCTTGGCGTTGCGGAACACCCAGATGCGCTGGCCCCGCGCCTCCGCGAACTCGCACAGCTCCCGCAAGGTCGCGAGATAGTCGGTCTCGTTCGCCGGGGGCACCCGCACCCGGGCGGCCGTGAGCACCTTGGGCATGGCTAGATCGCTCCCTCGGGGAAGTTCTCGAGCGTCTGCTTCAAGTCGGCGAGGAAGCGATCGGCGTCCGCCCCGTCCACGATCCGATGGTCGTACGACATGGACAGCATCCCCATAGTCCGGATCGCGATCGTGTCGGTGCCGTCGGAGAGCGACACGACTTTGGGCCGCTTCTCGATCGCGCCCACGCCGAGGATCGCCACCTGGGGCTGGTTGATGATGGGCGCGCCGGCGTAAGATCCGAATACGCCGGGGTTGGTGATGGTGAAGGTGCCGCGCTGGATCTCGTCCGGCGAGAGCTTCTTGGTACGGGCACGCTCACCGAGGTCGTTGATGGCGCGGGCGATCCCGGCGAGCGAGAGCTCGTCCGCGTGCTTGACGACGGGCACGATGAGGCCCCAGTCCAGCGCGACGGCGATCCCGACGTTGACGTCGTGGCGGTAGATGATGTTGTCGCCCGACACGGCGGCGTTCACCACGGGGTGCGTCCGCAGGTTCTCGGCGCAGGCTTTCGCGATGAAAGCGAGGTACGTGAGGTTCACGCCCCGCTCGGCATAGGCGGCCTTGTGCTTGCGCCGCAGCTCGGCGACGCGGCTGTAATCCACTTCGAAGAAGCTGGTCACATGCGCCGACGTGCGGCGCGACATGATCATGTGGTCGGCGGTGATCTTGCGGATCTTGGAGAACGGCTCCACCCGGTCGCCCGGCCAGGGTTCGACCACGGGATGCACGACCGGACCCGTAGACGGGACGGGGGACTGGGCACGAGGGACGGGTGCCACCCCGGGTGCCTTCACGCCCGTCTCGATGAAGCCCAGGATGTCCTGCTTGGTGACGCGCCCTGCGAAGCCGGTCCCGGGAATCGTCGAGATGTCCACCTGATGCTCCGCGGCGATCTTCCGGACCAAGGGGGTGGACTTGCGACGCAGACGCTCTTCGGCGGTCTCGATTCCCCCGTCCCCACCTTTCCCCGCGGGGGCGGGGGACGGCGCGGAAGGGCGCGGGACGGCGGGGGAAGGCGCGGCTGCAGGCGCCGGAGCAGGCTTCGGTGGAGCCGCCGGGGCGGCGGCAGCCCCCGAGGCAGCGGGTGTTTTCTGGGCTGCTGCGGCTGCTGCGACCGGGGGTGCCGTCGCAGCCGCGCCCTTATCAGTCTCGAGCACGGCCACGAGCGTCTGCACCGGGACCGTCTGGCCCTCCTGCACCTTGATCTCGGCGAGCACGCCGGCCGCGGGGGCCGGGATCTCCGCGTCCACCTTGTCGGTCGAGATCTCGAACAGCGGCTCATCCCGCTTCACGGCGTCGCCGACTTTCTTGAGCCACTTCGAGAGCGTGCCCTCGGCGATGGATTCGCCCATTTGGGGCATCAGGACGTCTATGCGAGCCATGAAAGCTCCTTGGAAGCCGTCATCCGTCGTCCGTCATCCGTCGTCCGTACGTCACCACGGATGACGGAAAACGGACGACGGACAACGCTCAGTACGCCGCCAACCATCTGGCCGCCTTCACAATGTCTTCCGTCTGCGGCAGCACGAAATCCTCCAGCGTCGGTGCATACGGCAGCGGCACGTCGTGCGCGGTCACGCGCATGATCGGCCCGTCGAGCCACTCGAACGCCTGCTCGTTGATGCGGGCCGCGATCTCGCCGGCCACGCCGCCGGTGCGGGTGTCCTCGTGCACGAGCAGCACCTT
>WNGL01006208.1_pt1 | contig 14125 bp, 8 predicted proteins | sample 5400591 | NCBI WGS metagenome assembly WNGL01 (sample SAMN13153377, study PRJNA577476) | soil metagenome | isolation source: 80 cm soil or saprolite under Garry oak tree replicate 1 | place: USA:California | collected 2016-06-15
GCTTCGCGATCAGGACGAGCGGAATGATCGTGAAGATCCCGCCGAGGATCAGATCGCTCGTATTGCGCGCGCCGCGCCGATTCTCGCCGAAATACATCGCGAGCAGGAGCGCCACGCCGATGCGGCCGAACTCCGATGGCTGGAGGTGGAACGGCCCGATCGGGATCCAGCGCTGCGCGCCCATCTGCGACTGCCCTTTCAGCAGGACGAACACGAGCAGCACGATCAGCGATCCGTAGATGAAGAGCGAATGCTCCGCCAGCATCCGGTAGTCGACGGCAAGGCAGAGCAGGAGGGCGAGCACGCCGAGGCCGAGCGCGTAGAGCTGTGACCAGACCTGCGAGTTCGCGTGCCCCGTGCCGTTGGGCATCGTAATGTAGGTCGTGCTGTAGATCATCGCGACGCCGATGAGCGACAGGAGCACGACCGCTCCGAGGAGCAGCCAGTCGATGTGAAAGTACAGACGGCGCTCGAACATGGCGCTACTGGCCGCCCCCCTCGGTGCCGGCCGCGCGGCGCGCGAATGGATCTCTCAGGTCGAGCCGCATGTCTTCGCGCTTCGGCGGCGGCGGCAGCGGCCGCCCTTCCTTCTTCGCGAAGTAGGTCTCGAGGATGTGCTTCGCCACCGACGCCGCGTTCACGCTGTGGATGCCGTGCTCGAGGAAGACGACGCCGGCGATTTCCGGATTGTCGCGCGGCGCGAAGAACGTGAACCATCCATGGTCGCGAAGGTTCTTCGTCGTCCGTGCCGAGGTGCGTCCCTGGTTGGAGATCACCTGCGCGGTGCCGGTCTTGCCGCAGACGTCCTTGCCGGGAATTTTCGCGCGCGTGGCGGTGCCGGCGCCGCCGTTGACGACGAGCCACATGCCGTCGCGGATCGCCTGCAGCTTCTCCGGCGTCACCTCCACCTTCGATTGTGGAGGCGGGGCCGGCACGGCCTTGAATCCCTGACCCTCATCGACCGCCTTGACGACGTGCGGCGTCACGCGCGTGCCGCCGTTGGCGAGCGTGGCCGTGTAGACCGCCATCGAGACCGGCGTCACCGACACCTGGCCCTGGCCGATCGCGACCGAGATCGTCTCGCCGGCGTACCACTTCTTCTCCTTTGTGTTCTGCGCCTTCCACTCCGTCGACGGCACGAGCCCCTGCAGCTCGTTCGGCAGGTCGATGCCCGACTTGACGCCCAGGCCGAAGAGCGTTGCCCATTTGTTGATTTTGTCCACGCCGAGCATGTTGCCGACGGTGTAGAAGTAGACGTCGCACGACTGCTCGATGGCCTGACGCAGATCGATCGTGCCGTGGCCACCTTTCTTCCAGCACTTGAAGTAGCGCCCGTAGAACGTCGCGCCGCCCGAGCAGTGCACGTGGAAGTCGGGCTTGATGACACCTTCCTCGAGGCCGGCGAGGCCGACGGCCATCTTGAAGGTGGATCCAGGCGAGTACCTGCCCTGCAGCGCGCGATTCGAGAGGGGTTTGAGCTCGTCGGTGTTCAACGCCGCCCATGTCGCCCGATCGATGCCGCCGGCAAACGCATTCGGATCGTAGGCGGGCAGGCTGGTGAACGAAAGCACTTCGCCGTTGCGCGGGTCCAGGACAACGGCGGCCCCGTTGAAACCGGTCGCCGCGAAGCCGTCTTCCGTCGCTTTCTGCAGGTCGGCGTCGATCGTGAGCTGCAGCCGCCGCCCCTCGACCGGCTCGAGCTTGCCGAGCTCCTGGATCTCGCGTCCCACGCTGTTCACGACGACGGTCTTGTTGCCTTCCGTGCCCATCAGCAGCTTGTTGTACGCCTGCTCGAGCCCCGCTTGTCCCACGATCGTTCCGGGGTCCACCCCCTCGTAGTCCGCCCGCTGCAGCTGCGCCTCGGTCACTTCGCCGACGTAGCCGAACAGGTGCGCCGCCATATCGCTCGTGGGATACCGCCGCGAGGGCACTTCCTGGTAGATGATGCCGGGGAGCTCCCACCTCCGCGCCCAGACCGCGATCACCTGCTCGCGCGACGCGTTCTCGGTGAGCACGATCGGCCGGTAGGTCGGCTCGCGCTTGCGGCGGTTGACCGTGTCACGGAGTTGCGCCTCCGGCACACCGGTCGCCGCGGCCAGCGTTCGCAGCACGTCGTTCACGTTCTTGGTCTGCTCGCGCACGAGCGCGATGTTGAACGTGTTCTGGTTCTCGACGAGAATCCGGCCCTCGCGATCCATCACCACGCCGCGCGGCGCCGGCAGCGGCAGCTTGCGCAGACGGTTGTTCTCCGCCATCTCGAGGAAGCGGTCGTGCTGCGCGATCTGGAAGACCCAGAAGCCGACGGCGAGCGCCGCGAACACAACCGCGACCAGGTATTGGAGGACCGCCAGACGAATCGTCAGGCCGCGCCGGTTGTCTGGCATCAGGGTGGAGGGCATAAATGGTTCTAAAGTTCTAAAGTTCTAAGGTTCTAGGGTTCTAGGTTCCGGGTTCGAGGGTCGGGGGTCGAGGGTCGAGGGTCGAGGTTCAGATTCTGGAACCCAGAACCCAGAACTCTAGAACCTAGAACCTAGAACCTTAGAACCTTAGAACCTTAGAACTTTAGAACTTTAGAACCTCCTCTTACTGAGCGTCGTCGCCCGCCTCAAGCGGCGCCGCTGCAGCGTTTCCGGCCCGTGCTCGACCATGCCGAACGCGATGACGCCGATCAGACCGTTCACCAGCGCCTGGACCAGCATCGCCGAAAACTGCAGCACGAAGTGGCGTCCGCCAACCACCGCCTGCAGCCCGGCGACGACCAGCTCATGCACAAATGTGGCCGCAACGAATATCACCAGCCTCGGCACCGTTGTGCTGAGATTGAACTGCGCGCTCAACACCCCGACGGCAAAACCGATGAGCGTCTTCGCGATCCCGCCGACACCCACGATGGACCCCGCCAGCGCGTCCTGGGCAATGCCCGCGACCGCGCCGGCGAGCAGCCCCGTCGCGGCCCCATAGGCCAGCGCCAGGTACACGACAGCGACCAGTACCAGATTGACCGCAATCGTACCGCCGATCAACAGGCCCGAAAGCGTGGTCTGCAGGACCAGCGCCCCGCCTATCGCGACGACGGCCGCCGCGGTTTTCACTTGACGGCCTCGTCGCGCGACGCCGAGTGCGGCGGCACGAGCACGACGAGCACTTCCTCCAGGCTCGAGAAGTCGACGGCCGGCCGGACGGTGATGGTGCGATAGAGCCCGCCGCCACGGTCGCTGCGCTCCACCCGTCCGATCAGGTAGCCCTTTGGAAATATCCCGTCGACGCCGGAGGCGACGACGGTGTCGCCGGCCTTGACGTCGGCGAAATTCGACACCAGGTCCATCCGCAGCGGGGGATTCTCCTCGACGCCGGTCACCATGCCGCCCGCGCGCGTGCGCTCGGTCAGCGCACCCGCGGCGGCATTCCTGTCGATGATGAGCTGCACGCGCGCAGCCTGGCGTCCGACCGGACCGATGACGCGCCCGACGATGCCGCCCGGCGCGATGACGGCCATGTCGGCCAGCACGCCTTGCGCGCTGCCGCGGTCGATCGTCACTGTTCGCATCGCCGGATCGGGATTCCCCGCAATCACCTCCGCCGCCAGCGTCGGCACCGACGCCTGCGACTTCAGGTTCATCAGCTCCTGCAGCCGCTGCGAGCTCGCCGCAAGCGCGTGTTCCTGCTGCAGCCTGACCTCCAGGTCGGCGACGCGGTGCCGCAGCGCCTCGTTCTCGTCGCGCGCGTGCCGCAGCGCGATGTAGTTGCCCCACACGCTGCGCGTCCCGTTCACCAGTGTCGCCGTCGCGAACTGCACGCGCGAGAACGCCTCAAACGCGACCGCCTGCAGCACGCGGACGCCCGACTTCGTCTGGACCTGCGCAGACACGAGAATGATCTGCGCCATCATGACGAAGAAGAACAGCCATCCGGTGCGTTTGCGGATGTCTAACACGTAGCTTCCAGTTTCCAGCGTCCAGCTTCCAGCACGTTCTCCGTGGTCTCCAGCTGGCAGCTGGAAGCTGGCGGCTGGTCGCTAATCAATTGAAATTTTCCTCAACAAGTTGAAGTCCGAGAGCATTCGCCCGGCGCCGAGCACGACGGATGACAGCGGATCCTCCGCCATCGCGAGCGGGAGTCCGGTCTCCTCGCGCAGCCGCTTGTCGAGATTCTTGAGCATCGATCCGCCGCCGGTCAGCACGATGCCGCGATCCACGATGTCGGCCGACAGTTCCGGCGGCGTCCGCTCGAGCGCGACGCGGACGGCATCGACGATGACGTTCACCGTCTCCGCCAGCGCTTCGCGGATCTCCTCGTCGGTGATGGTGATCGTCTTCGGCACGCCTTCGATCAGGTGCCGTCCCTTGATCTCCATCGTCATGCGCTCCTCGAGCGGATAGGCCGAGCCGATCTCCATCTTGATCGCTTCCGCGGTGCGCTCGCCGATGAGCAGGTTGTACGTCTTCTTGATGTACTGGATGATCGCCTCGTCCATCTCGTTGCCCGCGACGCGGACGGCCTTGCTGTAGACGATGCCGGCGAGCGAGATCACGGCGATGTCGGTGGTGCCGCCGCCGATGTCGACGATCATGTTGCCCGACGGCTCGGTGATCGGCATCCCGGCGCCGATGGCCGCCGCCATCGCTTCCTCGACCAGATAGACCTCGCTGGCCTTCGCGCGGTAGGCGCTGTCCTTGACGGCGCGCTTCTCGACCTGCGTGATTTCCGACGGCACGCCGATGACGATGCGCGGGCGGACCCAGACGTTCCGGTTGTGCGCCTTCTTGATGAAGTAGGTCAGCATCTTCTCGGTGACCTCGAAGTCGGCGATGACCCCGTCCTTCATCGGCTTGATCGCCACGATGTTGCCGGGCGTGCGCCCCAGCATTTCCTTGGCGTCCTTGCCGACAGCCTCGATGCGGCCATTGACCTTGTTGATCGCGACGATCGACGGCTCGTTGACGACGATGCCCTTGCCGCGCGCGTAGACGCATGTGTTGGCGGTGCCGAGATCGATGGCAAGGTCGCTCGAGAACAGCGAAAACAGTGAACGAAGACTCAAGGTCACTCCTGTTCGCCGGCGTCCGCGCCGGCTACGTGAATACCGTTCTTGCCGTGATCCTTGACGTGGTACATCGCTTTGTCGGCCGCCTGGATGAGGCCTTCGGTCGATGCCGCGACATCGGGGAGCGTGGCCACCCCGACGGACACGGTCAAATGAATATCGAGCCCGTCGCCGCGCAGGAACCGGTGCGCGTCGATGCGGTCGCGGATACGCTCGCCGACGGCCACCGCGCCTTCGCTGCCGGTATCGGGCAGGATGAGCGCGAACTCGTCGCCGCCAAACCGCGAGACGACGTCGGTTTCGCGCGCGCTCTGTCGGATCACGCCCGCAGCTTCGATCAGCGCGCGGCTCCCGTAGAGATGCCCGTGCGTGTCGTTGATCCCCTTGAACCCATCGAGATCGATGAACAGCAGCGACAGCGGACGGCCGCTGCGCGAGGCGCGCTTCGTCTCACGCCGCAGCACCTGCGAGAGGTACCGCGAGTTGTACAACTGCGTCAGGTCGTCGGTGACCGACAGCGCCTCGGCGCGCTGCACCCGCAGGGCATTATCGAGCGCAATGGCGCCCGGCTCCAGCGCGCAGAGCAGCGCCGCCTGCGCCGCGGCGGCGAACGTGGGCTCCCGCGCCGATGTCGTGCGATCGAGCCCGACGAGCGCGCCGATCGTTTTCCCGCGGCAGTCCAGCGGAAAACCGAGCGCGGCGACAGGCCCGCCGGTCCCGCCGAAGCGGGGATCGGCCGCCACATCCCTCGCGGCGCAGACAGCGCCGTTTCTCAGCACCCATTGGCCGATCGCGTTGGCAGACGGGTCCAGCGCGGCGGTCACGCCTCGCGCCCCGAACGTCCGCACGCCCGCGTTGTCGACCGCGAAGACGATCCAGGCGGGCGCAGGCAGCCAATCGGCCGCGTGCGCGACGATCGAGTCGGCGACGCGTTCGGGATCGAGCGTGGAATTGACGGAGCGAATCACGTCGGCGAGCACGTCCGCTCGCGACAGTCGGTTCCGCAATGCGCGCTGCAGCGGCCGGAGCCGGCTGGCGAGGTCCACGCGGGCGGACGGCGACGTCGAGCGCCGGCCGCGGGGCGGCACACGGGTGCCCGACGGACGGCGGAGGCGGGGCTGCGGAATGCCGGATCCCTCTAAGTCCTTCTATCCTCCGCAAATATAGCACAGGGACGGCTGACCTTCGGGCCCGAAACGCCCGCGCGACGCGCCATCTGTGACGCGCGGTGGCATATAATTGCTCCTTTCCCCTTTCAAGGATCTTCGATACCCATGACAATGCTCGACCGGATGCGGCGGCACAAGGGCTGGCTGAAATGGAGCCTGGCCGTTGTCGTCGTCTCATTCGTCCTTCTCTACATTCCGAGCTTCCTGCGGGAGGGCGCGCAGGGCGCGTCCCGCAAGGCCGTGGTCGCCGACGTCGACGGACAGGAGATCACCGCCGCGGAGTTCCGCCGGGTCTACCAGCAACAGATGCAGGCGTACCGGCAGTCCTACGGCGCGAATGTCGACGAGCGCCTGCTGAAACAGCTCGGGATCGATCAGCGCATCGTCCAGCAGCTGGTCCAGGAACAGGCGTCGCTCGCCGAGGCCAGGCGGCTCCACATCTCGGCCAGCGACGCCGAGGTCCGCGAGCGGATCCTGTCGCTGCCCGCGTTCCAGGAGAACGGGGGGTTCATCGGCGACGACCGATACCGGGAGCTGCTGCGGATGCAGAATCCGCCGATGCGGCCCGACGAGTTCGAGGACCAGGTCCGGCGCGGCATCGTGCTCGAAAAGCTGCAGGCCGCCCTCACCGGCTGGATGACCGTCGCCGACAGCGACGTGGTGCAGGAATTCAAGAAGCGGAACGAGAAAGCGAAGCTCGCGGTCGTCAATTTCCCCGCCGACAAGTTCCGCGAGGGATTGGCGGCGACGGATCAGGAGCTCGCCGCCTATTTCGACGCGCACAAGGAGTCGTACCGTATCCCCGAGAAGCGGAAGGTCCGCTACCTCACGATTGATCAGGAAGGCCTACGCCAGAAGGCGACGGTGACCGGCCAGCAGATCGAGCGTGCGTATAACGACAACATCCAGCAGTACTCGACCCCGGAGCAGGTCCGCGCAAGCCACATCCTCCTCAAGACCCAGGGAAAAGACGACGCGGCCGTGAAGAAGCAGGCCGAGGACCTGCTGGCGAAGATCAAAGCGGGTGCCGATTTCGCGGAGCTCGCGAAGAAATCCTCCGAGGACGAAGGCAGCGCGAAAAAGGGCGGCGACCTCGATTACTTCCCGCGCGGGCAGATGGTGGCGGAGTTCGACCAAGCGGCCTTCTCGATGAAGCCGGGCGAGCTCAGCGACGCCCCGGTGAAGACGCAGTTCGGGTATCACATCATCAAGGTCGTCGATCACAAACCGGCGTCCACGAAATCGCTCCCCGAGGTCCGCGCGCAGATCGAAGATCAGTTGAAATGGGAGCAGGCGCAGGCCGCGGCGCAGAAGCTGGCCGACCAGGTGGCGACCGAGCTCAAGAAACCGTCGGATTTCGAGAGTGTTGCGCGCGCGCATGGATTGCCCAGCGGCGAGTCGGGCTTATTCCAGCAGGACGAGCCGATCGCCGGCATCGGCATGGCGCCATCCGTCGGGCAGGAAGCCTTTCAGCTGAAGCAGGGCGAGGTCAGCGACGCGATCCGGACGCCACAAGGATTCGCGTTCATCACCGTCACCGGGAAGCAGGATCCCTATATCCCGAAGATCGACGAGGTCAAGGCAAAGGTCCGCGAGGATGTCATCAAGCAGAAGGCGATCGAAGCGGCGCGCCAGAAAGCCGCGGCGATCGACGCCGCGATGAAATCAGGGGACTTCGACAAGGCCGCCAAGGCCGCGGGACTCGACGTGAAAACGACCGAGCTCATCGCGCGCGGCGCGCCGATCGGCGACGCCGGCGTAAGCCCGGCCCTCCAGGAAAAGGCGTTCTCGCTGCCCGCGGGCGCCGTCAGCGATCCCATCGTCACCGACAACGGCGCGGCGATCGTGAAGGTGCTCGAACGGCAGGACGTCAAGCCCGACGAGTTCGCGAAGCAGAAGGACACGCTTCGGACAGAGATGCTCAACGACCGCAAGCAGCGATTCTTCTCCGCCTACATGGCGAAGGCCCGCCAGGGCATGAAGGTCAATATCTACCGAGAGACGATTGCGCAGATCGTCGGGTAATGTGGAAATTTCGAAATGTGGAAATGTGGAAATGTGGAAATGTGGAAAATTGGGGCGCGCCGGTTACTCGGCGGGCCCTTTTTTCGTTCGGCCTTTCGCTTTTTCAGGTTCGACTTCGCCGTTCTGTAGGTTGCAGTGAAGATCGCCGTCAGCTCTGACGCTTCGGCGAGGAGCGCCTTGTGCACATCTGTGGCGATCGTCGGATCCGTCTCTGGAAGTAGCTCCAGCCACAACTGAGATTCGTCCGCTTCCTCCACCACGATCGCTACCTTCGAGCAGAACTCCTGTCGCTGCGCGCGCGGCCGCACGCGCGGTAGTTTGCAGCCACGGCCGTACCGGAACGAATCAGCTGCTTGGCGAGCTCACGAACGTCCCAGTCGGCAGGTAAGCTTCGGCAAAGCCGAACGACCTGGATCGCAAAAGTCTTGGTTCGATTACGAAGCTGCTGCTGATTCATGCCGGAATCCCTGAGCAGCCCCGCGTGCCGTGCGGATCTGCTCGGGATTCCGAACCGTGTTCAAAGTTGTACGCAGGATCGGGAATCCTCCCTGAAACTCAGATTTGCAAATTTCCACATTTCCACATTTCCACATCTCAGAAGCTAAACCGCAGCGATCCCTGCATGATCCGCGGCGACCGGGTGCTGCTCACCTGACCGAAGGTCGGGTTGACCTGGTTGCCGTTCGCGTCGAACCGCGCGGTCGTGTCGACGCCGTTGAACTGCGTGTGGTTGAACACGTTGTACATCTCCCACCGGAACTGCAGATTCCGGCGTCCGCCGCCGAACGGGATCCGTTTGAACAGCGTGACGTCCGTGTTGTTCACGCCCGGCAGGCGGATGATGTCCTTCTTGCCGGTGCCGAGGTCGCCTTTCCCGGGCCGCGCGAACACACTGGTGTTGAACCACCGCAGGAAGCTCGGATCGCTGATCGACGGATCGCCGGTCACCACGACGCGCGTGCCGTCGCCGCCGCCGGTGAGATCGGTCCCGGAATCGACCAACGAGAGGCCGACGCCCGACGGCGTGCCGCTCGCGAAGGCGGTGATGCCCGACAGCGACCAGTTGTCGAGGACGGCGCCGACGATCCGGTTGGAGCACAGCGCACTGGCGTGCGGCAGCTCCCACGTGTAGTTGATCACGGCGACGTGGGTCTGGTCGAAGGACGAGAGGCCGTAGGTCCAGTCGCGCACATTCGCGTAGGTCGGGAGCCGTCCCGGCGACGTGCCGGTCTCCTGCGCCGAGGTGTAGTCGCGGGAGCGCGACATCGTGTACGCGATTCCGAACTGGAGGCCGTGCGTGAAGCGGCGGTTGGCCTGCACCTGGAGCGCGGTGTAGTCGGCGACGCCGTTGTTCTCGAAGAAGTTGATGTCGCCGTAGCCGGGGAACGGGCGGAAGAAGTTGTCCGGCAGCGGATTGCCCGGACGCGTCGGATCCTGGTTCGCCGCCAGGAAGCGCGCCCCGTACGGCACTTCGTTGATGTTGAGGGTCTGCAGCAAATGACGCGTCAGCGATCCCACGTACGCCACGTCGACGACCGTATGCCACCCGATGTCGCGCTGCACGCCCGCGCTGAAGCTGTAGAGCGTTGGCGTCTGGATCGCCTTGTCGAATCCCTGCAGCGTGCTCGGGAACACCGAGCCGGTCGACTGCAACAGCGTGTTCATCGTCCCGTAGAAGATCTGCGAGTTCAACTGCAGCGGCGGATTGCGCGACGCCTGCCAGTTCACGTTCCCTGACACGCGCGTGTTGTGGAACACCCCGACATTGGCGCGCAGCGCCGTCTTGCCGTCGCCCGTCAGGTCGTACGCCAGGCCCAGTCTCGGTTCCACCACGATCGGCGCCTGATTCCTGAAACCCTTCGGGTAGCTGGAATCGGTGCCGAGGACGAGGCCGTTGTTCGGGTCGCCGGTCCCCGGCACCAATGCGCCGATCAGGACCGCCGGCGCGGTCTGCCCTGTCACCGGATTCAGCGCGAGTCGCGCGCCGTTCACGAGCGTCGGTTGATAGAGCATTGGCGCCTTCGCCGGATCGTAGCGATCCAGCGAGAATGCCGCGGCGGCGCCGTTCTTCTGCACCCAGTTCGTATACCAGCCGAAGCGCGCGCCGTAGTCGAATGTGAGCTTGCGCGTCGCTTTCCACGTGTCCTGCGCAAACCATTCCAGCACGCTGCCAGTGCCGTTGCCGCCTGGACGCGACGACGATTCCGTGTACGAGCGGAATGCGCCGATCAGCGCGGTCGCGTACGGATGCCGCGTGTCGAACGGGTTGGTGATGTCCACGTTAAACTCGAAGTTGCCGTTGAACGTGCCGGTCTTGCCTTCCTCGTTGCGCGCGTGCTCGAGGTAGACGCCCGCCTTGTAGGTATGCGACCCGCGCGCCAGCGACGCGACGTCGTTCACGGTCAGGAACGTATCGGCGCCCGTCAGCGGGAAGCGCCCCTCGAACGTGATCGCCGCGGGGTTCGCAATCGCGCCGGTGAACGAGGCTGACGGAATGATCCCCAGCGGATTGATCGCCGGATTGAACTGGCCGAGCGTGTAGCCGATGTTGCTGCGCGTGACGGCGTCCAGCCCCTGCTGGCTCAGCGCCGATCCCGCCTCCGTGCTGTGGCGGAACCCGACCGACACCTCGTTGACCAGCGCCGCCGACAGAATCCGCGTGTAATCGCCAATGACGCTGTCGTCCTTGAACGTATAGTGCTGCCTGAGGAGCCCCCAGTTGGCCGCGCCGGCGGGCACCGCGTATCCCTGATTGTCGGCAAACCAGCTCGACGCTCGCACGTAGAGCGAGTCTTTCGCGGACGGCCGGAGATCGACCCGCCCCAAATGTTGATGGCGCGGCACATTCAGGCTCTCCTGGAACTGATAGTTGTAGTTCCCGCCCGTCACGCTGCGGTCGGTCGCATTCGGCAACGGGAAGACGCTGAGGAGCGCGAGCCCGTTCGGATTGATCCGATCCGCCGGAATCCTGTTGCCCGGAAAGGCCTGGCCGGTGACTGGATCACGGATGACAATCAACTGGCCCGCCTGGTTGAAGCTTTGCGAGAAATCACCCTGACGCTCGAGCAGCGTCGGCACCGTCACCTTGCGGACCGGCTGCGGCGTCTTCGTTTCCCAGTTCTCGAACGAGTAGAAGAAGAACAGCTTGTCGCGCCAGGCCCCCGGCACCGGACCGCCGAGCGTCGCGCCGAGCGTCGTGTAACGGTAGAGCGGTTTGGGAATGCCGCTGCGGTTGTTGAAGAAGTCGTTCGCATTCAGCCTGTCGTCGCGTTTGTACGCGTAGGCGCTGCCCTTGTATAGCTTGGTGCCCGACTTGGTGACGATGCTCACCATCGCGCCGCCGTTGCGCCCGTTCTCGGCCTGGTAGTTGTTCAACTGCACCTTGACCTCGCCGATGGCGTCGAAATTGATCGTGCCGGCGAAAATCTGAGGACTGCCGAGATCGTTGCCCACGAGCCCGTCGACGGTCACGGTGTTCCAGGAGTTGCGATTCCCGCTGATGTTCGGCGTCGTCGTGCCGAAACTGCCGCCGGGCGCTTCGCTTTCTCCCTGATACGACACGCCGGGCAGCACACGCAGGAGCGACATGACGTCGCGCCCGCGGACGGCAACCATCTCCAACTGCTTGTCGGTCAGGAGCGCCGAGCGGTCGGAGCTGTTCGTCTGCACGAAGCTCCCTTCCGCCGTCGTCGTGATCGTCTCGGAGATGCCGCCGACTGCCAGGGCGATCGTGCCGAGCGAGAGTTTCTCGCTCGCCGGCAGCGTGATCTGCTTGCGCTCGACCGTACTGAAGCCGTTCATTTCGACGCGCACGGTGTAGATGCCCGGCTGCACGGACTCGAAGACGAACGCGCCCGTGGCGTTGGTGGGGACGGCGCGCTGGGCACCGGTTTCTTCGTTGATCAGCGTGACCGTCGCCCCGGGCACCAGCTGATGGCTCGGGTCGGCGACCGTACCGGAAATGCTGCCGGAGACCGACTGCGCCGCGGCGCTGCCGGCAAGCAGAACGAGCACCGCAACGGTGCGACACAACACACGCGTCATGACCTGGTCCTCCCTCAACGACCGCAGGTCATAGCAAACTTTAGCGTTAAAGTAAAAATACTTTACCGATACCGTTGAAACGCGGCCTGGACCCGTTTCAGACCGGCCGTGTTATGGTGCCCGCCGGTGCCGCAGATGACCGACCTGACATGCGACGAACAGCGGGTGGCCATCTCGCGCGTCACGCGCCGGCTCGTCTTCTTCGCCTTTCTCTGCTACGTCGTCGCGTACATCGACCGGGTGAACATCGGATTCGCGGCGGCCGCGCTGCAGCGCGATCTTCATCTGAGCAACACGCCGTTTGGAGTCGCTGCCGGCCTCTTCTTCATCGGCTATTGCCTGTTTGAAATCCCGAGCAATCTCCTGCTCGAACGCGTGGGCGCGCGGCGGTGGATCGCGCGAATCATGATCGGCTGGGGCGTCGTATCGGTCGGAACCGTGTTCGTGACAAACGCCGCGACGTTCTATGCGGCGCGGGTGCTGCTCGGGGTTGCGGAGGCCGGGTTCTTCCCCGGCATGGTCCTGTACCTCACCTACTGGATCCCCGCGTCCGATCGCGCGCGGACCGGCGCCTTGTTCATGATGGCCGCGCCAGTGTCGTTCATCGTCGGGGCACCCGTCTCCGACGCGCTGCTGCGCCTGGATGGCCGCGCCGGCCTCGCCGGTTGGCAGTGGCTGTTCATCACGGAGGGATTGCCGGCGGTACTCCTCGGGATCGTGGCGCTGCGCGTGCTCACGGATCGGCCCGAACAGGCGGCATGGCTGCCGCCGCGCGAGCGCGAGTGGCTTGCCCGGACGATGAACGCGGAGCAGCAGGCGCGAGCGGCGCGACGGCACGGGTCGATCATGGCGGGCGTCATGTCGCCGAGAGTCTGGCTGCTGTCCATCGTGTATTTTCTGAACACGCTGAACACGTATGGTGTCTTTCTCTGGCTGCCGAGGATTCTGCGCGACGCGACCGGGAACGGCGGCATGCGCCTCAGTCTGATCAGCTCGATCCCCTTCTGCGCGGCGCTGGCCGGGATGGTGCTGATCGGCCGGCACTCGGATCGCACTGGCGAGCGAAAAGGGCACGTGGCGGCGTGTGCGCTGACGGCCGCCGCGGGTCTCGTGCTCGCGACCTTCTTCCCGCACAATCTTCCGCTGCTGATCGTCAGCTTCACGCTGTCGCAGATCGGGCAGCGCGCCGTCATGAGCGTGTTCTGGTCGATTCCGCCGATGCTGCTCGCAGGAACCGCCGCGGCGGCGGGCATCGCCTTGATCAACGCGATCGGCAACCTCGGCGGAGCGGTCGGGCCGTCGGTGATGGGCTGGCTGCGCGATGCGACCGGCGCGTATACGGGCGGACTGCTCGTCCTCGCCGGCGCGCTGGTGCTCGAAGCGATCCTGGTGATGATGTTGAAACTGCCGGGGAAATGGGGAATCGGGTAATCCGGTAATCCAACTCAATTCCCCGATTACCCGATTACCCGACTACCGGATTTCCCGATTCCCCCATTGTCCCAATTACCCGATTTCACCAGTGCCCAGACGGCGTCATCGACTGGAACGCCCTCGCGCATGCTCGTCAGGCGCATCTCGAGCGTGCGCTCGCCGGGATAGCGGACGCCGCCGTCGCCGGCGTGGACGTGCTCGATGACCGCATTGGCCAGACGGTCGAGGTCCTCGCGCGGCGACAGCGAGGTCGGCTCGAACGCGACGAAGACCTGGGACAGCGCGGTTTCCTCATCCGGATCCGATGCGATGGCGTGCGTGGCGAGTCCGCCCGAGATCGCCGCGGCGATCAGATCGAGGATCAGCGACAACCCGGAGCCTTTCCAGAATCCGATCGGCAGCAGGCGGC
>WNGL01012527.1_pt1 | contig 14123 bp, 10 predicted proteins | sample 5400591 | NCBI WGS metagenome assembly WNGL01 (sample SAMN13153377, study PRJNA577476) | soil metagenome | isolation source: 80 cm soil or saprolite under Garry oak tree replicate 1 | place: USA:California | collected 2016-06-15
TTCGCCGATGACGACAAAATCGGGGCGAATGCCTTCGTGTTCCACAAGGGCGTTCCCTGAGATGCCATCGCACCATTCTTCCATATTGCCGAAATAATAGAGCGTCCAATCCCGTGCGAGGCCAAGTTTTTTGAGGGTGGCCATAGCATAGATCATAGGCGGCGTCGAACATTTCTCGTCGCCCGCGCCGAGCCCATAAATGATGCCATCCTCAATCTTGCCCTCGAAGGGGTCCCATTGCCATTGCGAGGCATCGGCTACACCGACAGTATCGATATGGCTGTCGTAGAGCAGCACACGAGGGCCATTGCCGATGCGCCCCAGGATGTTGCCCATGGCGTCGCGCCGCACCTCGTCGAAGCCGAGATCGGCCATGCGCGCACCAACAGCGTCACCTACAGGACCAACCTGGCTGTCAAAGCTGGGAATGGCTATGAGCTGACGCAGGAACTGAATCATGGTGTCATGGTGTTTTGCTAGTTCCTGCTGGACGGCGGTTTGCGCTTCACGAATGTTCATAAAACTTCCTTTCTCAACGTAATGTAGGGGCGCAATTCATTGCGCCCATGAACATTGATTGATATCCTGTGCGGGCGCAATAAATTGCGCCCCTACATCCGTTCCCATAAAGCTTGTGAAAGCTCCTTTGCTCGCGCGTGAATGCGGGCTTCATCGATGGTCAGGAGTTGGCGATTGCGCATCAGCCAGCGACCGGCGACCATGGTTGAGTTGATATGGTGTGCATCCATGCCAAAGATCAGGTGCCAGGGGAAGTTGCCACTGGACATGGGTGTAGGCGGCAGGTAATCGAGCAGAACGATATCAGCAGCCGCACCTACGCTCAATTCGCCAACCGGCGGGAACGTGGGAGCGAATGGACGAAAGACGGCATCGATGATACGGGCGTTCTGCTGAAAGGCCATGTTAAGCACGAGATCTGCTGGCATAGCACGCGGGTCGGCGAGCGCGAGTTTATGCAGGAGGTAGGCGGCTTTCATTTCCTGCATCATGTTCATACTGAAGCCGTCGTTGCCCAAACCAACGTTTACACCTGCCTCTAACATCCCCTCGGCGGGTGCGCGTCCAACGGCGTTGTTCATATTTGAGCGCGGGTTGTGGACGCTGTTGGTATGGGTCTCCGCCAGGCGTCCAATTTCACCGCTATTGACATGCACACAGTGGGCGGCGATGCTGCGCGGCCCCAGGATGCGGTCAGCCTCCAGGCGTTCTACGACACGCTTTTGATAACGAGTGACGCTGTCGCTTTCATCAGAAACATCTTCGGCGACATGTATATGAAAGCCAACTCCCAGTTCAGCACCTCCGGCGGCGCACCGTTCGAGGGTGGAAGGACTGAGTGTAAAGGAGGCGTGCAGTCCGTAGCTCGCGGCGAGCATGCCTGACTCTGCCTGCTGACGGCGTTCGGAGCGCAGTGAGCCGATGAAGCGCTCGTTTTCGCGAATGCCGTCGGCAATTACACGGGGGCCATCACGATCAGAAACCTCGTAGGCCAGACAGGCGCGAATACCCGCTTGCCCGACGGCATCGGCGATTACGTCGAGGCTGCCCTCGATGGCGTTGGGACTGGCATGGTGATCGATGACGCAGGTCACGCCGTGACGAATGGCATCGGCCATGAAGATTTCGGCGCTGGCACGCGTATCTTCAAGAGTCAGGAGTTTATCCAGTCGCCACCAGAGGCGCTCAAGGATTTCGGGGAAGTTGCGCGGCGGCTCGCCTGGAATAGCCAAACCGCGCGCAAATGCGCCATAGAAATGAGTATGAGTACAGAGAAATCCTGGCATGATGAGGCCTTCGTTGGCATCGAAGTATTCGGCATTGGGGTATTGCTGGCGGAGTACAGTATCGGTATCGATAGCCGCAATACGATTATCGTGCACCAATACGGCCCCATGCTCGATAAGCTGGTTTTGAGCGCCAAGCGTAATGATCGTCCCGTTGCCGATGAGGATATCTGGCATGAATGCGGCTCCTTTCACGTTTCGTTAGATGGGCCGGACGCGATATATCGCGTCCCTACGGTTTTCTTCCCACGTACAGTAAATGTTCTGCTGTGCCATGAACCGCCAGGTCTTTTGACCATGAATAATTCAAGTTTACCCATGACTCCCAGACTTCACCTGTTAACTCGTTTAGCTTGTTGTCGATCACGCTGATAATGCCTTTATCTAAGTGATTGAACTACCTTCTCTACCATTGTCATTCCCGCTATTCCTTTCGCGATTGGTATTACGCTGCCTGCGGCTGCAACTACTGCATCTATACTCTTCAGGCCGCTACCCGTGACGAGCAATACAACTCGTTCATCCCGTGCGATTTTCTCTTCGTCGAGGAGGCGTAGCAGGCCAGCGTAGGAGGCTGCTCCGGATGGTTCGGCGAAGACGCCGGTTAGTCTTGCCAGCTCTTTTTCTGCTGCGAGAAGCTGCTCATCGGAGACGGTGATGCCGAAGCCATCGCTGGCACGGATATATTTCACCGCCATCGCACCGTTACGAGGGAGACCTACTGAGATGCCGTCGGCGATGGTTTGGGCTGGATAGGGACGCACAACGCCGTCGCCTTCAAGCGCGCGCACAATGGCGGGTGAACCTTCAGCCTGTACTGCGATCATGCGCGGGATGCGCTCGATCATACCTAGATGATAGAGGTCTTCAAAGCCCCGGTAGACACCGCTGATGATGCAGCCGTCACCTGTTGGGACGAGAATGCTGTCGGGAACCTGCCAGTTTAGCTGTTCGGCGATTTCCAATCCAACGGTTTTCTTACCTTCAACAAGGTAGGGATTGTAGCCTGTATTGCGATTGTACCAGCCAAAGGCGTTGCATGCCTCGATGCAAAGATCGAAGGCGTCGTCATAACTGCCCTGGACGGCAAAGACGGTTGCGCCGCACATGAGCAATTGCACGATCTTAGCACGGGGCGCATTGTGCGGCACGAAGATATAGCAGGGCAAACCGAAGGACGCGGCCTGCACCGCCAATGATGACGCGGCATTGCCTGTGGAGGCGCAGGCTACGGTCTGGCCCTCAGCGCGCATGGCAGCGATGATACTGGCCCTGTCTTTCAGCGATGCGCTGGGATTGCGTGTATCATCCTTGAGCCAGAGATCGCTCATGCCCAGGTATATTCGCAGTCGCTCAACTGGATACAATGGCGTGCCACCTATCGCCAGAGGTGGCATAGTCTTCTGGCTACAGGAAACAGGTAAGAGGGCGCGGTAACGCCACATGGTCGGATCGCGGTTTTCTGCGAGTTGAGCGTGGTTGAAGCGTTGGGCTATCTGGCCATAGTCGTAGTGGACTTCGAGGACACCCAGTGGACCACAGGCAGGGCAGGCATAGGTGACCTGTGCGGGATCATAGGTTATTCCGCAGAGGACGCATTGTAGGTTTTGGATGTGGCCGACGGGCATCAATGAATCACCTCAAGTTTGACCTTTGCGAGTTTGGCTCTGTCTTCATCGCTGATGGGGTGTTCGCGGTCTGGCACTTCCAGGTCGGTGACGACGCCGCAGAGTTCTGTGGAGAAGTAGCGCAGGCCGTTGTCGGAAAGGACGGTGACGATCATGCCGATATCGGGATAGCGCTGCGCGACTTTGATGGCGGCGGCGACATTGCAGCCTGATGAGATACCGCAAAAGATGCCTTCCTCACGCGCCAGGCGGCGAGCCATCTCGATGGATTCGTCGGAGGTGGCAGTGACGACGCCGTCGAGGTATTCGACATGCAGCACTTCAGGGATGAAGCCATCGCCGATGCCTTCGATCTTGTGCGGGCCCCATGAACCGCCTGAAAGGATATCACATTCGGCAGGCTCAACGGCGAATACTTTGATGTTGGGATTATGCTCCTTGAGGAACTTGGCTGCGCCGGTGACGGTGCCTCCAGTTCCCTGGGAGAGGACGAGTGCGCCAATTTTGCCTTCGGTCTGCTCCCAGATTTCGGGGCCGGTGGTACGATAGTGCGCCTCGATGTTATCGACATTGACGAACTGGCCGACTTCCCAGTACTTGCCTGGAGAGGAGGCCTTGAGTTCTTTGACCTTGTCGATTACCAGGTCTACATCGCTTTCTGCGCCTGGGGTGAGTACGAGTTCGGCTCCGTAGGCGCGAATGGTCTTCTTGCGCTCCTCACTCATACCATCGGGCATGACGATAACGACGGGGTAGCCTTTGGCAGCGGCGACACAGGAGGTGGCGATGCCAGTATTGCCGGTGGTGCCTTCGATGATGGTCATGCCGGGGCGCAGATCGCCTCGCCGTTCTGCCTCCGAGACGAGGAAGTGTAATATGCGATCTTTGACACTGCCGCTGGGATTGAAATATTCGATTTTGGCGACGATGGTAGGTTTTACATCACCCACTACGCGCCGCAGGCGTACCATAGGGGTCATGCCAGCCGTGTCAAGGATACTTTCGGCAATGTGAGCGCGACGATTCCAATCAACCATAACGATACCTCCTGTTAAGCTTAAACCAGGACGATGCACAACAATAATTGAACTACATCCTGACCAAACTACGATCAATGCTCGCCAGTGTCGGGCGCCCTGAGAGCGCCATTGCTAGCTCTAATTCGTGACGCAGCAATTCAAGCACGTGGTAGACGCCCTCGGCGCCATTGACGGCCAGTCCCCAAAGAACAGGGCGGCCAATCAGCACGGCTCGCGCTCCCAACGCCAGGGCCTTCAAGATATCGGTGCCACGGCGAATGCCGCCATCGAGATAGATTTCGCAGCGTCCCGCAACCGCTTCGACGATCTCTGGCAGGGCCTCGATGCTGGGAATGGCCGTATCTAGCTGGCGACCACCGTGATTGGAGACGACCATACCATCTACTCCATGCTCAACGGCCAACTGCGCATCCTCTGCCGTCAGTATACCCTTGAGTATGATCGGCAACGAAGTGATCGAGCGCAGCCAGGCGAGCGAGTCCCAGGTGAGTGGAACCCATTTCTGGCCCACCTTCTCTACACCGGCAAAATTTGCCTCCAGATAGGGTGCGGGCGGGATGGTGACGTTATGACGCCTGTCTTTCTCGCGATTGCCGAGGACGGGGAGGTCTACTGTCAGGACGATAGCACGATATCCTGCTACTTCCGCACGGCGTACCAGGCTTTCTGCGACCTTCAGGCTAGGATAGGTGTAAAGTTGGAACCAGAGAGGGCCGTCTGCGGCTTGTGCGATTTCTTCAATAGTACGGGTTGCTACTGTACTTGCGATCATCACTGTACCGGCTTTGCCTGCTGCCTGAGCGGTGGCACACTCACCTTCAGGGTGGGCCATACAATGGAGGGCCATGGGTGCGATCAACAAGGGCATGCTGATGGGTGTGCCCAGTACGGAGGTACGCATATCGAGCGCATCCGGGCTGACATCGACCAGCACACGCGGGCGCAGTTTGATGCGTTCAAATGCGGTGCGGCAGGCTCGTATTGTCACCTCGTCATCGCTGCCACCCTGGTAGTAGTCCCAGAGCGGAGGTGCCATACGAGCCTGGGCTAATTTTTCGTAGTCGAATACATTGACTGGTCCCACCCGATATTCCTTTCCAGAGAACTAACCTGATTCACCTTGATCGAACAATGAGGGTTGTCGTTGCTGTTCAAGCTGCTTCTGCTCCTCTCGTTGAAGTTGCTGAATACTTTTTACCGGCGTTGGCAAATCTTCAGGAAGTGTGCCTCCCAGCTCTTCAATTGTTTGACGGACCTTCTTACCTACTACGAAATGTGCTTGATTGGCCTTCTCCTTGCCTTTGATTTGCTCTCGCTCTAACTTCTGTTTGGTCTGGCTGGCACGGAAAATGTTAGCGGCAAGTTCGTCGCTCCCCATATAATCAAGCATTTCCTGGCTCTTCTTTAATCCCTTCTGAGTCTTGATGTCTCTTGCCTTGAGTCCTCCGTATAATCCTTGATAGCCGTGATCCTGGAAGATTGCGAAATCGATTGGCTCAATAACCCCCGCATCTTGTGCAGCCTCCGCCAGTTGGTTGTTATAAATATTCATCTGGGAGCGCCGTAGCAGCCGTAACTGATCTTCCGTAAGGGATGCCAACTCATCAGCGAGTTCCTGACGACGCGTTTGAACGGCGAAATAGGTTTGGCCGAGTGCGACAATTGGCTTAGATGGGTCGGCGTTCTGCACTAAAAGGTAACAGGCATAGCGCGAGAGATGAATGTCATCTACATAACGTTTAGCTCCTTTACCTGTCTGGATCATATCGCTCACATGAGCGAAATGATCTGGAGTGGCCTGGCCACTGCTTTCACAGGCAATTTCGGCTTTCTTAATGGCATTCTTAAATTTTCCATATTCCGTATAGCCAAGTATCCTGGCAAGCTCACGAGCGTTCCAGTACTCACTTCCATCCTCAGCTTTTTTGCGTATTGCCTCAAATGGAGAAGTGTGTGGTAAATTCGTATCTTCGTCTCTATTGTCCATGATGTTCTCCCCCTTCTAAATGTTTTTATTTTTCCGCTTCGATCAATTTGTTAGTTTCAACAAATTGATCTGAGATGGCTCGCCGACTAGTCTGAGTCACGGTTACTCACTATATACGCATTGCTCACGCTTCTCAGGAAATGACATCAATATAGTGAAATAAAGGCATCAAGCGTAGTCATCATCGGTGGAATTCATACCCCTTACTGTCCAATGACAAAGCCCACTGCCTTCTTCCTTTCATTACTACCTCGCAGGCTGGGTTTGCATGCGAATAGCCCGCAAGACCCGTTCAGGCGTCAACGGAATCTGGCGGACACGGATACCGAGCGCGTCGGCAACGGCGTTTGCGACGGCAGGGGCCATACCATCTATGGGTATTTCGGCGATAGCCTTTGCCCCGAAGGGACCGTAGGGATCGCTGGTTTCTACGATGTAGGTCTCCATCTGCGGCATGTCGGGCGCGCTGTAGATGCGGTAGTCGCTCAGGTTGGTAGTGAGTAAGGCACCATGCTGGTCGTAGAGCATCTCTTCGCACACGCCATAGCCGAGGGCCTGGGTTGCACCACCCTCGATCTGGCCTTCGGCAGTGATGGGGTTGATGACGCGCCCGGCATCAACGGCTGAGATGGCTTTCAGAACGCGCACTACGCCGGTTTCGGTGTCTACTTCGACCTCGGCTCCTTGCGCGGCGAAAGGCGGGGGCGATTCGTAGCTCATCCACGAGGCGGTGGACATGATCTGCTGCTGGTTTTCGACGTGCAGGGAGTGTAGAGCAACCCGGGAGACGGTGACGGTGTTGCCGTTGGGCGCGGTGATGATACGGTCCTTGATAGTGAGTGTCTCGGGATGGGCTTTGAGCATGTGACCAGCCACTTCGAGCATTTGCGCGCGCACCTGCTCGGCGGCTTTTTTGGTTGCGCCACCGCTGATGTAGGTGGTCGATGAGGCGTAGGCTCCCGTGTCAAAGGGCGTGAAGTCGGTGTCGGACGAGTGCATGATGATGTCTTCGACGCGCACTCCCAGCACCTCGGCAGCTATTTGCGCGATGACGGTGTCAGAGCCGGTGCCGATATCGGTTGCACCTACCAGTACGTTGAATGAACCATCGTCGTTGAGCTTGATGCTTGCGCCGCCCATGTCGAGACCGGCAATGGCGGTGCCATGCATCGCCAGAGAAACGCCGACGCCGCGACGGTACCGGCCGGTGCCGCCTTGGCCGCGCTTCGCTTTCCAGTCGAGCTTTTCTTCAACGATTTGCAAACACTGGGGCAAACCACAGCTCTGGATGATCTGCTCGTAGCCCTCTTTGCCCTCACCCAGGGCCCTTGCCAGGGGATTCTCCTCGCCCTCTTTAATCCAGTTTTTCCTGCGGAATTCAAGGGCGTCCATGCCCAACTGCTTCGCGATCTCATCTATGTGGCTCTCAAGGGCGAAGAAGCCCTGGGGGACGCCATAGCCGCGAAATGCTCCAGGGGGCGGCAGGTTGGTATAGACGACTTCAGCTTCGAAGCGGATGTTGGGACAAGGGTACATGGGAAGCGTTTTGGAGCCGGTGTTGCTCTGTACCGTCATTGAGTGAGTACCATACGCGCCAGTATTGGCAAGCAGCACCATCTGATTGGCTATCATGGTACCATCCCGCTTGACACCCGTCTTCATACGAAGAATCTGCGGATGGCGCGAGCGGCTGCTGCGGAACTCTTCGGCGCGGGAAAACTCGATTTTCACAGGGCGATCAGTGGCGATGGTCAGTAGAGCGCAGATATCCTCCAGCAAGACCTCCTGTTTGACGCCGAAGCCGCCGCCGATACGCGGTTTCACCACGCGAATACGACGCGGGGGCAGGCCGATTACCGGGGCTATGATGCGGCGTACATGGTAGGGTACCTGTGTGCTGGTGCGCACAACCAGGCGATCATCTTCATCCCAGTAGGTGATGACGATGTGGTTTTCGATGGGAGTCTGCTGTACCTGTGGAACGATGTATTCACCCTCGACAACCAGGTCTGACTCGGCAAAACCCCGTTCTACGTCCCCTATCTCCGCGTGCAGGTGCGCGGCAATGTTGCGCGAAGCATCGTGAATGCGATACGACTCCGCTTCGGGGTGAATACGCGGCGCATCAGGATTCATAGCCTTGCGCGGGTCCAGGACGGCTGGCAGGACTTCGTAATCGACTTTGATGAGCCGCAGCGCCTGTTCCGCTATTTCGGCGGTTTCGGCGGCGACGGCGGCAACGCGGTCTCCCACGAAGCGTACGATGTAATCCAGGCTGTACTGGTCATGCGGCCCCGGTTCCGGCCAGGATTGCCCGGCGGTGGTGTAGGGGATGCGCGGCACATCTTTGTAGGTCAAGACTGCATGCACGCCCGGCAATGCGCGCGCTTTAGAGGCGTCGATGTCGCGAATTACAGCATGGGCATGCGGGCTGGTGAGCAGGCGGCCATAAAGCATATCGCGCAGTTCGATATCATCCACGAAGGCGGGTTTGCCTGTGACCAGCTTAACGGCATCAACTTTGCGTTCGGCTTTGCCGACGATGCTCAGATCGGTGGAGACGCGAGTACCGGTTAGGGTGGCAACGCCACCAGCAGGGGAGTCTTCGGATTGTGGAGAGATATCGTGACCCGCACCTCTGCTGGAGGAGCCGCCCTCGTCCGGGTTGGCAGCGCCATGCTCGGCGTGTTCGAGCGGGGAACGTCCGGGGTCCCAGGGTTGGAAGTTCTCGCCCGAACTGGGAAGGCTGATGGGGGCAACAGTTTCGCCACGCATTACGGCCGCTGCGCGCAAGACGGCCTGTACCGGTTTGACATAGCCGGTGCAGCGACAGAGGTTGCCCGAAATGGCATCGCGCACTTCTTCTTCGGTTGGAGTGGGATTGCCTTTGAGCAGTGCATAGGCAGAGAGCACCATGCCGGGGGTACAGAAGCCGCACTGGATCGCGCCCGTATCGATAAAGGCTTCCTGTAATGGGTGCAGTTTGCGCGCGTTACCCAGGCTCTCGACGGTGGTGAGGGTGCAGCCGCCGACCTGGGCGGCGAAGGTGACGCAGCTTGGGCGAGGAACACCATCGATGAGTACGGTGCAGGCGCCGCATTCACCTGTTTCACAGCCGTGCTTAACGCTGTAATATCCTGCCTGCCGCAGTGATGCCAGCAGGGATTCGTTGGCGGCAACGTCCAGCGAAATGCCAGGTTCATGCCGCTTATGCGCCGGTAGCTGCTGCTGGCACGAAAATCTGACGGCGGCTGGAAGTTTGCCATACCTGCCTGTAACGCTGACACCAGTAGTTGCGCATTGATGGTGGTATTTTCCGGATTCATGGCGTGCTGCCCTTCGAGCTGCTTTTCAACACCATGCAAACGCATCGGTTCCATATTGACGCCGCCCAGCGCCAGGCGAACCTGGGTATAGATGCCATCTGTGACCTCTACCAGCGCGGCGGCATTCAACAGAGCGATATCGGTGGGGGTGCGACCGATACGCAGGAAGGATGCGCCGTAGCTGGAGCCAGTTGGGGGAATGACTACCTCGATAATGAGTTCGTTGGGGCGGTGTTCAAGGCTGAATGCGCTACACGGGATGCGCCGCTCCTGCTTCCCTTTGTAGGTGACGCCGGCCAGGACGAAACCAGGGCGATCAAGCGAGCCGCCGCTCAAGTCGACCTGCGACTTTGAGCCTGAACGCACCAGTACTTCGGCATCCAGAACAGCCAGGGCTGTAAGCAAATCAGCCTGTGACGCCACGCCGGTAGCTAATGTGCCTCCCAGTGTGGCGCTGTTGCGGATCAAACGCGAGAATGAAGAGGCCTGTGCCGCGCGCGAAAGCAGGCCCGTTACCAGGTCTTTCAGGACAGGGGAATCGACCATCATTTGCAGCGTGGTCATAGCGCCAATATGCAGGCCTTTGACATCATCTCTGATATAGGTCAGTTCAAGGTCGCGCAGATCGACAATTGCCTGGATACTTTGATCATCCAGGCCAAGCAGGTAAGTTCCACCGGCCAGTGGGACGGTTTTCGTATCGGTGCGCGCTATCAAGAGCAGCGCTTCATCGATATCCTCTACCCAATGATATTCAAGCAAATTGAGCAACATTATCTTTCCCTTTGCAGTGGTATCAGCGAGAACGTTTCAACATCGATCAATCCCTGGTTGGTTAGCTTCAAGGATGGAATCACCGAGAGTGAAAGGAAACTGAGCGTCATGCATGGATGCTCTAATGTACAACCAAGTTCGGCGACGGCGGCATCCAGCTTATACAGTTGCTGCACCAGTTCAGCGGCAGGCAAGGGCGAGACCAGACCGCCAAGGGGCAAGGGGACACGGGCACGCACTTCGCCATCCACAACGCAGGCAAAGCCGCCGCCCATCTCTTGCACCGTATAGGCCGCCTTGAGTATATCGCTATCGCTCACACCGGCAATGACCAGGTTGTGGGCATCATGGGCAACACTGGAGGCAATCGCTCCTTTGCGCAGGCCAAAACCCTTCACGAGTCCCAGGCCAACGCTGCCACTGGCGTGATGGCGTTCGATGACTACGAGTTTGAGCAGATCACGTGCGGGATCTGCGACAATCGCGCCGTCTTTAAGAGGAGCTTCTTCCTGAAGGTGCCGAGTGGTGATCTGCCCAGGTTCGATACCGACGACTTCCACCATTCCTGGTTTGCCTGGCATACGCAAATGGTGTGCCTGGATATCGCCAATATGCACGGTGTCGGTGACCCCGGTAAAGGCGAAGGAGGGAACATCAACCAGGAGCTTGCCATTTTGGGCAACGAGCTTGCCATCTTTATAGACCGACTCTACCTGGAAGGTGTTGAGATCATCCAGTACGACGAGATCAGCCACGAAGTTTGGAGCGATGGCTCCGCGATTGTAGAGGCGGAAATATTGCGCGGTATTGTAGGTGGCGAGCCGGATGGCCTCAACAGGGTCCAGACCGAGTTCGATGGCGCGGCGTACCATTGAGTCGATGTGCCCGCGCGTGGTCAAATCCTGCGGGTCGCGATCATCGGTGACGAAGAAGACGCGCGGAGGATGCAGTTCTTTGACGAGCGGCAGCAAGGCGTCCAGGTTACGCGCGGCTGAGCCTTCACGGATCATGAGCCACATGCCCAGGCGAATGCGCTGGCGAGCCTCTTCGAGAGAGGTACATTCATGGTCGGACATGACACCGGCAGTGGCATAGGCGCAGAGGTCATGCCCGGAAAGTCCAGGGGCGTGACCATCGACGACCAGCCCGCTCTGCTGCGTGGCGACAATTTTGGCGAGTACCTGTACATCTCCATGCAGGACGCCGGGCATGTTCATCATTTCGGCAAGGCCCAGCACACGCTTGTCTTGCAGGAGCGGCAGCAGGTCATCGGCCATGAGGACGCGATAGGGGCTTTCGTATGATGATGCGGGAACGCAGGATGAGAGCATAACATAGGCGTTAAGCGGGAGATCGCGTCCGGATTCTAGGACATAATGGATACCCTGGACACCCATGACGTTGGCAAATTCATGGGGATCGAGCATGACGGTGGTGACACCGCGTGGGATGACGATACGCGCGAATTCTGAAAGGACAAGCATGGTGCTTTCGATGTGCATATGCCCGTCCATGAGTCCAGGGGCAAGCCAGCGCCCTTGTAGGTCACGCTCCTGGCGTCCATGATATCCGCCAGGTGTGCTGACACCGACAACCAGTCCGTCGGCGATAGCGATATCGGCAGGATACGTTTCGCCGCTGCATACGTTTAGAAGTTGAGCATTGCGCAATACGAGGTCGGCAGGTATTTCACTACGCGCAATCTGGATGCGGCGTTGCAATCCGTCCATAAAATATAATTTCCTCCGTGTGCAAATAGTTGGCTAACGGTCGCCGTTAGTGTTGGGTTGTGACGAACATCGTATCAAAAACTCGTGCTGTCGTCGAGGGTTTTATAGGGTGCGTGGTTCTTCTGTCTACATTGTGATTTTTACGATACAGATAAGTATACCTCCTGGAGTAAAGGTGTGGAACGCTTTTCCATTGAGTGGGAAGGAATCTTGCCTTCCACTTATTCTCCTTGCAACGTATACTACCGTTGAGATATCCTATTGTCATGTCGATTCGTGTTATGTGTAGATGTCTGGAAAACCCCTACAGAAAGGATACCTTATGAACAACATTGCTTCATCAGTTGTAAAAATGGTTGCGCTGACAGGCGGAGCAGTGCTTGGTACAATTCTGGCCCGCTGGCTCGATAGAATCGTGACCGAGCAGGCGGAGGCGCGTTCAGAGCGTGATAAGATGCGCTATTCTCAGGGACTGGCTCCCATTTCACGTAAAGAAAACGAATAACGAAAGAGTATGAGGGGAAAGCATTATGACGACTGCTGCTATGACGCCAGGTGAGCGCGTGCGCGCTGCGCTCAAGGGAGAGGCTGTTGACCGTGTGCCATTTTGTTTCTGGCACCACTTCAAACCGGAGGGGTCAGGCGAGAGGATGGCGGAACTGACGATGGAGTTCTTTCGCACAAAATTTGACCTGGATATCGTCAAAATCATGCCTGACTTGCTCTACCCTGCGCCAGAGCCAGCTGTCACACAGGCTGCCCAGTGGAGTTCATTGCCTCGCCTGGGACTGGATACACCCGGCTTCCGCGAGCAATTGATCTGTATTCGCAAGCTGCGTTCAGAACTGGGCAGCGACTTTCCGCTCATTCTAACATTATTCAGCCCGCTCACCATGACGTTTCGCTTCACCGGCAAAGCAGCGGCCATCGCGCATGCACGCGAAAATCCAGAGGCGTTCGAGCAAGGGTTGAGCATACTGGCGGCTAATGAGGGTGTATTGGTAAACGCAGCAATCGAGTCTGGAGCTAGCGGCATCTTTTTCTCGTGCATGGGCGCGACCAATACAGACCTGACTCCGGAGGAGTATACGCGTTTAGGTCGTCCTTACGATTTACAGGTACTCGAAAAGGCCAGTGCTGGCTGGCTCAACATTGTGCATGTGCATGCCGACCCGACGCAAGAGGGCGATGAGATCTACTTCGAGAAATTTGTGGACTACCCGGTGGCCGCAATGAGTTGGAGCGATCGTTTGACAGGGCCAAGCCTGAGTGAGGCATTTACCATGACAGACAAGTGCCTGATGGGTGGTCTCGCAGAACGTGGGCCATTGACGCACGGGGGCGAGACGGAGATTATCAATGAGATGATGGCTGCCGTGACACAGACGAAAGGGCGCAGGCTGATCCTGGCGAATGGCTGCTCGATTCCCGATGATACGCCGGAAGAGTGGCTGTACGTGGCACGTAATCTGGTAGAGAATTTCTCCTGACATTCTGCGTAGGATGTAGGAGCGCAATGCATTGCGCTCCTACATCCATAATTTGTTACAATTCGCCAGCAGGCTTCGTAGCGCGGATAAAGGCACTGACAAACTTTCCATCCACATCGGTGCGTTCTTCCTCTGAAAGCACGGCGATTGATGCGCTTGCGCCACTGTTCGCGATGTCGTCCAGGGCATAGCGGCGCGTCACCTCAACCTCGATATTGGTGAAGCCTGCCTCGCGGAGTAGTTGCCGGTAGACATGCTCCTCCAACGCGCCGGCGATACATCCGGCCCACGCCTCAAGATCGGTACGAATGGCCCCTGGTATATGCCCTTGAAAGACAATATC
>WNGL01006603.1_pt1 | contig 14121 bp, 13 predicted proteins | sample 5400591 | NCBI WGS metagenome assembly WNGL01 (sample SAMN13153377, study PRJNA577476) | soil metagenome | isolation source: 80 cm soil or saprolite under Garry oak tree replicate 1 | place: USA:California | collected 2016-06-15
TCACGCCTGGGTTGCCGAAGTGTTGTGATTTCTTCAGCCCCATTTATGGGGCTTTCGTCAGTAGCATCGGGTAAGAATATGGCTAAAGCAGTTAAGCAAGCCTCCTGAAGGAGGCTTGTGAATTAATCGCCTTCAGTTACCCAGGCGTGAACGCCTGGCTAGAGAAAAGAGTTTTTCCGCCCCTGGTTAGAGAGGGGAGTCCGCTTAGATTGATTTTTTAGCAGGCATGGACGAGCAACTCCGAACCGAATTCAACGAATGGGCCCGTGCCGGCAAGGGAGAGAGCATGGAGAGGGGCCATCGGCCCGTTGGTGAACAGGCTATTGCGCGGATGCGGATCTTGCCGGATGCGCGGGTGCTGGACGTTGGCTGCGGATCGGGATGGGCGACTCGGATGCTTGTTGAGTATGCATTCAACGGCCGCGTCACAGGCATCGATATTTCCGATGAGATGATCCGCGTCGCGCGCGAGTCTTCGCAGTCGCAGACTAACGTTGATTTCGAAATCGCCAGCGCCGAACAGCTTCCCTTCAGCGATCATGAATTCACCCACGCATTTTCGATGGAGTCTCTCTATTACTACCGGAATATTCCGAAGGCACTAAAAGAAATTCATCGCGTCTTGAAACCGGGAGGATTGTTTGTCGCGGTCGTGGATCTTTATTGGGAGAACGAAGCCACGCATCAATGGATAGATACTTTGAATGTCCCGGTCGAGCTGCTCAGCGTGGAGGACTACCATTCGTTATTCATCGATGCCGGTTTCGTAAATATCCGCGACCAGCGTCTATTTGATCCCACTCCGATACCGGACGATTACACGGGCAGTTCTTTCAAGAGCAGGGAAGACTACGAAGAATACAAACGAGTGGGATCGCTCATGATGAGCGGCGAGGTTGCCCAGTGAGCGCAACCCCGGAACGAATCGTGACGATTTTCGGCGGCTCCAAGTGTCGCGAGTCTGATCCGGAATACGCACAGGCGCTGTGCGTCGGCGAACTGCTGGCTGATGCTGGCTTAACGATTTGCACGGGCGGCTACTCCGGAGTGATGGAAGCCGCGAGCCGTGGCGCGCACGAACTTGGTGGGCGCGTCATCGGCATCACGATGAATCAGTTCAAGTCCGAGCCGAATCGTTATTTAACGGAGAAAGTGCCGTCGGAACATTTCTATGAACGTCTTCAGCGATTGATCACGCGTTCCGTTGGATACATCGCTCTGCGTGGCGGCATGGGCACGGTTACGGAAGTCTCTCTGGTTTGGAACAAGCTGCAAACCGGAGTTCTAGACCCAAGGCCGCTGGTCCTGCTCGGCGATTGCTGGCCGCCGATCGTGCGCGAGTGGCAACGCCATCTTGCAGTGAATGACGATGACGTTAAGATTCTGGATTTTGCGAAGACACCTGAGGAAGCAGTAGCAATCATTCAAGAGAAGTCGAAAGGAGTGGTCGCTTAGTAGTTCGTCGTGGTTGGCGTTTCCTCGACCAGACAATCGACAAGCTAAAGCTTATCGGACATGAAGCGATGTCAAAAATGCAACCGGCAATATACGGACGAAACGCTGAGGTTCTGTCTTGAGGATGGCAGTCCGCTGTTCAGCGCGCACGACTCGAACGCGCCAGCGACCGAAATCATGCCGCCGCGCGGTGGTCCTACTTTGAAATCCTCCGGCCCCACAGTTCCATCCTATTTGAGCGGTGGCGGTATTGGTTCCGAGCAGCGCGTCGTGCGTCAGACGAATCCGCTACTGACGGCCGGCGTGATCGCAATCGCGGTGCTGTTGCTCGCTCTGGTTGGCATCGCGGCGTTCTTCGTACTCAGACAGTCGGGTGGTAACGAATCAGCGCAAGCCAACCCGGGCACATCTCCCTCGCCAGGTAATCGAGGGAATCAGAAGACGCCCCAAGCGACGCCCAGCTCTGACGAAATCAGTTCTACGAATTCACAAACGAACTCACCTTTGAAAATCACAGCGTCGGCATCATCGGTGCGGCTGGCGCTTCAGGCGAATACTTACTACGCCTCGAACGCAATCGATGGAAAGCGCACCACCGCTTGGATCGAAGGCGTCGACGGCCCCGGCTTAGGCGAGTGGATTCGCTTCGATTTCGATCGCGAAATCAATGTTCATCGCATTTTGATCCAGCCCGGGTATTTCAAGAGCTCCCAGATTTGGGCCGAGAACAATCGTCTGGCCAGCGTGACCGCGCAGTTTTCCGATGGCACGTCGCGGGAGCTGACATTTGCCGACATCATGGAGAGTCAGAAGATCGACGTTGGATCGATCAGAACCCGTTGGGTGAAACTGGTGATTAAGTCCGTTTACTATGGCTCCAATCCAGGTCCGTCCGATGACACGGGTCTTTCTGAAGTCGCATTTGAATGGGATTGATTACATCGTTCAATCACTCGCGGCGATCGGAACAAGTAAGGTAACATAAGCGTCAAAAGAAACGATGCCGGCTGAGCACAGCATTCCCGAGGACAGTTCGCGGCGTAAGATAATCGTCGTCGTGGCGGTAATTGCGGCGGTCTTTATCGGCGCTTTTTTCTATCTGCTGCTGCGAAAGACGGCGGCACCGGGTCCACCACCGACGTTGCAAGGCGCCATCCGGCCAGGTTCGCCAGAGTGGGATCAATATCACACTCGAATCGTGCTCGACGAACCTGCAGATTGTCTCGAGCCGGGCGCGCCTTTTTGCGCAACCGAGTCCAAGCGCGCCCTGGGGGACATCTTGATGACCTTACGTGCTACGGTGCGCAACTTTAGTGGCCGCACCATCGACGGCCTGGAGATTAGGGCTGCAGTCGTAGATCACCAAAACCAGCCGGTCAGACAGCGGACAGTCGTCGTGATTCCTGTCACCGGACGGAGCGAACTGCTGCCGAATAAGACCATGCCCGTCTCGATCACCATCGATGGATTTACGGACAGCGACGATCGCGCCAACACCAAAATGGAAGTAACTGGATTTCTACTTCGGTAAGACTTTAGAGTTAATGCCCATCGTGTCAGAACCGCGAGCCGTAGCGACCGGATCATTCGATTGTGCAGTCGGGATTTCGGGATTTCCGATTGAAGGAACTTCATCTGCTATCAATCGGCAATCACATGATCCAGTCGCTACCCCTCGCGGTTCTGACACGCGCGTTATCATTGTCGTCACACAGACTTGTCATTTTCAAAAAAAGAGCTCCTCGAGCGACTGTCGCACCGGCTGAACTGAAACCAATTTTCCGTTCACGCTTCTGAGAGCCGCGATAACACCGTCAACCTCTTTCTCGTCGGTAACTTCAATGCTGATTCCGCTCGCAGTCTCCGTAACTTTCCCGTTTATGTTTAGTTGCTTCAAAGCCTCGGCCGCGGCATCGGTCGCTATAATTTCGACAAGGCGGGTTTCGCGCGAACGCAATTCATCGAGCGAGCCTGCATGAGCCAGTCGTCCGCCTTTCAAAATCGCGACGCTGTCGCAAAGCACTTCGATATCCGAGAGGATGTGCGAACACATGAAAACAGTCTTTCCTTCGGTGCGGAGTGAGGCAACCAAATCGCGCACCTCGCGACGACCGACTGGATCGAGCCCACTCATTGGTTCGTCGAGGAACACAATCTCAGGATTATTGATGAGGGCCTGAGCTAGACCGACGCGTTGTAGCATGCCTTTCGAGAACTTGCGTAGCTGCAAATCCCAGCTCTTCTTTTCTACATTTACCCGCGTCAGCAACGCTTCTGTGCGGCTTGCGCGGGTGCCGGCTTTCTGGCCGAATAACTGTCCGCAGTAACTCAGAAACTCGCGCGCCGTCAAGTAATCGTAGAAATAAGGATTCTCGGGAAGATAACCGATGCGCGCGTGCATCGAGATGTCACTGATATCGTGCCCCAGAATACGCGCCGTGCCTGAGGTCGGATAAATCAGACGCATCAAGAGCTTTAGCGTCGTGGTCTTGCCAGCGCCGTTGGCTCCCAGAAATCCAAATATCTGACCTTTCTCGACCGTAAGTGACAAGGTATCGAGAGCGCGAGTTCTCCGTTTGCGAAGAAAACCAGCTTCGTACTCCTTGGTCAAGCTGTCAATTTCGATGACTGTTGGCATAATCTCGGCTTATTCTTTAAAGCCGCAAGTTTATTCGGTCCCTTGCGCCGGGTTCTTAATCTGGAGGCGCTTGCCTGAGCTTCACTCGATAGATTGTAAAGAGGCCGACTTGTTCGCCGGCATCGCGTTCGTACCACTTATCAAGATTATTAAGGTTTGGTTTCGCCTCCCCATTTGGCACAACTACAAAGCTAAGCTGCGGATTTGTCGCCTGGCCGATTGAAAAGTGTTTGGCATATTCAATGTAACGACGAAGCTCTTCGGCCATCTCATCAGTGGTGATCGGTTTGGGATCAGAGATCAATCCTTCGACGATTCGCTCGGTACCGAACAGCGGCGCCAGTACAATGAAACGCGCTTGCAGCATGCCGCTCCCGATTTCTTGAGGAGTCAAACCGGAGTAATACATGTACTGATAGAAGCGCTCCTTGCTTTCTGTCACGCTCACGCCGCACGCAGGCGTATGCAACGTCCATAAAACCGCGAGCGGACTAGCGGTTCCGATGCTGCGCACGGCATCGAGCGTTGATACATAGACCACCGGGTACGGCGCTTTGCCGGCTCGCGCCGCTGCGAAGCTGCCATCTTCTCTTACCATGCTGTCGAGCCGGCGCGACACCGGGAGCACCTCGTCTCGGAGCCTGGCAACTGGAGCATCTCGGCTGGTAATGTCAGATACTTCAACGACACCCCAGCCCAAACAGACCAGCGTAACCATAGCCAGCAGGCGTGGGGGAATCGCTCTATCGGGATTGCGGGCGCGCCATAAAATCGTAAAGAGCAACACGATTGACAGCAGGGCCAGGTAATTGCCGATAAAACTCTTGTAATGAATCGGTTGGAGTGACCGGCCGGTAATGATTTGCTGATTGAACACGACCACCAGCATCAGCGCGCACGAAGCCGCAAATAGAACCAACGGGGTTCCGATTTCGATAAGCTTGCGCCGCCAAGCGAATCCGATTATTCCCAGGACGATGAAGCCGATTATCTCAGGCAAATAGAACAGGTCGGGCGCGTGACTTAACCGAAGAAAGTGTACTTGGTCCATGTTTCGGTTGCGATGCGACAGCAAGATGAAGAAGGGAATGATCGAAGCGATTGCGAATATTCCGATAATTCCGCCGGTTACCAAAACGCGATTCAGGTCTTCGCGCCTGAAAACTATCCAGAGAAATAAGATAGTTCCAAGCCAGGCAATGGCCGCGGTCCAGAAGAAGAAATACGAAAAAACGAGAATGGCGAATAGAGTTCCCGCGAATAACGAATACGCAACTCGCGATCGTACTGTCTCTGCAGTCAAGGAGCGCCACACCACCAGACAAAAGATGAAGAAGAGCGGGAAGATCGCAGAAGGTTCGTAGCGCCGCAAAAACGCAAACATGTCATGAACGCGATTACCGGTGATCATCAAACGCGCCACTCCTTGAGCGGCAGCCAGCGCGCCAAGACAAAGCGTAAAGAAGACCCCAACTGCGGCGAGCTTGCTGTCACCCGTCAGCGTCGCCAACAACCAGAAGATTGCGAGTGATGAAGTTATCGCTCCGATAACGATTAACCAGATGAATGCTGTATCTGTTGAAAGCCCGAGGAGTCTGGCCGGCAGGGCGATAGCATAGGCGGGCAGGAATTGTATGGAAAACAGCGATTCGTAGGTAGGCTTACCGGGCAGGTCGTCACGTCCGTTGAATGGATCGTTTCGGCGCGGGCGGCCATCAATCAAAGCATTGACGTATGCTGAATAGGCAATCTCATCGCCCTGGGTGAGCACATAGGAACCTTGCCACTGTGTCCCACGCGCAAGCCACAAATTGATCTGCGGATAAAGACCAATGAGAGTCATCGCCAGGGCGGCGAGCGCTCCCCATTTCCATTCAATCGTGGGTTTATTCAAATTCATATGTTCCTATCGAGTCTTCTGAATCTCAGCTAGTTTTGTTTCCATCTCTCGGCGGATTTGCGCGTCAGTGGAAAAACTCAAAGCGCGTTGAATTTCGCTTACAGCATCATTCATTCTGCCGGACGCGGCATAGCTTAATCCAAGCTGATAGTGGGCTTCGGCGTCGTTGGGTGCGAGTTGCAGAACTTCTTCGAAGGTCTTGATTGCTGCAGTCTGCTGGCCCATTGCCGCCAGCGTGCGGCCCAAATTGAAACGCGCTGAAACGGACGACGGATCATGCGCGAGGACTGTTGAGAACTCGCGCTGAGCGTCTGCGTACGAGCCCTGATCGAACAAAAAGGCGCCGAGATTGTTGTGGGCTTCGAGCAATGTCGGATCGATTGCCAGCGCTTGTTTTACGGTGGCGATCGCCTCGGCTTTTTGCCCCACCGCATTTTGCGCCAAAGCGAAATTGTTTAGCACTGTGGGTTCGCGTGGACTCAATAGTTTCGCTGCGGCCAATTGAGCCAGAGCGTCGTCGTTCTGTTTTAGATTGAGGTATGCCAATCCCAGATTGTAATGGGTGGACCAGGAAGCGGGCGAATAGTAGACCGCTCGCTGCCAGAGGGCAACTGCGTCATGCCAAACTCGATTCTGCGCAATCGTGCTGGCGCCAAAGGCTATGACGATCGCACCTGCCAGTATGGCGGCCAGACGCGCCTGGCGGCGTGACAACCGCATAATCAAGATCGCGACCAGATAGCAAAAGCCGATCGACGGTAGATAGAGATATCGATCCTGAACGATGTATTCGAAGTGAAAGACTCGCAGATTCAACACGGGCAGCAAAGGCGCGACGATCAAAGCCAACGCGACGCATAAATCGCCGCTCAGTTTCTTGCGATATACCCACAGTAGCACTGCGACAAACAACAGGATTCCCGCGGGTAAGAGAAATCTTGGATCAGTTGCGCTGGTAACGAATGAAGTGCCGTAAATGAGACTCAAATAGAATGGCGCAACCAAGTGCCGTAAGTAACTAACGACGACATAAGGCACGGTCATCCAGATCGCATAGTCTGGGACCTGGGCCATGAATGGATGCTTCCAACTGAGGCGGCCGAGCACGGAGAACCGCAGCAAAAGATACGCGCCGGCCATCAAAGCGTAGGGAATAAGCTGCGAGATCGTCTCGTGGACCCTGGTCTTGAAACTGCGCTTCGGTTGAGCTCGCGTGAATTCCCAGGCTATAAAGACGAGAGGCAATGCGAGTGGCGTTTCTTTGCACAATGCGGATAAGCCATATGCAATCACCGATACGACCAGGAATTTCTTTTCTCCGTCAGTGCGATAGCGCACGTACCAAATCAAACTCGGCGCATAGAAGAGCGCGGCGAGTGGATCGGGGATGCCGCTGATCCACGACACCGATTCGACGTGCGCCGGATGAAGACCGAAGATGAGTGCCGCAATTGCTGCGATTATACGATCGCCCGAGAGCCGTTTCAGCAAGAAATAGATCGCCACTGTGGCGCCGGTGTGGACCAGCAGATTCATCAGGTGCCAGCCGGGCTCCCACAGTCCGAAAAGGTGATAATTGATCGTCAGATAGGCGGTGAATAGCGGACGATAGTATGGCGGCGGAATGTCCTTGGTAAGCGTGCCTCGCTGAAACGCCCACACGTCGCTGGTGAAAGCACGCGCGATGTTGCTCCAGGATCGCAGCGCGGGATTGCCGGCGATTTGTTTGGTATCGTCGAAAACGAACGCGCCACTAAGCGAGTTGGCGTAAACCAGAACTGTCGAGGCGATGATTAGGAAAAGAGCGCGGCTGTCGCTGAGCAAATCGTTCATCGCCGAAATATTCTTGTCCGTAACGCCTGTGGGCGGCGGAGAGGGTTTACCTGATCGTGCTCGTGCTTTCTTCATCATTATGTTAACGGCTCGATACAAAAAGGGCTCGGGGAGCTTCGATCAACCGCCCACTACCGAGTCTGTGTCAAAAGCCGTGTCAGAACCCGGAGCGGTAGCGACGGGATCACAAAATCAAGCCGAATTGCAGGATCCCGTCGCTACCGCTCCGGGTTCTGACACAGTCTCTACCGCGGGCGGTTCCGACCTCAATGTGGCACCAGCGAGTTTTTATCGAGGTCCACGTCACAACCACCTGTGATCAATCGATAGGGCGTGTTTGATGGATCTGTCGGCGCGCCGGAGGAGTCAAGCCTCACCCGCGCGGCCCGCAGAGCCGCAGCGATTTCTTTCCATGACGCGGCGCATCGGCCGGTGCTCTTCGCGTAATCTGAAAGCAGTTGCCGAATCTTCGCGCGTTCATCCAGGGAATCAAGCCGCATCAATTGTTTTTCAACCATGTCCTTCACATTCAAATCGTCAGAGGCCTCGTAAAGGTGCACGTACATTTCACGGGCCGCCGCGGTGGCGCCACCCTCAGCTTTCATGCGCGCGCTGATGGCGGCCATCCAAGGTGGCGCACCCTTAATCTGCGCGCCCAGGCCATAGATCTCGCTTGCCTTCTGATAATCGTCTTGTTGCCAGTAGACATAGCCGAGATGTTGATAAAGCCGCCATTGATCAGGATTGGCGGCGATGCCGTAGTTGAGGAGTTTGACTGCGTCGTTGGCATTAAGATCGGGCAAAATCAGGGCTCCGTAATAATAGGCGTCCAAGAATTTAGGATCGAGTGTGGTACAAATCTCCAAAAGATCGGGCAACAAGTGGAGGTCGAGCGAAGAAAGATTGCTTAGATCGAAGCGGCCTTCATGTGCGTCTCTGTAGGCCACGATCTTACGCCCTACATACTGGAGCGATCTCATCCAATACCAGTCCGCCGCGACATCGTTAAATGCGAGCGTGACGCGTCTCAATGCCGGTCCATCGAGGTAGAACTGCTCTTCGGCGAAGCGAGCGGAAAGATTTTGTCGATGCATGTCGTTCCAGCGCGAAACCAGAGCGGCGGAGACCAATCCGGCGACGACAATGATTATCAGTGGGTAGTCGCGTCTCATTTCAGATTCTTTCGTCGGAAGATTAACGTCGCGCCTGCTAGTAACACGCTGACATAAATTGCGCCGTAAGCAACTGCCGTAAACAGAGAGATCGGGGTGGGAGATATGCCATGGGCAGCACCCGCGATTGCGTTGTAATTCATCAGATTAGGCAGAACATAATAGAGACCTGCGAAAATCCAGCTCGTCGCCGTTCTGGCCGACGTTTGCGACAACATCTTCAAGTCAGAGTTGAAATGCCCGATCACAAAAACGAAGAAGCTCAACAATGCCGAAAGCGCTGGTGACGAGAAAGACGAGAACAACATCGCTACAGCCGTAAGAATTGTCAGCTCGACATAAATTAGTAAGATTGCCGGCCAGATATGGATGACCAAAGGATCCCATCCGCGCTTCACATAGACGACGGCCGCCGACAATCCCAGACCCATAACGACGACATTAACCAGTAGCGTTAAGGAGAGGCCAAGGTACTTACCCAACAAGAACTCGCCGCGGCCGATTGGCTTCGAAAGAATTGCGTAAAGAGTACGTCGCTCGAGTTCTTTGTAGACGAGGCCGACGCCGACAAAGATCGCTATCAAGACTCCGAACAGCAGGATTGCACTCAGGCCTAGATCGACAAGTATTTTTGCTTCCTGCCCGCCAGACAGTTCACCGAGGAAGATCGCGCCGGCAATTAACAGCAAAGCGAAGACTACCAGGTTGTAGAGCACACGATCCCGCACCGCTTCGCGAAATGCATTACGCGCAATTGCGGCGACGCGTTGGCGAGCGAACCCGCCAATAGGTAGTTTCGCTTTATCGAGTTGGGGGGCAGCGACTGAGTCGGCCAATGGTCTGCTCATGACGCCGGTGGCGAGCAATACTCTAACTTATGCAAGGCGTTTGGGGAAGCGATTTCTTCGCGGAAGCGAACATTGCGCCGAGGATCACAATCCAACTCGCGGCGCTGACGAGCTCAAATGTCCGTACGCGTGCGGGGAGAACGAAATCCAGTGTGATATCCGCGGCTCTGGCGGGCAATGATATTTGCAGCAGACCATCAGCGTTTGGCCTTACGGGCAAAGGGTGGCCTTCGCTTTTGACAATCCAGTGTGGGTAGAAATAAGTGCGGACGACCAGATCGGTTTCTGGTCCTTCGCTTACGTGCAGACTGCGATGCTCTGGTTCCCAGGAGGTAATTGCAACTTGTCGCGCGTCCGCGTATGCTCGGTCGTTCATCTTTTGGACGTTCTTGAAGTCCCGAGCCCAGAGGGGCAGATAATCCTTAAAGCTAACTGCGCCACGAACGTCTTGGGCCAGCGCTTCGAACTTCCCGCGGCCAATGTATTCGCCGTCCCAAATAATCTGAGTGCCGATGAAAACGAGCGAGAGTGCGAATCCTAAGCCAATGGCAAAATCGCGGGGGCGCAATTGACTAAATCGTTCTTTCCATTTTGGAATGCTGGCGGCCACAAGCAGCGCGCCCATCAATGAAACGACTGAGAGCCAACGCCATGGAAATTGAATTTCAGATAACTTCGGCACGATGGCCCAGACGGGACGACTGAGCGGCGTGGCCATGAGAAATGTTGCCAGCAATACCGCGAACGCCGCCTTCACTCCCGGACCGGACTTATCTTTACCGATCGAGCGCTTAATTAAGAACACTCCAGGCAACAGGAACCCAATCACTGCGAGCGCGAGTACGTTCGCATACCAGGTGTTTCGGTTAGTCAGAGCGACAGTCGAGAAGAGAAAGTTGAGGTGGTAGTCGTAATATGGATTCGGCGCCGTCGCGTGGGCCTTAATCCAGGAAAGCTCTGCGACCATCGAGGTCCAGAAGAATGAACTTGCAGCCAGACCTAACGCAGCCCCTAGCGACAATGCCACCACAGTGTGGAGTAAATAACGAGGACGACCCACCAACGCGCGCGACACCCTCACGAAAACAGTCGCACCGACCTGGTCTTCATTCCGGCTGGATCTCATTCTTTCGTTCGTCACGATCCTGCCTGAGAAAACCCGAACTAAGGCATAGAGCGCCAACGACAATGATCCGATCACCGTCAGCGGAAGATGCGTGAGAATCAATAAGCCGTAGGCTCCAGCCAATCCAAAGACATCGTACTTGCTCTTCTTTCGGCAAAGTCTCTCAACAAAGGCAAATGCGAATGGCAGGATCGAACAGGCCGCGTACTCTGATAGCAGCGAGGCTTGATAGACTTCGTTCAAACGGTAAGGCGCCAACGCGTACAGAATACCGGCCCACATCGCGAGCTTAGGATTCAAAACGCTACGTGCCCAAAAGTAAGCTCCGAGGCCGCCGACTATCGAAAGCAGAACTAACGACGAAATAGAGGCCGAGTACCAGCCGCCGGTTAACCAACGCGTCGCACTAAGCAGGTAGTAAAGGCCCGGAGGGTAAACCGTGAACCTTAGATCACCCAGCCCATAATTGGATTCGGCCAACCACGCCGGATGAAAATGGCCGGACTGAAGCGATTCGTAGAAAGGAAGGACGAACCTCAGGTGGTTTGGGAGATCGGCGCCGCTCGGAATACCGAGGATCATAATCGGCAACAACACGACGGTGGCCACAATGGCCACTACGAGTCCGCTACGGAGGTTCGGACGAAGCCAAGCACGATTAGTGACGATTGCTCTCTTTGGAGTGCGCGCAATCGACGGTACATACATTCCTGATAGAAGGATCACTCTCATTTGATTCAGATCAATCTTGATGATTGAAAACGATCGTCACTCAAGTGAAGCATCCAGCCCGACCGTGAGGCACTGCGCGATCAGAAAAACTTTCTGCCCGGGCATTCAAACAACGCAGCGGAGGCGGGAGTTGTCAGCTCCAGCCTCCGCTACCCGTTTTTGTTTCCGAGGGTTGATCAATTTCCCAGCGGCTTCATTGCTTTCACGGCTGCTTCGTCCGCCGGCGCGGAAAGCGTCGCGTCGCCTCGAATTACGGCGTCCTCAGTAATTCCAAATCTGCGCGTGCCGGTCTGGCCGACGCCACTTATTGTAGTGGGTACGGCGTATGCCCAATATTGCGCGGAAGCTCCGGAAACCGCATTGACGACGAACGTGTAGCCGCTCTTCGAGCCACTAGACAACAGGCTATCGGTCAACGTCTTCGCGCCAAGGCCAGGCAAATCAGTATAGTTTCCGTTTCCCTCAGTGTGCAGATAGGTGGCTTCGCATGAACTGATCGCGCGCAACGACTGTTGAGCCGAACCTTCATTGGCGGCGCGGCGTGATGCGAGCAAGTTAGGAATTGCAATCGAGGCGATGATCCCCATTATCGTTACGACGATCATAAGTTCGATCAGTGAAAAGCCTGTTTGATCTTGACGTTCCATGATCGTTGATCCTGGTGCTGGGCATGCCTGTCATGCTGCCTTGCTCGCAATTTCAAACCGAGGGCAGGGAAAAGAGCCTACCCTCGGAAGATATTGATTGGCAGTAAGAGCAACGCTCTAGTTGCCAATAGAGGAAAAGCCGGAGGCAGTACAGTCTGTTGGGACAGTTCCGCTGGCAGTAGGGTTTGCTAGCAGGACGCCTGTCTGGTTAATACAAAAGTCGCGCGTTCCGGTCGCCGTAATTCCGCTAGGGGTTACGGGCGTGGCGCCAGCCGTAAACGTCGTCGTAGAAGCAGCAGGGGCGGTGCCGGTAGTGAAATTGTAGCCACTCTTCTGGCCGCTAGCGAGAACGCTGTCAATCAGGGACTGAGACCCCAGATCATTCATCGTTCCGTAACTGCCGCCTCCAGCGGTCGACTGGTAGGTCGCCTCGGCGCTGCTGATCGTGCGCAGTGATTGCTCGGCCGAACCCTCATTCGCGGCGCGGCGCGAAGCGAGAAGATTAGGGATAGCGATCGCTGCGATAATGCCGATGATCGCCACCACAATCAAAAGTTCAATCAGAGAAAATCCTTTTTCTGTACTCTGTCGCATGTCGGTTTCCTTTCCTTATGGGAAGGGTCCTTTGTTCTTGAGATTCTCAGCAGTAAGCAAAAAGCAACTGCCGCGGCGGCCTTGCGACTTTATCAATCATTCAAACTGCCTCGCCGTGATCTTCAAAAAAGAGGGCAGGGAAAAGCAACCCTGCCCTCGAGGAATTAATTGGCAGTTGAGAGAGAATCTCTAGTTGCCGATTGGGTTACCAAAGCCGCTACCACAAGTCGTGCTGGCGGTACTACCGGCAGCAGTTTTGGCTCGCAGAACACCGGTCTCATCAATGCAAAACTCACGCGTTCCGGTAGCTGTGACACCCGTGGGCGTCATAGGTGCGGCTCCACCAACGAACGAAGTCGTCGGAGCAGTTATGGTGACTGCGAAGTTGTAGCCACTCTTCTGACCAGAACCAAGCACGCTGTCAACCAGGCTCTGCGTCATCATGTAGGCGAAAGTTCCGTAATTGCCGTTGCCGGCTGTTGAATAGTAAGTCGCCTCAGCGCTGCTGATTGTGCGCAATGACTGTTGGGCAGAACCCTCATTGGCGGCGCGGCGCGAAGCGAGTAGATTGGGGATAGCGATCGCGGCGATAATGCCGATGATCGCCACAACGATGAGCAGCTCGATCAACGAGAAGCCCTTCTGATTTTTGTTCATCATGTCTTTCATTTGCTCCTTTAAAAAGATAAGGGTTACCAAAGGCGGCGCCACAAGTTGTGCTGGCGGTACTACCGGCAGCAGTTACGGCTCGCAGAACACCGGTCTCATCAATGCAAAACTCTCGCGTTCCGGTAGCTGTGACACCCGAGGGCGTGACAGGCGCGGCTCCACCAACGAACGAAGTCGTAGGAGTAGTTATGGTGACTGCGAAGTTGTAGCCACTCTTCGTACCAGAACCAAGCACGCTGTCAACCAGGCTCTGCGTCATCAGGTAGCCGAAAGTTCCGTAATTGCCGTTGCCGGCTGTTGAATAGTAAGTCGCCTCAGCGCTGCTGATTGTGCGCAATGACTGTTGGGCAGAACCCTCATTGGCGGCACGGCGCGAAGCGAGTAGATTGGGGATAGCGATCGCGGCGATAATGCCGATGATCGCCACAACGATGAGCAGCTCGATCAACGAGAAGCCCTTCTGATTTTTGTTCATCATGTCTTTCATTTGCTCCTTTAAAAAGATAA
>WNGL01062967.1_pt1 | contig 14121 bp, 10 predicted proteins | sample 5400591 | NCBI WGS metagenome assembly WNGL01 (sample SAMN13153377, study PRJNA577476) | soil metagenome | isolation source: 80 cm soil or saprolite under Garry oak tree replicate 1 | place: USA:California | collected 2016-06-15
GCGAGGGCGAGGGCGAGGGAGGGAAGGAGCAGCGCGACCGCGACCGCCTTCAACCGCGCTCCTTGGTCTCGGCGAGCAGCCGCTCGCGCTTCACCCGCGCGTGCTCGAGCCGCACCGCTCGCCGGCGCCTGGCGTCCTGCTCCCGCTGGCGGTCCTCCTCGTTCTGCAGGACGAGCCGCGGCACTTCGACCGGACGTCCCTGCTCGTCCTGCGCCACGAAGGTGAGGTAGGCGCTGCAGACGTGCGCGCGCTCGCCGGTGAGCGGGTTCTCGCTCTCGATCCGCACTCCGGATTCCATCGAAGTGCGGAACGTCGCGTTCACCTGCGCGCGCAGCTCGACGATCATCCCCACCCGGATCGGCTTCAGGAAGTGCAGGTCGTCCATCGAGGCCGTCACCACGCGCCGCCGGCAATGGCGCTGGCAGGCGATCGCCCCGGCCACGTCGATCCACTGCGCGATGCGCCCGCCGAACGCGGTGCCCAGCGGGTTGCCGTCGCCGGGCAGCACCGACTCGATCATCACCACCCGCGAGGCGCGCGGGGTCTTGGCTCCGGCGGTACCGGCCTCGGTCATGCCCTCACCTCGAACCGCTGCAGCAGGCGCGCCTGGTTGGACAGATCTCGCAGCGTTGCGATCACCTTGCCACGATCCGGGGCGTCCAGGCGGAAGACGGGCAGGATTGCTTCCACCGGACCTGCTGCATCGGAGGCGCGCGCCGCCCACGTACCCAGGTTGACGTACAGCCTCTGCACGCCCGGCCGGCCCTCCTGCACCGCCCAGTCGATCACGTGGGTGTGTCCGAGCACGAGGATGTCGGGCGGTGGAGGTTTCCCCGGAAGCTTGCGGGACCCCGTCAAGGCGCCCAGCGCCGCGTGGCCGGCCCGCTCCCACAGGTCGTCGTCGTCCTTGAGCCGGCCCCGGATGCGATCGGCGGTCGCGAGCCAGGAGAGGGCGCGCGACATGTAGCCGTTCGCCACCAGGATCTCGACGAAGGCGTCGGTGAAGCGCTCGAACATGCCGGGCTTGAGCCAGCGCTCCAGCACGGGGACCACGCGCTCCTCCGGACGCAGCGCGATCACGCGGTCCGGGTCGATGGACACGTTGGTGCGCGGGAGCTGGTGCCGGAGGAAGGGCACGATGGCGTGGTGGAGGATGGAGGTCATCACCTCGCCCCCGCCGGTGGGCGTCGCGTTCGACGGATCCCAGCCGTGGCCGTGCTGCAGCACCACCACGCGCTCGCCCGCCTTCCGCACCGCCATGGTGTCGACGGTCATGCCCGGGAGCCCCGCGAGCTCGAGCGCGGCGCGCCCTTCCGGTGTGGCGAGTTGTCGGTCGTGGTTGCCGGTCACCAGCGTCACGGCGGCCTCGCCGCAGAGCGCCTCCAGCGCGTCGAGCGCGACGGGGTTGTTGTGGCGGATCGAGGCGCAGATGTCCGCGAGGGGCCGGGCAGGGCGGTCCTCGAGCGGCACTTCCAGGGCGCGTCCGAACGCGGCCAGACCGCGCGCCGGCGGGAGCGAGGCGGTCACGTCGAAGATGTCGCCGAGCAGGACCAGCTCGCTGTCCGGCGTGCGCGCCACGAGCGAGCACAGCTCCGCGAACCGCATCCCCTGCGATTGATCGTGGAACATCCTCGCGAGGCCGGTCTCGCCGAGGTGCAGGTCGCTGACCACGAAGAGGGTGGGCATCGCGGCGCGGGAGTCTACCGCGCCCTCGGCCGCGCGCTCCTTCCCGCCCTCGCCCTGTGGCCTTCGGCGGCGAGGAGCTGCCCCTGCTCGCGCGCGACGAGGGGCGCGAGAGTGCCGTCCGAGCGCACCACGCGCCACCAGGGCACGTCGTCGAGCTGGTGCAGCGCGCGGACCACCGCGCGCGCCCCTCCGGGCCGGCCGGCGCGCAGCGCGACCTCCCCGTAGGACAGCACGCGCCCACGCGGGATGGCGCGCACGATCCGCCTCACGGCGCGGGCGAACGGACCGAGAGGACGCGGGGGACGCATATCTCCAGTCTAGCCGCGAGAAGGACCAGAAGCGTTTCGCGCGGAGCGCGCCGAGGAAAAAAGAGAGCGCGCGGAGACTGTTTTCAAAAAACCGAGCTCCGCGCGCTCCGCTCTCTCAGCGCCCTCCGCGTGAAACGCTGGTAGCCAGGATAGCGGCAGAATGCAGGCGGGAGCAGCGCTGCCCCCCGGAGGAGCTGCCTGCGAGTGGTCATGGCGGAAGTCTAGGCAGCGCCTGGAAGCGGTCGCATCTCGCCAAGCTACCCCCGGGGACGGTGCCCATGCCTCCGCCGTTCAGCGCAGCGGTGCCGTCATGCTAGAAGGCCCGCATGGACGTCGTGCTCATCGACATCGCCAACGACCCGCTCACCAAGCTCTACGGCGCCTACCGCACCTGCTACACGCCCAAGACGCCGCGGGAGGTGTGGGAGGACATCGCCAAGGGCGAGGTGAGCCCGGAGAAGATCGCCCAGTTCGTCGAGGAGCGCCTCAAGACCGGGCACGTCTCTCCGCTCGAGCAGGTGGTCTTCTGGTTCGGCATCGGCGGGGTCTCCCGCTCACTGTCGCACCAGTTCGTGCGGCACCGCATCGGCATCTCGTTCGAGCAGCAGTCGCAGCGGTACGTGCGCTTCACCGGGAAGAACGAGGAGCGGCTGGAGTTCGTCATGCCCGACTCCTGGCGCGACGCCGGCCGCGAGAAGGAGTTCGAAGGGCTGATGGCGGAGATCACCCGCGTGTACCGGGAGGCGGTCGCCGCCGGGATTCCCGCCGAGGACGCCCGATTCGTCCTGCCCAACGCCGCCCCGACCAACTTCCAGATCATGGTGAACTTCGCCGAGTTGCTGCACATCGCCGACCTGCGGCTTTGCACCCGGGCGCAGTGGGAGATCCGGCAGATGGTCGCGAAGATGCGCGCCGAGCTGATGCGCCGGATCCCCGAGCTCGCCCGCTACCTGCAGCCCAAGTGCGGCGAGCGCCGCATGGGGTACTGCGACGAGGACCTCAAGGCCTACGAGGCGTGCCCGCTCTCCGCCGCGCGGCCGCACAAGCTGCACGTGCTCGAGGTCTTCAAGAAGCACCGCGGCGAAGCCGGCAGCCCGATGAAGGACCTGAGCGAGAACGATCTGAAGGCGGCCGAGCAGTTTCGCGAGACGCCGTCCAGGACCTGACCGGTGGTAGGAGCGGCTCGCTTGAGATCGCGCCCGGCTCTCCTCATCGGCCTTTGCCTCTTCTCGGCGCGCGTGGCCGGCACGCTTGGACTCGACGATCGGCACCTCGCGCTGGTGCACAGGATCTGGCCCTTTCTGCTCTTCGGGTGCCTCGCGGCTCTCGCCGGTTACGTCTACCTCCAGGCGCTCCGCCGCCGGGAACAGCCCCGGCCCACCCGCCTGCTGGCCGGCGCGATCGCGATCCACCTCCTCGCTGCGCCGGCGCTCCCCCTCACTTCGAGCGACCTGTTCGCCTACGTCTCCTATGCGCGCCTCATGCACGTCGGCAAGAACCCGTACCGCTCGGGCCCGGCGGATCTCGGCGATCGCGATCCCCGCGCCGCCCTGGTCGCGCCGCGATGGCTCCACACGCCGATGGTGTACGGTCCGCTCACCGCGTGGGCGACGGCCGCGATCGCGCCCGTCGAGAGCCTCTTGGGCGCGCTCTGGGCCTTCAAGCTCGAGATGCTGCTCGCCTCGCTCGCCGCCGTGATGCTCGCCTATGGTTTCTGCCGCTCCTGCCTGCCGCCCGGTCGGGCCGAGGCTGCGTTCGTCTTCTTCGCCTGGAATCCGCTCTTCGCATGGGAGATCAGCGCACAGGCGCACACCGAGGGCCTGGTGCTCGTCGGCATGGTGGCTTTCGTCTGGGCGGCGACGCGCGACCGGGAGTGGCTCGCAGCTCTCGCGCTGGCCTGCGCCGTCTACGCCAAGCCCGTCCTGGCGCCGCTGCTCTGCCTCTACCTCTGCTTCGTCTTCCGGCGCAGGCCGCTGCGGGCGCTCGCCATGGCGGCGGTGGTCGCCGGGCTGGGAGCGGCGTTGATGGCGCCATTCTGGCAGGGCGCCTCCACGGTGCGAGGGCCGATGGCCACGCTGGTGGCGGATTCGACGCTGACGGCGCGTTCGCTCACCGACATGGTCGTCTGGCTCGTCCGGCCGCTCGGGGAACATGCCCAGCGAGCGGTCTACTGGGTCGGGCTCGCGATCGGGACCCTGCTGCTCGCTTCTGTCGGGATCCGGGCCGCGCTGCGCGCGCGGTCGCTGCAGCAGGTGCTGCGCGGCGGGCTCGTCTTCTTCCTCTTGTACGACCTGATCGCCGCCCCCTGGTTCCAGTCCTGGTACATGCTCTGGCTGCTCCCGCTCGGGCTCGCCGAGGAGGACGCTCGCTGGCGGACCTTGATCGCCGTCTACTCCGTGCTCTCGCTCGTGCAATACGGGGTTCCGCTCGACCCCGTCACGTATCTCGTGATCAATGTCCTCGTGTTGCGGATGCTCTACCCGCTGCTGGAAATTACCTGGCGCTGGCCGCCTCAGCCAGCACGTCGCGCAATGCGTCTTTGATGGAGTGCGACGGGGTCAACCCGGGCCTGGCACGGATGAACGCGCCTGCGCGATCCCTTGATTCAGGGTGCCCTCGGCGAGCTCCCGTGTCGCCGGTGTGCGCAGGACGCGAGCGTCCCCGCGAGGAGTCTTGCGCAGGGCGAGGACCAGCTCGCTGCGCAGGACGTACGCGTGCTCGATCAGCTCGAACTGGTGACGCGCGGCGAGCGCGGTCAGGCTCGCCTTCGTGTAGTGGGTGATGTGCTCGTCCTTGTAGCCGCCGGGAGCGAAGAACCCGTAGAGGGGCTCGATCACCCGCCAGCCGATGGTTGCATAGTCGGGCGTACCGAGGATGAGGAGGCCGCCGGGCCGAAGAGCACGCGCGAACTCCGTGAAGATCGCGGGGTCCTCCGGAATGTGCTCGATCACCTGGGAGCAGACCACACAGTCGAAGGTCGCGTCGCCGAAGGGGAGCGCGGTGACGGATGCGCGGACCAGGGGAACGTCGTAGCGCCGCATGTAGCGGAGCTTGTTCTGCTGGACGTCCAACCCGACCGCATTGTTGAGGCTCTGGAGGATGACGCTGGACCCGCATCCGATGTCGAGCGTCCGTCCGCCACCCCGGGCGAGGTTCGTGATGATGCGATGCCGGCGTCGCTGCCAGTATCGCTGCAGGGGGATCTTGCTGTAGAAGGCGCGCTCGTCGTAGTCGGCCGAATCGACGGAGTTCCGGAGCGGCCACAGCCGGGCGAAGGCGTAGAGCAGCGCCAGGCCGAAGCGGAAGATCCTGGCGTGCGACGAGCCACGGTCTCGCGGATAGTAGGTGAACGGGATCTCCACGACGTGCCACCCGGCCGCGTACGCCTTGACCAGGATCTCCTCCAGCACGTCGAAGTTCCGCCCCCGGGCGTCGAGCTCCGCGAGCAGGGACGCACGATAGAGCCGGAAGCCGCTGGACAGGTCCCGCACCGGCAGGCCGAGCCCGATGGCGAAGAAACGGTTGAGGACGCGGCTGAGGAGCTTGCGGTGCAGGGGCATGTAGGCCACGCCGGCCTTCACGTAGCGCGAGGCGATCACGATGTCGGCGCGGCCGCGAGCGCGCCAGAGCTTCGCGATGAAGTCGGGATCATGGGAGAGATCCGCATCGAGGGTGATGATGTACTGGCCGCCGGCGGCCGCGAGTCCCTCGCGCAGGGCGCCGCCGTACCCTGGCGCATGCTGCAAGAGGACCCGCGCACCGAGGCTCCGGGCGAGCTCGGCCGTTCCGTCACGCGATCCACCGTCGACGACCAGCACCTCGCTCGCGCAGTCGAGTTGCGCGAGCACCACGTCGAGCCGGGGAAGGAGCGCGGACAGGTTCTCGCGCTCGTTCAGGACAGGAATGACGACCGTGAGATCCAGGGTTGAAGGCGTCGGCATGGTCGCGAGCGCGCGGAAAGTACCCCGAACATCTCACTCGTTCAAGCCTCCGCAACGATTTCTGCCCCGATGCCCGAGTTTTGCGTGGAGAGGGGCGTGTTCGTGGCCGTCCACGGGTCTCGCGAGTCTTGCAGGACAGGGAATTTCTGCATGTCGACCACGCATGCTATGTAGCGCCGAATCCAGGTACTTGCGTTGACCTATTCGACGATCGTCATCCCTTGCTTCAACGAGGTCCGGCGACTGCCGGCCGAGCGGGTCCAGGCACTCGGCCAGGTGCCTGGAATCCATCTGCTCCTCGTCGATGACGGGTCGACCGACGGCACGGCCCTCCTGCTGGAGCGCATCCCCGCGCAGGTCGCCCTGGGTTCGCGCATCGCGCTGCTCGGCGCCCACATCGAGCGCAGGCCCGCGCGGCACTACCTGGGGCGGTTTTTCGCCACGTTCGCCTCGCTCATCCTGCGGTTGCCCGTCTACGACACGCAGTGTGGCGCCAAGGCGTTCCGCGCCTGTCCAGTGCTGGCCCAAGCGCTCGAGGAGCCGTTCCACGCTCGCTGGGCGTTCGACGTGGAGCTGATCGGGCGGCTGCTCGCGGGCGGTTTCACCGCCGAGGACTTCATCGAGGTCCCGCTGCGGCGGTGGGTGGACGTGGATGGATCGCGCCTGCGGCCGGTCGAGTTCCCCATCCTACCTTGGGTAGTGGGGCGTTTCCTGCGGTCCGCCGCGGGTCTCTTCCTGGCGGCCGTCGCGCTCCGCAGCGCCTCGTTCCTGTTCGACATCGTCAACATCGACGAGGTGCACTTCGGGCTCCTCGGGCGCAGCATCCTGGACGGCGGGCTGCCCTACGTCGATGCAGTCGACATCAAGCCGCCGTTCACCTACCTCGCGTTCACCGCTGGAGGCCTCTTCGGCGGTGTGTCGCTCCTGCCCGTGCATCTCCTCGGCGTGCCCTGGCTCGTCGCCACTTGCCTGGTGCTGCGGGAGGCGGCGCGGCGTTGGACGGGCAGCGAGGACGCCGGCTGGGGGGCTGCGTGGATCGCGCTCCTCGCCAACCTGTGCGAGGTGCCGTCGGTCAGCGCCGAGCTCCTGATGAACCTTCCCGTGGCCCTGGCGCTCCTCTGCGCCGTGCGCGCCGAGGAGGAACGGCCGCGCTTCGATCTGCTCTGCGGGCTGTGCATCGGAGTCGCGTCGCTCTTCAAGCACCAGGCGGCGATGCTGGGCGTGGGCCTTGGGATCGCGCTGCTCTGGCGGGGCCGGAACCGAGCGATCCGCGCGACGCTCCTGCTGGCCGGATTCCTCGTGCCGTGGGCGGGAACCGTCGCCTTCTACGCCGCGGCCGGGCATCTGCACGAGTTCGCGAGCTGGGTCTTCCTGCGAAACCTGCTCTACGCGGAGAAGGCCGGCGCCGGGCCGGCGCTGCCGCGCTTCGCGCTCGCCACGCTGCTGTGCGTGGGCGTGGCCGCGCTGCCGTGGGTGCTGGCTGCGCAGGAGACGCTGCGACGCAGTGGGTCCGCGCGTGAGCCAGTGCGCACGGCGGTGCTGATCTCGCTGTGGCTCACGTGGCTGCCGGTGAGCGCCGGAGGCAGGTTCTACGAGCACTACGGGACAGGACGAGAAGGTGGTCGACGTGTCCCGTTGGCTGGCAGCCAACTCGCGCCCCGACCAGCGCATCTTCGTCTGGGGCGACGCCACCTCGGTGTACTACCTCGCGCAGCGGGCGCCCGGCACGCGCTACTTGAACTGCGCCGTCCAGGTGGGGAACTTCGACCCGGCCCACCTGCCGCGCGGATTCGACATCGCCTCGCACGTCTCGGCGCCCGACGTGCAGGCGACCATCGCCGATCTGGAGCGCAACCGCGTCGGCCTGGTGGTCGACACCTCGTCCGCCGCCATCCACCACTGGGACCGCCTGCCGCTCTCGGGCGTGGCCGCCCTCGCCTCGTACGTCGACTCACACTACCGCCTCGTCGCCACACCGGGCGGCGTCCGCGTCTACGCCCGGCGATGAGCGAGCCCGCCGAGACCCTCTCGGTCCAGGAGCTCCGCGACGCGTGGCCCGTCCTCTCGCGCGAGGACCGGGTCCAGGGCCTGCGGCTCTTGCCTCGCGACGCCGCCGAGGACCTCTTCTTCGACCTGCCGTCCTCGGAGCAGGCGGCGCTGGTGCTGGCCCTGCCGCCGGCGGAGCGGCGCTCCTGGGTCCGCCTCTTGCCGCCCGACGACGCCGCCGACCTGATCCAGGCCGCGCCGCCCGAGGAGCGCGACGCGCTCCTGCACCTGCTCGACGACGCCACCCGCAAGGAGGTGAGCGCGCTCCTCGCGTACGAGGAGGACCGCGCGGGCGGGCTCATGCACCCGCGCTTCGCGCGGCTCCGGCCGGACATGACGGTCGACGAGGCCATCACCTACCTGCGGGCGCAGCCCCGCTCCAGCCTCGCCACGCTGTACTACGCCTACGTCCTCGATCAGGAGCAGCGCCTCCTCGGGGTGGTGGCCGTCCACGAGCTCCTCGCCGCGCCGCGCGGCGCGCGGGTGCGCGAGGTGATGAAGACCGACGTGGTCACCGTCGGCGAGGACCTCGATCAGGAAGCGGTGTCGCGCGTGTTCCGGAAGAGCGGCCTCATCGCCGTCCCGGTGGTCGACGCGCAGCGGAGGATGAAGGGCGTCGTCACCGTCGACGACGTGGTCGAGGTGGTCAGCGAAGAGGCGACCGAGGACATCCAGAAGATGGGCGGCACCGAGGCGCTGGGCGAGCCCTACCTCACCATCGCCTTCTCCCGGATGCTGAGGAAGCGCGCAGGTTGGCTATCGGCCCTTTTCCTCGGCGAGATGCTGACGGCCACCGCGATGGGGTTCTTCGAGCACGAGATCGCGAAGGCCGTGGTGCTGGCGCTCTTCGTCCCGCTGATCATCTCCAGCGGCGGCAACTCCGGATCGCAGGCGACCTCGCTGGTGATCCGCGCCATGGCGCTCGGCGAGGTGCGGCTGCGCGACTGGTTCCGCGTCATCCGGCGCGAGCTGGCCAGCGGGCTCGCGCTCGGGTCCATCCTGGGCGCCATCGGCTTCGCCCGCATCGAGATCTGGCAGCACTTCTTCCACACCTACGGCGAGCACCACCTGCTGGTGGCGACGACCGTGGCGGCCGCGCTGGTCGGGGTGGTCACTTTCGGGACCATCGCGGGCTCGCTCTTGCCGTTCGTGCTCCGCCGCCTCGGCTTCGACCCGGCCAGCGCCTCCGCGCCGTTCGTCGCCACGCTGGTGGACGTGACCGGGCTGATCATCTACTTCAGCGCCGCGAGCCTCATCCTTCGCGGGACGCTGCTGTGACAGTATCATTATCCATTGCCGTGACCCCGTCGATGCGGTTGGACAGACCGACTCTCTTCGGGCAGATTGTTCCGCGCATCGAGGGCTATGGGCCCAAGATTGACCATGGGCCCAAGATTGCTGGTTTCTCCACCGGAGAGACGGCATGAGTTGTTGCGACGAAACCACCGCCTGCGTACCGAGTACCGACCTGTCGCGCCGCACCGTGCTGAAGGGCTCGATGATCCTCGCGGGCCTGATTTCCGTTCTTCGCCCCATGCGCTCCCACGCGCAAGGCAAGCGGATCAAGCTCGCCTATTGCAGCCAGCTTTTGTGCGGCGTGCCGTATGAGGTCGCACGCTCGGCCGGCCTGTTCAAGAACCACGGTCTCGACGTGGAGCTCATCTATACCCGCGGTGGCCAATCGGCGATGCAGGCGCTGGTCGGCGGCGCGGTCGATTACGCCGCCACTGCGCTCGACGTCGCAATCCAGGCCTATGCCAACGTTCACGTCGACATCCGCCGCTTCGCCGTCACCGGGCGGCTGCCGCTGTTCGCCGTCATCACCGCGCCGAAGGCCGCAAGCCAGATCCGCGCCCTCAAGGACCTCGAAGGGAAAACCGTCGCCGTCTCCGCGCTCGGCAATGCCGATCACGCGCTCGCGCTCTTCCTCCTCAAGCAGGCCAATGCCGACCCGAACAAGGTGAAGTTCGCGACCGTGGGGGTCAATCTCCTGGAGGCGTTGCGACAGGGGCAGATCGATGCCGGGCTGGTGCAGGAGCCGGCGTTGACCCTCCTCCAGAAATCGGGCGCGCGCGTGCTGGTCAACGCGATGGATCTCGCCGACGCGGGCCGATATCTCGGCGGGGCCTACGAGTTCATGGGCGTCGCGGTGCGCGGCAAGGAATTCGATCAGCGCAAGGCCGAGATGGTTCAGCTCACCAGGGCGCTCGGTGACGCGCTCAAGGCGGTGCGCACGATGAACGGCGATCAACTGGTCGCCGCGCTCCCCAAGGAGATGACGACGGGCCTCGATCTCAAGCAGTTCGGCGAGATCATCGCGCGCCACCGCGATTCGCTCTACCCCGAATCCGTGGCCATCGACCTCGCCGCGGCGAGGCGCGTCGCGCAGAGCCTCGTCGTCGGCGGCCTGATCAAGCCGGATGCGAGTATTTCCGGGTTGCACGATACGTCGATCGTCGGAAGCTAGCAGCCTGCGCGTCTCCGACCTGACGATTTCCTACGGCGGCGAGCCGGTGCTGGAAGGCGCAAGTATCTCCGTCGGGGAAGGTCAGTTCGTCAGCCTGGTGGGACCGTCGGGGTCCGGCAAGTCGAGTCTGCTGCGCGCGGTGATCGGGTTGCAGCAGCCGCTCAAGGGAACGGTCGAGCCCGAGGTCGCGCCCCCGGAAGTCGCCATCCTGTTCCAGGACGACGCGCTCCTGCCGTGGAAGACGGCGCGGGACAACGTCGCCCTCGGCCTCACTCTGAACGGCATGCGCCGCCGCCCGGCGCTCGAATGGGCCGATCTCTGGCTCGAGCGGATCGGCCTCGCCGGCTTCGGCCATCGCTTTCCGCGGCATCTCAGCGGCGGGCAGAGGAAACGGGTCGCGCTCGCTCAGGTGCTGGCGCGCGAGCCGAGGCTGCTCCTCATGGACGAGCCCTTCGCCTCGCTCGACGCCATCGTGCGCGCCCGCATCGTTCAGGACGTCGCGGCGCTGGTCGAGCGCGAGCGCATCAGCGTGCTGCTCGTGACCCACGACCTCGAAGAGGCGATCAGTCTTTCGGACCATATCTACCTGCTCTCGCAGGGGCCGCGCGCGCACGTCACGCGGGAGTATCCGCTGCCGCGGCCGCGCGATCCAGTGCGCTCGCGCATGAATGCGGCCTTCGCGCCGCTCTACCAGGAGATCTGGAATGACCTCACGCGAGAAGTCGGACGACGCGAGTCGGCCGTTGCCAGGAAAGCGCGCTACGCGTGGGCGCGTCAGTTGACGGCGTTCGGTGTCCTCCTGGTGGTCTGGGAGGCGGCGGGCCGCGCCGGCCGGCTCAATCCGATCTATGCGCCGAGCCCGAGCCAGATCGGCGCGGCGCTGGTCGAACTGTTCGGGAGCGGGCGCATCTGGACCCATCTCGAGGCGACCTTCACCGCGGCGCTCGCCGGCCTTGCGCTCGGCATGGTGGCCGGCATCCTGCTCGGCGCCCTCGGCGCCCTCGTCCCGCTGGTCGCCGAGTTGCTCGAGCCGGTGATGACGCTGCTCAACGCCATCCCGCGCGTCATTCTTGCGCCGCTCTTCGTCATCTGGCTGGGCATCGGCGTGGCGTCGAAGGTCGCGCTCGCCTTCGTCCTGGTTACGGTGCTGATCTTCTTCACCGTGTTCACAGGCATCCGGCAGGTGGACCGGAAGCTCGTCGAGCGCGTTCTCACGCTCAGCGGCGGCCGCTGGGCGCTGATGCGCCACGTCTATCTCCCCTCGCTCGCGGCCTGGGTGATGGGCAACCTGAAGGTCGCAGTCGGTTTTGCCTTCACCGGCGCCGTGGTCGGCGAGTTCGTGGCCGCGAGCCGCGGGCTCGGCTATCTGCTTGCGTTCGCGCAGAGCACGTACAACTCCGCGCTCATGCTTGCTCTCGTCTTGTTGATCATGTTGGTCGTGCTGGTCATTTTCGCGGTGGCCGGCCGCCTGGAAAAATATCTTCTGCGCTGGAATTGAGACGGAGCCGACGGTGAGCTGCCCTTCAGAGGGACGCACCGTCGCGGGCGGGCGGACGGCTCAGGCGTCGGGCGGCTTCACGTACTCGTAGCCGACCGGCATGCCGTTGATGCCCTTGTTCGGCGGGGCGATCCAGCTGGCCACCTTGCCGCGCTCATGGACGGGGTGCATGAGCGCCTTCACGTACGCGCGGTCCCTCTCGGTGATCAGCCACTCTCCCTTGCGCGCCTCGTAGTCGGCCTCGGAGATGAGCCGCCCCTCCGGATCGAACGTCGCCGTCGCGCACGGACCGACCCCGCGGTGGAAGCGCCGGCTGGGGAGCCGGAGCGAGAGACCGTTCACACCGCTGCGCTGCAACGTCTTGTTCCAGCGGTCGACCGCGCGCTGGCAGTCCTTGACGTACTCGTCGCGGAGCACCTCGTTCATCGCGTTGCGCAGCGGCACCTCCTGCGCAACCAGCGCGCCGTTCTCCGGCACCTCCAGCCGGTAGGTCTCGGAGAGCGCCTTGTGCTCCGGCTGGTCGTCCTCGCGGAAGCGGCCCTTGAGCCCCGCCGCGAAGAAGTCGGCCGCGTTGCTCGACACCTCGCCGCCGAACAGGTCGAGCGAGAGGGTGAACCACTGGTTCAGGTAACGCTGGATGACGTCCAGCGGGACGGCGCCGTTCTGGCGCGGGTCCTTGCCCTGCGCCATCAGCTCCGCGGTGCGCTGCACGACGCGGTCGACGCCCATCTCGCCGACGAAGAGGTGGTGCGCCTCCTCGGTCAGCATGAACCGGGTGGTGCGCGCCAGCGGGTCGAAGCCGCTCTCCGCCAGCGCGGAGAGCTGGTACTTGCCGTCGCGGTCGGTGAACATCGCGAACATGAAGAAGCTGAGCCAGTCGTCGATCGGCTCGTTGAAGGCGTTCAGGATGCGCGGCTTGTCGGACGAGCCGCTGCGGCGCGCGAGCAGCTCCTCCGCTTCCTCGCGGCCGTCGCGCCCGAAGTGGCGTTGGAGCAGGTAGACCATCGCCCACAGGTGCCGGCCTTCCTCGACGTTCACCTGGAAGATGTTGCGCAGGTCGTAGAGGGAAGGCGCGACGCCCCCCAGGAGGCGCTGCTGCTCGACCGAGGCGGGCTCGGTGTCGGCCTGCGTGACGATGATCCGGCGGAGCGCGTTGCGGTGCTCGCCGGGGACCTCGTCCCAGGCGGGCTCGCCGTAGTTGTCGCCGAAGCCGATCTTCCGCTCGCCTCCCTTCGGCGCGAGGAAGATGCCCCAGCGGTATTCGGGCATGCGCACGTAGTCGAACGTGGCCCACCCGTCCGGCTCCACGCTCACGGCGGTGCGCAGGTAGATCTGGTGCGCCTGGAACCCCTCGGGGCCGACCTCGCGCCACCAGGAGAGGAAGTTCGGCTGCCACTGCTCGAGCGCGCGCTGCAGGCGCCGGTCGCCCGAGAGGTCGACGTTGTTGGGGATCGATTCCAGCGCCTGTGCCACTACGTCCTCCTCCAGTCGAAGCGCGGGCGCTCCGGCTTGCCGTACAAGCTGAGCGCGCCAGTCTCGCCGGTCGCGTTGGGGCGGATGAAGATCCAGTTCTGCCAGGCGGAGAGCCGCCCGAAGATCTTGGTGGCCAGCGTCTCGGGCCCGGGGAAGCGGTAGCTGGCTTCCATGCCGGTGAGCGCGTCGGGGCTCAAGGAAGCGCGCTCCTCGACGGCGACGCGCAGCTCCTCCTCGAAGTCGATGTCGTCCGCGAGGACGGTGGCGAGGCCGAGCTGGTCGGCGCGCGCCGCGTCGATCGGTCCCTCGCGGCCCGCCGCGATCACCGCCTTCGCCCGGGCGGGGGCTCCCAGAAAGCGCGTCTCCAGGCGCGAGAAGCCGTTCCAGCCGGGAAGGAGGCCTTCCGAGAGCGCTCCCGGCCGCACTTCCACCCTGCCGGCGTCCAGCACGTAGCTCCGGTCGGCCGCGGCGAGCAGCTCGAACAGCGGACCGGCGAAGCACGACTTCTCGTCCACCACGGCGAAGAAGCTGCGCGCGGTCACGTCGAGCCGGCGCAGCACGCGCTGCCAGAGCAAGCGCGTCTCGCGCAAGATCCAGGCAGCCTCCGGTGCTTCCGCCTTCGGCTTCAGCCCGTCGCCGGCGGAGCCGGCTCCTCCGCTGGGTGCTTCCGCCTTCGGCTTCAGCCCGTCGCCGGCGGAGCCG
>WNGL01010971.1_pt1 | contig 14118 bp, 10 predicted proteins | sample 5400591 | NCBI WGS metagenome assembly WNGL01 (sample SAMN13153377, study PRJNA577476) | soil metagenome | isolation source: 80 cm soil or saprolite under Garry oak tree replicate 1 | place: USA:California | collected 2016-06-15
GCACGACCCAGAAGGCAACGAGTTCTGCGTCGGCTGAAACTCACCGCGAGACACAGGCCCGCATCCGCGCAACCCACACAGGCGCCCACGGCTGGCTGCTCCCGCCACCGGGCAAACGTTGCCTGATGCGGCACTAGCTGTGCCAGTTGCTGAAATGTGCGGTCACGTCGGGGTGGTTCATGATGTCGCTGATCTGCCCGCCCGCGGACTGGTGGTAGGCGGCCAACAGCGCGAGCGCGTCGTCACCGTCGTGGCCGCCCAGCAGCCTGATCAGGGCCGGGATCCGGTCCGCGGCGACGAGGTAGACCCATTCGTAGGAGGTGATAGCAGCGCCGAAGAACTCGCTGACGCGGAGGCCCTGGTCCTGCCCGGTGACCCGGAGCGTGCCGTCCTCTTCGAGGGCGGCGTCCAGGTAGCGGGTGCCACGGTCGTCGCGGTCGTCGCGCAGCACTATGCGGCGGGCCGCGGGGCCGGGCCGGGGGTAGATCCGCAGCGTTGCGCCCGCCTGGCGGGCGATGGCGGCCAGCGCCTGGTCCAGCTCGCTCACAGGCCCGGTCGGCTGCGCGGCCGGCGTGCCGTGGCCTTGGCTGGCCTGCGAGGTGGCGGGGTGATAGGCGCGGTGGGGCCGCTGGATGACCGTGGTGTCCAGGCCGTGGCTGTCGGCCAGCTGGGCGAACTGCCGCCGCTGGCTGGCTTGGACTTCGAACATGGGCTGCAGCGTTCCACCGGGGCCCTCGATGAACGGCACACACGCCAACTCGACCGCTTCGTGCGGCCCGGTGGCGGGGGCGCCGGGGAAGACCCAGCCGACGCCCAGGCGCTCGTGGTGTTCGGTGGAGGTCCAGACCGTCTCGATGACCTCGCCTAGCTGTTGGGTCAAGAACGACAAGATCGTGTCTGGTTCCACGTCGGGCGGGCAGCACACCAGGCGGGGTTCTCCGGCGGGCTCACCGGTCCCGGCCTGTAGCGGGATGACCTTGACGAACAGCCGCATGGCACAACTCCAGCAGCCCTCCCTTGCACTTACCTTGATGAAACCGTTGTCCCCCAGGTCGCGCGCCTAACCAGGCAAGCGGTTGGCACTTCCGTGGCGCCTGCAGGCGGCTCCAGTTGTGCCTCGCGCGGCACCCGGCGTGCGCGCTTCGCCGGGTGGCCACTTGTGCGCGGCCGTTCGAATCATTCGAACGTTAGCTGGGCTAACGAGTTTTCTGGGAGCCAAGTTGGGAGCCAACAGCGCCAGACACGAGGCGACGCTGCGCCACGCCCAGCCAGGGTCTCCGCAGGTGAATGGCGCATCAGGCCACGCCCAGCGCCGCTAGGCTAACGGCTGAGCCCGCATGGCATGCAAGAGGCCAGGGGTTCGAGTCCCCTTAGCTCCACAAGTTTTCCCAGGTCAGTGCATGATTTTCAGCCCGCCCCCGATAGCCTTCAAGATCGCCTGACCGTCATTTGACCGTCGTTCTGGATGTGGTTCGCTGACATGCAGCGCGATGAATTGACTGTGGATGGCACGCTGGACGCGCGTGATCATGGTGCTCGTTGAACGACTGGCGGGTCAGCGGTGAAGCTTGAGTGCCTGTCTGCTGGCCCGTGATCTCCGGCTGGCGGCCGGGGAAGTCTGGTTGCCGCGGGAACCGAGCTCGGCGGCCCTGGTCAGATCACCTTGAAGGGCCGGTCTGGGAGCTGCGGGTCGGGCTTCGCGCCGTGGCGGGCAGGGGTAACCGTCCTGGTGTACTCGTGAGCGGACGATCGTGTTCCTGACAGTGTTCCGCAAGACCAGGCAGCATGATCAAAGGCAGATCGGCCGGGCGGTCCGGGTGCAGAAACTCTGCGAAAGGGAGCATCGGGGACCGGCAGCCGAGACCTGCGAAAGGCAGGTGTGATGACCGGCTACCACTCCCGCTGGGTACGTCCCGGCGCTCAGGCCGATGATCTGGAGTGGATCGCGATCCGTGAGGCCTGGCCTTCGGCAAGGCCCTGTATGACCGGCGGGTCGCTCTTGGCCTGAGCGTCGCCGACCTCGCCCGAGGTACGAAGGCCCTAGCGGTGGCAGATCGTGATCTCGGGGCCTTCGACCAGCACAGGAGGGTTCGGGTTGTGACACGTTAGGCCCACCTGGTGTGGCCCATTCCGAACCGGTGTCTATTGCCATCGGGAGAATTCCGGATCGTGGAGCACGGGCGGGCGGGTTGAGCCAGCGGGCGCGTGTTCACTCCTGGCGAAGCCGGACCGAGCTGATCGCATCGAGAAGCATGCTTGCGAGCGCAGCCCGGCAGATCAGGATATCCGGCATCGAGGGGTAGGCCTGGTTGTACGACAGCTTCGCGCCGTCGATCCGCGATGCATGCAGTCCGGCTGCCCGGGCGACGGCGACGGGAGCGGCCGAGTCCCACTCGTACAGCCTGCCGCTGTGCACGTACGCGTCGGCATCCCCGCATAGGACAGCAGCGGCCTTGGCCCCGGCCGAGCCGAGCGGCAGCAGGCCAGCGCCGGCCCGGTCGGCAAGCCGCTGGATGTACTCCGGGGGCCTGGTGCGGCTCACTACGATGCGGAGCTGCCCGGGCCCGGCCGCCGTCGCCGCGGCGCCATGGGGGGTCGCAGGAATGTTCGCCGTGCTCAGGATCCGGCCCTGGGCCGGGAGCGCGACCGCGCCCGCGCTCAGATCGCCCCGCTCCCAGAGCGCGACATGGACCGCCCAGTCCGTCCGGCCAGTCTCACCGAATTCCCTGGTCCCGTCCAGCGGGTCCACGATCCAGACCCTGCTGGCTGACAGCCGCGCGGGGTCATCGCGCCCCTCCTCGGACAGCACGGCGTCAGCAGGCCGCAGCGTGGCGAGCTCCGCGCAGAGAAACTCGTGTGACAGCCGGTCGCCGTCGCGCCGCAGGCCTTCTTGGTCACCGCCGACCGCACGAAGCGTGATGAGGCGGCGCCCAGCCTCGGCCGCCAGATCATGGGCAAGGCGGTCGTCACGGGAAATAACCACGCAGGCTCCATTTGTCGCGTATCCCACTACAGCGGATTAATACTCCCGGATCTGTGCGTAACCGCCGAGTGAGCCACTGGGTGGTGCACGGCGCCAGCCGCTCCACCGCGCCACGGTGATGCATCTGGGCGGACACGCCGGTGCCCCGGAGATCAGCTTGAGCACGCGGACAGATGGCTGGTGCATGCCGCGCTCGAGCTGGCTGAGGTAGGGATTGGACAGGGTGCTGAGCTCGGCCAGCTGGCGGAGCGAGAGGTTCGCCAGCTTCCGCTGGCTGCGGATGAAGGCGCCCAGTGCCTGCATCCGCGTGCCCCACTGATCCGTCCCCATTCCCCCCGGCATGCTGATGCAATGCGTTTTGCTCAGTATCGTAAGCACAACGATCGCGCGGCGAACCACTCCGGTTCGCCGCGCGCTTCGGGGTTACTTCGCCGCGGTGGTGTTCTTCTTGGCCGGGACTTCCTCCTTGCCGGCGGTCAGCGGCGCGGTCGCCTTCACGACATCCTCGGCGAACTTCCGCTGGCTGGCGAGCAGTTGCTCGGCGAAGTCGTAGGCGCCCGCGACGAGGTCCTGCGGCTTGGGCAGGTTCTCGGCAAACGGGACGTTCACATCCGGCAGCGACGGCGTGATCGACCGGACCGTGCTGGCCCAGGTCTCGATCGCCTCGACCACTGCGGCTTGGCTCTTGCGGACCGTGTTCAGGATCTCCTCCTGGACCTGGCCCATGGTGCGGGACTCGGTCATGACTCCTCCTCAGGATCATCTTCTGCTAACTATAGTACGCACAACTGCTGGCCCATGGTGCGGGACTCGGTCATGACTCCTCCTCAGGATCATCTTCTGCTAACTATAGTACGCACAACTGATTGATTTGTCAAGCAAGGCAGCGCCGCCTCCGCTCGCTGTCAGCCGCGTACGTATTCGCCGGGCGCGTCCCCGGTCGCCGGGTACCGGCTGCTGCCCATGGCGGGCGGCTTGACGCGATCACCGGCCCGCGCCTGCGCCCACGCGGTCCAGTCCGACCACCAGGAGCCGCTCTGCCTGGTGGCGCTAGCGCGCCACTCCTCGGCGTCTGCGGCAGCTTGGCCGGCTGTCTCGTACCAGGGCTTCGGGCCTGGCGGGTTGACAATGCCGGCGATGTGGCCACCGCTGGACAGGACGTACTGAACGCTGCCGCCCAGCAGCCTGGTGGCCTTGTATGACGCATGCCAGGGCACAATGTGGTCGTTGATTGCGCCCACCACGTAGGCGTCGCTCTTCACGTCCGACAGCGACAGCCGCTGGCCGGCTAGCTCCATCTCACCCCGGGCCAGCTCGTTGCGCAGGTACAGGCAGCGCAGGTAGAACGAGTGCATCGCGGCCGGCAACCGGGTGCTGTCCGCGTTCCACGCAAGGATGTCGAAGGCCGGCGGATCCTGGCCCATCAGCCAGTTCGATACGACGTAGCTGAAGATGAGATCGTTAGCCCGCAGGATGTCAAAGGCGCCGGCCATCTGGCTGCCCTCGAGGAAGCCCTTCTTCGCCATCGCCCGCTCCAGGCGCGTCACGGTCCGCTCGTCGGTGAAGGCCCCGAGCACGCCCGGCTCGCTGTAGTCGAGCATGGTATTGAGCAGCGTGATCGAACCGATCCTGTCGTCTCCTGTCCCGGCGAGGTAGGCCGCGAGCATGCCCGTCAGGGCACCGCCCAGGCACAGTCCGGTGATGTCGATCTTCGGCGCGCCGGTGATGTCCCCGATCACGTCCAGCGCATCCCGCGGGCCGTGGATGAGGTAGTCATCCAGGGTCACGCCGCGCATGGAGGCGTCCGGATTGCGGTAGGAGATGGCAAAGACCGTGCGCTCGTGCTGGACCGCCCACTCGATGAAGCTGCGCCCCGGCGCCAGGTCCATGATGTAGTACTTGTTGATCCACGGCGGGCTGGCGAGCATCGGGACGGCACGGACCTTCGGGGTCTGCGGCGCGTACTGGATGAGCTCCATCAGCTCGTTCCTGAACACGACCTTGCCGGGAGTGGCAGCGAGATTCTCGCCGATCCGGAACGAGCTCGTGTCGACCTGGCGGGGACGCCCGCCATTGCTGATGACGTCGTTCAGGAAGTTGCGCGTACCGGCAGCCAGGCTGGCTCCGCCGGTCTCCAGGGCGCGCTTGACCGCCGCCGGATTGGTCAGCGGGAAATTCGTCGGCGCGAGCGCGTCCAGCAGGAAGCCAGCCGCCAGCTCAGCCTTCGCATCGGCCACGGTGTCGCCGGCGCCCGCTGCGAGCATGTCGCCCGTCAGCGTCGTGGCAGCCAGGTAAGCCTGCCGGACGGCGAAGAACGCGGGGTTGTCGTTCCATGCCCTGTCGGCGAACCGCTTGTCGTCCCGGACAGCGGCAGGCGGGTCCGCGTCCCAGCCGAGCCAGCGCAGCGCGGCGGCCGGCCCGATCCGCGCCAGGCTGGCCCAGAACCGCAGCAGGGCTGCGGCCGTGTCGCCCGGATGCCCAGCCGCGCGCGCGAGCACGGCGAGCGTGGACTCGCCAAAGCCCGCCATATCCAGCGAGCCGAATTCGCTGGCCTCGGGAGCGAGCGCTTCTATGGCCGCTTCAGCGGCTTGCCAAGCAGGCTCCTGAACGGTCATATGAGGGCCCTCCTGTTTTCCGGCTGGACTGCTCGGCTTCGCGAGCAGGCGGCTCACAGTCGCTCGAAGATCGCGGCAATGCCCTGGCCGCCGCCGATGCACATGGTGATGAGGGCATACCGGCCAGCTGTCCGCCTGAGTTCATACAGTGCCTTGACGACGAGAATGGCGCCAGTGGCACCGACCGGGTGCCCCAGCGAGATGCCGCTACCGTTCGGGTTGGTCCGCTCCGGCGGCAGGCCGAGCTCGCGGATGACGGCCAGGGCCTGCGCGGCGAATGCCTCGTTCACCTCGAACACGTCGATCTCATCGACCTTCAGGCCGGCCCGGTCCAGGACCTTCCTGACGGCCGGCACCGGGCCGATGCCCATGATCCTCGGCTCGACTCCCGCGTGACTGTAGGCGACGAGGCGGCCAAGCGGCGCCAGGCCGTGGCTGCTGGCGTAGGCGCTGCTGGCGAGCACCACGGCTGCTGCCGCGTCGTTGACGCCCGCGGCGTTCCCCGCGGTCACAGTGCCGTGATCGGCGAACGCCGGCCGCAGCCGGGCCAGGTCCTCCGCGGTGGTCTCCGGCCGGATATGCTCGTCAGCCGCAACTTCGGTGGTTCCCTTCCTGGCGGGCGCCTGGACCGCTGTTATCTGGTCGGCGAAGTATCCGGCCTGTGCCGCCGCTGCGGCCCGGCGATGGCTCTCGGCCGCCAGCGCGTCCTGGTCCTCGCGCGAGATCCCGAACTCGGTCGCGACGTTTTCCGCTGTCACGCCCATGTGGCAGTCATCGAAGGGGTCGGTCAGCGCGCCGACCATGGCGTCAATGGTCACGCCGTCGCGCATCCGCTGGCCCCACCGCAGTCCCGGCAGCCAGTACTGGCCGCGGCTCATCGACTCGGCGCCGCCTGCCACCGCGGCGTCCGCGTCACCGAGCCAGATGGCCTGCGCCGCCGAGACGATCGCCTGCAGCCCGCTGCCGCAGAGCCGGTTCACGGTGAACGCCGGCGTGGTGACTGGCAGGCCGCCGTTGACGGCGGCCACCCGGCTCAGATACATGTCCCTGGTCTCGGTGTGTATCACGTTGCCGAAGACCGCGTGGCCGACATCGGCGGGCTCGACGCCCGCCCTGGACACGGCCTCGCGCACCACTGTCGCGGCAAGGTCGCACGGCGGGACGCCGGCCAGCCCGCCGCCGTAACGGCCGACCGCGGTCCGCGTGGCGGACAGCACGACGACGTCGGTCAGGTCATTCATGACTTTCCCCTCACATGTCCAAGCCGCCGTTGACGGCCCAGATCTGCCCGGTGATGTAGGCGGACTCGTCGGCTGCGAGGAAGCACACCACGCGGGCGATCTCCTCGGGTCGGCCCAGCCGGCCGATGGGAATCTGCCCCCTGATGCGGGCGAGTACCTGATCCGGGATCGTCGCGAGCATGTCCGTGGCGATGAAACCGGGGGTCACCGCGTTCACCGTCACGCCGACTCCGTCGCCGAACGGCCGCTGCGCGCGGTTCAGCTGGAAGATAGCTTCCTTCGCCAGCGACTTCGTCAGGCCGAACAGGCCGGACTTGGACGCCGCGTAATTGGCCTGGCCGATATTGCCGGTCTCGCCGATGACCGAGGAAACGCTGATGATCCGGCCCGTGCCGCGCTCGATCATGTGGTCAAGTGCAGCCTGGGCGATGAAGAAGGCGCCGGACAGATTCACGGCGAGCACCTTCTGCCAGTCCTCGTCCGACATCTTGGCGACAGTCCGGTCGATCGTGATCCCGGCGTTGTTCACCAGGATGTCCAGGCGGCCGTGCTGCTCGATGACCTCGCGCACCACACGCCGGCAGTCATCGGCCAGGCCGATGTTGCCTTCATGCAGCGTGCAGCGCAGCTCGGGATGCTCTTCCGCCATGGCCGTCCGGAACTTCTCCGCCCCCTCGTCCTGACGCCAGTAACCAGCCGCGACTGATCCGCCCTCGCTGGCCAGACGGCGGCAGATCGCGGCACCGATGCCGCGGGTGCCGCCGGTCACCAGGGCCACCCGGCCGCTGACCATGCCCGTGCCTTCCTGCTGCGGCAACTGCGTCGCGGTCATCGTCAGCTCCTTCCGTCCGGCGCCGTCCTCGCGCCTTGCTCACCATGTGGTTGATCAGCTCTGCGCTGCGTGCGGACCTCCTCAGGACCCTGGCGTCAGGCCGTAGGAGCGGTCAATCGCGGATCCCACGCTGCGGAAAGACCGGGCGGGTTCCCCCCGGAGTCGTGGGGGATTCACGCGGCCGGCTACTCGCCCCCAAACTTCTTGATCTCCTCGAACTCGGCCTCGGTCAACTGACGCGGCACGTCATCCCTGGCGACCTTCGCGCTCTGCACGTGGTGCCGGATGTCGTCGACGATCTCGGGGTTGGCCAGAGTAGTCACATCCCCGACATCGGCGAAGTTGGAGATCGAGGCGATGACCCGGCGCATGATCTTGCCCGACCTGGTCTTCGGCATGTCGGACACGATCCAGACGTTCTTCGGCCGGGCGATCTTGCCGATCTCGGTCTCGATCGCCTTGGTGACCTTGCCCTCCATCGCCTTGCCCGGCTCGAAACCGGGCTTGAGCGAGACATATATCTCCACGACGCGGCCCCGGATGTCGTCTATCACCGGGACGGCGGCCGCCTCGGCGACCTCGGGAACGGTCAGGGCGGCGGACTCGATCTCCTTGGTGCCGAGCCGGTGCCCAGCCACGTTGATCACGTCGTCTACGCGGCCGAGGATCCGGAAGTAGCCGTCGGCGGCCCGGACCGCACCGTCACCGGCGAAGTACGGCCAGTCGCGCCAGTCCTTGCTGCCGGGGTTCTTGTTGTACTTCGCGTAGTAGGTGTCCACGTACCGCTCCGGCTGGCCCCAGATGGTCTGGAAGGTGCCCGGCCACGGGTTGCGGATGCAGATGTTGCCCGCCCTGCCGTCCGGGACCTCGTTGCCGTCCTCGTCGTAGATCACCGGGTAGACGCCGAGGACGCCCGGCCCGCAGCTGCCGGGCTTCATCGGCTGCAGAGCAGGCAGGGTACTGCCGAGGAAGCCGCCGTTCTCGGTCTGCCACCAGGTGTCGACGATGGCCGCCTCGCCCTTGCCGACCTCGGAGTGATACCAGCGCCAGACCTCCGGCTCGATCGGCTCACCCACCGTAGTCATGTGCTTGAAGTGGTAGTCGTACTTCTTCGGCTCCTCCGGCCCGACCTTGCGCAGCATCCGGATCGCGGTGGGCGAGGTGTGGAAGATGTTCACCCCGAGCTTCTCGGCAATCCGCCACGGGCGGCCGCCGTCCGGGTAGTTGGGCACGCCCTCGTAGATCACCGTGGTCGTGCCGAGTGCCAGCGGCCCGTAGACGATGTAGGAGTGCCCGGTGATCCAGCCGATGTCGGCCATGCACCAGTACACGTCGTCCGGGTGGATGTCCTGGTAGTACTTGGACGTCCCGGCCACGTACGACATGTATCCGCCGGTGCTGTGCACGCAGCCCTTCGGGCGGCCGGTGGTGCCGCTGGTGTACATCAGGAACAGCGGCGCCTCGGCCGGCATCGACACCGGCTCGACGGTCTTACCCGAATGCTCGCTGAGCAGCTCATTGACGAAGAAATCGCGGCCGTCGACCATGGGGGTCTGCGAGGCGTACTGGCCGGCCCGGCGCCGCCAGACGAGCACCTTGTCGACCTCCTGGCCCTCCCGCCGGGCTGCAGCGAGCGCCTCGTCGGCCTTGACCTTGTGATCGGCCAGCGCGCCGGCCCGATAGTAGCCATCCATCGTGATCAGGATGCGGCTGCCGGAGTCGGCGATCCGGTGACCGCAGGCGGTGCCGCTGAACCCGCCGAACACCTGCGAGTGGATGACGCCGAGCCGGGCGCAGGCCAGCATGGTAACCGCCAGCTCGGGCACCATCGGCATGTGCAGTGTCACCCGGTCGCCGGTCGTCAGGCCAAGGGAGTCGCGCAGAACCGCCGCGAACTCGTTCACCTGGCGATGCAGCTGCGAGTAGCTGATCTCGACGTGGGCGTCGGATTCCAGCTCCGGCACGAAGATGATCGCGGTCTTGTCCGGGCTGGCCTCAGCGTGCCGGTCCACGCAGTTGTATGAGGCATTGAGCTTGCCGCCGACGAACCACTTCCAGAACGGGGGATTGCTGGTGTCCAGTGTCGTGTGCCAAGTCTTATCCCAGGTGAGCAGGTCCGCGTACTCCTTGAAGCAGTCGGGGAAGTGCTCTTCGCTGAACCGGTCAAAGATGACTGGGTCATTCGCATTAGCCTGCCCGACGAACTTCTCGGGCGGGTAATAGACCTCCTCCTCGCGCCAGTGCACCGCGATCTGCGCCTCGGAGACCTGTGTCTCGGAGACCTGCGCCTCAGGACCCTGCGGCTCCTGGCCTTCTGCCATTGTCTTGCCTCTCGTGCCTGTCGTCGGAAGATAACTATCGGAGAACGGAGCTCAGGTCTGCCTAAGCCTCCTTGAGCAGGCCGGCGCACACGCCGAACTCGCGCAGCTCGGCGCAGACCGCCGCCTGGCGGGTGAACGCCGATGTGTCGCCCAGGTTCAGCGAATCCCAGCACATGCGCTCTGTCAGGGCCAGTGCGCGCACGGTCACCGACGCCAGGGCCGGGATTGGTTCCGTCTCGGCCGCGTTCCGCAGGGACCACGCGTCACGCCCGGCCGCCTCGGTAGTGGTCACCGCCTGCACGTGCGCGAGCAGCACCGACAGCTCTCCCGCCAGGTACTGCCGCGTCATTCTTATCGCCAGCCTGATGGCCCATACCGCCGTGCCCCGCGGATGTGGCGCGCACAGGTCCCTTTCGCACCCTGCACCGCATTTCTGCTGCCCACTTCAAGCCGCCTCCAGGGCTCAGGGAGTGAATCTGCAGCTGACTCCAGCATGAGTCGGCCGCCTACAGCAGAGTGGTTACGGCCTTGACCTCGGTGTAGGCCTCGAGCACCTCGTGGCCCATCTCACGTCCCCAGCCGGACTGCTTGTATCCGCCGAACGGAAGCGCCGCGTCGAACACGTTGTAGCAGTTGATCCAGACGCTGCCGGCTTTGATCTTCTTTGCCAGCGCGTGGGCCTTGGAGATGTCCTTGGTCCAGATGCCCGCGCCGAGGCCGTACGGGGTGTCGTTGGCGGCGGCAGCGACCTCGTCTAGGTCGCTGAACGGGGCCGCGACCACGACCGGCCCGAAGATCTCCTCGCGCACGACCTTCATGTCGGGGCGGGTGTTGGTGAGCACGGTGGGCTCGACGAAATAGCCGTGGTCGCCGTGGCGCCCGCCGCCGGACAGGGCCGTGGCGCCTTCCGCCTTGCCGGAGTCGAGGAAGCCGGTCACCCGGCGCAGCTGCTCGTCGGAGACCATTGGGCCCATCTGGGTGCCTTGCTCCATGCCGGGGCCGAGCTTGATGGACTTCGCGATCTCTGCCACGCCGTCGACCACCTCGTCGAAGCGGCCTTGCTGGACGTACAGGCGCGACCCGGCGCAGCAGCACTGTCCGTGGTTGAAGAAGATCGCGCTGGCCGCGCCCTCGATCGCGCTGGGGTCGGCATCATCGAAGACAACATTGGGGCTCTTCCCGCCCAGTTCCAGGCTCACCTTCTTCAGGTTCCCTGTCGCCGCATTGGCGATCAGCTTGCCTACTTCGGTGGACCCGGTGAAGGCGACCTTGTCCACGTCGTTATGCGCGGCCAGCGCCGCGCCGGCGGTCTCGCCGAAGCCGGGCACCACGTTCACCACGCCGTCGGGGATGCCGGCCTCGGCGATGAGCCCGGCGAGCCGCAGCGCGGTCAGCGGGGTCTGCTCGGCCGGCTTGAGGACCACGCAGTTGCCGGTGGCCAGCGCCGGGCCGAGCTTCCACGCGGCCATCAGCAGCGGGAAGTTCCACGGGATGATCTGCCCGACCACACCGACCGGCTCACGCAAGGTGTAGGAGTGGAAGTTGGCGCCCGGCATGTAGGGCACCGAGATGTTGATCGTGTTGCCCTCGATCTTGGTGGCCCACCCGGCCATGTAGTGGAACATGTCCGCGGCCAGCGTCACGTCGGCAGCCCGCGCCACGGCGAAGGGCTTGCCGTTGTCCAGCGACTCGAGCTGGGCGAGCTCGTCGAGGTGCTCGAGGATCAGGTCGCCGATCCGCCAGATGAGGCGCCCGCGCTCGGACGGGGTCATCCTGCTCCACGGGCCTTCGTCGAATGCCCTGCGCGCGGCCCGCACGGCCCGGTCGATGTCCTCCGCATCCCCTTCGGCGACCCGGGCGAGGGTCTCGCCTGTCGCCGGGTTAGGGGTTTCGAAGGTCCGGCCCGACGCCGCATCGCTCCATTGCCCGTTGATGAACAGCTGACGCGGAGCCCCGATGAACTCCTCGACGCTCCGGTCCAGGGTCACTGTCATGAATGCTCATCTCCCACTGCCGCCGGCGCCGGCAGCCACGCGGTCGCGGCCAGCCTGTTATCGCCGTGCGGTGCCTCGGCCTGCCGGCCGGGGCACCTCTGACACTGCTCATTGTCCGGCAGGCCAGGCGCCACGACAGCTACCCAATCGGACGGGCCAGTGCGCCCAGGAGGACGGCGCCGTGACTACCCAGTCGCGGCTACCGGGCCGCAAATGCCTATGTAACAGACCCTTGACAGCGGCGTAACCTGGGTCATAGCGGGCCTAACAGGGCAGGAGTTCTCATGCCCGATCCACCGGAAAACCTCGCGATGGTCGAGAGCGACTGGCCCGGTGCCGACTGGGATTCCGAAATGGGCACCGGCCAGCTGGTCGGCCCGCGACGGGGCGAGGCGCTCAGCGCCCACGCCCGCGGCCGGCTGGCGAAGTTTTATGCTCCGGAGATCGTCTTCGGGCCGGGTGCGCTGGCGGAACTCGGTCAGTGCGCGGCGCGGCTCGGTGCGCGCCGGCCGTTCCTTGTCACCGACCCCGGGCTGATCGAGGCGGGCTGGGTGGATGAGGCCGTCGCCTGCCTGCGGCAGAGCGGGCTGCACCCGCCGGTGTGGCATGACGTTACCCCCAATCCCAAGGACCACGAGATCGAAGCTGCCTTCCAGGTGTACGCCGAGAGCGGCAGCGATGTGATCATCGGGCTGGGCGGCGGCTCGTGCATCGACGCGGCGAAGGGCGTAGCGATTCTGTCGGGCAACGGCGGCCGGATCCTTGGCTACGAGGGGGTGGACAAGGTCGTACGCCCGATCCCGCCGACCGTGATGGTGCCGTCCACGTCGGGCACGGGCGCGGATGTGTCGCAGTTCGCTGTCGTCACCGATACGGCGGCCCGCATCAAGATCACCATCATCAGCCGGACGCTGGTGCCGGAGATCTCGGTGATCGACCCGCGCCTTCTCACCACCATGCCGGACTGGCTCAACGTCTCCACCGGGCTGGATGCGCTGACGCACGCGGTCGAGGCGTTCGTGTCCCGTGCGCACAACCTGCTGACTGACAGCCATGCACTGCATGCCGTCGCGCTGATCACCCGCCACCTGCTGCGCACCCAGCTGCGGCCGAACGAGACCATCCCGCGCCTGGCCATGGCCCTGGGATCGCTGGAGGCGGGCATGGCGTTCACCAATGCCATCCTGGGTGCCACGCACGCGATGAGCCACCAGGTCGGCGGCCTATTGGACGCCCCGCACGGAGTGGTGAACGCCGTGCTGCTGCCCCACGTCATCAGGTTCAACGCCCAGGTCTCGCCAGAGCGCTTCGTCCCGCTGGCCGCGGCCGGCGGCATCCGCACCGAGGGCGTGCCGGCCGGCGAGGTTGCGCTGCTCCTCGCCGAACGGGTACGCGAGCTGGCCGACGAGGCAGGCGTGCCGAAGGGACTGGCCGCGCTCGGTGTCACGGAGGATGTGCTGCCCCAGATGGCCCGGACCACCTTGAAGGACGCCTGCCTGGCCACCAATCCCCGCGAAGCGGATGCCCGGGACATCGAGGTGCTGTTCCGGGCGGCCTTGTGACGGGGCCGCCGGTGACCGGATCAGGACCCGATGCTCGTCCGGACGGCGATCTGGAGATCCTGACCGGCCTTCACTCCGGCAAGCGCTCGTACTACCCCGAGTACGTTCGCTCCGCCGAGCGCCTCGAGCACGCCATGCAGGCGCTGGACGGCATCTCCCGTGCCCTGGTGCGCACCGCAGCCGGTCCCCGCGCGCTGGTCGAGTGGGTGGTGCGGACGGCGACGGTGCACCTGCGGGCCGACTGGCTGCTGTTCGTCGTGGCCGACGGGGTCCTGCCCGCCGCGCGTCCCCGGTTTCTCGCAGTGATTGGCGGCGAGCTGGTCGACGACGAGAGCAGGCTGACGGCCGGCATACGCGAACACCTGGCCGTGCTGCGCAGCCGTCCGTGGGAGGTCGAGTCGCCGGCCAGCGGCCAGGGATGGGTCCGGGTGTCGATGACCCTGGATGACGAACCGGTCGGCGGGATCGCAGCGCAGCCGGGCGCCGGGCTGGAGGTGGCCGCCACCGATCGCGCCATCTTGAGGGTGCTGGCCAACCAGGCCGCCGTGGCGCTGCACAACTCATTCCTGT
>WNGL01033148.1_pt1 | contig 14117 bp, 8 predicted proteins | sample 5400591 | NCBI WGS metagenome assembly WNGL01 (sample SAMN13153377, study PRJNA577476) | soil metagenome | isolation source: 80 cm soil or saprolite under Garry oak tree replicate 1 | place: USA:California | collected 2016-06-15
GATACACCGGCAAAAAGGCTTGACGTCGCGGGTGACATCAACGTCAGCGGCGATTACAACATCGGCGGGGACAGAGTGTTTAGTATCGATTTCGCCAACGGCAACACTTTTGCCGGTATAGTCGCCGGCGCCCAAAACACCGGCTTCCATAACTCATTCTTTGGCGATCTGGCCGGCGTAGTGAATACCTCGGGCCGCGACAACACGTTTTTTGGGTATTCAGCCGGATCATCAAATGTCTTGCAGCCTGGCAATTCATACTTCGGCTCCATCGCGGGAAGAGACAGTACCGGGAACGCCAACTCCTTCTTTGGCGCGAGTGCTGGAGTTACTTCTACGACCGGCGGCAGCAATACTTTTATTGGCGTCCAAACTGGCGAAACGAACAGATCCGGTTTCGCAAATACGCTGTTGGGCATTAATAGCGACGTCGGAGCTAACAATCTCGACCATGCCACCGCTATTGGTGCAGAAGCAGTTGTGTCCAGCAGCAACACCATCGCGCTCGGGCGAAGCGACGGGAGCGATACTGTAATTGTGCCTGGCAAACTTGAGGTAGACACGATGGGCGTCAGCGGGGTAGTCCAGCTTTGCCTTAACGGTTCCAGCCGTCTGTCTTTTTGCTCGTCTTCGCTGCGTTACAAAACGGCTGTGCAGCCTTTCCCTGGCGGACTCAAGATCATCCAACGTCTGCGTCCGATCGCCTTCACGTGGAAGGACGGCAGGCAGCGCGACCTGGGCCTTGGCGCCGAGGAAGTCGAGCGGGTCGAGCCTCTGCTTACCTTCCGGAACAAAGAAGGTGAGATCGAAGGCGTCAAGTACAACCAACTCTCAGCCGTGCTCGTCAACGCCATCAAAGAACAGCAACAGCAGATTCATAATCTACAGAATCAGATCATTCGTCTCCGAAGTCAGGTCGAAAGACGTCATCGTCACTCGGCCGCGTCTGCGCGAGCCCAAGCCGCGCCCCTGGCTCCGGGGCGTTAAGTATTAGCCCGGCAGCCAGTCGAATGGAAATTGCTCAGCTGAAACGTGCTGGTTATAATCGCGCCGCTTGAGTCCAATCGCGGCCACAGCAATGACTCGCGGCATTAGGTTTCAGTGCGCACCGCTGCTCCTGTTGCTATTCTTTTGCGTTCGGATTTCAGCCGAACAACTTCCCATTAAAACTTACACCATCGCCGACGGGCTGGCCCGCGATACGGTGACCTGTATCGTTCACGACTCGCACGGCTTCATGTGGTTTTGCACCCCCGACGGTCTTTCCCGATTTGATGGTTACGGGTTCACTAACTACGGCACGGCGCAGGGGTTGCCACACCGCCATGTCAACGATCTATTGGAGACGCGCGCGGGCCTCTACTGGATCGCCACCGACGATGGTCTCTGCTTATTCAATCCGCGCGGTGTGGAGGGAAACGCGGCCACGGCAAACACCGCGCCGAAGTTCCTCGTCTATCGTCCCGATGGAGTGAAAGAATCGTGGAGCGTGAACACGCTCATGGAAGATCAGGCGGGCACGATCTGGTGCGGCACTGATCGAGGTCCCTACCGGCTCGTCCAAACCAATCAAAGCTGGACGCTGCAGGCGGTAGACATCGGCATCGGCAGGCAAAGGAATGAAGAAACAAATGTCCGCAGGATCGTCGCCGACCATTACGGCGCGTTGTGGATCGCCACCAACAGCAACCTCTACCGCTACCTGCCGGATGGCCGCACAGAGCACTACACGACGCAGCAGGGCCTGCCGCAGAATGCTGTCAGCGCCCTGCTTGAAGATCATGACGCGCGCATGTGGATCGGCACGCCGCAGGGCTTGTGCCGCATCGTCGCCGAGCCAAGTCTGAATCAGAACATCGTCGAGCGCCTCTACACGACACGCGACGGCCTCCCGCATGATCGCATCGGGCAATTATTCCAATCGCGCGACGGCACGTTGTGGCTCGGCATCGCGCTCGTCGGGTTGACCGCCTTCAACCCGGCCGAGACGCCGTCCCCTCAGAGCCTGCACACCTTTACGCCCGCGAATGGCTTGAGCGATAAGGACGTCACGGCGCTCGCGGAAGACCGCGACGGCAATCTCTGGGTCGGGACTGGGAGCGGCGGCGCGATGAAGATCACGCGTCACGGCTTCACCACCTACGGCGAGACCGACGGCATCAGCCAGACACGCATCGGCGAGATCCTGGAAGATCAAGCGGGCGAACTGTGTGTCATCGGCGCGCTCCCTGACCGGTTGTTCATAGATCGTTTCGACGGTCACCGCTTCCGCGAGACTGTACCCAATATGCCGGCCGGCACGCCATTCAGTTGGGGTTGGTATCAGATCATCCTGCAGGACCATTTGGGCGAGTGGTGGGTTGCGACCAGCCGTGGCGTCGCGCGCTTTCCGCATGTCGTCCACCCGGAGCAACTCGCGCACGTGAGTCCAAAAGCCATTTACACCAGTGCGGACGGTTTGAATGGCGACGAGGTCTTCCGCCTGTTTGAAGACTCACGCGGAGACATCTGGATCGGCACAATTGCGCCAGGGCTAAACTTCTTAACCAGGTGGGAGCGCGCGACCGGGACATTTCATCGTTACTTGCCGCAGGCTGACGGCATTCCAGCCAAACCTCCGACAGCGATCCAGGAGGACGGCGGAGGTGATGTCTGGATCGGTCTTTACGGTCTCGGGCTGGCCAGATACCGGGCGGGCCGTTTCAATATGTTCGGGACGGCTGCTGTGCGCCAGGAGGACAACGTGGTGCGCGGCTTCTATCTCGATCATGCGGGCCGCCTCTGGGCGGCCACTAGCCTGAGCGGCCTGGTGCGCATTGACGATCCAACCGCCGAAGAGCCGCACCTTATTACCTACACGACCGCCGAAGGCTTGAGCACAAACACCGTCACCTGCGTCACCGAAGATCAGTGGGGGCACATCTACGTCGGCACCGGGCGCGGGCTCGACCGGCTCGACCCGGCGACCGGCCATGTCAAACATTACACGACCGCCGACGGCCTGGCCGACAATTTCATCAACGTCGCCCTCCGCGCACGCGACGGCGCGCTCTGGTTCGGCACGTTGCTGGGTCTGTCGCGGCTTATCCCGGAGCCGGATGCAGCGGTCGCGCCGCCTCCGATTCTGTTGAGCGGGCTACGCATCGCCGGCGTCGCGCAACCCATTTCGGATTTGGGCGAGACACAAGTGGGACGACTTGAGCTGGCAGCGAATCAGAATCAGATGCAGGCAGACTTTTTGAGTCCCAACTTTCGTTCCGGCGAGGTGTTGCGTTATCAGTACATGTTGGAAGGAGCCGACCGCGACTGGGGTCCGCCCACGCTGCAACGGAGCATTATCTACGCCAACCTCAGACCTGGTTCGTATCGTTTCAAAGTCCGGGCGCTTAACACCGAAGGCTTGCCGAGCCAGACGCCGGCGACGATCGCGTTCAGCATTTTGCCTCCTCTCTGGCAACGCTGGTGGTTTCTAACCGCGGCTGTCTTGTTGGCAGGCGGGGCCGCGTTTCTGATGTATCGCTATCGCGTGAGCCAACTCCTGGAACTCGAGCGCGTCCGCACCCGAATTGCCAGCGACTTGCACGATGACATTGGCGCCAGTCTTTCGCGTATGGCCATTTTGAGTGAGGTAGTCAAACGCGATGGCGCCACCATGCGTCAGGAATCGTTAGCGCGCTTAAGCGATATTGCCGAGACCTCTCGGGGCCTGGTTGATTCGATGAGCGACATCGTCTGGGCGATCGACCCGCGACGTGACGATCTGCACAGCGTAATCCTGCGTGTGCGGCAGTTTGCAGCCGACCTGCTCGAAGCTAACAGTATAAGGTGGGAGCTGAAGAGCGCGGCCGAATTCGATCGCATAAAGCTCACTCCCGAGCAGCGCCGTCATCTGTTCCTGATCTTCAAAGAAGCGCTGACTAACATCGCCCGCCACTCCGGCTGTGAAAATGTTTCGATGAGTATTGCGATTTTCGGCGATCACTTGCGCGCCGAAATTCACGACGACGGCAGGGGCTTTGACATACATCCGGCTGGGACAATCGACGAGCACGCTCGCGGGGGCCATGGGCTCGAGAACATGCGTGTTCGGGCAAGGCAGCTTGGCGGGCAGCTCGACATCAGTTCTTCACCCGGTGCGGGAGCGAAGATCACTTTGACCATACCGGTTTACGAACGCACTGGCATGAACATGCTCTTTGCGCGCTTCCGAAAGTGATTTAGTATCTGCTGCAACCCGGGCTTCCCCCCCTTAATCTCAAATGCCGGCAGACGGGCAAATTCTTACTGCTATTGTCGAAGACGACCGCGCCACGCGCGAAGGTCTGGGTCTGTTGATCGACGGCACGCCGGGCTATCGCTGTATCGGTTCGTACCGATCCGTTGAAGAAGCATTGCGCTCCCGCAACACCGAGCAGCCCGATGTCCTGCTGCTCGATATTCATCTGCCGGGAATGCTCGGGTCGGAAGGCGTTCGGGTCTTCAAAGAAAAATATCCGGCGCTTCAGGTCCTGATGCTCACGATTTATGCCGAGCAGGATCTGGTCTTCGAATCGATCTGCAACGGCGCGTGCGGATATTTGTTGAAAAAGACGCCGCCGGCAAAATTGTTGGAAGCGATCCGCGAAGCGCACGAGGGCGGCGCGCCGATGTCCCCGGAGATCGCGCGCAAAGTGGTGACGCTGTTTCAAAAGACAGGCCCGCCGCCGAAGATCGAGGAGCAGCTCACGCCCCAGGAAGTTCGCTTGCTCAAGCTCCTGGCTGAAGGCTTCAGCTATCAATCGGCCGGCGATCAGCTTCACATCAGCCTTAACACGGTGCGCAATTACATTCGCAGCATCTACGAGAAACTTCACGTCCACTCGAAATCCGAAGCCGTCAGCAAAGCCATCCGCAGCCACCTGATTCAATAGCAATCACCGGCCGTCACTCTCAAAAAAAGGCATGAACATGCTCTGCCGTCTCTCTGAAGTGCGGAGTAGAGTCATCGCCGTCTCACAGGTTTCAGTGAAACATGAGTTGCGGTGGTTTCACGATCTTTTCCCCCCAAAGATTCTCCGCGGATATAGCCCCAGCACGCTTGAAGACGTGCGGCGCGCGTTGATTCGGCAGCGCAGGACGAGCGCGAGGAACTCAATTACCAGTCGCGGAAATCGAAGATGGATCATTTAAGTCAGGCTCGCCGAGGCAATTTTCATCTGAGTGAGATTAACGTCATGAGTAGCTTGAAACAGATTCTCTTTACTTCTCTTTTAGTCCTAACTCTGTTTGGTACTGCGAGGTCACAAGACAACGTCAACTCCCTCATACCGAAATCGTCTCTGGCGATTACTGCCGCGGCGTCGGGTGAGCGCTTGCGGATCACCGCGCCGTCTTCGATTGTACAAATGCATGTCGAAGTCTATGCCGCGAGCGGCGAGAAACTCTTCGATGGTGAGATCCGCGGCGGTAACGTTTTTGATTGGCATTTGCAGGATGGTCAGGCGCAGCGGCTGACAAGCAATTGGCCCGGTGGAGGAAAACTCGTCCTGGACGGTGTTGAACGAGAATGAAAATCAAACCTCGACAGTCATCGCGCATGACGGCACTGACGGGCAGATTGTCAGAGGTCGCGGTGCACTTTCGTTTCGCGTTGGTGACTTCTTCAGCGGCAACGACACTGAACAGATGCGTCTGACCGAAGAAGGCAATCTCGGTATCGGCACTGCAAAGCCCGAATTCAAATTGGATGTAGCAGGCACAATTCGCGCGCGTCAGGGGTTTGTCTTCAACGATGGCAGTAGTCTGAATGTTAATGACAAAGGCATCCTGACGCACACCTCTCCTGACGGGACGGTCACTCCAAACGTTGGTGGAATTGGCAGCCAGGGACGCCTGGCGAAGTGGACTGATAACTCCGGGACACTCGGCGATTCGGTGGCCCTGGATACCGGCACTGGCTTGCAATTGACGGCCGCGCCCAGCGGGGCGGTCGATACCAATCTGCTTTACCTGAATTCCACTAACGGCACCACGGGAGTGTTAGCCGGAAGCACCCCGAGTTACGGTGCCGCCAATGGACCCTTCTTTGCCATGCGCGGCAACACCTACTCGGCGATTCCGAACCAGCGGGGCTTGTTCACGATCGCTGCGGGTAACGTGTCAAGCCCGGTCGGAGATGATGGCTCGGTGAAGTTCAATACCGGCAATGACCAATTGCGCATGGTCATCAGACCGAATGGCCGGGTTGGAATCGGTACCGCTACACCCGAAACGAAGCTCGATGTAGCCGGGAGTATAAATGCTTTCGTATACGAAAGCGGCGGCATCCCCTTGTTGACTTTCGCGGGGAACGCGAACTTGTATGTCGGGCCATTAGCCGGTGAGTCCGTTAGTGGCGGCAGTAACTCGAATACTTTTGTCGGTTATGCTGCAGGACAGAATATGACTTCGGGTAGTCTGAATACGTTTATAGGAATGTCGGCGGGCGTACCCAATACCGACGGAATAGCCAACACGTTCGTGGGATACAATACCGCGTTAGCCACCACTACGGGAAATAACAATACCTTCTTCGGATATGCAGCAGGTTCAAACAACCATACTGGGAATAGCATCACACTCCTTGGCGCGGGTGCCGACGTCGGAGCAAACAATCTCAACTTTGCCACTGCCATCGGCGCCGGCGCAATCGTCTCTACCAGCAACACGATCTCAATCGGTAGGCCAGACGGCAGCGACGTTGTTGATGTGGTCGGCAAGTTACAGCTCGAAACGCTTGCCGTGGCCGGCAGCACCAGTTTATGTCTTAATAGTTCAATTAGAGTTGGTCCCTGCTCATCTTCCCTGCGTTACAAGACCAGCGTGCGGCCATTCTTCGGCGGACTCGGCATAGTCAATCGCCTGCGCCCAATTTCCTTCACCTGGAAAGATGGTGGCATGCGCGACCTGGGCCTCGGCGCAGAGGATGTTGAGCGTGTCGAGCCTCTGCTCACCTTCCGCAACAAACAGGGTGAAGTTGAAGGCGTCAAGTACAACCAGCTCTCAGCCGTTTTCGTTAACGCTTTCAAAGAACAGCAGCGGCAAATCCAGCAACAACAAACACAGCTCGCTCAACAACGCGCAGAGCTTGAAGCGTTGAAGAGACTTGTGTGTCGCTCAGTTCCGAAAGCCCGAATCTGCAAGTAGAATATCCAACCACGGACAATTCTCATTTCAAGGAGACTAACGGTCATGAGCAGTTTGAAGCAGATTCTCTTTACTTTCGTTTTCGCTCTGGCTCTGTCTGGCGTGGTAACAGCGCAGGACACTTCCAACGTCATCGCGCAGAGATCAGCCATGACGATCACATCCAGTGCTTCGGCCGATCGCATTCGGATTACAGCACCTTCATCAATCGTGCAAATGCATGTAGAGGTTTATGGCGCGAGCGGAGAGAAGCTTTTCGACAACGAGATTCGCGGTGGCAATGTCTTTGACTGGCACTTGCAGGATGGTCAGGCACAGCGGCTGCCGGCCGGCGACTATGTCTGCGTGGTCACAGTCAAGAATCTCGCCGGACGGCTCACGCAGAAGATTGGCACTGTACGAGTCGGAGAAAAAGATGTCAGCGTCGGATCGGGCGAAGTCGCACAGCTATCAGCACAACAGACGCAAGCAATTGTGTTGAGTGAGAACGAAAATCAAACCACTACAGTCATTGCGCACGACGGTACTGACGGGCAGATTGTCCGTGGCCGTGGCGCTTTCTCCTTCCGTATTGGCGATTTCTTCAGCGGCAGTGACAAAGAGCAGATGCGTCTGACTGAAGAAGGCAATCTCGGAATCGGCACCGCCAAACCAGAATTCAAGCTGGATGTAGCAGGCACAATTCGCGCGCGTCAGGGATTTGTCTTCAATGATGGCAGCACTCTGAATGTTAATGACAAAGGCATCCTGACGCACACCTCTCCTGACGGGACGGTCACTCCAAACGTTGGTGGAATTGGCAGCCAGGGACGCCTGGCGAAGTGGACTGATAACTCCGGGACGCTGGGGGATTCGGTGGCCCGATGGCTCAGTGAAGTTCAATACCGGAAACGACCTGTTGCGCATGGTGATCAGACCAATGGGCAATGTGGGCATCGGCACCACGATTCCCGGCGCGAAGCTGGACGTGGCGGGCGACATCAACACCTCGACGGAGTACGATATCGGGTACTATCGAGTGTTGAGCACTCCGGGAACAAACACCTTTGTCGGTGTGGATGCCGGTCTCCAGAACACCACCGGCGGGGAGAACAATGCTTTCTTCGGTCTCAACGCAGGCACTGCCAATACGACGGGTGGCGACAACTCGTTCTTTGGGGCAGCTGCGGGCGCTGAAAACAAAACTGGCTGCTGCAACTCCTTTTTTGGGACTCAGGCTGGAAAGGTCAATACAGGCGGCACTAACTCATTCTTCGGTTGGTTTGCTGGAAGTGGGAACACTGCGGGCTCAAACAACGCATATTTTGGCGCTGATTCAGGTGACGTAGCTACCGGCAGCGAAAACTCTTTCTTTGGCGCGTTAAGCGGTCTCGCCACGACGTCAGGTCATAACAATACCTTTATCGGCATCATCGCAGGTCACTCGAACACCGTTGGGGACAGTAATACCGTGATTGGGTCGGCGGCCGATGTAGCCTCAGGAAATCTGGATCATGCCACCGCCATCGGCGCCGACGCAGTCGTCTCAACCAGCAACACTATCGCGCTCGGCAGAGCGGATGGCAGCGATACGGTTGATGTTCCGGGTAAATTGCAGATAGATACGCTCGCTGTCGCGGGCAGTACGCAGCTTTGCCTGAACGGCTCCAGTCGCGTTGGTCCCTGCTCGTCTTCTCTGCGCTACAAGACCGGCGTGCAGCCTTTCTTCGGCGGGCTCAACATCGTCAATCGCCTGCGCCCGATCACCTTCACGTGGAAAGACGGCGGCCTGCGCGACCTCGGACTCGGCGCCGAAGAAGTCGCAGGTGTCGAGCCTCTGCTAACGTTCAGGAACAAACAGGGCGAGATCGAAGGCGTCAGGTACAACCAGCTCTCGGCCGTCTTCGTCAACGCCTTCAAACAGCAGCAGCGGCAAATTCGACAGCAGCAGAACCAAATCAAACAACAGGAAACGCGGCTCACACAGCAACAAGCCGAACTCTCTCAGCTCAAGAGACTCGTCTGTCGTTCAAACAGAAGAGCCGGCGTCTGCAAATAAGCGGCATCACCGGAGGCAATTTTCATTTGCAGGAGATTCACGTCATGACAAGCTTGAAACAAATTCTCTTCACTTTCGTTTTCGTTCTCGCTCTATCTGGTACCGCGATAGCACAAGACAATACCGCCTTTACTGCGCAGAGATCTTCTGTGACAGTCACCGCGAGCGGTTCCACCGATCGCGTGCGCATCACCGCGCCTGCTTCAGTCGTGCAGATGCACCTGGAAGTTTATGCACTGAATGGAGAGAAACTTTTCGACAACGAGATTCGCGGCGGCAATGTGTTTGACTGGCATCTGCAGCATGGCCAGGCACAGCGGCTCTCTGCCGGTGACTATCTCTGTGTAGTCACGGTCAAGAATCTCGCCGGCAGAATCACGCAGAAGATCGGCACGGTGAAAGTGGCAGAGAAAGATGTCAGCGTCGGTCCGGCTGAACTCGCCCAGCTTTCTCCACAACAATCACAGGCCATTGGTCCGGTGGAAGAGAATTCTTCCTGGACGATTCTGAATAGTAAAGAGAACCAAACCACTACCGTCATCGCCCATGACGGCACCGACGGGCAGATTACGAGAGGTCGCGGCGCCTTTTCATTTCGGCTGGGCGATTTCTATTCCGGTAACGATCAGGAACAGATGCGTCTGACTGAAGAAGGAAACCTGGGTATCGGCACTGCGAAACCCGAGTTCAAACTGGATGTAGCAGGCACAATTCGCGCGCGTCAGGGGTTTGTCTTCAATGATGGAAGCACTCTGAACGTTAATGACAAAGGCGTACTGACACACACCTCTGCTGACGGAACGGTCACTCCGAACGCAACCGGCACAGGCACGCAGGGACGTTTGGCGAAGTGGACTGATAACTCCGGGACGCTCGGCGATTCGGTGGCCATCGATACGGGCACCGGTCTGCAATTGACGGCCGCACCCAGCGGTGCGGTGGATACCAATCTGCTGTACTTGAACTCTACTAACGGCACCACGGGAGTGTTAGCCGGAAGCACCCCGAGTTACGGGGCCGCCAATGGCCCATTCTTTGCCATGCGCGGCAACACCTACACGACTATCGCGAATCAGCGTGGCTTGTTCACAATCGCAGCGGGTAACGTCTCAAGTCCGGTGGGTGATGATGGTTCGGTGAAGTTCAATACCGGCAGTGACCAATTGCGTATGGTCATCAGACCGAATGGCAGAGTTGGCATCGGCACCGATGCGCCCGTAAAAAGGCTTGACGTGGCTGGTGATATCAACACCAGCAACGACTACAACATCGGCGGCCAACGCGTGCTGAGCGTGCCGGGCGCAGGCGGCGGAGGTATCCTGCCTAATAGCAATACCTTTGCGGGTGTGTTGTCGGGCGCAGAGGACACTCCGGCCACAGACGGCTCAAATGATGGAAACTTCAACTCGTTCTTTGGCTTCGAAGCTGGCGGTATAAACACGAGGGGCTACGCCAACACCTTCGTTGGAATCCTTGCTGGCGGCAATAACCAGACGGGCAACTACAACAGCTTCTTTGGAGTCAATGCTGGCGACAACAACTTCACGGGCAGCTACAACACTATCATCGGGTTTGACGCCAACGTCGGCGCAGACAATCTCACCTACGCCACCGCCATCGGCGCCGGCGCATTCGTCTCTACCAGCAACACCATCGCGCTCGGCAGAGCTGGTGGCAGTGACACCGTGGTAGTTCCGGGTAAGCTGGAAGTTGATACGCTGGGTCTGGCCGGCAGTACAAATCTCTGTCTCAACGGCTCGAATCGCATTGCACCGTGCTCATCTTCTCTCCGTTATAAAACCCGGATCCAGCCTTTCCTGGGAGGACTCAACATCATCAATCGCCTGCGACCCATTTCCTTTACCTGGAGAGACGGCGGAATGCGCGACGTCGGCCTTGGTGCCGAGGAAGTCGAGCGTGTCGAGCCTCTGCTTACCTTCCGGAACAAAGAAGGTGAGATCGAAGGCGTCAAGTACAACCAACTCTCGGCCGTGCTCGTCAACGCCATCAAGGAACAGCAACAGCAGATTCGCGAACTGCAAAGTCAGATATCTAGTCTGCGAAATCAGCTACACAAACATCCTCGTCATTTCGCAATCGGCGTGCGGCGGCCGGCGCGGTCATAACGGCCAGCGCGTTTGGACAATCGCTTCGGGAGCGGTTTAGCAGTAAAGACTGGTACGAACCTTCTCAAATTGCGCTCCCGGTGTTCTCAAATTGCGCTCCCGGTGACTCGCTGTCTAAAATGGCGAGTCACGAATGCCAATTAATCTCAACGGCTTACTGCTGCCAATTACCACTCCCTTCAAGGCCGACGAAACTATCGACGTCGAGGGGCTGGCTTCGAATCTCGCCAAATGGAACGGCCTGGGCGTGAGCGGCTATGTCGTCCTCGGGTCAACCGGCGAGCGCGTCCATCTTAATGATAGCGAATATCCTGAGGTGATCGAGACCGCACGTCGAGCTGTCCCTGAAACGCTCACCTTCATAGTTGGTGCGGGACAACAGAGCACGCGCGGCACGATCAACGAGATCGAGCGGGCCGCCCAAGCTGGCGCGGAAGCTGCGCTCGTAATAACACCTCACTACTATCGTCCAGCGATCACGCGGGACGCCCTGGTTAATCATTACACCGCCGTGGCTGACGCGGCGCCGATTCCGATCATTCTTTACAGCATGCCCGATTTGACTGGTATCAAAATTGAACCAGAAACCGCCGCTCTTCTCAGCAAACATCAAAACATCATCGGCATGAAGGACAGTTCGAATGAAGTGGCGAAGTTTGCTGAGACCGTGAGGATGGTCAGTCGGGACTTTGCGATGATGATCGGAAACGGCACCGTGTTCAATGAGACTTTGCAGGCGGGAGCACGTGGCGGGATCCTTGCCGTCGGCTGCGTCGTGCCGGAGCTTTGCCTCGAAATTTATCGCGCAGTTCAGGCCGGAGAAATCGATCATGCATCTGTTTTGCAGGAAAAACTAACTCCACTTGCACGCGCAGTTACCAGGACCTATGGGATAGGCGGACTGAAAGCGGCAATGGAGATAGCCGGGCTTGTCGGAGGTGCAGTACGCGCGCCGTTGCAAAGGCCGAACGAAGAAGCGCGCATGGAGATCACGCAATTACTCGAAAAAGCCAACCAGGCTGTTTCTCAACTCATCGTGTCAGAACCGGGAGCGGTAGCGACCGGATCATGAGACCTCGTGATATCCACCGATTTTCTCAGCTAAACATTTCCAGCTCAGAAGGCAGTCATGATCCGGTCGCTACCGCTCCCGGTTCTGACACGTCACCTCTCGTTGGGTTTCTGACACCTAGCACTCCCAACCTTCGACGCGTAGAATGATCCGACAGGAGCAAGCCATAGAATTGAGCACCGCCGAACCTGCCTGTCATAGTACCCCTGAGCAGGCCGGACTGCGCGTCGAAACTGTTCCCTTCGATCAAATTCCCCAGCAGAGCTGCCTGTTCCTGGATTACCTGCGCGACGCGACCGCTCTGCGTAGCTTCTATCCTGAAGCGGTAAAGCATCATTACGATCTCCCCGGGCGCCGCGATCGCGTACTCGCGAAATACCAAACGGATCGGACTGAGCTTTGCGATGCTCTGGAACGCCTGAACCGCGCCTGGAATGCAAGCGACAAAACACTCGCACATATCGAACGCTTGCGCGAATCCGATTGCATTGCCGTAGTTTCCGGACAACAGGCCGGATTATTCGGCGGGCCGTTGTACACAATCTACAAAGCACTCTCGGCAATCAAACTTGCAGAGTGCCTGACGCAGCGCGGCATTAAGGCCGTGCCCGTTTTCTGGATCGCTACCGAAGATCACGACTTCGCAGAGGTTGCGACGGCTGAATTCATCAGTCGCGATTGCGCGTTGAACAAAGCTACGGTCACGGCCGGCATTCATCGGGAAGGCTCGCCGGTCGGCCGGGCAGTTCTCGACGAATCAATCGAAACAACCGTTGAGAATTTATTTCAGTCACTACCGCAGACTGAATTCACGGCTGACCTTCGCAAGCTCCTGGGTGAAGCTTATCAACGAGAGCGGAAATTCGGCGACGCGTTTGCGTGCCTAATGACCAGGCTAACGGGCGGGCGCGGGTTGATATTATTTGACCCGCTGGATCTGCAGCTCAAACACCTGGCGGCGCCCGTTTATGCCGACGCCGCGCGCCGGGCACAGGAAATAGCGATGGCAATCGCCAGGCGAAGTGCCGAGTTGGAAACAGCCGGCTATCACGCGCAGGTGACCCCGTCTGAGCAAGCCTTTCCGTTGTTCCTGCATGATGAGAGCGGCGCCCGTCACGCCCTGACGCGAAACGACAACGGCAAGTACCAGGCAAAAACCGCGAGTCAGAAGCCCGACCAGGGGCAACCGAAAGAATTTACTTCAGAGGAGCTCGCGGACTGGTCATTACGCGAGCCGGATCGTTTTAGCCCCAACGTGACCCTGCGCGCCGTCGTGCAGGATTTTCTTCTACCGACGATTGCGTATTACGGCGGTTCAGCCGAGATCGCGTACTTCGCGCAAACGGCAGAGGTTTATCGCATTCTCGATCGGCCCGCAACGCCTATCCTCCCCCGGGCAAGTCTGACGTTTGTCGAAAAGCACACCTGGCGTTCGCTGGAACGCTATGGCATCCGCCTTAACGATTTCTTTGCAGGCGCCGACCACGTGATGGCGCGCGCAGTCGCCGAATATCTTGGCAAAGAGACCGCCGAAGCCTTCGAACACACGACTGAGACATTCAGCAAAGAGCTTGATGGCTTGCAGGAACAGCTGCGACGAGTCGATCCCACGTTGGCAGATGCATTGGAAAAGGGACGCCGGAAGATCAATTATCAAATCTATGGCCTGCGCACGCGCTTTAACCGGGCACAGGTCGCGCGCGATGAGGCCGTGCAT
>WNGL01033906.1_pt1 | contig 14116 bp, 11 predicted proteins | sample 5400591 | NCBI WGS metagenome assembly WNGL01 (sample SAMN13153377, study PRJNA577476) | soil metagenome | isolation source: 80 cm soil or saprolite under Garry oak tree replicate 1 | place: USA:California | collected 2016-06-15
ACGTGAGGTTTGCCCGGCATGCGATCGATGCGGATCGACTCGGCCTTCAAAGCCAAACATAGATCGTCGACCAGGCTGGTAACTCGCGAATACTTCACGCCGGGATCGGGTTTGAATTCGTAAGTGGTAACGACCGGGCCGGGACAGATGTATTTGATTTGACCGGTAACATTGAACTCGCGACACTTTTCCGCCAACTTCGTGGCCATGTTGAGCAATTCATCGTCGGCCTGCTCGCGCCGCATCTGCCCTTCGTTCAAAAGATTGACCGAAGGTAATTGATAATCGCTGGCTGCGGTCCTCGGTGAGATTCTGCGGCCGTCGAATGGTAGAGCACCACTGGCCGGCGCTTCAGTTTTGCGTTTGACCGCGGCCTCGCGAATCATCTCCTGGACCATTGCGGTTTCAGAGGCCTCCAGAGATTTGCCGCGTGCGGACCAGGACGATTTCCTGGCGGGCGCAGTTGCCGCTCCGGCCGCCGCCGTCATTGCTCTCTGTTCGTTTGCGGTCGCCGCGGTGAAGGAAGCAAACGCTGCGGCCACTTCGCCATCACGGGAACGGATCTCAGTCGAACCGGTTTCGGTCTGGGCGCCAGCCATTTCAACTCCAGCAGCCTTGATGTCTGACGCGTGCACAGCTTCGGCCTTTGCCAGCCGTCGCATTTCTCGGCGTTGTTGTCGAGCCATCCGCCGCGCGTTCCGCCGGGCGCGAAATCTTTCGGGAAGGGACCGCAGGACGTTTAAGCGACTTCCTAAAGCGAGCGCAAGACGCTCGTAGAACTGTGCAAAGGAAAAATTAGTTGCGAGCAGAATTCCCGTCGCAGCAATCGCTGCCAACAGAATCGCCGCACCGATTGTGTTGAGCCAACCGGCCAAGCCACGAGCAATGACGGCGCCGGTCAATCCGCCGGCATTGAAGCTGGCATCGATAAACGGTCGAACCCTGGCGAGTGTTAACAGCGCCGAAGCAGACAGGACCAGCAACAGTAGCCCGGCGACTCTCGAAAGCGCAGCCTTGATGCGGCGGGAACGGAAGCGGCGCCACGCGGTCGCCAGCAACAAAAGGGGAAGTAAATAAGCAACGAGGCCAATTGTCTGAAAGAGTGCAGCTGCGACATTCGCTCCGACCGCGCCAATCCAATTGTGCGTGGCCGATTCTCCCGCTGCATTCCACGAAGGATCGTTTGGGTTATAAGAAGCGAGGCAGAGACCCAACAGCAACGCCAACGCGATCATTCCAATCGCGATGATTTCGTTAAGACGCGTGTTCCTCGGCGCGGGTTGAATGTCGATGTCGGTGGTTATGGCTGCCATATGATTGTTCGACAAACTTCAGTTTGTCGTCTGCCTCGTTAGAAATGGTCATCGACAAACTGAAGTTTGTCGGCTGCCTCGTTAGAAATGGTCATCGACAAACTGAAGTTTGTCGGACATTAAGCCGCGCGTTTAGAAAGCAGATACTCCTTTATGAAATCATCGATATCTCCGTCGAGTACTGAATCGACGTCGCCACGTTCCAGCTTCGTGCGCGCATCTTTGACCAGACGATAGGGAGCCAGGACGTAGTTACGGATCTGCGAGCCGAAGCTAATCTCCTGCTTGCCGGCTTCCAGTTCCTTCGTCTCCGCGCGACGTTTCTCCAACTCCAACTCGTAAAGACGTGAACGCAAGACCTGCATCGCCACGGCCCGATTCTGATGTTGCGATCGCTGGTTCTGGCACTGGACGACAATCCCGCTGGGAATATGGGTGATGCGCACGGCCGAATCCGTCGTGTTAATATGCTGTCCACCCGCGCCCGTCGATCGATAAGTATCAACGCGCAAATCTTTTTCGTTGATGTCAACTTCAATGTCTTCGTCAATCTCGGGATAGACAAACAGCGAAGCAAACGACGTATGCCGCCGCGCGTTCTGGTCGAACGGCGAGATACGCACCAGACGATGCACGCCGGCTTCCGCCGATAACAACCCGTACGCGTATTCACCTTCGACTTTGAATGTCACGCTTTTGATGCCGGCCTCTTCACCGGGCTGGTAGTCGATAATCTCGGTTTTGAACCCGCGTCGCTCGGACCATTTCAGGTACATGCGCAGGAGCATCTCCGCCCAATCCTGCGATTCAGTTCCGCCGGCGCCGGAATGAATCGTGCAGATGGCGTTGCGCGCATCGTTCTCGCCGGCGAGCAACATCTCCGTCTCGGCTTCGCCTAATTCCTGCTCAAGACGCTCGAGCAACTCGCGCAGTTCCTGTAACGAGCTTTTATCTTCTTCGACAAATTCAAAGAGTACGCCGGCGTCGGAAATCTCAGTTTCGAATTGTTCCTGCCGCTTTACTATTCGTTCCATCCGGCTACGTTGTTGCAAGAGCTTCTGCGCTGTTTCCTGGTCGGACCAGAAATCAGGCGCCGCCGCCTGCGTTTCGATCCGCGCTAATTCGGCGCGCTTTGCCGGTACATCAAAGAAACCTCCCGAGTTGGGTCACGCGCTTTTGCAAGTCCTCGTAGGAAGTTTTTAGATCCTGACCAGATATCGTTTCGATCATTATTAACCTCGTCTCTTAATTGAGTTACCAAATTTACGTTTAGTCATGAAAGTCGCCGAAATAAATCCCAAAGTAATCAAAGCGCACACGTAAGCGAATAGATCACCATGTCTCGTGTAAAAAGTCTCGGTGTTCTTTGGATTTTCAATAAACCACTTTCGAACTACCGGCTGAAAGCCCGCTGTCATATCGGAAACCTGGCCATTCGATCCAATGAACGCGCTAATGCCGCTATTCGTTACTCTAATCAAGGGCCGATCGTTTTCAACCGCGCGAAAAATCGCGTTTGAGAGATGCTGTCGCATCACCGGCGTCGGTCCCAGGTAACCGTCGTTCGAAATATTGATCAGCACATCGGCTCCTTCATCGGTGAATGCGCGCGCGATCGACGGATGCGCTGCCTCGATACAAATAAAAACCCCGGCGCGCAAGTCGCCGAGGGGCATCAGCGTGTACGAACTGCCGGGCGTAAACTCACCGACGATTGCACGCACCGATCTCGCGCCCGGTAGCCAGCGGGGCAGCGGCACGTATTCGCCAAACGGCATCAGGCGGATTTTATCATACTGTGCGACGATTGCACCCTCTTGATTTACAAGAACCGCCGAATTGTAATCACCACCGTTGGTCGCGGGTTCGAGCGAGTTCAAGAGAACGGACGTTTGATTACTGCGGGCGAAGTTAGCCACAACTCCCTTGAGATGCGGATCGCGCGTGTAGCTGAAGTTCATCGGGGACTCAGGCCAGATAACGAGCCGCCAGGCGCCGAACCCGTAAGGCGCATCAGTTAGGCCCTGCATACTAAGCTCAAGGTGTCGGATCAAGAGATGATTCATCGTAGCTGGATCGTCGGCGCCTTCCATCGGAACATTTGGTTGGACCGCGACCACCGTCCGCACCGTGTTACTTGTGAAAGGGCCGCGTCCTTGAACAAAAGCAGCAGCGGTAAGAATCGCTGCGAAGATTAGAATTCCAAGTGAGAAAGAGATTGCGAGCATCGTCCGACGAAGGAATATGAACGCGAGCGCAACGTTCGTCGTCAAGATTAGAAAGCTTATCGCATAAACTCCACCCCACCGCGCTGGTTGAATCAACATCGGGTGGAATGCTTGTGAGTAGCCGAGGGCGTTCCACACTTGTCCGGTGACCACGTACCGAGCCCACTCCAGGGCGGCCCAACTGAGCGGCGCAACGAAGAGAGCCGCAGAACCAAAACGCGCGACCAATCGAGTCAACGCGGCACTGAACAGGCCGGGGAAAATGGCCACCAATGCGACTGGCAGTACCAACAACGGATAAGCCAACCACGGGGCAATGTGCGCGTAGTGGATCATCGGATAAGTGAGCCACCAGCAGGTGCCGTAGAAGAAGACGATCCCCCATAACCAGCCCAACAGAAACGCCCGAGATGCTTTGTTTGGCTGTACAATAACAATCAGTAGTGGGACTAATCCGATCCACGCTAGCGGCCATAAATCGAAATCAGGAAACGAAAGAATCGTCAGCAGCGCCGAGCTTGTGACGACAGAGACTTCAGCGAGCGCGGGAGCGTGCGTGCCAATGGACATTTCCATTGGTGGCTTAGGATTGAACGCCTCACCTGCGGCCACTTCCTGCATGGCCGGAGTTTACCAGAAGAAGCTACAGGCCTTCAGCTTTCCATTAATCGACCACGAATCTCGTCGAGGATCGAATTCTGGAAGGTGTCTCGCGAGCGATGAATAAAGATCAAAATTTTTGGAAATTGGGAAGAAGAGAACGACCACGACCATGAATTCGGGCTCTGACGACAAAAAGCGTCACTCTCAAAGTGACAAAATCCGTCGTTCTGACTGAATCAGTGACCGATGAAGAGCAACGCTCGGTCATTCTGTAACTATCAACATTCTGACTTGATGGCCAACCAGTCTTTGTGATCCGGCTCGCCTCACACGATGATTTAGCGCGATTTGGATTGAAGATGCCCTAAATGCGGGAGAACCCGGTCATTTCTGACCGGGTTCCAATTCGGGGGGATTTGACTGAAGGATCGCTCGGCGGGCGGCTGGCGCAGCGGCATGCAGCGCTCAGAGAAGTGATGGCGGCGGGGGCACGTTTCATTTCGTGCTAGCCGTCCTCGTCTTCAGCACGTCCCGTGCCACGGAGCGGATTCAGAGAGCAAAGTGCAAAGAGCAAAGAGCAAAGGCCGAAGGGCGAAGAGCAACCTGGTTACCCTTAGCCCTTTGCTCTTCGCCCTTAGCTGTTCGCCCTTGGCCCTCACGGCCGGCCCATAGTTACTTGACGCTGAAGCGCGATAGCTTCCGGATTATTTGGATCGATGTTCATTGCGCTGGCAGCGTACTTTCTGGCTTCGCCGAGATCCCCGCGTTCCAGGAAGATTCGACCAAGCAGGATGTGGGCCGCTGCTTAATTCTGCCGCGCATTAAAAAACCTTCGGCATTCGTCGGTTCTATTTCAAAGAGCTTTGGAATCTCGGCCAGTGCCTCATCATCTCGGCCTTTGTCGTATAGATCCCGAATCTTGTTCAGCAATTCTTGCGCGCTGTTAGCATTGGCTTCGTCCATTTGCTTGCGACGGCTCAAATCCGAAATGTCAACTTGATTAAGAACGTCGCGCGAACGCAAGGTGAGGTTCGAAACCGATTGCGACTTCTCCCACTCGGTTTGCCATTTCGCGTAGCTCAGCAGGTTTTTTCGAGCCAGATTGTCCGCCGCGTTTGCCGCCTCAGCATGGCTTGCTCGCTCCTGCGCTTTCGCAAGTAAGAAGTAGGCGGAGCCATCCTTGGGGTCAGCGCTAATGACTTTCTCAAGCTTCTGTGCCGCCTCAGCATATTTCTCGTTGAGAAAGAGCGCGTAAGCATAGTTGAAGAGCACGGTCGTGTCGTCGGGCGAGGAATCAACGGCGCGCGACAAGAGTGTGATGGCTTGAGCCAGCAGGCGCGTGCGTTCTTCAGGTTTCTTTTCATCGCGCGCCGCCTCGACCGACACGGCGCCAGCATTGTTGTAGACCCCAACGAGCGGCATCACCTTTTCGTCAGCCAACGGTACAAAGGTGGCGAGAGCGTGCTGGATGTCGCCGATCTTCCAGTAGGCGAGGCCCGCATAGAATTGTGCTTCACCGTAATGCGATTCCGTTTTTTGCAACATCGTGAAATGATCGATCGCTTCTTTCCACTGCGACCGCAGCATATAGAAGCGCCCCAACTCAAACGCCGCCTGCGAGTAGACCGCGTTGCTGTTCTCTTTCGCATAGAGCCGCATCGCGTTCTTCAGAAAAATTTCGCGGGTGGGATCGGTCTCTTGAGTTTGCACACCTTTCATGAAGGCTTCGAAGGCCTGAGGCGGCACCTTCGTCGCCTCTTGCACCAACTGATTTCGCGAAAACGAAAGCGCCCGGTCGCGCTGATACAGAATCTGATAAGCCAGTTCCCCGTGCACGTGCTGAATATTAGTGAGCACGTCGCCGAAGTCGTAAACGCGGGGCGCCCACCCGCTGTCGAACATATCGCCTGCCATGCGACCCTCGTTGACGCGAATCACACGCGCTTCACCGGTGATGCTCGCTATCGATCGATCGACCTGAGGTTTTGACTTGTCGTCCGGAACTGCAGCCAGCGTGACGTTATAAGTTCCAATGACGATCATCGAAGCCTTGAGTTCACGTGCAATCTTGATCGATGTCGCGCGCGAAGGAATAACTGTTAGTGGCAGGCGCAGTCTTTGATAAGCGACGGCACGTTCATCGCCGGTGACTACGATCAAACCTGGCTTGTTAAGGAGAGCGGAGAGCGAATCGGCGAAACTCTCGCCGACCCAGTTGTACTCGGGATGATTGGAGACGTTCTCGAACGGAAGCACCAGCACGATGTCGGCCGCGGAAGACGACTGGGCCGTTGCGCTCAGTGGTGCCAAAAATGAAGTAAGAGCCAACGCTGCCGCCGCAAAAATAACCGATATCTTCATATAGTTCATTTCTAAATCCTTAAAAAATGGCCGTAAACGGGTCGAAATCTTCGATGCTCCTATCATAGCAGCGGTTGGTCGGTTTTTGGAGTGCGCCGGCAGAGCGCAGCGGCGACGGCGCTTTTGCTGATTTTGATTTTCGATCGGCAGAGGATCCAAAGCGCCGTGAACACGGCGCTCTGCCGGCGCTTTTGCTGATTTTGATTTTCGATCTGCAGACGATCCAAAGCGCCGTCGGCGCTGCGCTCTGCCGGCGCACTCCAAAACTCTTCACGGCGTTGCTTGAGTAACCACCAACTGATTGTCCACGGTAATAACGCCTTTCACTGATCGCACCGCCCTTTCGACACGCTGTTTCATATCCGGCGAATGTACTGAACCAACCAGCGTCACCTTGCCGCTTTCAACCAGTGTGCTCACGTCGAGCTGCGACAGTACCGGGTCCGAAGCGAGTATCTTTTCGATCTGAGACTCAATAGATGCATCGTCCGGAATCGTGACCGTCGTTTCAAGTGTGGGTTCAGGCGATTGTCGCGCTGAAGGTGAAGGGGTTGATTGCGGCGAAGGCGCCGGCGTCGGTGACTGCTTCGGTGAGGGCTGCATCGCTACGGGACGTTCCGGAATCAATTGCTGCGGCATGACGGTCGAGTTCATCGGATCGTAGGGTCGGCTGGTCAAGAATAAGGCGATCAAGGTAGCCAATGCCGCAGCGGCAATCACACTGATCGCGACAATTCCTTCTCGCGGTCGAGAGTCGGATTGAGGGCCACGAGATCTCGCTGAGCCAGCATACCGGGACCTGGGCGCCTCGACGACGATACGATTTCTAGGTTGTCTTGGATTATCCGCCACAGCTTAGCTTCGATTGGCCATCAGGATCAAAACGATGAATTGTTCACGCCGAAACGATTATAAGAGATAAACGTCCTTATCATTCAATCTGCAAGGGTTGTCTTTCCTGCCGTTCTTACCATGACGCTCGGTGGAACCGAAATCGAATCAAAGCGTCTAAACGGATGAAGTACGCGTAAGAGTTTATGAGGCGTTTCAGCAGTCCATTAGCCAATGTGTCGGTCGCCACGCCTTGCCCGGCGGACTGGGATAACATGATTGGCGGCGATCGGGTTCGTTTCTGCGGCCAGTGCCAGTTGAACGTCTATAACCTGTCGGCGATGTCGAGATATGAGGCCGAATCCTTGATTGCCCGAACGGAAGGACGTCTTTGCGTGAGGTTTTTCCGACGTAAGGACGGTTCAATTCTAACGGGACAACTGTCCTGTTGGGCTGGGTGCTCTGAAGCGACGCGCCTCGCGCATTAAGCGAGCCGTCGCCTCTTCAGTTTTGGGATTTCTTGCGGGCATCGCATCGAACGGGGCAGTTAATCGTGTTGGGAATTACTTTCTGGATCGGCTTGGCCCGAGTCCTTTCAACCGCCATATGATGGGCGTGATGGAACTGAGGAGTCAAAGGCCTGAAGCAATCGCCGGAGAATTAGTAATGGTCCCTCCCACTGGCCGACGACCACTGCGGTCAAAGCAGACGCCGCGCCACTAATGCTCGCGCTGCTCTTGTTGGGCACTTTCTATTCTTGTCTTCATCGTTCTGATATCCTGCGCAAGCCAAAATCTATTGCTCGTTCTAGCTGATGGCGCGTTTGACTACAGCGCTTGATTGCAAATTACTTTGGAGGTCGCTCCGCAATGTTACGCATAGCCAACTTTCTTTTCGCGAGTGCTCTTTGCCTTGTCAGCTTGGCAACTGCAATCGCGCAGACGTCAGACCAAACCACGACGGCGGGTGATCGCCAATCCGTCAACATCACGGTCTACAGTTCTAATCTCGGCCTGGTTCGCGAGACGCGCAGGTTAACTCTGCCAGCGGGCCGAATTGCTTTGAGATTTGCTGACGTTACCGCACAGATTCGGCCCGAGACGGTCCAGCTCGGATCGCTGACGGCACCCGCGTCTTTGCGAATCCTCGAGCAGAATTACCAATACGACTTGCTGAATCCGGCAAAGCTGCTCGATAAGTTTGTGGGAAAGCAAATTACGCTTGTGTTGCGTCACTATCAAAACAACACGGAGACGTTCGAGCCGGTGCAGGCGACTTTGTTGTCGAACAATGGCGGGCAGGTGTGGCGCATCAACGGGCAGATTGTAATCAACCCTTCGAACATCGCCGAGATGCGCTTTCCGGATTTGCCGAAGAATTTGGTTGCCACACCCACGCTCGTCTGGGACGTCGAGAACCGCGAAACCGGATCGCAGACCATCGAGGCCAGTTATCTTACCGCCGGCATGAACTGGCGCGCGGATTACGTGCTGTTGGTAAACGCCGACGACACGAAAGGCGATTTGCAAGGGTGGGTAACGCTGACGAATTCCAGCGGCGCGACGTTTGAAGATGCGCGTTTGCAGTTAGTCGCGGGAGACGTGAATCGTGTTTCTGAACAGCGAAACTACGCTCTTGCCGGGGTCATGGAGAAGAATAAGGCGCTTGATGAAGCCCAGTTTCAAGAGCAGGGCTTCTTCGAATATCACCTGTACACGTTGCAACGCCCGACGACGATTCGCGATAACGAGACGAAACAGGTTTCTTTGCTCGAAGCCGCCGGCTTTGATGTGAAAAAAGAGTTCGTGCTGAACGGCCAGCGATATTACTACACCGGTTATAACAACCCCGGCCAGCCGATCAAGGAAAAAGTCGGCGTGTACATGCAATTCCGTAACTCGCAACAGAACAAACTCGGCATGCCCTTGCCCGCCGGAACGGTTCGCCTTTACAAGAAAGATGACAAAGGCAATCAGCAATTCATCGGCGAAGACCGCATCGACCACACCCCAAAGGACGAAGACGTGCGCGTCAAAGTCGGCGATGCCTTCGATATCGTCGCTGAGCGTAAGCAGACCGATTACAAAGTAATTGCTCGGAATGTCTATGAGTACGCCTACGAAATCAAGATTCGCAATCACAAAGACGGACCTGTCAACGTGATCGTGAACGAACCGATCGGCGGCGATTGGGAGATGATTTCATCGACCTTCGAAGCCAAGAAGACTGCTGCGTTCGCCGCACAATTCAACGTACCCGTGGCGAAAGACGGCGAGGCGACTTTGTCTTATCGAGTCCGCGTTCGCTTCTAAGACGACGACTCAGAAGAATCAACCGAAAAGACTTTAACCGCAGAGGCCGCGGAGGTTGATGCAGAGGCCGCAGAGTAAGATCTCGGCGTTCCTCTGCGAAAACCTCTGCGCCCTCTGCGGTCAAGAATTGACTTGTCCCTTATCGAACTGCTAGAAACCTCGCGTCACTTGCAGGTAGTCAACCTATGAAGACTCGAATAGCCTTGTTATCGCTATTAGTTGCGTCATCGCTGTTGGTTTCGTCAACTTCGCGTGCCCAAAACTCACCCAATGCTCAAACGCTTGACGCGCGTGTCCGCGCGGAGATCGCACCGTTCAGAGGCAAGGTTTACTTGTTCGCGAAGAACCTCGATACCGGCGAAACCTATTCCTTCAACGGCGACGAACGCGTAAAGACCGCCAGCACGATTAAGATCGCCGTAATGATCGAAGCGTTCGCGCGCGTTGCTGAAGGGCGAGCGAAGTGGACTGACGAGTTGGTGCTGACTAAGGCAGCGCGTTACACTGACGAGTTGGTGCTGACTAAGGCAGCGCGTTACAGCGGCTCCGGAATATTGCCTGAGTTAGGCGATGGTTTGCGTCTGACATTGCGTGACTGCGTAAACCTGATGATGTTGATAAGCGACAACACGGCGACGAACATGGTGCTCGACTATTTGACGACCGACGCCGTCAATGCGCGGATGGATTCAATCGGCATCAAACAGACGCGCATCATGCGCCGGGTTGGCAGCGGCGGCGATAGCAAAGAAGGCAAGCTGGAAGAAAACAAACGCTTCGGTCTCGGCGCCACCACGCCCCACGAGATGGTTCAGATAATGGAGAAACTCGACCGCGGCGAAGTCATCAGCCAGGCAGCCTCAAAAGAAATGCTCGACCTGATGAAGCGCGAACAGGCGCGCTATGCGATCGGCCGAACCACCTCCGATCCAATGGCGAGCAAATACGGCGCCCTTGATCGCCTGCGCAGTTGCGTGGCCCTCGTTTATTCGAAGAAAGGCCGTGTCGCAATGACCATCACCGTCGATGAGATGCCCGAGGTGTACTGGTCGGTTGATAATCCCGGCTACCTGCTAACGTCGCGCCTCTCGTTGATTCTGCTCGACGGGTTGGGCAAACCGCCTGGGACTCCCGGAACCTCGCGTGAGAACTGACAAATGAGCAGACACGCGCCTTTTGCGTCAAACCAGAATTGCGATGTCTGTTCAAACTGGCGTATGCTGGCACGTAAAAAGCTAACGATGAAAGAAGGCGCGACTGCAGAGCCTTGATGGCCAGGCTGAGCGAGAGTTAGTTGCCTACAGGTATTGACGATTATGTTTAATACGTTTACTGCAAAATACACGAAAATTGATTCCGGCTACCTGGGCCAACTGGTAGAGTGGCCGGAAGTGATCACGGAGGGTCAAGATATTGAGGAGTGTCAAGAAATGCTTGCGGACGCGCTGCGAGAAATGATCCGCGCCTATCGCGAACAGGATAGTGAGATACCGCTTGACCGTGCGCTGTTGGAGCAAATTGCCGTTGAAGTTTAGCAATGCCCGCAATCTCATGAGGTCTTACCAGGCTCACACCTACGGGCAGCAACCGATCGAGCAGTCATAACGATCCTGCGCACAAGTTGTTCCACCATTGGCAACGCAACCAAAGAACTCCTCTAGACAGCCGTCGTCACAAGCGCTCCGGGTTTGACAAGTTGATACAGGCGTTCCGATTCCATTGGGATAAGTAATTGTGCAGCCCGGATAGTTAAACAGACACCTGCTATAGTCGGACCAGCAGGCGTCCCACTCTGCGCTATATATCAGTTTGCACAGAATAGGGTCTCCGCCAAAATTGATGCAGTCGTCGTAGTTGCTTCTAGCCTGTGAGCTACAAGCATTGTAGTTCGTATCACAGGTAGAGCAATCATCCGCAGCTACTCTTGTCGGGGTCGCGACAAAGAGTAGTGCCGCTACTAGAACTGCGAGCACGCAAATTCTTTGTATCAGTCTTCGAAGTGTTGGGTTATTCATCTTCTTTCTCCTTTTCGTTCCTCGTCACAGAATCTCCTGGCGATAAGACCGGGATCACTGAGATCAAAGAATATCATTTCGTTGGGTGTGCCCAAGGTGTGTGCATCTAAGCAACCCTCATTTCAAACGGGCAATAACTTCGAGCTCTTTTTCGTCAGAAAGCTTTCCACGCCAGGAATCAGCTACGATTCCTTCGCTGTTTGCCATAATCAGCGTTGGAGTACCATTGACACCTATTGAATCGAGTCGAAGTTGTTTCACGTCATCAACAGTCACACCTAGCTCCTTCAGGTATTGTTGGCTTTCATCCACTGGTTGTGGAAGGACCGCCACCAAACGCAGACTTCCAGCCCTGGTTCGTTCTTGAGCAACGCGCTGGTAGAACTGCGCACTCTCCGAGCAGAAGTGACACTGGGTCGAAAGCGCCATTACCAGTGTTCGTCCATTCGCTTTCCAGTCGACACCTGGCAGCGAGAGTTTCGTTCCCGGTCGCACCGCCGCGGTTGCAGTCGTCTGAGCCGCGGAAGACCGGCGATAGGTTTTTACCAAGACCACCCCAAGCATGATCGCTACGACAATGATCGCCAGGTTGGCAACCAATTCGATCCTCTTGACTAGTGAACGCATATAGCGACTCCAGAGCGTGGGTTGGGATTCAAAAGAGGCTGCGATAGACCTCTCAGGCTCCTTGGATCCCGTTAACCTAAGTGAGGTTACTATTGATCAGAAGAAGATTTGCGATCAATAATCCACTCAGGTCATTTTTGTAGTCTGTTTAGGTCATATTTCTTGCGAGCAGACAAAATGCCGACCGAACAACTCCTAAGACTCGTGCAGGGAACGGCGGATGCCGCATTTGCGATTGACGGTTCCGGATTGGTCTCCGCGTGGAATATGGCTGCGGAAGAACTTCTTGGGTTGAGCTCAGCAGAAGCGCTCGGCCGTGCTTGCCATGAGATTCTTCAGTGCAGCGACGAACAGTTGTTTTGTTCAGAACACTACTTGATCCGGCACGCGATTCAAATGAATCAACCAATGGCGAATTTCGATTTGCAAGTGCAAGCCAAGACTGAGAAGCAATGGTGCAACGTTTCCGTCTTAATCGTGACTGAGTTGGGATCGGGGTTACGTCACGCCGTGCTCATTGTTCGCCCACGCGAGCTGCGCAAGCGAATGGAACTATTAATGCGCGATTTTCTGGTGGCTCAAACGCAACTTGAACCTGAAGTAGCGACGCGGTTGATTTCCTCCGGTCGGGCTATGGTCAAGGTGAACCTTACTACTCGTGAGACTGAGATTCTTCGAATGGTCGCAAGCTGCGCTGGCACGAATGCAATCGCGAAGGGACTCTATATCAGCCGCGCCACGGTGAATAACCACATCAAGCACATTCTGACCAAGCTGAATGCTCACACGCGCCTGGAAGCAGTCCGTCGCGCCGAAGGTATGGGGTTACTTTGGGGCGCAAAATCCGTCTTCTAACACAAAGAATTAGCACTGCCGCTCTCGAGGTGATTATCATGTGATCCAATCACTGGAGCAAACTCTCTGCGCGGACCTTCTTCAGTCAGCAAACAAATTAGTTGTTCGTGGACTTTTTCACCTGAGGACGGGAATTAGGGGTGTTTCTTCGTCGCATAAATTTGGCTCAAACCCTGTAAGAAACAGGCGATCATCCGCGGCAACTAGGCTCCTGAATTAAGTCGGAGGCCGACACCGGCGATCCAAGAAATTGGATTGCTGGCTGGGATTTCGGATGCACTGATCCTGCTTCAAAAAAACTAGTCATAAAAATCTGCGAGTTTTGTGAAAATGAACCGGTCCGTTTTGGTTGGAACAATAAGTGCGTCATCCTCACTTGCAACCATTATGCTCGTTGGCAAGACCGGTCATTTTCTCAGAAGCTTCTGTTCTTTCTAAGCTGGCTTCACGTCAGGGGAAACGACAGAAACCTACTGGTCGAAGCATCGCTCCAAAAGTAATGTTGTCAACTTCACGAGACGCAGATCAACTCTTTCAACTGGAGGAAACATGAAGAGACAAAGCCTTCTCGCAAACAGTATCGCCTTAACACTCGGTATTCTCTTTCTTATTGCCATAGCGGCTCTTAGTGCGCTAGGACAAGCCGGCACATCCACGATTCGGGGAACCGTCACTGATCCGCAGGGCAATGTCGTGCCGGGAGCCACCGTAACATTGACCAATACTGGTACGAATACGTCCCGGACTGCCACGACGAGCGATCAGGGATTCTATACATTCGAATTTGTTCCAGTAGGCGATTACCGGCTGGAGGTGGAGGGCAAAGGATTTAAGAAATCAGTGGTTGCCAATGTGCACGCCGCGGTTACTAATACCAGCCCCGTCGATGTTCGACTGGAGATTGGTAATGTTTCGGAGACCGTAACCGTTACATCGGGAGCTGGTGAGCAGTTAGTAAACAAGGAAGATGC
>WNGL01025900.1_pt1 | contig 14114 bp, 10 predicted proteins | sample 5400591 | NCBI WGS metagenome assembly WNGL01 (sample SAMN13153377, study PRJNA577476) | soil metagenome | isolation source: 80 cm soil or saprolite under Garry oak tree replicate 1 | place: USA:California | collected 2016-06-15
CGCCATCCATTGGCGCGCGCGGCCGACGTCGCCGTGCTCGAGCTCCTCGAGCTCTGCCATCAGCATCGCGACGCGCTGGGTCGGCTCAGCGACGAGCGGCGCCAGCGCCTGGCGCGCGGCCGCAAACTCGCGCGCATCGCGCGCCGCGCGGGCGACGGCGAGCGCGCTTTCGATGTGGCCGTCGGCCTGGCGCGCCAGGGTCTGGACCCGGGCGAGCCGGTCGCGGGCGGAATCGGCGATGCGCAAATGCGCGTAGATTTCGGCGAGATCCGGATGCGGATTGACCCGCCAGGCCGCCTCCAGAATCTTGCGCGCCCTGCGCGTTTCGCCGGCATCCGCCAGGAGCCGGCCGGCGAGCGCCGCGGCGGGCACGAGATCCGGCGCAAGCCGTGCCGCCTCGACCGCGTGCGTTTTGGCGACACCCGGGTTGGTCGTCTCGGCAGCGAGCGCGCGGGCGGTGGTGAGCACGGCGGCGTGGCGGCGATGCGTTGCCTTGTCGATCAGCCCATTGCGCAGATGGGCGTCGAGGGTCTCGAGCGCGCCCTCCCAATCCGCCGCCCTGCAACGGAACTCGAGCACCGCTTGCCCGGCCCAGGGCAGGCCCGGCGCGGCCTTCGCGGCGGCCTCGGCGAAATGCCGCGCCGCGCCGAGCTCGTCGCGCCGCTGCGCCTCGACATAGAGGCCGCGCAGGCCGAGCAACCGGGTCTCGCCATGCTGCGCCATTTGGCCAAACGCGGTCTCGGCGCCCCGCCGATCGCCGGCGAGCTGCGCGGCTTGCGCCTCGAGCAGCAGCCCGAGCGGCTCGTCCGCCGCGAAGCGCCGTGCCTGCTGTGCGAACCGCCGCGCCGAAGCCTGATCGCCGACGCCCACCGCGACCAGGCCGCGCGCAATGGCGAGACGGCCCTTGCGCTCGCGCTGCTCGCGCAATGCGCGGGCGATCCGGCGCGGCGAACGCCACAGCCCGCGCGCGAACGAGAACAGCAGCAGGAACAGCGCTGCGAGCAGGGCGGCCGCCGCCAGCAGCACGATGACCGAAGTTTCGATCCGCCATCCGAGCCAGGTGACCGCGACCTCGCCGGGACGATCGGCAAGCCAGGCGATCCCGAGCGCAACGAGGCAGACCAGGCCGAGGAACAGGACGACGCGGATCATCGGGCGGCTCGCCTCATTCGGCCGGTCGGGCGAGCGCTTCGAGCGCGTTCGCCGCGAGCTTTCTGGCGGCATCGACCGCCGCCACGCGGGCCTTTGCGGCCTCGATCCAACCGGCGGCCGGCGCGCGGACCGGCTCCGGCAGCCGCTCGACGTCGGCAAGCGCGCCGGCGATGTCGCTGCGGGTTGCCTTGAGCTCCGCGCGGGCCACAACGGTCGACGGCTCGTCCCCGGATGCCTCCTCGACCGGACGGATGCGGACCAGCCGTTCCGCGCCGGCCTGCAGCCGCTCGATGACGCCGGCTTCGCGCCGCGGCGCGCCTGCCGCCTTGAGCATGGCGGGCGCAAGTTTCGACAGATTTTGGCCGAGCGCGGCCGGCGTTGCCACGCCGGTTGCGGAAGCCGGCTCGAGCGCAGCGAGCATCGCGGGATCGGCGGCGAGCTGTTTTGCGGCGGCAAGCTCGGCCGCGAACGGGGCACCGCGTTCGACCGCGATGCGCAGCTCCATGGCGACGAGCGCAAGCCGCACCGTGCGATCGGCACCCGCGGCGACCTTGCCGAGCCGCTGCGCGTCGGCCGTGACCTGCTGCTCCAGATTCGCGACCCGCGCGGCGAGCGCCTCGAGGTCGCTGCGCTCGGCCGGCTTCGCAGCGGTTTGCGAATCGGCCTTTTGTGCTTGGCTCGCGGTGGCGTCGGCGCGCGCCTTAGCCTCGTTGGCTGCCGCCAACGCCCGCTCGGTGCGGCGATCGAGATCGGCGAGCTTCTCCGCGAGCGCGGCATCGCTTCCGGGCGCCCCCGGAGCCGCGGCGGCGGCTTCGAGCTTTTTCAGCCGCGCATCGATGGCTTCCGTGCGGCTCTGGTCCGGCGCCGCCTGCGTGCGCGCAGCAAGCTCACGGACCTGCTCCTCCAGCACCGCGATCTTATCGGACAGCTCACTCCCCTCGTCGTCGAACTCCTCGTTGGAACCCGGCAAGATGTCGAAGATCCAGAGCGCCCCCAAAATGACGACTGTGATCGCAGCGCCGCTCAGGCCTGCACCGATCAGACCCCAAACACCGCGGCGGCGTCTGCCAAATTCCTGGTGAGTGGGTTCCCTCTCCGCGGCCCGCGGTTCGGCTGCCGGATCGGGCTCCGGAGTTGATTGCGCCGAATCTCCTGCCCCCGGTTCGCTCGCGACCTCGGTTGCCTCGAGCTCGATCGTAGACGGCGGACGGCGGCGGCGCCCGCCGGGCGCTTCCGATTCCGAGCCGCCGGATTCATCGCTCGTCATTTCATCTCCCGTTCGACCGACCATCGTGCGCGTCGCAACATCCATACTGCGGCACTCGCGTTCCGGCAATTTGGCTGCTCATGCGCTTTCGACCAGGGCAACGAGCGCGTCTTCGTCCGGTTGCGCTGCGATGCGCACCTTGTCCGCCCCCGCGCGCGCCAGCGGCTCGGCCGCATGGGCGGAAATGCAGAATTGCAGCGGCCGCAGCGCCGCGGTAACAACGCCAGCGCGCTCGGCACATTGCACAAAGATTTCGGCCGTGCGCCGCGAGAAATGCAGCACGCCTTCGATCCAGCTCGCTCGCAGCGCCGCCGCGATGTCCGCCGGAAACGCCTGCGCGGCGTGCGCGCGATAGATTTCGACCGTCCGCACCACGATCCCGTGCGGCGCAAGATCCGCCGCGAGATCCCGCGCCCGATCGCTTCCGGCGAGGTAGAGCAGCGGCGGATCTGCGGCAAACCGGCCGGCAACGAGGCGGGCGAGATCGCCCGCGCTCCCGTCGGCCGAAGTCACATCGGCGAAACCGGCGGCGCGGGCCGCTTGCCCACTGCGGTGCCCGACTGCGAGCACCGGAAGCGACCGCAGTTCCGCGAGCTTCGGGTGGGCGGCGATCGCCCGCGCAGCATTGGCGCTCGTGATCACCACCGCTTGCCAGGGCGGAGCCCCGATGTCCGCGTCGAGAATTGGCTCGATTCTCAGCAAGGGCGCGATCCGTACTTGATGCCCGCGCGCGCCAAGCGCCGCTGCCGTGCGCTGCGCATCTCCGTCCGGCCGGGTGACGAGTAGGCGCATGGTTAGGCGGAACATCGGGCCGCGCACGCGGCGACCTCCCCCGCAAGCGGGAGAGATGACCGGAGCGAGATGGCGGTCATGAGTTCCGCTCGCGTCAATGCACGAAAAAATCGGCCGGAGCCCGACGCTTGAGCTCGCGGCCGGCATCGGCGCCGAGCGCTTGTGCCTCGTGCGCGTCACCCCGCCGCCGGGTCTCGTGAGCCTCGCTGCCGTCGGGCTTGAGGATCATGCCGTGGAAGCTCAAGGCACCGTCGGCCACTTCGGCGTGACCGGCGATCGGCGTGCGACAGGAGCCGTCGAGCTCGGCCAGAAACGCGCGCTCGGCCGCAAGCGCGGTGATCGTCTGCGCATGATTGATCGCGGCCAGTAGCTCGAGCACCCGCGCATCCTCGGCGCGTGCCTCGATCCCGATGGCACCCTGGCCGACCGCGGGCGGGAATTCCTCCACGCCCAGCACGGTGCTCGCCGCAGCCGCAAGGCCCAGACGGTTGAGGCCGGCGAGCGCCAGCAAAGTCGCATCGGCCTCGCCCGCGTCGAGCTTGCGCAGCCGGGTCTCCACATTGCCGCGGAACGTCAAGACCCGCAGATCCGGCCGCAGCCGCTTCACCATCGCCTGCCGCCGCAGCGAGGCGGTGCCGAGGGTGCTTCCGGCGGCAAGCTCGCGCAAGCTCTTGGCCTTGCGGCTGATGAAGGCGTCGCGCGGGTCCTCGCGTGCGAGGGTTGCGGCCAGCACGAGGCCGTCCGGGAGGATCGTCGGCAAGTCCTTGGCGGAATGCACCGCGAGGTCGATCGCGCCCTCGAGCAGCGCCTGTTCGATCTCCTTGGCGAACAGACCCTTGCCGCCGGCATCGGCGAGCGGGCGGTCCTGGATCCTGTCGCCGGAGGTGCGGATCGCCACCAGCTCGATCGCGGCCGCCGCAAACCCATGCGCGGCGATGAGCGCCTCGCGGACGAGTTGCGCCTGTTTGAGCGCCAGCGGGCTGCCGCGCGTCCCGATCCGCAACGCGCCGGATTCGGCCGAGGATTGCACCTTGCGACCTCGCAATGCTACGCGTCCGTGCGGCCGCGATCATAGGGACGGCGGTGCCGGCGTGAAAGGAACATCCTCGCAATTGCAGCCGGCGCGGCGCTCGGCCGCGGAACAACATGCTGGTTCTCGGGATCGAAACCACCTGCGACGAGACGGCGGCGGCGATCGTGCGCCGTCGCGAGGACGGCCGCGGCGAAATCCTCGCCAACGTCATTCTCTCCCAGAGCGCCGAGCACGCGGCCTACGGCGGGGTCGTGCCGGAGATCGCGGCGCGCGCCCATGTCGAAGTGCTGGATCTCACCATCGCCAAAGCCATGGTCGAGGCCAAAGCTTCGTTCGAGGCGCTCGACGGCGTCGCGGCCGCGGCCGGGCCGGGGCTGATCGGCGGAGTCATCGTGGGCCTGACCATGGCGAAGGCGATCGCGCTGGTCGTCGAGAAGCCGCTGGTCGCCGTCAATCACCTCGAGGCCCATGCGCTGACCGCCCGGCTCACCGACGGCGTCCGGTTTCCCTATTGCCTGTTTCTCGTTTCGGGGGGGCACACCCAGATCGTGGCCGTGCTCGACGTCGGCAAATACGTGCGGCTCGGGACGACGCTCGACGACGCCATTGGCGAAGCGTTCGACAAGACCGCGAAGCTGCTCGGTCTGGGCTACCCGGGCGGACCGGAAGTCGAGCGCGAAGCCGGGCACGGCGAAGCCACGCGCTTCGCGCTGCCTCGGCCGATGCTGGGCCGCGACGAGCCGGATTTTTCCCTCTCGGGCCTCAAGACTGCGTTGCGGCTCGAGGCGGAAAAGATCGCGCCGCTCTCCGACCAGGACGTCGCCGATCTTTGCGCGGCGTTCCAGCGCGCCGTCGTGGACGTCGTGGCCGACCGGGTGCTCGCCGGGCTGCGCGCATTCCGCCGGCGGTTCGGCGCCCCGACCGCGCTCGTCGTCGCCGGCGGGGTCGCGGTCAATCGCGCGATCCGACGCGCTCTCGATACGGTGGCCTCCATGGCCGACACCGTGCTGATCGCCCCGCCCGCCGAGCTCTGCACCGACAACGGCGCCATGATCGCCTGGGCGGGCGCGGAGCGGATTTTCCGGGGAATGACCGACACGCTGGCGGCGAGCCCGCGCGCACGCTGGCCGCTCGAAGAGACGCTTCCCGCCGAGAAGGCTCCGGCGTGAGCGCGTTCCAGCACATCGGCGTACTCGGGGCGGGCGCCTGGGGGAGCGCGCTCGCCAACATTGCGGCGCGCGCCGGCCGGCGCGTCACGCTGTGGGCCCGCGATCCTCGCCTTGCGGAAACGATCGCGCAACGCCGCGAGAGCCCGAAACTGCCCGGCGTGCGCCTCGAAAATTCGGTCGCGGTCACGGCGGGGCTCGACGCAGTGGATGCGGCCGCCTTGCTGATCGCGGTGCCGGCCCAAGCGTTGCGGGCGGTCGCAGGCGCGCTTGTGCCCGTGCTGCGCGAGCGCACGCCGCTCGTCGCCTGCGCCAAGGGCATCGAGTGCGGCACGCGGCGTTTCATGACCGAGGTCATCGCGGAATGCGTTCCGCAAGCCGAACCGGCGATTCTGTCCGGCCCGAGCTTCGCCGCCGACGTGGCACGCGGCCTGCCCACCGCGGTCACGCTTGCGGCCCGGGACGAGGCGCTGTCGAGCGCGCTGGCGGGCGCGCTGGGCTCGCCGACGTTTCGGCCGTATCACTCCACCGATTTGCGCGGGGTGGAGATCGGCGGCGCGGCCAAGAACGTGCTGGCGATCGCCGCGGGAATCGTCGAGGGCCGCCGGCTCGGACCGAGCGCCGCCGCCGCGCTCACCACACGCGGCTTCGCCGAGCTCGTGCGCTTCGGCAGGGCCTTCGGCGCCAGGCCCGAGACGCTCACCGGCCTCTCCGGGCTCGGCGATCTGATCCTGACCTGCTCGAGCCGGCAATCGCGGAATTTTTCGCTGGGAATTGCGCTCGGGGAAGGCCGTTCGCTCGAGGAAGCGCAACGCGGCAGGCTGGTGGAAGGCATTTACACGGCCTCGGTGCTCAGCGAGATGGCGAATGCACGCGGAATCGAGATGCCGATCGCCGCGGCGGTCGCGGCCGTGCTGGACGGCCGGCTCGGCATCGATGCCGCAATCGAATCGCTGCTGAGGACGATCAGGTCGCGCGCGGCGGCAAGGGCGAGCCCTGGACCGGGGTGCGCAACTACCGCGCCCGCGCGCACCTCAAGGCGATGCGGCTCGGCGATCAGGCGTTTTTCTACCACACCGGGGACGAGAAGCAGGTCGTCGGCATCGTCGAGGTCATCCGCGAGGCCTATCCGGACCCGACCGACGACACCGCGGTGTTTCGCGCGGTCGACGTGAAGGCGGTGCGGCCGCTGCCCAAGCCGGTGACGCTGGCGTCCGTCAAAGCCGACCGCCGGCTCAAGGACATGGTGCTGGCCAAGCAGCCGAGGCTTTCGGTCCAGCCGGTGACGGAGCGCGAGTGGCGGATCGTGTGCAGCATGGGCGGCATCGAGGCATAAAAGCGTAGTAGGTTCGTGGCCCGGATGGAGCGCCCGCGAAGGGCGCGAAACCCGGGAGGTGGATGAACCCCGGATTTCGCTTCGCTTCATCCGGGCTACCAGCAATTGAGCGATACTTGGACGGAGGCCAGGATGACATTTGCCGGCATGAATTACTGGGCCGTGCTGATGGCGGCGGTGGCCGCCTGGATGCTGGGGGCGCTATGGTACTCGCTGCTGGCGAAGCCATGGATGGCCGCCGCCGGCGTGGCGAAGGCCAGCATCGAGAGCAACGCCGGATCGATCCGCGGTTTCCTGCCGTTCGTCGTTGCCTTCGTGGCGGCATTGGTCATGGCCTGGGTGCTGGCAGGCATCATGGGGCACCTCGGCCAGCTCAGCATCAAGAACGGGGTGGTTTCCGGAGCGTTCTGCTGGCTCGGCTTCACGATTCCCGCCATGGCGGCGAATTACACGTTCGGGCAACGCCGGCCGCTTCTGCTGCTGATCGACGGCGGATATTGGCTGGCCGCGCTGGTGGTGATGGGGGTCGTCATCGGCGGGCTCGGGATTCGATAGGCCGTCGTTCCGGGCCCGAGTTCGGCGGCCTGCAACCAAAGTGGGACGACGCCGCGCCCTTGTCGGTGCTTGGTCCGGGGCTGCATAATGGCGGCCGAGGAAACGCCTTTGGCCGCATCGGCCATTCACCGCTAGGGGTAGATCATGTCGGACAAGGTTTACGCAGTCCCGGCCGAGTGGAAGCAGCGCGCCTTCATCGATGCCGCGAAATATCGGCAGATGTACGAGCGCTCGGTCAAGGATCCCGACGGCTTCTGGGGCGAGATCGGCAAACGCATCGACTGGTTCAAGCCCTACAGCAAGGTCAAGAACAGCTCGTTCGACCTGCATCGCGTCTCCATCAAATGGTACGAGGACGGCGTCACCAACGTGGCGCACAATTGCATCGACCGGCATCTCGCCAAGCGCGGCAATCAGGTGGCGATCGTTTGGGAAGGCGACGATCCGAAGGAGGACCGGCGGATCACCTATAAGGAGCTCCACGCCGAGGTCGGCAAGTTCGCCAACGTGCTCAAGGCGCAAGGGGTCAAGAAGGGCGACCGCGTCACCATCTACCTGCCGATGATTCCCGAGCTGGCGTTCGCGATGCTCGCCTGCGCACGGATCGGGGCTATTCACTCCATCGTGTTCGGCGGGTTCTCTCCGGACTCTCTCGCCGGCCGCATCAAGGACGCGAAATCGACCATCATCGTCACGGCGGACGAGGGCGTTCGCGGCGGACGCAAGGTCGCGCTCAAGGTCAACGCCGATGAGGCGGCCGAGAAGGCGGGAGGCGTGCAGTCCATGGTGGTGGTGCGCCGTACCGGCGGCGCGGTGAACATGAAGCCGGGCCGCGACCATTATTACGACGAGCTGGTCAAGGCCGTGTCGGCGGATTGTCCGTGCGAGCCGATGAACGCCGAGGATCCGCTGTTCATACTCTACACCTCCGGCTCGACCGGACAGCCGAAAGGCGTGCTGCACACGACTGCCGGCTATCTGGTGTTCGTCGCGTTCAGCCACGAAACCATCTTCGATTATCACGACGGCGACATCTATTGGTGCACCGCCGACGTCGGCTGGGTGACCGGTCACAGCTACATCGTGTACGGGCCGCTCGCCAACGGCGCGACCACGCTGATGTTCGAGGGCGTGCCGAATTACCCGACAATCTCCCGGTTCTGGGAGGTGGTGGACAAGCACAAGGTCAACACCTTCTATACGGCGCCGACCGCGATCCGAGCGCTGATGCAGGCCGGCGAGGCGCCGGTGAAGAAAACCAGCCGCAAGTCGCTGCGCCTGCTCGGCACCGTGGGCGAGCCGATCAATCCCGAAGCGTGGGAATGGTATCATCGCGTGGTGGGCGAGGGCCGCTGCCCGATCGTCGACACCTGGTGGCAGACCGAGACGGGCGGCATCCTCATCACCCCGCTGCCGGGCGCGATCGCCACCAAGCCGGGCTCGGCCACCCTGCCGTTCTTCGGGGTGATCCCGCAGATCGTCGATGCTTCCGGCGAAGTCTTGGAGGGACCCGGGCAAGGCAATCTGGTGATCGCCGATGCCTGGCCCGGAATGATGCGCACGGTTTATGGCGATCACGAGCGCTTCGCCCAGACCTATTTCTCGGCCTACCCGGGCAAATATTTCACCGGCGACGGCTGCCGCCGCGACGCCGACGGCTATTATTGGATCACCGGGCGGGTCGACGACGTGATCAACGTCTCCGGGCACCGGCTCGGCACCGCCGAGGTCGAGAGCGCGCTGGTGGCGCATCCGAAGGTTTCCGAGGCCGCGGTCGTCGGCTATCCGCACGATCTCAAGGGCCAGGGCATTTACGCCTATGTGACGCTGATGGCCGGCGAGCAGCCGAGCGAGGCACTGCGCAAGGAACTCGTCGCCTGGGTGCGCAAGGAGATCGGCCCGATCGCCTCGCCAGATCTCATCCAGTTCGCGCCCAGCCTGCCGAAGACGCGCTCGGGAAAGATCATGCGACGGATCCTGCGAAAGATCGCCGAGGACTCGTTCCAGAATCTCGGCGACACTTCCACGCTGGCGGAACCCGGCGTCGTCGACGACCTGGTCCACAATCGTCAGAACCCAGGCTTCGACCGCGTGTCCCCCGTGGCACACATCGTACCGCCGGACTGTGGCGGTCAGAGCACACTTAACAATTAATTGCTGCGAAACCGCCGCGACGGCTGGCCAGCGCACGGCATTTTAGTTTGAATTTACGCTGTCTGCAGGTTTTGGCTGAAGTAATTCGAGCCGGCAGCTATCATCGCAACCTGCTGCATTCGACCGCGTTGTCACGCAGCGTCGAATGCGCGAGGCGTGAGGGCTTCCATGATTCAGAACTTGCTGGGTTCGCTTGCGGGCACCGCGGCGATCGGGACGATCTTGCTCGTCGGGCCGGCGCCCGCCGAGGCCCGCGAGATGGTCTCGTTCCGGGACAATGCCGCGGCGGCGGGCTCGATCGTGATCAGGACCGGCGAGCGGCGGCTGTATTATGTGCTCGGCGATGGGCGCGCGATCCGCTATCCGGTCGGCGTGGGCAAGCCCGGCAAGCAATGGGCCGGTCAAACGATGATTGACGGCAAATATCTGCATCCGGCCTGGTCGCCTCCGGCCGACGTCAAGCATGACAAGCCGAACATCCCGGACGTGATTCCCGGCGGATCTCCCAGAAACCCGATGGGAGTGGCGGCGATGACCCTCAACGGCGGGCAATACGCCATCCACGGCACGAACGTGCCGTCGTCGGTCGGGGGCTTCGTGTCGTACGGCTGCATCCGCATGTATAATCAGGACATCAGCGACTTGTTTGGACGGGTGAGCGTCGGCACGCCGGTGATCGTCACGCGATAGCCGACGCACAGGACGCAAGGCCGAGGACAGAACAGACCGCAGACGACGGAGTTGCTATATCCGTCGTCTGCCCATGGCTCCTGCCCGAACCACGATTTCCGCGGAAGTGCCCGGTTTGGCGGCGCGCCGGATTGCGATCGAAATTCTCGAAGGCGTGTTGCGGCGGCACCGGCCGCTCGACGAGCAGCTCGACGGTCCGCAGGCGCATCCTCGGCTCTCCGTGCTCGCGGATCGCGATCGCGCCCTGGTGCGTAAGCTCCTCGGCACGGCATTGCGCCGGCTCGGCACCCTGCGGGCGCTGCTGGCGGCCGCGCTCGATCGCGGGCTTCCCGCCGACGCGCCGCGGCTCGAAGCGGTGCTGCTGATCGGCGCCGCCCAGGTTCTCTGGCTCGAGATCCCGGACCATGCCGCAGTCGATCTGGCAGTACGCTTGGTCCAGGCGGATCGCGGAGCCGCGCGCTATGCCGGCGTGGTCAACGCCGTGCTTCGGCGCCTGGCGCGGGAGGGCGCGGCGATGCTCGACGCGCTCGACGCGACCGCGCTCGACACCCCCGAATGGCTGATCTCCCGCTGGGCGCGCAACTATGGGGTCGCAACCGCGCGCGCGATCGGCGAAATGCATGCGGTCGAGCCGCCGCTCGATTTGAGCGTGAAGGCAGATCCGGAAGCCTGGGCAGCCCGCCTGCGCGGCCGCGTGCTGCCCACCGGGTCCGTTCGCAGCCTCGCGCAGGGGCGCATTTCCGCGCTTCCCGGCTATGACGAGGGCGCCTGGTGGGTCCAGGACGCCGCGGCGGCGCTGCCGGCGCGGTTGTTGGGCGATGTGCGCGGCCGCAGAATCGCCGACCTTTGCGCCGCCCCGGGCGGCAAGACCGCGCAGCTCGCGGCGATGGGCGCGCAAGTGACGGCGGTCGACCGCGCGCCGGCGCGGCTCGCCCGGCTGCGGGACAATCTGGCAAGGCTGGGGCTGCGCGCCGAAACCGTTGCGGCCGATGTGGCCGAGTGGCAGGCCGGAGACTTCGAGGCGGTGCTGCTCGACGCGCCCTGCCTGTCGACCGGAACGATCCGGCGCCACCCCGATATTCCATGGCTCAAACGGTCAAGCGATATCGAGCCGCTCGTCGAGCTGCAGCGCCGTTTGCTCGACCGGGCGGCTGCGATGCTCAGACCCGCCGGCACATTGGTCTACTGCACCTGCTCGCTCGAGCCCGAGGAGAACGAAGAGCAGATCGCCGCACTGCTGGCTCGGTGCCCCGGCCTGCAACGCCGTGCCATTCGCCCCGACGAAGTCGCAGGATTGGCCGAGCTCGTGAGCCCCGCGGGCGATCTGCGCACGCTGCCCTGCCATCTCGCCGGCCCGGATGTCCACTGGGCCGGGCTCGACGGCTTCTATGCCGCGCGCATCGAGCGGACCTGACGGGGCTCCAAAAAACGCGAATTTAGACTCCTAACCATGGTTTCGGCCTAAAGGCTTGATCAGCCTGCCTTGGCGTACGCCCTTGGGCAGGAGCGCGGGGGGCCAGCCTCCGGTTCGTTTACCGCTGTCGCAGTGTTAAGGGTACTGTGGGCACGGCGGGAGTATCTGGTTGCAATGCAAGAGGGGAGCTTGGTCATTTCCCGGGGGTCCATCGTCGAGCGTACGAGGCTCTCGCTGTTCGCGGCGAGCCGCGCGCTCCGCACCTTCCTGGCTCGGCTCAACGCGCATCCGGTGTTTCGCTGGAATTTCTTTCCCGGTAGCGCCGACCGCCTGCTGATCGCGCCCCAGGACCTGCGCACCGCCGACCCGACCCGGGCGAGCGAGATTTATGCCGGCCGTTTTGCTTTCGCGGGCAAGATCGTGGTCTGCGACGGCCGCTCGCCGTTCCAAATGGACCCCCCGTCCGATGAATGGGTGGACATGCTGCTCGGCTTCGGCTGGCTGCGGCATCTGCGCGCCGCCGATTCCAGCATCACCCGCGGTCATGCCCGCGCGCTGGTGGCCGATTGGATCACGCTGCAGGGATCCTGGAATTCGCTGGCGTGGCGGCCCGAGATCGTGGCGCGGCGGATCATCTCATGGCTGTCTCAGGCGCCGTTGGTGCTGCAGGAATCCGACGCGACGTTCTACCGGCGCTTCATCCGCAATCTCACCCGCCAGGTCCGTTATTTGCGGCGCACGCTGGCGTCGACGCGGGACGGGCTGCCGCGGCTCCAAGCCATGGTCGCGCTGACCTATGCGGCGCTGTGCATCGCCGGACAGACCCGGATGCTCAAGCCGATGAGCCGGCGGCTCATGGAGGAGCTTGAGCGGCAGATCCTGCCGGACGGCGGCCACATCAGCCGCAATCCCGCGGCCCTGATCGAACTCCTGCTCGACCTGTTGCCGCTCAAGCAGGCGTTCGCAGCCCGCAACGTGCCGCCGCCGCCGCCGCTGCTCAACGCCATCGACCGCATGATGCCGATGCTGCGTTTCTTCCGACACGGCGACGGCAATTTCGCGCTCTTCAACGGCATGGGCCCGACCGCGCCGGACTTGCTGGCCACCGTGCTCGCCTATGACGACGCGCGCGGCGCGCCGCTCGCCAATGCGCCGCACAGCGGGTACCAGCGCATGCAGGCCGGCGCGCTGCTGGTGATCGCCGATACCGGTCGAGCGCCTCCGGTCGGCGTGAGCCAGGAGGCGCACGCCGGTTTTCTGTCGTTCGAGCTCTCCTCGAGCCAGCACCGGATCGTAGTGAATTGCGGATTGCCGCCCACCAGCCGGGAGAGCTGGCGGCCGGTCGCCCGCGCGACGGCGGCGCATTCGACGGTGACGTTCAAGGACGTGTCGTCGTGCCAATTCCTGGGCCCCGGTCCGCTGCAGCGGTTTCTCGGCGCGTCGGTCATCGAGGGCCCGGCCGAAGTGTCGGTCTCGCGCCAGGACCGCGAGGACGCCGTCCAGGTGCGGGCCTCCCACGACGGCTACGCCGGGCGGTTCGGGGTCGTGCACCAACGTTCGCTGCGGTTGGCGGGGGATGGCAGCCGGCTCGACGGCGAGGACCGGTTCCTGCCGGCGCACGGCGACAAGCTGCCGAGCGGACGCCGCGACGCGTTTGCGGTGCGCTTCCATTTGCATCCGGCGGTCAGGGCGAACCGGCTGACCGACGGCCACGGCGCCATGCTGATGCTGCCGAACCGCGAAATCTGGACGTTCAGCGCCTACGAGGATTCGATCGAGCTCGAGGAGAGCGTCTATCTCGCCGGCCGCGAGGGACCCCGCCGCACGACGCAGCTCGTGATCTACGGCCGCGCCCGAAAGGTGCAGAGCGTGCGCTGGACCTTCCTGCATGGCGACATCAGCGCGCTGGCGCAGCGCCGCGACGCCGAGGAGCTCGAGCTGCCGCTGTAAATCGCGGCTGTTGACGCAAGCGGCTGCGCGGTTTGAAGGCGCGGCGATTCGTGCTACCGCCCGGCCCCGGCATTCAGATCTTCGTTGCTCCGATGACCGAGCGCTTGCGTCCCATCGCCCGTGCCCTGCTCTCGGTTTCCGACAAGAGCGGGCTCGTCGAATTCGCTCGCGCGCTCGCCGATCGAAACGTCGAGCTCATCTCGACCGGCGGCACGCGCAAGGCGCTGACCGAAGCCGGGCTTGCGGTGCGCGAAGTCTCGGATCTCACCGGCTTCCCCGAGATGATGGACGGCAGGGTCAAGACGCTGCACCCGAAGGTGCACGGCGGCCTGATGGCGATCCGCGACGATCCGCGCCATCGCGCCGCGATGGAGACGCACGGCATCGCGGCGATCGATCTCCTCGTCGTCAATCTCTATCCGTTCGAGGCGGCGGCCGCCCAAGGCAGCGCGTTCGCCGAGTGCGTCGAGAACATCGACATCGGCGGCCCGGCCATGATCCGGGCCGCGGCGAAGAATCACGCCGATGTTCTGGTCGTGGTCGATCCGGACGATTACCGAGCCGTGCTGGCCGAACTATCGGCGCAAGCCGGCGCGACCCGTCTC
>WNGL01009880.1_pt1 | contig 14112 bp, 11 predicted proteins | sample 5400591 | NCBI WGS metagenome assembly WNGL01 (sample SAMN13153377, study PRJNA577476) | soil metagenome | isolation source: 80 cm soil or saprolite under Garry oak tree replicate 1 | place: USA:California | collected 2016-06-15
CACGTGACGTGCCCGGTGCTGGTCGTGATGGGCAGCGCCGACCCGGACTTCAAGGACCCGGCGGGTGAGGCGAAGACCATCGCCGGCATGGTGCCCAACGGCCAGGTCGCGATGATCGAGAACGCCGGCCACTACCCGGCCACCGAATACCCGCAGGCCACGGCCGACGTGATCCTCCCGTTCCTGGCCTCGGTCCGTTAGATCGGTAGGACCGCGGCGGCCAACTCGGCCAGGACATGCGGCCGCCGGACGTTCGGCTTCGTGGCGCCGTCCAACGCGGCCGCGTCCCATCCTGGCAGGCCACCAAAGCGGAAGCAGATCCGCAGGTAGTTGACGAAGGTGGTCTGATGCGGTTCCCACAACAGCAGGCCGTCCACGCCGTCGTCCGGCAGGCGGATCGCGTAGGGCGGACCGCCGCTGACATCGGCCTTGTGGAAGGCATCCGGCGCCAGATCGATCGTGAACGGTCCGCGATCCCATTCGGTGCCACGGTCGGCCACCCAGGTTTCGTGCTCCAGCAACAGGTATTCCAGCGGCGCCTCGACAACCAGTGCGTCGGTGAACTCGAAATCCCAGTCCGGATGGCTGCCGGCCAGATTCACCTGCCCGACGAACTCGTACCAGCAGCGCAACGCCAGCGGTAGCGGACCGATCGTGGCTTCGACGTGATCGAGTTGGTCGCGGACGTCCGTAGCCGGTGGCACGTGTACGACGTCCGGCTCGTCGAAGCGGAAACCGTGACGTGGCAACAGTTCGGTGAGCCGCTCGACGTTCGTCCGCGCACGGCGCATGGTTTCGGCCGCCACGGCGACCGTCTCCGGCCACGCCGGCGTGTCACGCAACCGGGCACCCAACGCGGTCAACTCCGTCCACACCGGCACCCGATCACCGGCGCGATACCGCTGCAGCCACCGAGTCACGACTGGCTCAGCCGCCGGCCGGTACGCCGGTCGTGGCGTAGGCGTCGCGCAGCCGGTCGTGGGCGTCCTGGCCCAGCCCCAGATGGTCCAGCCCCAGCAAGGCCGCGCCGGCGATCGGCGGTACGTCGACCACCCCGACCTGGGCCGTCGGCGCCACCGCCCGTACCCGTTCGGAAATCCCCCGCACCAGCCGAGGATTGCGTGCCATCAACAGCCCGCCACCCAGAACGACCTCGGTGTCCTGCTTGATCAGGTCCAGCCGGCGCATCGCCACCAGCGCCATCGTGCTGACCTCCGCCGCCAGGCGGTCGACCAGGCTCATCGCGATCGGGTCGCCGGCGTCGGACACCTGGAACAGCACGTACGTCAGGCGGATCAGGTCGTCCGTGTCGATATCGCCCAGGTGGATGCCGATGGCCACGTCCGACACCGTGTCCCGGCCGAAGTAGCCGGCCACCGCCGTGCTCAGCGCGGTCGGCTCGCCTCGGCCGTCCTCGGCGCGCATCGCCCACCACATCACTTCGACACCCATGTCCAGGCCGCCGCCCCAGTCGCCGGTGAACCGGCCCAGCGCCAGGAATCGGGTCTGTGCGCCGTCGGGGGCCACGCCGACACAGTTGATCCCAGCACCGCACGTGACCGCGACGCCCCACGGGCGTTGGGTTCCGGCGCGCAGCACGGCGAACGTGTCGTTGCCGACCCGGATGCTCGGGCTCCAGGTTCGGGTCGCCAGCTCGTCGGCCAGGCGCTGTTCCTCCTCGGGCAGGTCGACGCCGGCCACGAACGCCGACGTGTGCGCCGCGATCTCGCCGGTCGGGTCGATGCCGGCCTGCCGTGCCACCGCGGTCACCAGATCGTCCAGTACCACCTTCGACGTGTCGAAGCGGCGCGCGTCCACCGATGTGCCGGGACCGCGGGCGCTGGCCAGCACCGAACCGTCCGGCCCCACCAGCGCCACATCGGTTTTGCTGTTGCCGCCGTCGATCGCGAGTACCGCGGCCGGTGCGCTGCTCAAGGTCACGACGCGGTCGTCCCGTCCACCCACGACAGATACGCCTGGTTCTCGGCGATCAACCGGTCGGTCAGCTTGTTCGCGATGTCGATCTGGCCGATCAACGGGTGCGCCAGCATGGTCTGGAACAGGCGGTCCCGGCCACCGCGCAGTGCGGTCGACACGGCGAGTTCCTCGTACGCGGTGACGTGCGCGATCAGGCCGGCATACAGCGGCTCCACCGGGGCGACCGGCAGGGCGACCGGGCCGTCCACGCCGATGCGGGCGGGCACCTCGATCACGGCGTCGTCGGGCAGGAACGGGAGGGTGCCGTTGTTGCGCAGGTTGACCACCTGCGTGTCGCCGGTGTCCGAGGTGAGCGACGCGAGCAGTGCCACCGCGGCCTCCGAGTAGAACGCGCCGCCGCGCCTGGACAGCAGCTCCGGCTTGTGGTCCAACGCCGGGTCGGCGTACATGTCCAGCAGTTCCTTCTCGTAGCCGGCAACGACTTCCGCCCTCGTCGGCTCGTTGCGCTGCTCGTCGACCACGAGGTCGTGCGCCCAGTAGTAGCGCAGGTAGTAGGACGGGATGACGCCGAGTTGGCGGATCACGTCCACCGGCAGGCCGATGTTGTCGGCGAGTTCGTCGCCGTAGGAGTTCAGCAGTTCCGGGAGCACGTCCCTGCCGTCGAGCGTGACGCTGCGCTCCCACGTCAGGTGATTCAGGCCGACGTGGCCGAGGCCGATCCGCTCCGGCGTGACGTCCAGGTGCGCCGCGATCAGGCGCTGGAAACCGATGGCCACGTTGCACAGGCCGACCGCGCGGTGGCCGGCGTCCAGCAGCGCCCTGGTGACGATGCCGACCGGGTTCGTGAAGTCGACGATCCAGGCGCCCGGTTCGGCCAGTTTCCGTGCCCGCTCGGCGATGTCGAGCACGATCGGCACGGTGCGCAGCGCCTTGGCGAGGCCGCCGGCACCGGTGGTCTCCTGGCCGACGCAACCGCACGTCAGCGGCCAGGTCTCGTCGCGGTGGCGGGCGGCCTGACCGCCGACCCGTAGCTGCAACAGGACCGCGCCGGCGCCGTCGAGGCCGTCGTCGAGGTGAGTGGTGCCCCGGACCGTGGCCGGATGGCCGTAGGCGGCCATAATGCGCCGTGACACCCCGCCGACCCGCTCCAGCCGGAGTTCGTCCGGGTTGATGCGCCGTGACACCCCGCCGACCCGGTCGAGCCGGAGTTCGTCCGGGTCGACCAGCACCAGTTCGCTGACCGGCAGCGTGTCGGCCAACCGTGCGACCCCGTCCACCAGTTCCGGCGTGTACGTCGATCCCCCGCCGACAACGACCAGTTTCATTCCGTCCCCCTGTCCTGTTCGTTCGCGCCCACCAGTGAAGCGTCCTTTGTGGCCACATGGCAGGCTGCGGAATGCCGTAGCGCCAACAGTCGTGGCTCCGGCGTGACGTCGTGGCAGATCTCCACGGCGAGCGGGCAGCGCCGACGGAAGCGGCAGCCGGGTTTCGGGTTGACCACCTTCGGCGGCTCGCCCCGGTCGGTTTCCGCGGTCACGCCCAGCGGTGCGCGCGGGTCGGGCACCGCGGACAGCAGCAACTGCGTGTAGGGGTGTTTTGGGTTCCCCAGTACTTCCTCGGTCGGCCCGGTTTCGACGATGTGGCCGGCGTACATGATCACGAGCCGGTCGGCGACGTAGCGGGCGCTGGCGATGTCGTGCGTGATGTAGAGGAACGAGACGCCCTCCTGCGCACGCAGGCTCGCCATCAGGTTCAGCAGGCCGATCCGGATCGAAACGTCCAACATGGACACCGGCTCGTCGGCCAGGATCAGCTTGGGGCGGCAGGCCAGCGCCTGCGCGAAGCCCACGCGCTGCCGCTGGCCGCCGGAGAACTCGTACGGATACTTGGTCAGCACGTCCGACGGCGGGGTCAGACCGACGACCTCCAGCACCCGCTCGGCCTCGGCGCGCTGCTCGTGCGCGGTCAGGTCCGGCCGGTGCAGTTTCAGCGTGCGCATGATGCCGTGCGAGATCCGGTACGCCGGGTTCAGCGAGCTGAACGGGTCCTGGAAGACCATCGGCACCTCGCCGCGGTAGGCCAGGACGTCCTTGCGGGACTTCAGGTTCGACAACGGCTTGCCACGGAAGTAGATCTCGCCCGCGGACGGCTGGTAGATCATCGCCAGCAGGCGCGCGATGGTGCTCTTGCCGCTGCCGCTCTCGCCGGCCAGCGCCACGATCTCGCGCTCGTTGATCTTGAGGTTCGCGTTGTCCACCGCGTGCAGCGTCTTGCGCGAGAACGCGTTGCCGATCTGGAAGTGCCGGGTCAGCTTGTCGGTGCGCAGCAGTGGTTCCTCAGACATGGACCGCGCCCTTCGCATGCAGGAGGCAGCGCACCACGACGTCCCCGACCGGGTACAGCTCGGGCTCGATCTGGACGCACTGCGGCATGACAACCGGGCAGCGTGGGCTGAACCGGCAGCCGGGCGGCGGATCGATCAGTTCCGGCGGGTTGCCCGGGATGCCGGTCATGTGCACGCGCGGGCCACGGATGGACGGGAACGCCTCCATCAGCCCCTTGCTGTACGGGTGGGCCGGCGAATCGAACACGACCCGGGTGGCGCCCTCCTCGGCCACCTGCCCGGCGTACATCACGATCAACCGGTCCGAGAAATGGCTCACCAGCGACATGTCGTGCGTGACGAAGATGACCGCGAAGCCGAGTTTCTGTTGCAGCTCCTTGATCTGCACCATCAGCGACCGCTGCGCAACGACGTCCAGCGCGGACGTCGGCTCGTCCATGATGATCAGTTCCGGCGTGAACAGCAGCGCCATCGCGATCATCGCGCGCTGCCGCATGCCGCCGGAAAGCTGGTGCGGGTAGCTGCCGACGTGCACCGGGTCGATGCCGACCAGCCGCAGCACCTCGGCCGAGCGCTCCCGCGTCTTCTCCCGCGACCAGTTGGCGTGCGCTCCGATCGCGTCCCGGAACTGCGCGCCGATCGTCTTCACCGGACTGAACGCGTTCATGGCGCTCTGCATGACCACGGACAGGTCCTGCCACCGGGACGCGGCGAGCTGCTGGTCGGTCAGCCCGACCAGGTCACGGCCCTTGAACACCACGCTGCCACCGGTGATCGCGGCCGGCGGCGACAGCAGTTGCGCGATCGCGAACAGCAGGGTCGACTTGCCGCAGCCGGACTCGCCGACGATGCCGAGAAACTCCCCCGCATGCACGTCGAGGCTGACCCGGTCGACCGCGCCCACCGAGCCCCGCGCCACCGCGTATTCGACGGTGAGGTCGCGGACTTCAAGAAGTGCTTCGTGCGACACGGATCCTCCGGACCGGGCGTAGGGCTGGGTTGCTGATCTCGTCGAAAGCGTTGTTCAGCAAGGCGAACGCGGTACCCAGCACCGCGATGCACAAACCGGGAATGGTGGCCCACAGGTACTGCCCGGTCTGCAGGGCCTCGTTGTTCTGCGCCCAGTACAGCATCGTGCCCCAGTCCACGCTGCTGGTGTTGCCAAGACCGAGGAATTCCAGGCCGGCCGCGGTCAGGATCGAGTACAGCGCGGCACCCAGGAAATTGGCGACGATCAGCGAGGTCATGGTGGGCAGCAGTTCGAACACGATGATGTAGGAACGGCGTTCGCCCCGAACCTTGGCCGCCTGGAGGAAATCCCGGTTGCGCAACGACAGCGCCTGCGACCGGAGCTGACGGGCGCCGTAGGACCAGCCGGTGATCACCAGGACGATGATCAGCACGGAAAGGCTGTGGTTGTTGGCGTAGGCCGCGATCACGATCACCAGCGGCAGCGTCGGAATCACCAGGAAGACATCCGTGAACAGGTTCAGCACGTCGTCGGCGATGCCACCGAGGTAGGCCGCCGTCACGCCGATCAGCACCGAGAGCAGCGTGGCGAACAGGCCGGCGACGATCGCGATCAGCAACGCCGGCCGGGCACCCCAGATCACCTCGGCCAGAATGTCCTGCCCGTACGCGGTGGTGCCCAGCAGGTGCTGCGAACTCGGCCCGGCAAGGCGCGGATAGATCTCCGCGCCCGGATCACCGGGATAAAGCCACTGCGGGATGATCGCCAGGATCACGAACACCAGCAGGATGATCGAGCCCGCCATGGCCTTGCGGTTGGACCGGATCGCCCGCAGCAGGTTGCCGCCGGAACGCCTGCGGTTGCCCGTCTGCCGGTCGCTGGCCGCCGCGCTGGCCTCGTCGACGCCGGTGGACACGCCTATCGTCGCCATCGGTTACCTCGCGCTCCGGGTTCGGGGGTCGAGTAGGGCCGTCGCGATGTCGGCCAGCAGCACCGCCACCAGCACCGCGACCGTGATCAGCAGGAACAGGCACTGCATGAGCGGGAAGTCCTCGTTCTGCACCGCCTGCACCAGCATGAACCCGACGCCCGGATAGTTGAAGACGTCCTCGACCAGAACGGCGCCGCTCACCACGAAACCGAGCGACATGGCGAATCCGGTCAGATTGGGCAGAATCGAGTTGCGGGCGGCGTAGTCGAGCATGATCCGCCGGTTGGAAAGGCCCTTGGCGCGGGCCATCCGGATGTAGTCCTCGGCCAGCGTGGTGACCATGGTGTTGCGCATCGTCAGCACCCACGTGCCGATCGACGTGATCAGCAGCGCCGCGGCCGGCAGGATGGCGTGTCGCAGGATGTTGGTGATGGCGTCCCAGTTGAAGGCGACGTCGACGCCGGGATCGATGCCCAGTGCCACCGGTAGCCACGGGTTCACCTCGGCGAACAGGATGATCAGCATCATCCCGACCCAGAAGTACGGCAGACCCGTGCCGACCACGAACACCGGCGGCAGGATGCTGTCCGCCTTGCCGCCCCGCCGCCACGCGGCGATCGTGCCGATGCTGGTACCCAGGATGAACGCCAGGATCGTGGTGATACCGACCAGTCCGAGCGTCCACGGGATCGCCTGGGCGACGATCGTGGACACCGGCTGGAAGGACTGCACGGAGTCGCCGAAGTTCAGCGTCAGCGTGTTCCCGATGTACTGGAAGTACTGGGACACCAGGCCCTGGCTGGTGTTGATGCCCAGCGACGCCTCGATGGCGTGCAGCGCCGTCGGCGAGAGGCGCCCGTGGTAGCGCGCCAGGATCGCGGTGGCCGGACTGCCCGGCATCAACCGGGGAATCAGGAAGTTGATCGTCAGGGCGGCCCACAGGGTGAGCACGAAGAATCCAAGGCGGCGGAGTAGATACCTCACGACTGGCTCCCGTTACTCACCCTGCGGACCTCTCTGTGTTATCCGATTTCGGCCGGATCGGTTACTTGGGCGAGAGGTGCAGCAGCACCTGGCCCATGTCCGGGATCTGGAACGCGGACGGCAGTGCGAACTGGTTCTGCGGCGTCGGCCACCCGGTGAAGTGGGTCGTGTCGTACTGGTACCAGTCGACCGACTCCGTGATCGGGATGACCGGGACCTGCGTCACCATGATCTGCTCCAACTGGGACACGATCTGCTTCTGCTGGGCCAGGTCGGCGGTCGAGCCGTACTGGTTGAACAGCGTGTCGGTCTGCGGGTCGCTGTAGCGCTCGAAGTTGGTCGTCGCCTGCTGGCCGATCGGGGCGGTGTTGGCCGAGTAGAGCCACTGCCGCAGCTCGTAGTACGGCGCGGGGCCACCGGTCTCGGCGTAGTACGCGAGATCGAAGTTGCCGTTGAACAGCTTGTCGTTGTAGTCGTTCGCCGACAGGTTGTCCGGGATGATCTCGATACCGGCCGTCTTCGCACTCTGGATGAGCACCTGAACGGAAGCCACCCAGTCCGAGTAGCCGCCCTGGTTGATGATGTGGAAGGAAAGGCGCTTGCCGGCGGCGTTGACGAAGATGCCGTCACCGCCCTTGTGGAAGCCGTCGCCCTCGAGTAGCTGCGCGGCCTTCGTCGGGCTGTAGTTCAGGGCGTCCGCCGCCGTCTTGGCGGTCGGGTCGACCCAGCTCTGGAACGTCGGCGTCACGACGCCGGTCTGGTTGCCGGGCGGCTCGTAGCCGTACTCACCGACGCTGGACGCCTTGCCGCGGTCCATCGCCATGGCGAGCGCCTTCCGTACGGTCGGGTCGTCCAGCGGGGCGACCTTCTCGTTCGGGAACACCGAAACCTGCGCGATGGGCGGGAACCAGTAGTGGTGGTCCGGGCTCTTCTTGGCGTAGAAGGCGTCGATGTTCGGGATGAACTGGCTGCCCCACTGGGCCTGGCCGGTGGCGAGGTAGTTGTTCGCCGGGTCGTTGGAGGTGAACGCCGGGTACAGCACCTTGGCGACCTTGGGCAGGCCGGGCTGCCAGTAGTTCTTGTTGGCGGTCAGGGTGATGTTCTGCGGGGTGCAGGGATTCACCGTGTACGCGCCGGTGGCCACCGGGTGGGCGTCCGCGTAGTGCACCGGGTCCGACACGGTCGACCACACGTGCTGCGGCACGATCGCGACCAGGTCGGCGATGTAGTAGAAGTAGGGGACCGCTGCGGACTTGAAGTTGAACACGACGTCGTTGCTGCCCTGCTGGGCAACGCTGTCCAGTACGGACCAGACGGAGTTGAGGTCCAGCGCCGCGTTCTTCTTCAGCAGGTTGAACGTGAACACGACATCGGCCGCCGTCATCGGCTGGCCGTCGTTCCACTTGACGCCGTCACGGACCGTGAAGGTCAGCGTCTTGTTGCCGTTGCTCCAGGCCCACTTCGTGGCCAGCCACGGGCTGGTCTGGTCGTTGTTCAGCGCGTTGACGAAGACCAGGGGCTCGTAGATGTCGCCGACGGAAAGGAAGTTGACCGAGCTGTTGAACGGGTTGAAGCTACAGGTCCACAGGCCGCCACTCTCGTTCGAGATGGTCAGCGTGCCGCTCGGGCCGGCAGCGGACGTCGAGCCGCCACCGCAGGCGGCGAGCACCGCGGCCAGTAGACCGCCGGCGGCGGCCAGCGTGAGCTTTCTGAAGCGCCTCATCGAGGTTGTCCTTCACTATGGGGGTTACTGCACGTAACGTACGACCGCCCGTGCGCCAGCGACGCGGCCGGCCGATGTGCGGTCGACAGCGGAACCGGCATCGGTGCCACGCGGTGACCGACGCCGGTGATTCGGTTGGGTAGGACCACAGCCGCTCCTGCCAAGTGCTTGTCCCAGACCATCCCGCCCAGCTAGTTCTTCCCTTTGGTTTGTTAGGAAAGTAACCTAACAAATGAGCCCCCGCAAGACTCAGCCTGACAACAGTCCGAACATCCCGGCGGGGCAGGAGGAGGTGGAGTCCGTGCGGGTGTCCGCTGCGCGTCCCGCGCTGATCCGGGTGCTCAACGAGCAGTTGCTGCTCGACCACATCCGGAACAACGGACCCTGTAGCCGGGCCGAACTCGCCCGGGTGTCCGGCCTGTCCAAGTCGACCGTTTCGGTCGCCATGGCCAATGTCGAACGGGCCGGTCTGGTGCGCGAAGCCGGCCACAGACGTGGCGCCCCCGGTCGGGCCGCGCAGTTGTACGAGGTCACACCGGAAGCGGGCTTCGTGCTGGCGCTCGACGTCGGGCGCCAGTTCCTGCGTGGCGCGCTGGCCGATCTGACCGGGGCCGTGGTGGCACGGGAGACCGTGCGGTCCCGCGCTGCGCACGGCAGAAGACGGGTGTCCGAACTGATCGGGCTCGCCGATGACCTGGCCGAGCGGGCGGGTATCAGCAGGGCAACGGTCACCCAGACCGTGATCGGCTGCCCCGGCGTTTACGACCGGCACGCGGACACGATACGACTCACCGGCGGCCTCACCGGGTGGGACCAGCCAGGTCTGCCGGCATTGTTGCGCGATGCGTTCGGTGTGACGGTGATGGTCGAGAACGACGTGGACGCGGCGGCACTGGCCGAACGCGCCCACGGTCACGGACGGCACGCGTCGAGCTTCGCCTTCGTCACGGTGGGTACCGGAATCGGCATGGGACTGGTGCTGGACGGACACCTGCACCGCGGCGCGCACGGGACCGCCGGTGAGATCGCGTTCCTGCCGCTGGTCGTGGACCACGTCCTGGACGAGGACGAGGCCGCGCGCCGGGGCAGCCTGGAGGCGGCGGTCTCGGCGGCCGCGGTGACGAGGGCGGCGCGCCGGGCCGGCATGCGCGGCTCCATCTCCGCCCGTCGGGTGTTCGCGGCCGCCGCCAAGGGCGATCAGCGGGCGGTGGCTGTGGTGGCGGCGGAGGCATCGCTGGTGGCCAAGGCGATCTGTGCCGTGGTCGTGGTGACCGATCCGGAACTCGTGGTACTGGGGGGCGGGATCGGCCAGGCGCCCGGGTTCGCGGACGCGGTCACGGCGGAACTGGCCGCGCTGGCGCCGGTCACGCCCTCGGTGCTGGTCAGCGCGCTGGGCGCGGACGCCGTGGTGGACGGGTGCCTCGCGGCCGGTCTGGACCGCGCGTGGGAGATCCTCACCGCGTCGGTCCAGTACGCCGAACTGCTCAACGGCCAGGGCGGCGGCCACTATGGAAGTGGTGCAGACCAGCGACGGACGGGTGCCGACTAGTGCGCGACCGGACACATCGCGGCTGCGCCGTGCGCGTGGTCTGAACCAAATGTGAGGTCTGGACCAGTACCGGTGTGGTGCACCAGTCTCGGCCCCCGTGCCGACTCCGGCGGATCGTAGTAGTGGTGGAACACGGCGGTCGTGCTACTGGAAACCGGTGGCACGATCCACGACCAGTCCGTCGGACAGCCGCGTCCGGCCGCCTGCTCCCGCTCCACGTGCTTCACGAACTGGCGGCTGGCCTGATGGTGGTCCACCATCCGCACCCCGGACTCCCGGAACGAATGGGACACCGCCGCGCACAGCTCCAGCAGCGCCCTGTCCTTCCACAGCGTGCGCGTGCTGCTGGTGTCCAGGCCCATCCTGGTCGCGATCTCGGGCAGCAGGTTGTAGCGCCGCTCGTCGCCGAAGTTGCGGGCGGCGATCTCGGTGCTCAGGTACCAGCCGGAGAACGGCGCCGCCGGGTAGGTCAGGCCACCCATTTCCAGTGCCATGTCCGAGATCGCCGGCAGCGCGTGCCAGCGCAGGCCGAGATCGGCGAACCAGCGCAGGTCCGGATGTTCGATGTCGACCTCCAGCACGGCGTCGCGCGGCAGGTCGAACAGCTTCGGCCGCTCCCCCGGCATCTGGATGATCAGCGGCAGCAGGTCGAACCGGCCTCTGGCGGACTGCCAGCCCAACCGCATCGCCAGATCCGTGAGGCCGACGTTCATCGGGTCGCCGACGATCGTGCCGTCCGCCTGCCGCACGCCGGCGTAGCGGATCAACTGGCTGTTCCAGATCCGGATCCGGCCGCCGTCACCGGCATCGGGATCCTGCTGTGCGAACACGGTGATCGCCGGCCGGAGGTTGCCGCCGTTGGTGGAAATCCGGATGTGCTCGACGCAGGCGTCCGCGACCTGTTCGGCCGTCCTGCAGTCGCGGCGGTCCAGCAGGCGCAGTGACTGCCAGTGCAGCCGGCCGATGCAGCGGTCGGCGTTGCGCCACGCCCACTGCGCGCCCACCCACAGCTCGTCACAGGTGTGGTGGTACGTGCCGGTGGTGGCGATCTCCTGGCGCACCTCGGCCAGCCGCTCCGGTTCCGCGGGTCCCAGGTCCGCGGCGCGCAGGAAGTCCGCCGCCGGCTCATACCGGGTGATCCATTCGGCCGGCGACAGGTCGGGATCGCCGTTGCGTTCCGGCATACTCGTCCCCCACCTGTCAGTTCGTCGCGCTGTGCACGATCGATGATGCTGGCGAGAACGGGATGCGGTCCATCAACAGCGCGACAGCCTTTGATGAAATCAACTCGTAGCGGTGCGCGGCGCGGAACCATTCCGTGTAATCAAGCCCCGGTCCGAGTAACGGAATTTATGCTGGCCCGTCCGGCAGCCCCGGCCGCAGCCCGGCCATCCGGGCGTACATCCGGCCTGGGCTGGGAATGGACGGCGGCGTGAGGAATCCGGGCAACATCGGCAGTCCGGCCACGAACGGCTGCAACCGGTCGTAGAGCTCATTCGCGTCGGCCGGCCGCTTTTCCGGTTCCTTTTCCAGCAGCCGCAGGATCAACTCGTCGAGTTCGGCCGGCACGCCGGATACGGACGGTGGTTGTACCTTCACCTGTTTGTCGAAGACCACATAGGCCGTCGGTCCGGTGAACAACTGCCGTCCGGTGAGCATTTCGTGCAACACGCAGCCCAGCGCGTAGAGGTCGCTGCGCGGTTCGGCGACGCCGCCGGTGATCTGCTCCGGCGCCATGTAGGCCGGCGTGCCGAGAATCTGGCCGGTCCTGGTGAACTGCAGGACGTCCGCCTCACGCAGCATCGCCAGGCCGAAGTCCAGCACCTTGACGCTCCCGTCCGGACACAGCATCAGGTTGGTGGGCTTGAGATCCCGGTGGCAGATGCCCAGTCCGTGCGCCGCCGCCAGCACGGCGCACGCCTGCGCCGCGATCGCGGCCGCCCACGGCACCGGCAGCGGCCCCTGCTCGCCGACCACGTCGGACACGGTGACGCCGTCGATGAACTGCATCACCTGATACAGCCTGCGTTCGAACATGCCGAAGTCGTAGAGCACCGGCGCGCCCGGATGTTCCAGCTTCGCCAGAATGCGTGCCTCCCGGACGAACCGCCGTTCCAGCTCGTCATCGGGCCCGCCGGGCAGGTGCAGGAACTTCACCGCGACGCGACGGTCCAGGTGCTTGTCGTGACCGCCGTGCACGGCGCCCATGCCGCCCTGGCCGAGCGGCAGTTCGTCGAGCTCGTAGCGGTCTGCGATCAGCATCGGTCTCCCGGCTGGTTCTCGGGCCGCAGATGGCCGGCGATGAGTCCGTCGAAGCCTAGCCGGACCAGCGTCGCACCCGCCGCCGTCGCCGTCCGCAGCACGTCCGCCACCTCGGTCAACCGGCGAAACGCCGCACCGTAGGCACGCTGCTCGGCCAGCGGCAGCAGCGGCACCCGCAGCCGCCGCGCGTCCACCCGGCTGGAACCGGGATGGGTGTCGCCGGACCGCAGCAGGCCGGCCAGGAAGTCCGGATCCAGCCGGTCCGGATCGACGCGGTAACGGGCCAGATAGGGACCGAGCACGGCACCGCCCTCGGTGCGCACCCGTGCCGCGCCCAGCACCGACGCCACGACGTCCCCGGCGGCCACCCGGACCAGACCGGGTTCGTCGGTGGTCCAGCCGGACGGCGCCCGGCCCTCGGCCAGGTCGTCGGCGGTGAGCACCGGCAGGTCGCCGTCGGCGGCCATTCTGGCCGGCGCGTGCGCGATCGTGAGCACGCCGGCCCTGGCCAGTTCACCGAGGGTGGTGGCCGGCAGGTCACGACGTTCGGCCAGCGGCACGAGATCAGGCGGATCCGGCACGGCCGTCCGAAGTTGACGCAAGGCTTCTTGGAAGCCTTCGACGATGTAGGTGCCGTCATCGGCGGGTCGGCGGCGGGCCGGGCTGATGTCGACATCGTCGTCGAGCAGGTCGATGACCCGTACCGATCGGTCGGTCGGCGTTTCCGGATTCGCGAGATGACGGTGGACGGCCGCCAACACGGTGGCCCGATCATCCTCGGCCGGGGTCAGCAGCAGATGCGACGCCGGCCGCTCCCCCGGCCTCGGCTGGCGCAACAACCAGAGATCGGTTGAGCCCAACGAGAGCACAGCGCGCAGCGCCCCGGCGCGCAGCAGGTTGCCACGGATCCGCTTGCCAGGCCGACGGCTCGCGGCCGCCGGTGGCATCAGCACGGCGGCCAGCCCGCCCGGCCGGGTGTGCGCGAGGCAGTGCTGCACCCAGGCCAGTTCCGACTCGCCGCGCGGCGGCAGGCCGTAGACCCAGCGTGGATCGCCGGTCAGTTCCGGGTAGCCCCATGCCCGCTCGTTGAACGGCGGATCGCACACGACGATGTCGGCGAGCTCGCCGGGAAACGCGTCGTTCCGTAGCGAATCGCCGACCGCGACGATGGCGGACCGGCCGGGTTCGGCCAGCAGCAGCCTGGCCTGTGCGATCGCAGCGCCGCTGCCGGTCAGCTCCTGGCCGAGCACCCGCTTGGCCGGCACCGCTAGCAGCAACGACCCGAGCCCGCAGGCCGGATCGAGCACGGTGTCCTCGCCGCCGACCACATCGGCCAGCACGGCGACGACGTCCGGCGCGGTGACGAACAGCCGACGCGAGTGGGCTTCCAGGTAGCGCGCGCAGAGAAACT
>WNGL01013478.1_pt1 | contig 14112 bp, 8 predicted proteins | sample 5400591 | NCBI WGS metagenome assembly WNGL01 (sample SAMN13153377, study PRJNA577476) | soil metagenome | isolation source: 80 cm soil or saprolite under Garry oak tree replicate 1 | place: USA:California | collected 2016-06-15
GGTGGGTCCGTACGTCCTCAGCGACCTGCGCTACGGCGACGGTCCGCTGTACGTGCGGTACGGCGCCTTCACCGAGGCCTACACCACCGACCCCGAGGGCGAGCCGGAACCCGCGATGTGGGCGCCGGACGGCACCCTGGTGCCCGACCGGCGCGATCCGGTGTTCACCGTGCCCGACTGGGTGCCGGTGCCCGAGGTCCTGCGCGAGTCGCTGGCCGCCCGCCGCTCCGGCGCGACGAACTTTCCGTACGACGTGAAGCAGGCGCTGCACTTCTCCAACGGCGGCGGCGTCTACCTGGCCGTCGAGCGGGCCACCGGTGTCCAGGTGGTGTTGCGCGAGGCCCGGCCGCACGCGGCGCTGGACCGCGACGGTGTGGACGCGATCACGCGGTTGCGCCGCGAGCACGTCGTGCTGACCAGCCTGACCGGCCTGGAGTGCGTGCCGAGGGTGCTGGCGTACCACGTGGCGGGCGAGCACCACTTCCTGGCTGAGGAGTACATCGAGGGACCGACGCTGCTGGACGCGCTGCTGAGCCGCTATCCGTTCGTGCGTCCCGAGCCGACCGACGACGACGTCGCCGAGTACCTGTCGTGGGCCACCGACGTGCTGGCGAAGGTCGAGCGCGCGCTGAACGCCGTGCACGGGCGTGGTGTGCGGTTCGGCGACCTGCATCCGAACAACATACTGCTGCGCGACGACGGCAGCGTCGTCCTGCGACGTGACCGGCCCGGCGCTGCAGGCGCCCGGCTTCACCCCGCCCAGCGACGTGTCCGGCGCCGACGTGGACCGGTACGCGCTGGAGTCGTTGCGGCTGTTCCTGTTGCTGCCGCTGACGCAGCTCGTGGACCGGAATCCGGTCAAGGCGCTGACATTGGCCGGCGTGGCAACCGGCCTGTTCCCGGCGGCCGCTCCGCCGCCGGGAACCGGGCTGATGCGTCACCTGCGGCCGCGGATCGGCACGGCGGGCGATGACGCCGCCGCGCTGTTCGTCCGGCCGTACTGGCCGGCGATCCGGGATTCCCTCGTCTCGGGCATGATCGCCAGCGCGACGCCGGACCGGCGTGACCGGTTGTTCCCCGGCGGACCCGCGCAGTTCATCACCGACGGTGTCGGGCTGCGCACCGGAGCGGCGGGCGTCCTGCTCGCACTGCACGGCGTGGGCGCCACGATCCCGGACGAGTACGCCGACTGGCTCGTCGCCACGGCCCGTCGGACTCCGCCGTCGCTGCGCGCCGGCCTCTACGACGGCCTGCACGGCGTCGCCCTGGTTCTGGACCTGGTGGGCCGTACCGAGGACAGCCGAGAGATCCTGGCACTGGCCAGGTCGACCGGCGACCGGGTGCCGGTGGCCGGCATGCTCGCCGGCCGGGCCGGAATCGCGTTGGCGCTGCTGCACTTCGCCCGCCGGGGCGAGGAGGAACTGTTCGGCACGGCGGCCGTCCTGGCCGACGACCTGGCCGCGTACCTGACCGACGGCACGCGCCGGGACGGCCTGCGGCCGCCCGAGAAGGCCGGCCTGCTGGGCGGCATGACCGGCGTGGCCCTGCTGTTCCTGCACCTGTACCAGGACAGCGGCGACCCGCGTCACCTCGACATGGCGGAACTGGCGCTGCGCCGGGATCTCGAACACTGTGTGCTGCTGGACGACGACATCGTTCAGGTGCGCGACGGTTCCCGCCACCTCGGCTACCTCGACGCGGGCAGCGGCGGCATCGCGGTGGTGGCGCACGAGTATCTCCGTCACCGCGAGGACACCGAACTCGCCGGGACCGTCCGGGCGATCCGCAGATCGTTCCAGGCCACCTACGTCTTCCAGCCGGGCCTGCTGCACGGCCGCGCCGGTGTCATCGCGATGCTCCGCCATCTCGACGAGCCGCGCGCTGACGAGCAGCTCGTACTCGACCACGTGCGCCGGCTGGGCTGGCACGCCCTGTCCTACTGGGGCGGGCTCGCGTTCCCGGGTGCGTTGCTGCAACGACTTTCCATGGATCTGGCCACCGGCTCGGCGGGCATCCTGCTCGCACTGCGTGCCGTCTTCGAGGACGGGTCGACTCCGGTCCTGCCCTTCCTGGACACGCGGTCACCGGTCGCCACCACGTGTAACACCGAGGGGAGGTGACTTACATGACCAATGTCCTTGACCTGCAGGGGATGCCGAGCGTTGTCAGCCCGGCGAGCTGTGTCTGCCTGAGCTGGTCGTCGAGCTGCAAGGCGGAGTGAGCCAAGTCAACCGGTACAGGTGGCCCGCCGACCCCCAGGAACGGGTCGGCGGGCCACCACCCGCTGTGCGAAAGGAGATGTGATGGACGCCTCGCTCAGCGCCAACCGCGACTTCCGGCTGTTGTGGCTCGGCGGGCTGCTCGCCGCCTTCGGTTCGCAGATGGCGGCACTGGCCCTGCCGCTGGTGGTACTGGCCGAGACCGGCTCACCGGCCAGGGCCGGCCTGGTCGGCACCGCGTCCGCCGCCGCGTTGCTGATCACGGTGCTGCCCGGCGGCGCCGTCGCCGACGCGGCCGAACGGTGGCGCCTGATGCTTTACTGCGACACCGGCGCGGCCGTCGTCGCCGGCGTGCTCGCCGTGTCCGTCGTGCACGGAAGTCCTTCGCTGGCCCTGATTCTGACGGCCGCGGTGCTCGGCCCGGTCCTGTCCGCGTTCTACGGCCCGGCCGCGAGCGCGTTGCTGAAGGCGGCCGTGCCGGCGGAGTCGCTGGGTATCGCGATGTCCCGGTTGCAGGCCCGGTCGGCCGCCGCGCGGCTGATCGGACCGTTGGTCGGCGGGGCTTTGTTCGGCCTGTCGCACGGGTTGCCGTTCCTGGTCGAGTGCGGCGGGCTGCTGTCGTCGGTCTGCTGCCTGCTGGCCGTGCGGGCACGGGCCGTGCCGGCGCGCCGCGCGAAGAAGATGTTTCACCCCAAGGAACTCGGCGCCGGTCTCGCGTTCATCTGGCGGCAGCCGTACCTGCGCACGGCGCTGGTGCTGTTCGGCACCGGCCTGAACGCGGCGTTCGGCGGCCTGATGTTCGCGGCGCTGGCACTCAACGCCCAACTCGACCCGTCCGGCCGGTCCAGCGGACTGGTCGTCGCACTGGCCGGCGCGGGCTCGCTGGCCGGCGCGCTGCTCGCGCCTCGGCTGAGGGCGCACGAACACCCGCGCGCCACGATCCTGTTCGTCTGCTGGACCTGCACGGCGGCGGCGGCGCTGTTGGTGGTGACCCACAACGCGTTCGCCATGGGCGGCCTGATCGGGTCTGCCTGCTGGTCGCGGCCGTCGGCAACGTCGGCTTCGCCACGACGATGCTGCTGTTGACACCGGCCGGCCTGGTCGGCCGCGTGCAGAGCGCGGGAGGTTTCGTCTCGATGGCCGTCCAGCCACTCGGCCCGCTGGCCGGTGGCCTGCTGCTCGACCGGTTCGGCCCCCGGCTCACCTTCGCCGTCCTGGCCGGCGTCGTCGCGTGCGGCGCGATCGCCGCGACCCTGAGCCGCGGCCTGCACGTCGACACCGACCAACTCGATCGCACCGCCGTGTGACAAGGTAAGTTTCATACTCCCGGCGGATCCACTGATTGTCATTCGGAATTGTCGAGAATGCCTGACGTCGGGCGATGGCCAAGGCGATGGGTAAGTTTCAGGCAGCCGCCATTCTGTTTGCATCGCACGCCGATTGGTACGGTTGACGCACAGGTGGCGGCCTGCCTAATATCAAGTCGCGCGGTCGTGGAGTGCTCCCGCCATGACCTGCAAGTTGCGGGCTCGCCGGAGGGGCGTGCTCGTCGGCGATGTGTGGATGTGGCCCTACATTATCCAAACCACACAAGGAGTTGAAGATAATGATGGCTGTCAAGAAGCTGGCATGGTTAAGTGCCGGCTTGCTCGTAGCGTTGTTTGCCTTCGGCCTTGTTCCGGCCGCACAAGGCGCTGTCCTGCCGGCCGCACAAAGCGATTCCGGACTAAAAGTTCAGGACCGCTCACATGACAACGACAATCCTGATAACACGCTGTACGCACTCTATCAGACCGTCAACACCGGCACGACCTCGGTTCCCCTGAGTTCGCTGTCGATGCGGTACTGGTTCACGAACGAGACTCCCGCGGACCCACTGGTATTCGCGTGTGACTACGCCCAGGTGGGCTGCGCCAACATTACGGCCAAGTTCGTAACCCTCTCCTCGCCGGTGGCGAAGGCGAACATGTACCTCGAGATCGACTTCACCGCCGCGGCCGGATCGCTGGCTCCCGGCCAGAGCACCGGAGAGATCCAGACGCGGATCCACCACGTCAACTGGTCGAACTTCAACACGACCGAGACCTACTCGTTCATCTCCGACCCGAGCTTCGTGTACAAGGACACGCAAACAGTGACCCTGTACCTCAACGGAGCCCTGGTTTGGGGTGTCGAGCCGACATGACATAGTAAACCTTTCTGCCAGGTGCGGATGTGGCCGTGGTTGCCCTTGTCGGCCAGCACGATCGGCCGGAGGCGGCCACCTCCCGCACCGCCCGGCGTTCCATCATGGAGCGCCGGAATGCCGGTTGACACGCCTCCGACAACGCTGGGAGCCTCATTGGCATGGCCGCTCTGCCGATGGTGATCATGTTGATCGGATCGTTGCTGGCCGCACCGGCAACCACGACCGCCCCGGTTGCCCAGCAGGCGAGCATGACCGTCTACATCAGACAGCCAGGAGCCGCGGACGCCGCCGGTTACGCGGAGGCGGTGTCAGATCCGCATAGCCCGCTGTACCGGCACTTTCTCTCGCCCGACCAGTACCGGGCCCGGTTCGCGCCCACCGACGCCTCGGCCGCTGCTGTCGACGACTACCTACGCGGTGCCGGACTGGTCGTCGCGAACGAGCCGGCCAACCATCTCTACGTCCAGGCGCGCGGCACCCGCGCGCAGGTGCAACGGGCGGCACGATCGGTACCGGCGACGGTAACGCCCCTGATCGCCGGCATCTCGCAACAGAACACCGCGCCCCCGGTGCCGGCGGTGCCGACGGCTGCGCCGGCGACGTGCTCGTCCTTCGCGTTCCAGAACTTCACCACGCTGCCATCCGCATACGGCCGCACCGAGTTCCCCACCCAGGGCTGTGGCTACACCCCACAGCAGGTACACGACGCGTACAACACGACCGGACTGCTCGCGCACGGCATCGACGGACACGGCGTCCGCCTCGCGGTGTTGCTGTACTACCCGATCCCCACGGTCGTCGCCGACATCAACCGGTTCGACACCAACCAAGGCGTGCCCGGTCTGGCTCCCGGGCAGTTGACCGAGGTACTGCCGGCGAACTTCGTCGAGCCGCCACCTGCGGGCTGCCCGCTGGCCAACGACCAACAGGAAGCCGAAGGCGACCTGGAAACCGCCCACGACATGGCCCCCGGCGCGCACCTGGTGTACGTCGCGGCGGCCAGTTGCACCCCGGAGGACATCCTCGCCGCGACCAACCAGATCGTGGACCAGCACCTGGCCGACATCGTCACCAACTCCTACACCCTGGCTTTCGCCAGTGTCCCGCCCGCGGTGCAACAGGCCGCGCGTCAGGCGTTCGTGCAGGCGGCCATCGAGGGCATCGGCCTGTTCTACGGCAGCGGTGATCTCGGCGACGTGAGCACCTTCCTGGGCACTCCGCAGACCACCTGGCCGGAGTCCGACCCGTTCGTCACCTCCGTCGGCGGGACCAGCCTGTTCATCGGCCCGGACAACCGGCGCGAGGGCGAGGTCGGGTGGGGCATGACCTTCGATCCGGTCACCGCCACCGGCTATCAGTCACCGGTGCCCGGTACGTTCTTCCTCGGCTCCGGCGGCGGGATCACCCAGTACCCGCAACCGTTCTACCAACGCGGTGTGGTGCCATCGACGCTCGCGGGCGCGACCAGTCCGCGACGCGTCGTGCCCGACATCGCCGCCGACGCCGACCTGGCCACTCCGATCCTGGTCGGAATCACCTTCAACGGCAGCTTCGTCGAAGCCGGTGGCGGCGGCACCAGCCTGTCCTCGCCGTTGGTCGCCGGCATCGAAGCACTCGCCGACCAGGCGGCCGGCGGACCGCACGGCTTCGTCAACCCACTGCTGTACCTGCTGCACAACACCGGCATCCTGCACGACGTCACCAACACCCCCCAGCCGCTGGCCGTGGCGTTCTCGTTGAACGGGACCACCAACCTGGACACCCTCCAGGCCGACACGTCGCTGGTGGCCACACCGGGCTACGACGACCAGACCGGACTGGGCACCCCCGACGGCACCACCTACGTCGCCGCCCTGGCGACACATCGCTGAAATCGCTGAAGGAGTGCGGATGCGGGCGTGGCGGCCGGTTGTGCTGGGTGCGCTGCTGGTGTCGGCGGTGCTGGTACCGGCGGTCGCGCACGCCACGGGGACCGATGTGACCGGCACCATGGCCACGCACAGCCAACTGGCCCGGCAGTCCCTGACGGGCGCGGACAACGCGCCGCTGGACGGGACCGGCAGCACCATCGCCGTGATCGACACCGGCGTGGACCCAACCCATCCCGCATTCCAGTTGTCCGTCGGGGCAACCAAAGTGGTACGCAGCCTGTCGTCAACCGGCTGCGTCAACGTCGCGGCCACCGACACCACCTGCGTGCACGACGTGTCCCTGACCACCGACACCGATGGCCTCACCGGCGGACACGGCAGCTTCGTGTCCGGTATCGCCGCCGGTGACGATCTGACCCTGACCGACGGCACCCCCGTCGGCGGCGCCGCGCCGGGCGCGCGGGTGCTGGTGATCTCGGCCAGTGTCACGTTGATCGGCATCACCAACGCGATGAGCTGGATACTGCTCAACCACGCCGCGCCGTGCGGCCCGAACGTGCCGGCATCGGTGTGCCCGCCGATCAGGGTGGTCAACAACTCGTGGGGATCGGCGGACCAGACGATCGCCAACCTGCAGGACCAACTGGCCGCGGCCGGCGTGGTGACCGTGTGGGCCAACGGCAACGAGGGCGGCGACGGGACCACGGACAACTCCAACCCGGACGGCGAGGATCCCACTCCCGGTGTCCTGTCCGTCGCCTCCTACGACGACCTCGGCACCGGCAGCACCGACGGCCGGATCGCCGCGTCGTCGTCCCGGGGCGCCGCCGCCGACCCGCGGACCTGGCCGGACATCTCCGCGCCCGGTGTCAACATCGTGTCCGCGTGCCGGCCCGCGCACCTGATCTGTGCGTTGCTGGGCACGAAGTCCTACGACGGGCCAGGACCCAACGACGCCGGCACGTTCAACACCATGTCCGGCACGTCCTGGTCGGCCGGGGAGGTCTCCGGCATCGTGGCGCAACTGTTTCAGGCCGATCCCTCGGCCACCGCTGCCCAGATCGAGAACGCGCTGAAGTCGACAGCGCACAAGTACCAGGACGGCGCCCCATACCAGCAGGTCGGGCCCTATACGTCCAGTTTCGACAAGGGCACCGGGCTGGCCGACGCGTACGCGGCCGCGCTTACCCTGGGCGCACGCCACAACGCCTAGCGGATCCCGTCGACGACCGGGTGGGATGGGCTGTTCGCCGGATTGCCTACTACCGACAGTCGACAGTAGGCATGGTAGGCAACGTCGACGGCCCGATCGGTGCACGACACCAAGCGCGTCGATACCGAACGCCTTCCCGTGTTGATCGACATGAAGGGTTACGGATATGTACGGGTTACGAAGAGTCACCGTGACGGCCGCCGTGGTCGCGCTGCTGTCCGGTGGCCTGATCGGTGCCACGGCCGGCGCGTCGCCGGACCTGTCGGCGCCGGCCACCCAACAACCGGCGTCCGACCCGGTTCGAGACGGGCAGATCGCGACTCTCAAGGCAGCACTCGCCAACATCGAGGCCAGCATCGCGGCCGGGCACAACCGGTTCGGCGCCGTGGATCTCAGGGACATCTTCTCCTACAAGGTCAACCAGCTCTGGCTGCAGGGTGTCGACGGCTTCGGCACCACGGTCGCGGTCATGGAGGGCTGGGACCTGCCCGACATGCAACAACGCCTGAACACCCTGGACGCGGCGATCGGCCTGCCCGACACCACCGTCGACACGATCTTCCCGACCGGTCCGCTGCCGGCCCAGTGCCCGGCCGGCATGGTCGCCCTCGGCTCGTTCGGCTCGTGTGACGCATGGGGCGGCGAACTGGCGCTGGACGTGGAGGCGGTCCACCTGATGGCCCCCTACGCGAAGATCGTCATCTCGGCGACGCCATCGGACACGGAGGTCGTGGGAGACCCGTCCAGCGAGGTGGCCATGCCCGAGATCATGAAGGGCCTGGAGTTCATCGCCGCCAACAAGCTGGCCAACGTGGCATCGATCAGCGACGGCAGCAGCGAGACGGACTACCTGCACGGTGCACCGGAGATCCACGCCAACGACCCCGGCGAGTTGGCAGCGGCGGCAGCCGGCATCCCGGTCATGGTGGCCACCGGTGACTGCGGCTCGGCCCAGAACCTGACCACGGCGACCCGCCAGTGCGGCGCACTGTCGGCAGGCCCGGCATCCGGCACATGGGACGACTCCCCCTTCGTCACCGCGGTCGGCGGCGACACCCCGCAACACACGGCGCCGTGCCCCCCGTGCACCGGCCCGAACAACGAGGACACGTTCGTACTGGACCGGATCGAGGGTGCCGGCCTGTCCGAGATCTACCAGCGGCCGGACTACCAGGACCATGTCCGGTCGATCACCGGGAGTGCGATGCGCGCCATGCCGGACATCACGATGAACAGCCGTGACGGCACGTCGGAATCGGCGCCGCTGTTCGCCGGTGTGCTGGCGCTGGCCACCCAGATCGCCGGTCACAACATCGGCACGCCGAACGAGTTGTTGTATGACCGGCTGTCGCATGACGCTCAGCGCAACGGGATTGTGGACGTCACATCGGGGAATGACAGCATCGGCAGCATTCCCGGATACACGGCCGGACCGGGGTACGACGTGGCGTCCGGTTGGGGCACCGTGGACGCTTCACTGTTCGTGCCGGCGTTGGCCAAGGTGTCCCGGGACAATCCGATGCCTCGGGAGGCGGCCGAGCGGTTGGCTGCCATGGAGCACACGATGTCACTGACACCGTCGTCGACCGTGGCGGCCGCGAACCCGATCGACATCATGTCGTCCGGATTCCTGCCTGATCATCCGGTGATGATTTCCGTGGACGGCGCGCCCATGACCACCGTTACCGCGGATACGTCCGGAAACATCACGTTCGCGTTCATCCCGGCTGTCAAGGGTTTCGCCGTGGGGCGGCACACGGTCAGCATCACCAGCATGCTGCTTGACCAGTCCAGGACGTTCAACGTGACAAGCTGAGTCCGAGCCCGGACCCGGTGGGTCGCCGTGTCCACGGCGGCCCACCGGGCTGGTCCATCTTCGCCTTTGACGATCCGGTTGGATTATGCATCGCTATCGATCTCACAGCTGCGACCAGCACCACATCACGGACATCGACACCGATGTTCGACTGTCCGGCTGGTTGCGCAATCGGCGAGATCTCGGCGGCCGAGTGGTGGCCCGCGCTGCCGAGAACATCAATCAGGAGCTGGCGACCGGTGAGATCGAGGTCGAGGTGACCGAGCTGCAACTGTTGCCGCAACGGCTCTGGACCGGCTGCCAACCTGACTTCCTGCCAGCGCGGTTCCGGGCGACGGAGCCGGGGCTACCGAACAGCCGGCTGGCGATCGACTACGAACACGACGATCTTGGTTCGGTGTCACCGGGAATCGCGATTCCGGTCCTCGCGCTGGAACCCCGCTGGATCTCGCCGTGGGCCGAACTGGTCGCCGGCACCGCTTCCGGCTGGGCCAGCGGTGTGGCCATGTTCACCGGTCTGATGGCACGACAGTCCGCTGACGGCGTCGCCGCCGAAGCCGAACCACGGCCACCCAGCCCGCGGGAACGGCTGCGGCGGTTCCGGCCCGATCCTCGACCACCGCCTATCGGCTTGCCGTGCCGGCCGCAGCGGCCCCACNNNNCCTGCCGGTGATACGGCTCGTGCAGCAGGCCATGTTGCCCGAGTCCCAGCCGTCCCACTTGGCCGAGGTGCTCATGGCCGAACTGGCCGGGTCCTGCATTCGCTCCGAGGTCGATATGCCGAGGCTTCCAAGAAGCCCCGCCCGCCGTGTCCACCCATCCCATGGGAGATGACATGACCACGGGCAAGTCCTCAGACTCCGGTCGTCCGGGCCGGCGGCAGACACAGCCGGCGATCATGCGAGGGGTTCCGTCCCGAAACCCACACTTCACCGGCCGAATCGATCTGCTCGACCAGCTACGGCAGGCCTTGATGCTGGGCAGCGAGCGCACCGCGCTGCTCCCACATGCGTTGCATGGGCTCGGCGGCGTCGGGAAGACCCAACTCGCGATTGAATACGCCTACCGCCACTCGGCGGACTACGAACTCGTCTGGTGGCTGACCGCGGACGACCCGGCCGAGGTATGTGCGTCGCTGGCCAGCCTGGCGTCCCTACTGAGGGTGCCAGAAAGTGCGGATGTGGCCCAGACGGTGACCACCGTGCTCGACGCACTGGGCACGGGTCGGCCGTATCGGCGCTGGTTGCTGGTGTTCGACAACGCCGATCAGCCAGAGAAGATCCGGCAGTACCTGCCCAACCCGCTCGGGCATGTGCTGATCACCTCGCGCAACCAGGTATGGGCCGAGATCGCCAGGACGGTGGAGGTGGATGTGTTCAGCCGTGAGGAGAGTGTCGCCCTGCTCCAGCAGCGGGGTCGCGACATCTCCACGGAGGACGCACACCGCCTCGCCGAAGAACTCGGTGACCTGCCGCTGGCACTGGAGCAGGCGGCAGCCTGGCAGGCGGAGACAGGCATGCCGGTGGGCGAGTACATCCGGTTGCTGGGTGAGCGGACCGACCTGCTCGGCGAGAAGCCGCCGGCCGGCTACCCGACGCCGGTCGCGGCGACCTGGAGTCTGGGTTTCGAGCGGCTGCGTCAGAACTCGGTGGCCGCCGCCCAGCTCATGGAGCTGTGCGCCTTCTTCGGGCCAACACCGATCTCCATGGATCTACTGTGGACCGGGCGTTACGCCGATATCCCGTCACCGTTGCGCGAGACGCTACAGGACAGCATTCAACTGCGCCGGGCGGTACGGGAGATCAGCCACTACGCACTGGCTCGGATCGACGCGACGAACAACCGGATCCAGGTACACCGGCTGGTGCAGGCTGTGCTGCGTGCCAGCCTGTCCCCCGAGCAGCGCAGACAGAAGAGGGAGGACGTGCAGGCCATCCTGGCTCAGGCGAACCCGGGCCAGCCGGATCTCCGGCAGTACTGGGAACGGCACGCCGAACTGTCGGCACATATCCTGCCGGTCCTCGCCATCGAATCAACCGCGGTCGAAGTGCGCCGAGTGGTGCTCGACCAAATCCGCTACCGGTACGCGCGAGGCGACTACGAGAACAGCCGGGAACTCGGTGAGGTGACCGTGAAGTCGTGGGTGAACAGATGGGGCAACGACGACGAACTCACCCTGATCGCCTGCCGGCATCTGGCCAACGCGCTGCGGGCACTCGGACATACCAGGGAAGCACGGGACCTGGACGAGGACACCTTTGCCCGGCAGAAACGGATGTTCGGCGAGAACCACGAGCACACACTAGCCACCGCGACCAGCGTCGGCTCGGACTTGCGGGCGATCGGCCACTTCGGTGAGGCCAGGCGACTGGACGAGGACAATCTGGCCCGGCACCGGCGGGTGTTCGGCGAGGACGATACCTCCACCCTCCGCGCCGCCAACAGCCTGGCCGTCGACCTGCGGCTGCTCGGCGACTACGCGGGTGCGCACACCCTGGACAAGGACACTGTGCGCCGGGAACGGGAACTCTATGGGGACGACGATCCACGAACAATGTTCGTGGTCAGCAACCATGCCCGGGACCTGCTCTGGCTGGGTGAGTACGACGAGGCACTGCGCATGCAGGAGGAGGCGTTGGCCGCTCAGCGGCACATTCTTGGTGACAACCACAATGAGGTGCTGCTGTCCGTACGGACCATGGCAATCCTGATGCGCAAGCTGGGCCGCTACCAACGGGCCCACGAAATGGCTCGGGAGAACTATACCGCCTGTAAGAGCAGGCTCGGTCCCAACCACGAGCACACGCTGGCCGCGATGACCACCTACTGCAACTCGCTGCGGGCCACGGGCCAGATGGAGCAGGCGCGTTCGCTCAACGAAGACGCGCTGAGCCGGTACAAGCGGGATTTCGGCGACGAGCATCAGTTCACCCTGTACTCCTCGATCAATCTGGCGGTGATACTGCGGCACGCCGGCCAGTACCGGGAAGCGTTGGCGCTGAACGAGAACATGCTCCCGACGCTGTATCGGATCGTCGGTCCCGACCACCCTGGCACGCTGTGCTGCGCGCTCAACCTCAGCAACGATCTGTCCGCACTGCACGAACACGAACGGGCGCTGGAGCTGTCCGTGGAAACGTTGCGCCGGTCCATCGGGCTGCGCGGCCCGGACCATCCCTACACCTTGTCCTGCGCCATCAACGCGGCACTGGACAGAATTGCCACCGGCGATGCCGAGGCCGGCCGGGTGGTGTTCGAGGACGCGCTCGCCAGCCTGGCCCGCAGGCTCGGCGCAGATCACCCCGAGGTGATCGGCGCGGCGGCCGAACGACGCGCCGACTGCGATATCGAACCCTCCCCCACCTGATTCGGAGACGAGGCATCAGAGCCGCCACCCGCCGGCAGCAGCCAGTTGGCCAGGTGGTCGATGCCTGCCGTCTCGGCGGTCCGTGCGCGGGCAGCGAGGTATACGGCGCGCACCAGCTCCGGCCGGTCAAACCACACCGCGGGGCCGCCGGTTCTGCTGCGCACGAGTGCCAGGCCCGCCCACGATTCCAGCCGATCGGGGTCCGCCTGCACCTGGTCGAGAAATCGCTGGCCGGCGGCCGTGTAATCCTGGTCGACGAGCAGCAGGTCGGCGCTGGTCGCATGTGGATAGTCCGCGTGCAGCGCGGCCGGCTCGCTATGCATTCGGTCGAACCGGCCGCGGTCGGTGCAGCGGAGATGAGCCAGTTCCAGCCGGCGGTGCCCGGTGAACGCCGCCCTGCTCTCGATCGGCGTTACCGCAGCCTGAATCGTGCACCGCTGTTTGGCAAGCCACGCCTCGGCGAGACGCGCCACGGCATCGTCGTCGACGTCGAGGTTACGCAGTCGCCACAAGATGCGGTTGTCCGCTACGGCGTCCCGCACCAATGCCAACTCGTCGGGCGGGCAGGCGTCGTCGGCCCAGGAGTCGACGGTGGCGTGCATGCGTGCGGCGAACGCTCGGCCCAACTCGGTGAGGCTGGCCGAATCCTCCAGCGCTCGCATGGCGCATCGAAGCTGCGCCACGACCCTGAAATACTCGAACCGCGCCTTCGGGTTCGGGCGGGCTTCATCGGCCAGCAACTGGACGCGCCAGAATTCGGCGACGGCCAGGAAAGCGTAAACCCCCTGCAGCAGGCCACCCAGCGGCCGAGGATCACTTCGCCACGGCGCATAGTGAATTCGCCGGCGATCCGTCACGTCGTACAGTTCGACCAGGTCCAGCAGTGCGCTGAGCTTGGCGTGCTGCGATTCATGAACCAGGGTCTCGGCCAGGGTGTCGCCGTGCGCCGGGCAGGTCAACGCAATGGCACCGAAGGCATCCCGTGAGGTGGCGCTGACCCCCTCGTCCGAGGTGCCCCCGATGACCGGCACGAGTGACTTCACGACGCCGGTCAACTCCCGAGCCCTGGGCGGGTGCCGGCGGACCAACAGCCGCCATGCGTCGGTGAACAGCGCCCGCCACCTGGCGAACTCCGCCGGCGTCAGCCGGTCCGCGACCGGATGCCCGTGCGAGCCCCGGTACGGATCGAGGTCGTCCAGATCGACGCTCAGCGTCAGCCCATCGCACTCCGCGCTCAGTCGGCGCAGCTCCAGCCACCCGGTCCTGCCAAATCCGACGACCGTGAGTTCGTCGCCGCCCCGAGCGTGCGCGATCCGCGGATCCGCACCGATATCGAACAGTGCGCGGCCGGCGGTCGGCAGCATCACCGCGCTGTTTCGCACGGCCACCGAAAGCTGGAAATCCCGCCCCGCACGGAGGGCCACCGCCGCCACGATGT
>WNGL01006216.1_pt1 | contig 14111 bp, 11 predicted proteins | sample 5400591 | NCBI WGS metagenome assembly WNGL01 (sample SAMN13153377, study PRJNA577476) | soil metagenome | isolation source: 80 cm soil or saprolite under Garry oak tree replicate 1 | place: USA:California | collected 2016-06-15
GGATGGCCGCTGCGCGATCAGCACGCGGCCGTCGGTATCGATCAGCGCGCAGGCGGCGACAAGGACAAGTTTAACGGTCACGGGATATCTCGGCTTAGAACTAACAGTGCAAGGGCAAAATCGATTTGCTGTACATCCTATGCGAATGCGTTTGGGCGCGGCGCTCAACTGCGATAATCCCCGTTGATCGCGACATATTCCTTGGTGAGGTCGCAAGTGAGCACGCGATCGCGGCCTTTGCCCAGGCCAAGCGCGACTTTGAGGCTGATTTCCGGCCGCTTCATTGCCGCGGAAACTGCTGCTTCGTCGTAAGCTGGATCGCGTGCACCCTTGTGTGCGACGCGAATGCCGCCGAACCAGATCGATAGGCGGTCGCGATCAGCCGGCTCTCCCGCCTTGCCAACGGCCATTACCACGCGGCCCCAATTGGCGTCCTCGCCGGCAATTGCGGTTTTGACCAAAGGCGAATTGGCGATCGACAAGGCAATCCGGCGGGCGGAAATTTTCGACACCGCGCCTTCGACGATGATTTCGACCAGCTTGCGGGCGCCTTCGCCGTCACGGGCGACCTGTTCGGCGAGATCGGCGAGCACGGCGTTGAACGCTTTGCGAAATGGCACCAGCCGCGGATCAGTGCTGCGACGAATGCCCGGCGTCGGCGCGGCGCCGGTCGCGAATGCCAGCACAGTGTCCGAGGTCGAGGTGTCGCCATCTATGGTAACGGCATTGAACGTATCGACCACGCCGTCACGCAACAATGACTGCAATAGCGGCGCGGAAATCGGCGCATCGGTGAAGATGAAAGCAAGCATGGTTGCCATATCGGGCGCAATCATGCCGGCGCCTTTGGCAAAGCCGTTGATAGTCACATCCGTTCCGCCAAGGCAGGCGCGTGCGGTCGCCAATTTCGGAAATGTGTCGGTCGTCATGATCGCCTTGGCCGCTCCGCTATAGCCGTCCGGCCGCGCCGCCCCGGCAAGATCGGTCATGACGCGCTCGAAGGCGCGCGCATCGAGCGGTTCGCCGATGACGCCGGTCGAGGCGAGGAAAACCTCAGAGGTTTTGCAGCCCACCGCGGCAGTGGCGAATTTGGCCGTCAGCGCGCAGGCCTGCCGGCCGCTTTTGCCGGTGAAGGCGTTAGCGTTGCCGGAATTGACGACCAGCGCCCGGGCGAAATGGCCCTTGATCTGGCCACGGCACCATTCCACCGGGGCCGAGGGACATTTCGAGCGGGTGAAGACGCCGGCAACGCTTGTCTCGCGATCAAACACCGCGAGCATGACGTCGGCGCGATCGCGATAACGGATACCGGCCTTGGCGGTCGCTAGCCGTACACCGCCGATAACCGGGAGCTGCGGAATTGTCTTCGGCGCGAGCGGAGAAATTGATGCGGACACCGGCATGCCCCTTTTGTCATGGCCGGACCTTTCCAGCCATTCCTCTTGAGCCGGTAATGTTTAAAGGCCTCGCTGGCGGGAACAAGCCCGCCGAGCTCGGCGGTCACTTCTTATCGGCCGTCACTTCTTAGATGGCGCAGCCGGATTAAGTGCCGATGAATCGGATGGGCCGGGAGGCCGTTCGAGACGCTCGATGGTGGCAGATTTACGAAGATTATCGACAAGTTCCGCTTGCGCGCGGCGAGCAACGTAATTCTGCAATTGCCCTTTGACTTGATCGAATGTCGGAGTGGGCTTTAAGCGTTTGTCTTCGACTTTGATAATGTGCCAGCCGAATTGCGTCTTCACCGGATCGGAAGTCTGCCCCTTCTCGAGCTTGAAAGCGGCCTCGGCGAATTCCGGCACCATCTGTTCCTTGGTGAAATAGCCGAGGTCGCCGCCTTCGGCGGCGCCAGGATCCTTGGATTTCTCCTTGGCCAGCGTGGCGAAATCCGCGCCTTTCTTTAATTGCGCTTCGATATCTTTGGCTTCGCCTTCGGTCGCCACGAGGATGTGCCGCGCATGGACTTCCTCCTCGTTCGGAGTCTGCTTGATCGCCTCGTCATAGATCTTATGCATCGCATCGTCGGTCATGGCAGCTTTGCCGGCATCCTGCAGCAGCGCTTCCATCAAAGCCTTATGACGCTCGAATTCGATCCGGTGCTTGACCTCATTACGGTTGGCGAGCTGCTGCTGATCGGCCGCCTGCGCCAGGATAATCACGTCGGCAAGATAGGTGATGAGATAGTCGCGCTTTTGATCGGGGCCCATTTGCGGCATCGCGGTGCCGATGTCGTCCTCAGCCATTTTGAGGTCGCTCTGCCGGATATCGATTCCGTTGGCGCGCGCGACCACCGGATCAGACTCCTGTGCGCGTGATCCAATGGGGGCGATCAGAAATGCCGCAAGTGCGACTGCGCTCAGCAGGCGAGCGTCGAATGAGCGAGTGAAAGACATTGCATCCGATCCTTTGCAGTGATCCTTTGGCAGTGATCCTTTGGCAGCGATCCTTTGGTGACAGCCGGCTTGGTAGTTAACCACGAGGCCAACACGGCGGCTGGCTTCGGAGGCCAGATACTGGATGCCAATGCTGGGATGCCAATGCTGGGATACCAATGCTGGACTCTTTCGTGGTCGGTCCGACTTGGGTCCTGATTGGCGGTCCCGATTGGCGGTCCCGATTGGCGGTCCCGACTTGGCCGCTAACCCCGCAACTGATCCCGGCAGCTATCCAGCGGTTCTTGGTCGGCGCGGACACTTGCCCAATCGCCGACCGTTGGCAATGGCAGAAACAAGCCTGCGCTTAAACAACGCGTGAAAGCGGCGTCGCATTGACAACAAATCGACCCCCTCCTATCTGTCGCACGGTATCGGGATGTTCATTCGCCTCGCCATCGCCCGAATAGCGCCGTATTTTCCGCCCCTTGGGACTGCGTCGCCCGCGAGACAAAGACGGCATGACCCCGAGCAGCGGGAACGGGTTTCCAGAAAAGTCGTGCTTTGCGTCCAACGGCCTGCTGAGCCGAAATTCCAAGGAATGATGCGATGATCGGCGCTGTCGCCCGCAAGCTGTTCGGTTCGTCCAACGACCGTCAAATCCGCGCCTACCGGCCCCGGGTCGAGCAGATCAACGCGCTGGAAGCGGAGCTGGAAGCGTTTTCCGACGACGCTTTGCGCGCGCGCACCGATGAATTCAGGAAGCAGATCGCCGACGGCGCGACTTTCGATGACATTCTGGTGCCGGCTTTCGCCACGGTGCGTGAGGGCGCCAAGCGTACGCTCGGGCAACGTCATTTCGACGTCCAGCTCATTGGCGGCATGGTCCTGCACGAAGGCAAAATTGCCGAGATGAAGACCGGCGAAGGCAAGACGCTGGTTGCGACCCTTCCGGTCTATCTCAACGCGCTCGCCGGCCGCGGTGTGCACGTCGTCACCGTCAACGATTATCTCGCCAAGCGCGACGCCGAATGGATGGGCCAAATCTACAAGTTCCTCGGCTTGACCGTCGGCGTCATCGTGCATGGCCTCGACGACGAACAACGCAAGAAGGAATACGACTGCGACGTCACCTACGCCACCAACAACGAGCTCGGATTCGACTACCTGCGCGACAACATGAAATACCGGCTCGAAGATATGGTGCAGCGCAGCCATATCTACGCCATCGTCGACGAAGTCGATTCGATCTTGATCGATGAAGCTCGCACTCCGCTGATCATTTCAGGTCCGCTGGACGATCGCTCGGAATTCTACAACACCATCGACGCTTACATTCCCCGGCTGGACAAGACCGATTACGAGCTCGACGAGAAGCAGCGCACCGTCAATCTCACCGAAGTCGGCATGGAGAAGATGGAGAATTTGCTGCGCGATGCCGGGCTGTTGAAATCGGATTCGCTTTACGACGTCGAGAACGTCTCGGTCGTGCATCATGTCAATCAGGCATTGCGGGCGCACAAGCTGTTTGCCCGCGACAAGGATTACATTGTCCGTAACGGCGAAGTGGTGATCATCGACGAATTCACCGGCCGCATGATGCCGGGCCGCCGCTACTCCGAAGGGCTGCATCAGGCGCTCGAAGCCAAAGAGCATCAGCCGATCCAGCCGGAGAACCAGACGCTCGCCTCGATCACGTTCCAGAATTACTTCCGCATGTACGAGAAGCTCGCCGGCATGACCGGTACCGCGGTGACCGAGGCCGACGAATTCCAGGACATCTACAATTTGGAGGTTTTGGAGATCCCGACCAACATGCCGATGATCCGCATCGACGACGATGACGAGGTCTATCGGACGGCAGCTGAGAAATTCCGCGCCATCTTGGCTTTGATTGAGGACTGTAAGGGGCGCGGTCAGCCCGTCCTGGTCGGCACCACGTCGATCGAGAAATCCGAGCAGCTCGCCGAAATGCTGCGCAAGCAGGGTTGGGAGCAACATGATTTCTCGGATCCCAACGCGTTTGCGGCGCTCTATTCCGGCGATGAGGGCGCCTCCAAGGCCAAGGTGTTCGCGGTCCTCAACGCGCGCTATCACGAGCAGGAAGCGCAGATCATTGCGCAAGCCGGCGTGCCGGGCGCCATCACCATCGCCACCAACATGGCCGGCCGCGGCACCGACATTCAGCTCGGCGGCAATGCCGACATGCGCATTCGCCAGGAATTGGCCGACATCGCCGAGCCGCGCGAGCGCGAAAAGAGCGATCGTGCCGCTGAGATCCGCGCGCAAGTCGCGCGGTTGAAAGAAAAGGCGCTCACGGCCGGCGGCCTTTACGTACTTGGCACCGAACGCCACGAAAGCCGCCGCATCGACAATCAATTGCGCGGCCGTTCCGGACGCCAAGGCGACCCCGGGCACTCGAAATTCTTCTTGTCGCTCGAAGACGACCTGATGCGCATCTTCGGCACTGACAAGCTCGACGGCATGCTGCAGCGGCTCGGCCTTAAGGAGAATGAGGCCATCATTCACCCCTGGATCAATAAGGCGCTGGAAAAGGCGCAGCAAAAGGTCGAGGCGCGCAATTTCGATATTCGCAAGAACCTCCTGAAGTTCGACAACGTGATGAACGACCAGCGCAAGGTCATTTTCGACCAGCGCGTCGAATGGATGGAGGATCAGGCCGTAGGCGAGGTGGTCGCCGACATGCGGCATACCGTGATCGACGATCTGGTAGCCAAACACGTGCCAGAGAATGCCTATCCGGAACAATGGGACGCCGCCGGGCTGCGTGAGGAGCTCAAGCGCGTGCTCGGTCTCGATCTTCCGGTCGACGAATGGGCGAAGGAAGAAGGCATTGCCGACGAAGAAATCTTCGCGCGCGTCGAACGCCGCGCCGACGAGCATATGGCGGCGAAGGTGGCGCAATGGGGTCCCGACGTCATACGCTATATCGAGAAATCGATCCTGCTGCAGACGCTCGACCATCTCTGGCGCGAACACCTCGTTATGCTTGATCATTTGCGCCAGGTGATCGGGTTCCGCGGTTATGGCCAGCGCGATCCGCTCAACGAATACAAAGCGGAGGCGTTCAGCTTATTTGAAGCCATGAGCCAGAATCTGCGCGAAGCGGTCACGGCGCAGTTGATGCGTGTCGAGATCCAGGCGGCGCCACCGCAGCAGCCGGCAATGCTGCCGGCCATGGAAGCGCACAAAATCGATCCGGCGACCGGTGAAGATGAGATGGCTTTGGCGATGGCCGGCGCCGAAACGTTGGCGCGGCACGGTATCGGCCCGGCCGGCGGGCGCGTCGCGGGTGCGGCACTGCCCGCTGGCTCACCGCCAGGATCGGCGTTGGTACGGGCGCAGGCGCCGCCTCGTAATCCTCAGGATCCGCAGAGCTGGGGGAAGGTTGGCCGCAACGAGCCTTGTCCGTGCGGCTCAGGCAAAAAATACAAGCATTGCCACGGGCGGTACGCCTGACAGGAATTAGTTGTCTGGCATCAGGGATCAGCAAGCCCCCTGATCCCTGATCCCTGATCCCTGATTTCTGATTACTGGAGTCCCGCCCAGCGACTGTCGAACGAGCCGGTTGGAACGACCGGTTGCGCGCCCTTGATCAGGCTGCCGCTCGGCGGCGGCGTGGTCGCGCTGGCCAGTTGCGTAGCTTGTGGCGGCGGCGACGGCCGCGGCGCTGCCGCAACCGGTGCTTGCGGTTTTTGTGGTTCTGTTTTTTGCGGCTCGGATTTCGCGATCTCGACTTTCCGAGCTTCCGCTGCCGGGCGCAACCCGGCGAGTGCGGTGCCTTGCGGCGCGGCTGGCTGCTGGGCGGTATCGCTCTTCGGCTTGAACAGACGCGTGAAGAAATTGTCCTGGCTCGTATCCGCGGAGGCGACTTGGCTAGTGCCCTGAGTCGTCGTGCGGTCAAACAGGCCACCAAACAAACTGGGCTTTTGCACCGAAGCGGTTTTCATGCTGGCTTCGGGGTCCGCGCGCGGGCCACTGAGCGTCGGCCGCGGCATGCCCGGATGGATCGGCGGCGCGTGCACATGCCCGTCATTGTCATAGACCGGTGCGGACTCTTCGAGCTTGGCGACGAATACGCGGTTCATGCCGCCATCGGTGCCCATGGTGATCGGCGCCACCGGCGCATTTAGTCTGGTCAATTGCGCGACCTGGTATTCGTCGTTGCGTTGCTTCTCTAGCGCCGGCCCGGCGATCTCCACGGGCACTTCATAGGTCGGGCAGCGAGTGGCCGGGCTGAATGCAAGGGGCTTGGTCGAGTTCGCCGGCGGCTGCGCGTCGAACACATAATGCCGTTCGCACACGTCAACTTTGGGCTCGAGATGCGTCACCTCGAAGTGATCGTTGCCTTCCTTCAGCACTTTCCAGAAAGGCATATTTGGATTGGTGCGATGTCTCGCCAGGTTCGCCGCGGTCAGGCGGAACGGATAGGCTTGAATTTGGAATTGCTTCTGGCCGCCAAGGAATGACTCGCGCGCCAGGGAATAGATTTCACCGATCTGTTCGTCGGTCATGGCGTAGCAGCCGCGCGACGAGCAATCGCCGTGAATCATAAGGAACCCGCCAGTGTAACCGTTGGCTTTGTCATAGGCGTTTGGGAAGCCCATGTTGATGGCGAGGTAGTAGTTGGAATTCGGATTCATCAGGCCGGGCGTGATCGAATAGAAGCCCTCCGGCGCCTGGCGATCGCCTTCCACTTTCTTCGGGCCCAGTTCGCCCGACCAGCGGCAGATCGGGTAGACTTTGAGCAGCTGATAGAGGCCTGTGGTGTCCTGCTTCCACACCTCCAGTTCCGATTCCTCTTTGAACACGCGAACGAGGACCGGAGAATCCTTCGGCATATTTTTCTTTTGCAGGAGCGCGAGCATTTCAGGCGAGATTTCCTTCATCGCCCTGCTCGGCAGCTGATAGCCCTCATCGCTGTAGCAGCCGGCGAGCGCCAAGGCGCCGGCAAGAGCCGCCGATGTCATGAGCACACGCAAACCGGCGGCGCTGCACGCCAGCGCGCGAATGAGGTAGGCGCGGATCAAGACGAGATTCCCCGACAGATGGACCATCCCCCGTGCCATCAGCTGCTTAATCGTTATCCGCAAGAGGCGGCTTTCGCAAGGTAACCGGCGCCGACCCTACGCTTGAACACCCCCTGCTTAAATGATTGGTAAATTATCGTCGAATTTGGCGGGGAAATCCAACGCTTTAGCAACCGCGCCGCATCGCGTGGAGGAATCGCGGCGACATTGTGGCAATCGGCGGGCAGGCGTTGCGTTTGCGCCTTCGGCCGTTATCCGAGCGTGCGCCCTAGCGCGACGAATTTTTCCCGCCGCAGCCTGACGATTGTGGACCGATCGAGCCCGCGCAATTCGCCAAGCGCCTCGGCAATCGCCTCTCCTGTCGTGCTGATTGCGGCCGCGGCGTCGCGATGGGCGCCTCCGGTCGGCTCAGGCACAATCATGTCGATCACGCCGAAGCGGGTCAGATCCTGCGCGGTAATTTTCATGCTGGATGCCGCATCTTCTGCTCTTGCGGTGTCGCGCCACAGAATCGAGGCGGCGCCCTCCGGAGAAATCACACTGTAGATGGCGTGTTCCAGCATCAGCACGCGATTAGCGGTAGCGATCGCGATCGCGCCACCGGAGCCGCCCTCGCCGATGATCACGGCGACGTTTGGCACGCCGATCTCGAGACAGGCTTCGGTCGAACGGGCGATCGCTTCGGCTTGGCCGCGTTCCTCGGCTCCGATGCCCGGATAGGCGCCCGCGGTATCGACCAGGGTCAACACCGGAATCTCGAAATGGTCCGCCATCGTCATCAGGCGTGCCGCTTTGCGATAGCCTTCCGGCCGGGCCATTCCGAAATTGTGTTTAAGCCGGCTGTCGGTGTCGGAACCCTTCTCGTGACCGATCACGCAGACGCTTTCATCGCGGAAGCGGCCGAAGCCACCGACGATGGCTGCATCGTCGCCATGCTTACGATCGCCGGCCAGTGGGACGAATTCGCTGATCAGTCCGGCCACGTAATCGAGGCAATGCGGCCGTTGCGGATGGCGTGCGACCTGCGTCTTCTGCCATGGCGTCAGCCCGCCGTAGAGTTCTTTCAGAGCGACCGCGGCCTTGTTTTCGATGCGACTGATTTCTTCGCCGATTGCGATGGAATCGCCGCCGCTTTGCAGCGCGCGTAATTCTTCCACCTTGGCCTCCAGTTCGGCCACCGGTTTTTCGAAATCGAGATAGCTGCGCATGCGGCAAGTTACTTGCACAAAGGGGCTTGCTGAGGGGCAGACATATTATTCATGCGCCAGCGGGTGCAAGTCACGCACCATCCCCTTCAGGCGCTCCTCCAGGATATGCGTGTAAATTTGCGTGGTTGAAATGTCGGCATGCCCAAGCAGCGTCTGCACCACGCGTAGATCGGCGCCATTATGCAGGAGGTGACTGGCGAAAGCGTGGCGCAGGACATGGGGACTGATCTGTTCGGCACGCAATCCTGCCGCTCGCGCGAGGCTCTTCAATTCGCGCGCCAAATGCTGGCGTGTCGAATGCCCGGTTTCACCGAACGAAGGGAACAGCCACTTCGAGTGCGCATCTCGGCCTGACAGCGCAAGAAGCGCGAGGTAGTCCTGCGTTGCGCGTCGGGCGGCATCGTTCAGCGGCACCAGACGTTCCTTGTTTCCCTTGCCGCGCACCACAATGACCTGGGCCTCCCGGCGCGCGGCGGCAATCGGTAGCGCAACGAGTTCGGAAACCCGCAGTCCCGTCGCATACAGGATCTCGAGGAGGCAGGCGAGCCGCGCCGCGCGCAAGCGCACCCCCAGCGGCGCCGCCGGGTCGCATTGACCCGCCGCGCGTAGCAAGCGATCGACTTCAGCGATCGTGAGAATCTTCGGCAAGGCGCGTTGGCGCTTGGGTCCTTCGAGCACGGCCGCCGGGTCATCCTTGCGGTGACCTTCCGCGTAGAGAAATCGGTAAAGCTGGCGGATTGCCGAAAGCCGCCGCGCTGCGGTAGCGGCCTGCAAGCCGCGCCGCGAAAGCTCTTCGAGATATGCCCGCAAATCGGCTGTCCGTGCCGAAACGATAGACCGCCGCGCGCGTTTGAGGTGCGTGGCAAGGTCTTGAAGATCGCGTTCATAGGCGGCGAGCGTGTTGGGTCCGGCGCCGCGCTCCGCCGCCAGCATGTCAAGGTAAAGGCGGATGAGCCGCTCGTCGGAATGTCGCGCTGCAGCCGCAGATGCGCGAGCCATGATTGCGCGAGCCATGAACGCTCTCAGTGCTCCTTGAAAAATTTATCGGGAGGAACCGAAACCGAGATTTCGCGCGACTTCGGCTCCACGAAATGCGCAAGCGCGTACACGCCGCCATAGACGACGGCGCACAAAACCGCAATTACCGTTAATAGCCGCAGTAAGCTCGGCATTCTCTAGTGTCCCGATTCCGAAGTTCGTAAGCATTTGCGGCGCGCTCGTACGAACTTCGGAATCGATAAGGACACTAGCAACTCTATCCTTGTAGTGCCGCTTCTGAACCCGAAGTTCGCATCCGAGCACTCCGCAAACTTGTGCGAACTTCGGGTTCGCGGCACTAGCGTGTCGATTCTGCGCTTCGCAGCTATTCGCCCCGCGCCTTCGCATGCGAACTTCGGAATCAAATCAAAAGCGAAATTAGCAAATATATTAATGCTCGTGCGGTTTTTGGTTTGGGTTCCGCGGATAGAGCTACTGGTGAATTACAAACGCGAGCCTCACCCATCGGGGGCGCGGGAGTATCGCCGTTGGTCATGGCGTCGGGACCGGCTACGATCACCGTTTCGGCCGCATTGCAACTGCTCGCTGTGCTTATGTTGCCGTTGGCGTATCAGCTGCGGCTGGCAATAGGCGAACAATCGATCGGACGCTGAAAGAGTTAAATGGTTGGTATTACTACACAAAAAGATCATGAAAACGGTTCATCGCCGGCCATCCTGGCACGCTTGGGCGATCGGTCAATCGTGCTCATCGGGATGATGGGCGTTGGCAAATCGTCGATCGGCCGCCGGCTCGGCTCCCGGCTTGGCGTCCCGTTCGTCGATGCCGATACCGAGATCGAACGAGCGGCGGGCATGAGCATTGCCGACATTTTCGCCCGCCACGGCGAGGCTGCATTCCGCAGCGGCGAAGCGCGCGTGATCGCGCGCTTGCTCAACGGCGGCCCACAGGTTTTGGCCACCGGCGGCGGAGCGGTGATGAATGAGGCGACACGCGCTCTGATCAAGGAAAGAGGCGTTTCGATCTGGCTGTCGGCGGAGCTTGATCTCTTGCTGCGGCGAATCAGCAAACGCAAGGCGGAACGGCCGATGCTGCAAACGGACGATCCCGCCGCCGCCTTGCGCGACCTTTTGACAACGCGCCAACCGATCTATGCGCAAGCCGATATTACCGTGCAGTCGCGTGACGTGCCGCATGATGCCATCGTGACCGAAATCATCGAAGCGTTGACCGCGTTTTTCAGCGCTTCGCCGCCACGAGGTCAATAATGACGGCCCCGATGCGCAGCGACTGCGTCGTCGTTCCGGTCGCGCTTGGGCCGCGCAGCTACGACATTGCGATCGGACGCGGCGTAATCAGCACGCTTGGGACGCGGATCGCCGCGCTCCGGCCTGGCGCTAAAGCTTTCATCGTCACCGATCAAAACGTCGCGCATCATGCCATGCCGGCTGCCGAGGCGGCACTCAAGCGCGCCGGCGTGCCGACGGGTCAAATGGTCGTTCCGCCTGGTGAAGCGTCGAAAAGCTATCGCGTCTTCGAGCAGGTCTGCGAGGCCATTCTCAATGCGCAGATAGAGCGCGACGATCTGGTCATCGCCCTCGGCGGCGGGGTGATTGGCGACCTTGCCGGATTCGCCGCTGCCGTGGTCCGGCGCGGGCTCGATTATGTGCAAGTCCCGACGACACTGCTGGCTCAGGTGGATTCTTCGGTGGGCGGCAAGACCGCCATCGATTCCGGACACGGCAAGAATCTGATTGGCGCATTTCACCAGCCCATCCTAGTCGTCGCCGACACCGCGCTGCTCGACACGCTGCCGAAACGCGAATTCCGCGCCGGTTATGCCGAACTCGTGAAATACGGCTTGCTCGGCGACGCTGCATTCTTCGCGTGGCTGGAAGCGCACTGGCGCGAAATCTTTGCCGAAAGTTCGTCCGGAAACCCCGCGCGTGAACAGGCGGTGGCGGTGGCTTGCCGCGCCAAGGCTGCAATCGTCGCCCGCGACGAGCGTGAGACCGGCGAGCGCGCCTTCCTCAACTTCGGCCACACCTTCGGCCATGCATTGGAGGCCGGCTGCGGATTTTCCGATCGCCTGCTTCACGGCGAGGCGATCGCAATTGGCATGGTGCTCGCTCTCGAATTCTCCGCGCGTCAGGGCTTGTTGCCATTATCGGAGGCTGAGCGGGTAAGGCGCCATTTCGCCGAGGTCGGGTTGCGGACCAGCCCAGCCGATATTTCCGGCCCGCTGCCCGGTATTGACCGGATGATGGAATTGATCGGCCAGGACAAGAAAGTAAAGCGCGGAATGCTTACATTCATCCTGGCGCGGGCAATTGGCTCCGTCGTCATCGAGACCGGGGTCGACGCGCGCCAAGTACGGGCTTTTTTGAGCGAGAAGCTTGCCGAGCGATGAGCATTGTCGATTGGCTGACCGTGTTTGCGGTCGTTCTCTGTCTTTTGATCTCGGCGTTCTTTTCCGCCAGCGAAACCGCGCTTGCCGCCTCGTCGCGCGCGGCGATGCTGCGCCTGGAAAAACACGGCAATCGCGATGCCGGCATCGTCAACCGGCTCATGGCGACCCGCGAGCGGCTGCTCGGCGCGATCCTGTTTGCCAATAATTTCACCAATATCGCCGCTTCGACTTTGGCGACCGGGATACTGCTGGTCCATTTCGGCGAGGCCGGGGTCATCTATGCGACCTTCGCGATGACGCTCGTTATTTTTGTTCTAGCCGAGGTCTTGCCGAAGACGGCGGCGTTCAACGCTCCGGATCGCATGGCGCTAGCGGTCGCGCAACCCGTGGAGCGGACGGTACGCTTTCTTTCTCCCGTTTTGCGCGTCGTCGAATCGCTGGTGCGGTGGATTTTACACGGGCTGGGCATGCCGGTCGGCAAAATCCAATCGATCCTGTCGCCGGGCGAGGAGCTGCGTGGCGCGGTCGATCTGATGCACCGCGCCGGCGTCGTGGAGAAACTCGACCGCGACATGATGGGCGGCTTGCTCGATCTGCGCGAGCTCACGGTATCGGATGTGATGATCCATCGCACCAAGATGGTGATGCTCGACGCCGACGAGCCGCCACGCCAGTTGATCGACGACGTTCTCGCGGCGGGGGTCACGCGAATCCCGCTGTGGCGCAATTCGCCCGATAACGTCATCGGTGTGCTCAACGCCAAGGAACTGTGGCGCGCGCTGCACGCGGCCGGCGGCGATGCCGAAAAGGTCGATATTCCAACTTTGGCGAGGCCGCCGTGGTTTGTGCCCGATACCACGCCCGTCGCCGAGCAGCTCAAAGCGTTCCGCCACCGCAAGGCGCCGTTTGCGCTCGTCGTCGATGAATACGGCGAACTCGAAGGCCTGGTCACCCTCGAAGACATTGTCGAGGAGATTGTCGGCGATATTTCCGACGAGCATGACATCGCCGTTCCTGGCGTGCGTCCGCTTCCGGACGGATCAGTCAATGTCGATGGCGGCGTTCCCATTCGCGATCTCAATCGAGCAATGGATTGGAACATTCCCGACGACGAAGCGACCACGGTTGCCGGCTTTGTCATTCATGAGACCCGTTCGATCCCAGAACCCGGACAGAGCTTCACGTTTCACGGTTTCCGTTTTCAGGTGCTGCGCAAAACGCGCAACCGCATCACCGCCTTGCGGGTTGCGCCGCTGACTCGCAAACCCACGGCAAAGGCCAGCTAAATGACGCAAGCTCCGATCAATGCCGGCGTTCGCATCGGCCATGTCCATCTTAAGGTCGCCGATCTCGATCGCGCGCTAGATTTCTATTGCGGCGTGCTTGGCTTTGAACTCATGCAGCGCAGAGGACCGCAGGCGGCATTCATTTCGGCGGGCGGTTACCATCATCACATCGGGCTCAATACCTGGGAGAGCCGCGGCGGCAAGCCGCCATCAGCGGGTACCACCGGCCTTTATCATCTCGCTGTGCTCTATCCGACACGCGCCGCGCTCGCCGATGCGTTGCAGCGCCTGATCGCCGCGAACATTCCGCTTGAAGGCGCCTCCGATCACGGCGTCAGTGAAGCACTTTACTTGCGCGATCCGGACGACAATGGCGTCGAGCTTTATTGGGATCGCCCGCGTGAACAATGGCCGCGTAGCGCCGGCGGCGAACTCGCGATGTTCACCGCACCCTTGGATCTGATCGGCCTGCTCAAGGAGCTTGAACTGTCGTCCTCTGCGGTCGCCCCGGCCGAGTAATAGAGGAGCAATAGGTCAGTTGGTTTCGCCAGGCGCCGCCGCGTGAATGGCGAGCGCATGGACGCGGCTTTTCAGTTCTTTTGCCAGGGCCGCGTTGATCATGCGGTGGCGTTCAAGCCGGCTCTTCCCGCGGAACGCATTCGACACGATATAAAGGCGAAAGTGCGTTTCGCCTCCCGGCCGGTGTCCGGCATGCCCCGCATGCAAATGGGATTCGTCTTCGACGTGCAGGCTCTCGGGCGCGAAAGCCGCAACCAGCTTTGTCG
>WNGL01007888.1_pt1 | contig 14103 bp, 25 predicted proteins | sample 5400591 | NCBI WGS metagenome assembly WNGL01 (sample SAMN13153377, study PRJNA577476) | soil metagenome | isolation source: 80 cm soil or saprolite under Garry oak tree replicate 1 | place: USA:California | collected 2016-06-15
CCGCACCACCACCCCCCTCGCCGCCCGCCCCCGGAAATCAGGCCACCTGACTTGTTCGCGATGCACACAGGTGTTCGCGATGCGAACACACCCGTGTCGGGCGGCCGTGCTACCGTCCCCCGGGCGACGACTCGACGTGCGGCCCGTGGTCAGCGTCCCGACTGCGGGCCGCACACCGTTCCTGGTTGCGATACGCTTTGGGTCTAACCCCGTCGTCGCATTCGGGCGCAGCACAGCTAGGGCGCTAGGGGTGTGACGGCACAATCGACCGAGGAGGTCGTCACAATGGCCGACAAGCCAACCGCCGGCGGTACACAGTCCACGGGCGCGGCGCAGGGCAGGTTCACGGTCAGCATCCCCGCCGAGCTGGCAGCCGCGATCGACAAGCTCATCGAGAACACCGCCGAGACGCTACGTCAGGCCACTGGCGTGGCCGTGGAGCTGTCCCGCCCGCAGATGGTCGAGTCGCTGATAAAGTCCGCCCTGAGGGCGCAGGACGCCGCTAAGGCGGGTGAGTAGGCGATGGACGCGGAGTATGTGGATCGTCGTGCGCCATTACGTGAATGCGTAGCGGCCGACCCTCATCGGAGCATGAGGCTGCGAATGTGCGGTCACAATGTCACGCTAACAGCGTCGGCGTGGTACGACCCGCCTTGGGAGCTGCGTGACGATTCGTCGCTTGCGGACCGTATCGCGCAGGCACTCGAAGCCGATGCGCGGTAATCCTCGCTGCCCGAAATGCGGGGGCAGAGGCGTAGTAAACACGGGCGCCGGATGGCGCCCGTGTTCGTGCGTGAAGGGCACCGCGTCACAACGGGCCCTGATGCGCAAGTTCAATACCGGAGACAGGCCGTTTGACCTGTCCAGACTCAAGGGGGAAAAGTGAACACACACGTTGACGCAACCATCGAACGGCTGCGCGGCATGGGCTACAAGCCCGTCACGCCATACCTGAACACGGACGGCCGGCTCGTCACCTGCATGCCGGCACGATCGCGTCCCGGCATGCTGATCCTGCTGCTCGAACCGAACGGCAGCTACCGCCGGCCGGATGATCGTCCGCGACGCTACACAACACGAAAGGACCACTGATGGCAGACCTACTGGTGATCCACGACCCGGTGCGAGAGGTTGCGGCAGTCATCCTGCCGGAGCAGGGCCGCGCGTTCGGCCCCGCGTACATCGGCGAGGACGCGGCGGACATGCTGCAAGCGTTCATTGACGACCAGGCAGCATGGACGCGGAAAATGCGCTCGCCGAACACGAAGCCCGCAACGCCAGCGACGTTCCCGCAGAGCAGCCCGCCGATACGGACAGCGAGGCACAGGCGGATACGGTGACGCGCGAGGTCCGGTGCTTCAACTGTGAGGGGGCGGGAATGATCACGTTCGGCGATGACTCGCCCGATCAGCGGTGCGGCATGTGCGGCGGCACCGGCAAGATCACGCAGGAGGTGCCGGCATGAACCATCTCGGACCCGTACCGGATCTCGGAGTCCGTCCGCCGCAGATCATCATCCGTGAACGGCGTGTCCTGTCGCCCGCATCCTGTGAGCTGCGGGACGGTGGCGCCACGATCGATGGATGCGATGTGCATCTTGAGATCATTGACGTGATCGCTGGCGTCATGTATCTCGTGCCGATCAGCAAAGTGCAGTCCGAATGTCTCGCGGGCGCACTCGACAATCACGCAGTACAACACGCCCGCGAGCTAGGCGAAGAAAGGTCGTCGCATGAGCGCAACTGAACTCGTCACAATCGAACAAGTCGAGGACGTGCTATTGCACGGCGGCGAGATGGCCGTCGTGTCAGCGGACGCGGTCCAGGACGATATGGTCAAACGCGTACTCGCGGCCGGTGCCCTCGAAGAAGCGTTCGCCGACTTCAAAGCGACACCAGCCGCCGAACTCGAAGGTGTCGGCGTGACCGTCAACGGGATCGCGTGGATGCGATCCGCGTTCGAAGAGGGTCCCAAGGTGTACGCGCTCCTTGACTGTGTCGTGACCGACACGGGCGAGTCGGTCACGGTCAGCATGGGCGGCCGGACCCTCATGGCATCGTTCGTGTGGGCGCAACGCAACGAGGCGATGCCGTTCACCGGCACGTTCCGTAAGGAACGGAGTAACACGAACACCGAACGGTCTTTCTGGACGTTCAAGCTTGCCTGACGCCACCGGCCCATAACGTCAGGCAACCGCCGCCCGCCGGCTGAAACGGCCCCCAAATGCCGGCGGGCGGCCCTTAGTCCAGAGAGGTCACGGTGGCGAAACTACCAGCATTACCGTATGCGCGCAGCGGCGTCACACAAGGCCTGTCGGCAAACGCCGCGTATCGCAACTATCAGGACACAGCGCACGCACAGGACCTGCGAGGCATGCGCCGGTGGGACTTCCTGCGAATCTACAGCGAAACGCGCGCCAGTCGCGCTCGTGTCGGCGATGCGATGCAACAGCCCAAGGACCAACGCCCGTCCGCTGACCAGATCGTGCAACGCACGACAATCAACGCACGAGGCTATGGACAGTGGGTGATGATCTACCAGCGCACCAGCGGCCAGACGGATTTCATGAAATCACTGTTTCTTATCAAGACACACGCGCCGATCACACCAGGCGAAGCCGAACGGCGCGCCCTTGACTTCCTTACCGACGACGAGAACACGTACAACCGCGTGACACTCGGCATCGGATATGTTGGCACCGAACAATTCAACCCACAGTTAGGATAAGGTAATGGTGGATACTACCGAACTAGTCGATTACGTAGGCACGTACATAGGCGTGACGCGACTCATCGGGCCAGCAACCGACACGCCACACCGTAGGCGTGTGCGGGTTTGCATCCTCGGCGAGGTCGCCTATTTCAAGGACGAACATCTCGCAATATTCGTTGACGAACTAGACGAAGCGCTCGCGTGGGTTCGTGATGTACCGTCCGTTTCCTAAGTACAAGTGCAAGCAGATCGCCAAGGATGTCAACCTGCTATTACACCTAACACCCGGACTTGAATGGCAGCAGGTGAAAGAGTATTACGAGCCGCGCCTACCGGGCATGCAGCCCCGCTTCGCCACGAGCTATGATGAGCACACACGAATGTTGATCGCTAGGGCGCTCGACAGAGAGTTGAGATATCAGCATGTTAGACGGCCGTGACCCCGCACACTACCTAAAACCATTGGTGAGCGACAATGTGCCGCAACGCCTGCTATGGCTTGACTGCGCGTCACGGTCAAACAGGGATCAGGGCGCATGGGTGGAATCCTGGCAGGTTGGTGCACTCGGATCGACGCACTGGACCTCAAGGGCGCACGAGCGGCGTGACACTCTCGAACCCTACGGCAAGCCGGCCGACCTGTGGCTCGCGGCCGACACGTTCTGCCTGCCGCGCAGACGCACGGTTCTGTTCGCCTACGATTTGGCGTTGCAGCTTCGAATCAGCAAAGCACTCATCTGCCTGCCGCTGCTCGACTGGCATGTTGACAAGCTCGTGCTGGAACGCACAGCCGCGTGGGCGCTGTTTCGTGACGGTGGCCGGACCCTGCTGATGTGCGACGTGAAATCATGGATGCCCGTCGATTTCGACACGCTCAAAAACGACGTGTTACGCTCGCCGGGCGAGCAAGATATGCCGTGGGCGGTCGACCGTGGACCGGAGCGTGACAGCATGATCAACGCGTGGTATGTCCGCGAGATGATGCTACAGGTGCTCGCATGGATTGACGGTGAGGGGCTCGGGCCGTTCAGACCGACGGGCAGCGGCCAGTCTTATGCGGCGTTCCGACGCCGTTTCCTGACACACAAGCTGCTCGTGCATGATGATGTGGAGAGGCTGCGGGCGGAACGATCAGCGATGTGGACGGGCCGTTGCGAGGCGTGGCAGCACGGTCAGCTTACCGGCGGCCCGTTTGTGGAATATGACCTACACGCGGCGTACGCAACGATCGCCCGTGACCGCAACGTGCCGTCCACCGCAGCGAACGAGTATCGCGACATCGGGCCGGATCACCTGCCTGCACTATGCGACGATTTCGCGTGTCTCGCGCACGTGACCGTCACAACCGATGTGCCGTGCGTTCCGACGAAGCTGGGCGGACGGACGGCATGGCCGGTCGGCACGTTCCAAACGTGGCTGTGGGACCCCGAGTTGCGACTGGTAGCCGAGCACTGCCGTGACGTGGCAGTGCATCGTCTGTACGCGTACTACCGTCAACCCGCGCTACATGATTTCGCAGCGTTCGTCCTCGACGGCATGCGTGACCACGACCGGCCCTATGGCCGCGTGCCGGCGCGTGTCATGAAACACTGGTCACGCTGTCTCGTTGGACGACTGGGTTTGCGTTACAGGTCATGGCAGAAGTTCGGGACACAAGAGGAACCAGATCTGCGTCTCATCACCTATATCGACGTTGACGAAGGCACGTCAACGGACATGCTGATCGCGGGATATGATCGCATGATCTTGGCCGATATGGCCGAGTCGGCCGACAGTCTGCCGCAGATACCTTCGTGGGTGATGAGCGAATGCCGGCGGCGACTATGGACGCTCATGCGAGAGGCCGGCTCAGACCTGGTGTATGTGGACACGGACAGTCTGATCGTCCGCGCAAACACCGAGGGACAAGCCGCGCTCGTTATGCGGGCGGGTGACGAGCACTGGCCGCTTGTCAGGAAGGGCAGCTATACGAGACTCACTGTTCACGGGCCGCGAAACATTATGACCGAAACAACCCGGCGCGTCGCGGGTCTGCCGTTGACAGCACGACAGGTCGCGCCGCTGGAGTTCACCGGGCAGGTGATGCAATCAATCAAAGAGTCAATGCGTGCCGGACAGTTGGATTGTGTCGCGAACATTCCACGCAGGTTCGTGCTTGACTCGCCGGACATGCGACGGCAACACCTACCGGACCATCAAACAGCACCGTTCACGGTGTCACTACCAGTAACGGAGGAGGACGCATGACGCAGCAGCTACATTTCTACGACGCCGCCAACTCGCACAACGTGCCGAGTGGCGTGCACGCAGCAGTCTATGTCAACGGGTTCGCGTGGGCGGAAAGCGAGGTAAAGCGAATGGCTCGCATTTTCCGTGTCAGCGTCCGATCGGACGCAAGGTGGGCACGACTTGCCAGGTGCATTGACATCGAGGCCGGCGCGGCACGGCCGGCCGATGCCGTGTCGTTCATTAGGCATCGCCGCGCTATCGGATTCCCAGACTCGACGTGCTATGTCAACCGCAGCAACTGGCAGGAAGTGTACGAACGCGTGAGGCACGCGAACTTGCCAGAGCCGTTGTGGTGGGTTGCAACACTCGACGGCACACGGCAAGTCGCACTGTCGATCGCGGGCCGGACGGTCGCGCACGCATGGGCGGTACAGTTCGAGACCGTCAACGGGTTCGATCTGTCGGTGCTGCACGGCAACGACAATTTCGTCAGGCCGTAACCCGTCATGGTCCTACTTGTCGTCATCGTCCTGGTGTGGATCTACTGCGCCGCTGTTACCTACACGTCCTACCGAATCGGCCGGCTGGTTCTTGAGCGTCGCAAGATGCGTGCCTATGGCCAAGTGTTGACCTTGCAGCCAGACGGTAGTTGGCACGCTGATCGTCACTCTCGAAAGGTCCGGGAAGCCAAACGTCACTAGCATCATCCCGTCCGCCCCCGGTCGCGTGTCGAGCACCTGCCAGCCGTTGGTAAGCAGCTCGCCGGGACCGGGAGCGGGCGGCTCCGGCATCCAGTCCGGGACGCTCACACGGTCACCATACCCTATGCCTGTCCGGGCGGAATCGGCGAAGACAACGGCGTGTACGGCACCAGACCATGGAGCTTCAGTAGGAGCTCGGCATCACCGGCGATCAGTCCTGCGGCGATCAGCCGTGTTCGCGCGTCGTCGGGGCTGATCACCCCGTTCTCGCCGAGCTTCAATATCTGTGCTTCCGTGAGTTGGCGCGTAGGTGTCAGCCTGAGTGTTGTCCACTGGTCTACCAGCGCCCTTGCCTGCCGGGGTTCGAGGCCGGCCGTTTCGAGCTGCGTGACCGCCTCCTGCTGCGTCAGATGATGCGCCTTGTAGGACGCCTCGATCCCGCGTTGCACGGCCCTGACGGTTGCGGCGTGCGCTTTGATGTCGGCAAGCTGAAGGATCGCGTCTGCGTCGTGTTGTGGGAAGCCGAGCGTCCCCAGATGGTTGACCGCCTCCTGCTTGGTAAGCAGCGAATCCTCGTACATCGCGACAATGTCGGTCCGCGAAAGCTGCTTGTGCGTGACAGTGCGTTGCGCGGCGCCCAGTGCTATCAACGCTTCAGCGTCAGCCTCGTTGTAACCCTGCTCCAACAAGCGTTGCTTTGCCTGCTCGTGCGTGCCGACGCCATGATCGAGCATGCTGACGATCGTTCGTTCCGGAATGAGCCGGCGTCCCAGTTCGATTGCCTTTTCGATGTACTTGTTCTTCACGTCCGACTCTCGCATCGCCTGCCGTACTTCGTCAAGCGTTGCTTCGCCCCGGTGGTACAGGGTCAGCATTTGTTCGTGCGCCAACGGCCGGCCGTAACTGTCACGCAACGGCCCCCAGTGTTCCGGGATCAGCCCGTTCTGCTCCGCTATCGCCTTACCCTCACTGTCGGTCAGGTAGTTCTGTACGACTGCGCGGACAGCGTCCGCTGCTGTCATTGGCGACTGGCGCAGCGCGTATTCCACGTCTATCCACTCGTTGCGAACACGTGACTGGCGTATGCCACGGTCGAACCTGTCCTTGCCGATGAACCCGCGTCGTAGCGCTTGCATGAGCTCTTCCGGTCCGGGCGGCTCGCCCGTATTGTCCATCAGCACCGTGAAATCAGCGTCCGTGACGCTCAGGACCTTTGCGTACGCTCGTGCCGTGTCCTCGTCAAGGTTTCCTCTCAACGCGGCGAGTGCAAGATCGGCGGGACCGAGGAGCTGGCGCGCGAGCCCGCGAATACTGTTCATCCAGTCGGCCGGATAGCCGTGACGTTGCAACGCCAGTTCGAGTTGCTGATCGTTGATCAGCGACCGGTCATGCATTGTCAGCAGTGTGAGCATATCCGGGAACGTTGTGGCGGACGCTACGAGCTTGTCATAGTGCTCGCCCGACAGGTTGCCGCCCGCGGCCTCACTCCGGCCTGCCTTCTCGCCGATGATTCCCTTGACCTGTAACTGTGCGGCCGTCTGAGGATCAAAGATTTCGGTTTGCGCGAGATCCGCTATCGCATGGTTGATCGGCAGCGTGAACGGCTGGACGGCCTGGAAGCCAAGATTGCCAAGCAGGTAACCGAGGCCGAACCCGGTGCCCTCGCCCGCAGCGTTCTCCACCTGCTTGAGCACTTCGAGCGGCGGGAACGCGAACGCGAACGCCGTGAGCGCAGGACCGACGATCCCGCCGATAATGTCAGTCAGCTTCCCAACATCACCAAACAGCCCTGAGCCTTTCGCGGCCTTGCCGCCGGCAACCGCGATGTCGGTCAGCTCGTGCTTGCGTTCAAGCAGCGCGTCGGCGATCGCTTTGCTGATCGCTGCTGACAGGTCATCTATTGGACGTGGCATCTACTGTTCCGTGACCATGAACCGCAACCATGCTTCCCACGCTGACCGTGTGTCCTCTGTCCATGAGTCGAGGATGATCAGTCCGAGATTATCGCGCGTCTGCTTATGCTCATCGGCTGCGAGGTATGACACTAAGGGTCCGATCATCGGCGCGGCGGCCCATAACGCGAAATCGTGAGGATGCTGAAACCATTCGTGCCATTGTGTGACCACGCCGATCGGCCATTCGTGAAACCACGAGTTGAAGCGCCGCCAGTCCCGGATGTGCGGGTCAGCGTAATCTCGGCGCCAGAATTCAAGGACGCTCACACGGCCGGACAGCGCGCCCATCTCCTTCTCGATCGAGCTGACCGTGTTGCGTAGCGGGACGATGCCGTGACTGAACACGTACCCGTTCAGATAGGACAGCGAATGCGGAATCACCACGTCGTACGTGTGTTCTGTGATTGTCTTTAGGTCGTCCCCGAGCTTCGCTAGATCGTCTCGTACATTCGCCGACCATTGTTCGGACGCGTCCTCGCCGCCCTTAGCGGCGCTAAACACTTCCGCAACGAACCGTGAGAACCAGTCGATCCATCCGGCCGTGCTGGTAAGCGCTGTCCAAGCACGATCGAGCGACTGTGATTGCTGCTGCTGCCGCAGATAGCCGAGTATCACGCCGATGCCGCGTGCGACTATGCCAACTAGCGCAGGCATCGTACGTTACCGTGCGCTCCACTCGCACCAGTACAGCGCGTCACCGTAGATAATGCTGTACAACCATCCGCCGGTCAGCCCGTAGTTACGGTCCACCTGATCGCGCATCACGGTCATCCTCCAGGCTGGATGGGCGGCGGCGGCGGACCGTCGCCCAATGAGTTGACCTGCTCTATCTCGCCGGCATGGAGTTGCACGGCGTTGTGCACGTTCTCGGCCGTGTAGTGCGTGATCGGCACGTCCACATGCGAGTTCGTGCCGGACGCGGTCTGGAAATGCACGCGCATGTGTTCCTGGAAGTTGCCCGCACCATCCGGTTTCGAATGTCGGTGCTGGTGCGTTACCGTGTATGTGACGTGCTTGTGATCTGCCATCAATCCCTTCCTTATGCCATCGGTACGAACGTTTTGCCCAGCGCGAACGCACGCGCACTATTCGAGTGGTGCGTTGCGGTGTAGCCGCCGTTCTGAAGGTTATGCCACTTGCGTTTCACTGACTCGCCCCAGTCTGCGGACAGTGCCTCGTTGTGCGCATCCTGTGGCGTGTCCTGTAGTCCGCCTGCCGTCGAGGGTGCGGGGACGGCGTTACTGACGCCTGACAGGTCGCCATCCGGCACGTATTCTGGCCATTTGCCGACCTCCGCACCCTCGATCCTGCCGCCTGGCCCGCCGAGCGTTTCAATCAGGTTGCTGAACGCGATCCCCGGACGTGTGGCCGTACCCTCGACATAACGCCCGTCGTGATAGGCGTAGTAGGATTGTCCGCCGTTGCCGGCGCCAAACCCCATTTCCGTACCGTGCAGCGCGCCTGGTATGAACGTGCATACCTTGTCGCCACCGTTCAGTCGGTCGCCTTCGCTCACGTTCGGCTCGAAGCCCTCCGCGTTGAACACGTACGCGCCGTTGAGCGAACCACCCTGCGTGATCCTGTATTCGATGAACGCGCCACCTTCCCAGCCCGCATCGTGCGTCTTGACGGTTGTTATCACACAATCGGCGATAGCTACGACATAGCCCGTGCCTGCGTAGTCTACGCCCTGGTCGATCCGTTCGGGCGTGACGTGCGCGTGCGCCAACGGGTTGAAATACACGGCTGTCGGTTCAACGGTCGACGGTGCGGGCGCCGTGCCTGGCGTGTGAAACGCCACTTCGACCGTATCGACGCCGTCGAAGTGCAGCCAGTCGGCAAGGTTGCGCAACAGGTCGATGCTGCGTTGATCGTCGGCGTTCGGCGGCTTCGACACATCACCGTAGCCTACGTCCGATTTCGTGGCGAACGTGGTCCTACCCTTGTAACGGACGTACAGTCCGAACCCGCATCCGAGCTGTCCGCCGCGTCCGAACGTGCGTGCGAGGTTGCCTTCGCCGTGCGCCGCGCCGTGACCATAGTTGCCCGCGACACCCAGTTCGGCGTAATGATAGTGGCCGTCCGACGTGTTGCCACAGCTTCCACCGCCACCGTTCGCGTCATATACGCTCGCGAGCACGCGATACCACCGTGTGGCCTGTGCGCCAGTTGCTTTCGGCGGTTTCGCCGGCTTGTGCGGCTTGCCTTTGACCGGCTTGCGGGCGGTCTTGCCTTTCGCCTGTTTCGGCGCTGGCTTGCCCGGCTTGCGTGGCGCCGCCGGCCGGCCGGTAGCGCCGGCCCGTGCCGGCGGGCGTGCCGCACCCGGCCGGCGTCCGGCCGGCCCTGGCGCCCGTCTGGCCGGAGCTCGGGCCGGCGCCGTCCGGCCGGCTGTGCGTGCGGCCGTGGCCGCGTGTGCGGGCGCCCGCTGGGCGGCGGGACGCGGCGCCGGCCTGGACGCCGGCTGTGCGGGCGCCGGCCTGGGAGCGGCGGGACGTGGCGCTGGACGCGGCGCGGGTGGTGGCGCAGGCCGTGGCGCGGTGCGAGCTGCCGGCGGGCGTCTAGCGGCCGGCATCGTCGGACCCCCGATCCCGCCGGCTGTCTGACGACCTGGTACGCGTCGAGGACGCTGCCGCGCCGCCCGCATAGCCAAGCGCCGCACCCAGAATCGTGGTTGCGTCGGACGCGCGAATGTCGCCACGCAACGCGAGTATCACGGCCGCCACGACGACGATCACGACCACGCCAACATGCATCATCTGCGTGTAGAGCTGCAAGCGATGATCGGAAGGTAGTGACGAACGATGACGTGACGGATTTGACGTTACCGACATCGTTAAGTGCTCCCTGTCGTGGGATGACGGACGGATAGGTAATAGCTTCCTGCCGCGCCACCGTTGGTTACCTGCACGTACCACAACCCCGGTGGGGTGACTAGATTGAATGTGGAGTTACCGACAGGCAGGGGGCGGAAGTCAAAAAACACATCTGTCCCGGCTGGATCGGCGCCCTTCAGGGCAAATTGGAACGCAGCATTACTTGGCTGAATCCATACGCTGACGGGGCCGGCATAGTAGTCCGAGGGGTAGAGCGTGTCGGTCGCACCGGCGCCCAGTGCCGCAACCTGGCGGCTGATCAGAACCGGCGAGGATGGGACGAACTCCAGGGGATGCGGACGGTTTGTGAACACGAGCGCACCGCACGGTTGAAACAGTCCGGCCGCGATAGCCGCGAGCCTAACCTGAAGGAACGGCCCGAGATTAGGTAGCCGTAACTGCGCCGCCGTCGTCACGTTAGAGTTCACCACAAAGCTACGCTGACCCAAAGTAACGGTTGCGTCCTTGTCGGAGTACCATGAGTACGTTTCAATATGCTGATTGTTTGCGTCGTAGACGTGTCCACCGACATATGCGAACCGTGAACAATCCAGGATCGGCGAGAATATGGTTGCGTTACCCAGCGCGCACGGCAGCACCCATACTACGCCACTGTCCCAGTTCTCCAGTCGCTGATAGTCAGTGTAGCCCCGTGCGGGTGCCGTAACGAGCGGCGTCATGTCACGGCTCCGCTAACACAGCGTCGCCCGCTGTGACGATATCGTCGGGCGTGACCGGGACGATATTCGTGTCTATGGGTGCGCCGATGATCTCATCAAACTCGAACCTGACCTGCCACGAGTGCGGCTGCAGGTCGTCGTTACACAGGAACACGGACCACGTGGGGCCTGCAGGGTAGTTGTGCAGCTCAAGATGCACAACGTCGTCGTCGCCACTGATGAACTGTCCCGTGTCATCTGGTATGACCGGCTGGTGACCGTATCCGGCGGCGATCCCTGTCAGCCCCGAATGTCCGGCAGGTATCACAATCGTAAGCTTACGTGGAATACCAGGCGGAAACTGTGACAGGGACACTTCCACGGGCGCGGTCGACGGCGTGGATTGCGGACAGGTCACGTTCGCGATGTTCACCCTGTCAGGCATCGCAGCCTAGCCAGGCTCGAAGATTTCCCACGCCACCTGTGCCGTGTCGGCCGCATTGGATGACAGGATCGTGAAGCTCACACCGGCCGCGCGTGCCGACACGCGAACGTTGCCCGCGAACACGCCTGTCTCCTGAACCGTGAGCTGGATGCGACTGTTCGCCGTGACTGCGGTGGTTGCCACGACGACCGTGCCGGCAACGAGCGTCGCGAGCCCTTGTTTGGCGTTCGCGCCCTCGGCGACACGCAGCCCGCGTCCTGCTGTCGCGATGTCTAGGTCGGCGCCCGTGAGTGTCGCGACGCCTGCGGCTATGGGGATGCGGCTAGCGCCAGATGAGGACACCCTCAAAGCTCCCGGATATCACTTCGAGGAATACGCGGCCGGTCAGGCATTCGATGCCACGTCCAAACACGAAATCGCGCGTACTCTCGTTCGCGGCAAGGTTGATGCGGCCGAACGCCTCACCCGCCGCACTGTTACCGTCATGCAACCTGAACGCGGCTGCGGCGGTGCCTGTCGTTTCGGCGACAATCCAGCCGCCGATTGCCACCACATCACCGGCAAGAATCTGCCGTGACGCCGATACGGGACTGTCGACGGATGAGCTGAAATCCGTTTTGAGCCACGAGAACCGTTCCGTGTAGCCGCGCGTCCGTCCTGCCGGATCGGACAGTATCTCCCGTACGTACTCTTGCAGCTCGTCGGGTGTGACGACGAGCAGCGGCATCCGTGCCGCCGCTTGCTGTGATGCCTCCATGTTCGTTGATCCCTACTCAGCCGCTGAGCGGCGACTTGAGTTGCGCCAGGTTCACGCCCACCTTGAACGTGGTTGACGTGGCTTGTGCCGCCACGTCGCACAGGATCGCAGCGACATTCGCGCTGTTCACCACAGGGATCACCGGAGCGTTCCCGTTCGCTTGCGACAGTGTCACGAACCACGCGGCCGTGACCTCCGTCTGGTTATACAGCGGACCGCCGATCCGCAGGTTGCCGGTGTCTGCGCCGCGAATGCCGAACGTGCAGCCCGTGGTTGCGCACTCGTATCCCAGGATCGCATAGTCGACGTTGCGGATCAGCGTGTCGAACGCGCTGTTGAGCGCCACCGCCGCGCCGTAGTTGCCGGCCGTGGCGCTGCTGATCGGATCGACTTCCACGGACGTGAGGTTTTGGATGAGCGGTTCGACCTCGCTCCATGAGTGGAGCCTTGCCGCGATCCCCGGCAGGTTGCGGTAATAGACAAGGAGTGACGCCAGGTCGACTTCGGCGGCGCCGCCCGTGAGTTCGACAATGATGTTGTCCTGCGAGTACAGGCGTTGTGAGGGTTGCAGGCCGATCAGCGGCCGTGGGGTTGACGCGGGCGGCTGGCCACGCCAGTTCTGCGCCTGATCGTGCATCCGTGGCGAACGGATGCGCATCAGCAGGTTGGTTGTCGTGAACGCCCACGCGTTCCACAGCTCGATGTCCGCTGCCACGTCCGTCGACCGGACCGCGTAGCTGTCACCCGAGTTCGCGGTCAACTGTGTGATCGTGGCGCCAGGGTTGGTTGCCTGACCCGTGATGACTTCGATTGCCGCACCCATCAGAAGTCACTCCTTTCGGTCGTGCTGTCGGAGTGCGGTGAGGGTGCGGCGAGCTTGTCGAGCTTAGCTGCGAACTCGTGCTCACCCTTGTCTTTCGCGACCGACGCAGCGAGCTCGTGCGATGCAAACACGTGCAGAACGCCGGCTTCGAACGCGGCGATGACCGCCGCCGCGTCCTTGAACGGCCCGTCCTTGTGATGGTAGACGGTGTGAACCGCGCCGAAGATGTCCTGGAACGTGACGCCTCGCAGTTCGGTTTTGAGTTCGGGGTTCTTGTCGATCACGCCGACGGTGACGTGTTCGACCTCCTCGATCAGCGTGTGCAATCCCATGCGTGCCACCTACCTTATGCGCCGGGGCGCTGGTAGCCGCGCATGCCGCGCATCATCGCGAGCGCGCGCAGACTGTCGAGCGCGGTTTGCATCTTGGCCTGCTTGGCTTGCGCGCCCTGCGCGACACGGTTAATCCCGTAGTCTTTCATTGCCGCCTGCCACTGCTGTAGCGACACGCTTTGGACGTTGCGTGACCACTTGTCTTGCGTTGCCGCGTCCATCAGCGCGTTGATCCACTTCTGCTTCTTCGCAGCAGCGGACTGGCCGGGTGACGTTGTGAGCCTATCGACACCGGCTTGCATTTCCGGCTGCGCTGCCTGAATGTTGCGCAGCCATTTGGCCGTTACCTCGGCGCTTGATCCGTGAGCCATCACTTCCCTTCCACTCGTGTGACATTAGCCGCGCTACCCACGGACGGGCCGTGCCGCGTCGGCGTCTGGTACGCACAGTCTCCCGCGCGATATCGCACCGCTCAAGACGAGGCCCCCCGCCCCCCACCCCCCCCCCGGGGTGCTAAAATACGTGGCATGCCACGTAAACGCTTGAGACGTTGCCGACGATGCGGCGAGTACGACCACGTCGTCGGACGAATCAGCCGCACCGGCCTGTGCGGCCGG
>WNGL01006222.1_pt1 | contig 14099 bp, 8 predicted proteins | sample 5400591 | NCBI WGS metagenome assembly WNGL01 (sample SAMN13153377, study PRJNA577476) | soil metagenome | isolation source: 80 cm soil or saprolite under Garry oak tree replicate 1 | place: USA:California | collected 2016-06-15
CCTACCTGGTCATCGTCATTGACGAGCTAGCCGACCTGATGTTGGTCGCATCGAAGGAGGTCGAGGACTCCATCACCAAGCTTGCGCAGATGGCGCGGGCTGCCGGGATCCACCTGATCCTCGCCACGCAGCGGCCCTCCGTGGACGTGCTGACCGGCCTCATCAAGGCGAACTTCCCGGCGCGCATTGCGTTCCAGGTCGCCTCGAAGACCGACTCGCGCACGATCCTCGACCAGAACGGCGCCGATCAGTTGCTGGGTCGCGGTGACATGCTCTACCTCGCCACCGGCAGCGGCAAGCTGATCCGCGTGCACGGCGCCTACGTGCCGGAGAGTGATCTGCGCAAGGTCGTGGAGTTCGTCCAGGGCCAGGGCAGTCCGGCCTTTGCCGAGGAGGCGGTGCCAGCGGAGGCGGAGGCGCCCGGCGAAGACGCCGATCGGGACGAGATGTACGAGAGGGCCAAGGAGATCGTGATCGGCACCGGGCAGGCCTCGGCCTCGTTTCTGCAGCGCCGGCTCCGCATCGGCTATCCCCGCGCAGCCCGCATGATCGAGATGATGGAGCAGGACGGCATCGTCGGCGCGATGTCGAGAGACGGCCGCCGGGAAGTGCTCGTCAAGCGCGTGGGTGTGGATGAAGGACTATGACCCGCCGCGCGCTCGCGAGGGGCGTGGCCATGGCCGCGCTCGCGCTGGGGACCGTCTGGCTGCCGGCGCCCGCCTGCGCCGGGGATGCTGTGAAGGATCTGGTGCGGAAGGTCGAGTCCCGCTACCAGAAGACGACCGACCTCACTGCTGAGTTCTCCCAGTCCACGGACATCAAGGGGTTTGCCAAGCCGCTCCAGTCGTCCGGCCGGGTCTACATCAAGCGGCCGGGCAAGCTCCGATGGGATTACCTGGCGCCCACGCTCGAGCAGATCTTCGTGGACAACGACAAGATCCAGTTCTACATCCCCGAGCACAAGCAGGTGATGGTTGGGCAGCTTTCCAAGATGGCCCACTCCCAGGCCCCACTCCAACTGCTCCAAGGCATCGGGCGGCTGGACCGTCACTACCTCGTCACGGCCGCGCCGGACGGAGCCAAAGGGAGCGGCGGCCTTCCGCTCCTCAGTCTGACCCGCCCCGACGACGGGCCGGATCACCCGCGGATCGTCGTCGAAGTGGACCCGGGCTCCTTCTTCCTGCGCCGGGTCGAGCTGCACGACGTGAACGGGAACGTGTCCACCTTCACGTTCACAGCGATCCTGGCGAATACCGGCCTCAAGGACAAGCTGTTTGAGTTCACCGTGCCCCAGGACGCGGAAGTCATCAACGCCCCGACGCTGGCGGTCCCCTGACTGCTCATGCCCTGGACCGCCAAATGGATCGCCGCCATCGTGGGGACGTTCGTCCTCCTGGTCATTGCCGACCGCATCTGGTATGTCCAGGAGATGAAAGCCCTGGCCGCCAAGCTCGGCATGGAGTGGTCCAAGATCGAGCGGCGCGGGACCTTCCCCTACGAGTATTACAAGAAAGTGGTCCACTACGGCATGACGAAGGACGAGGTCCGCAAGATCATGGCCCACTACGCCAGCGTCGAGGAGAAGCAGTACGGGCACTATCTCTACGAGACCTACTACTATCGCTTCGGGACCCTGAGCCGACATGGCGTCCGGGTCGAGTACGACCAGTTGGGGCGGGTCCGCAAAGTGGACGATGCGCCGCCCGTCCCTCCGCAGGACCTCACGAAGTAATGGAACAGGAGACCTAAAAGACCATGTGGCTTAAGCGCTGGTTGCTCGGCCATCCTCTCGCGACCAAGCAGGCCGCCCACGAGCGGCTGTCTAATCCCATCGCGTTAGCGGTCTTCTCGTCGGACCCGCTCTCCTCGGTCGCCTACGCCACCGAGGAAATCCTCCTCGTCTTGGTGTTGGCCGGCACGGCCGCCCTGCACTACTCCCTCGGGATCAGCCTCGTGATCGTCGGCCTGGTGGCCATTCTCACCGTGTCCTACCGCCAGACCATCTACGCCTATCCGTCGGGCGGCGGGGCGTATGTCGTGGCCAAGTGCACCCTGGGCGAGCACCCGGGGCTTGTCGCGGCCGCGGCCCTGCTGATCGACTACGTCCTCACGGTGGCCGTGAGCGTTGCGGCGGGGATCGCCGCGATCACCTCCGCGGTGCCGGAGTTGCACGAGCATCGCGTGGGCTTGGGTCTTCTGGCGATCGCCGTCTTGACCTGGGGCAATCTGCGAGGCGTCCGGGAGTCGGGGAAGATCTTCGCGGTGCCGACCTACCTGTTCGTCGGCAGCCTGGGGTTGGTGATCGTCACCGGCCTGGGGCGGATGCTCTTCGGCGCCGGGGAGGCGCCCCCGCCCCCGGCTGTTCCGGCAGTGGAAGGGCTCACCCTGTTTCTGCTCCTTCGCGCGTTCTCCTCCGGCTGCACCGCCTTGACCGGCATCGAGGCGATCTCGAACGGCGTGCCGGCCTTCCGGCCCCCGGCGTCGAAGAACGCCGCGACCACTATGATCTGGATGGCTGCGATCCTGGGAAGCCTGTTTCTGGGTCTCACCGTCCTGGCCTATGTCTACGGGCTCGTGCCGCGCGAGGAAGAGACGTTGATCTCCCAGATCGCGCGAATCTCGCTCGGCGGGGGCGTCCTGTACTATTTCATGCAGGTCGCGACGATGCTGATCCTGATCCTCGCGGCGAACACGAGCTACAACGGCTTTCCGCGCCTAGCCAGCCTGCTGGCGCAGGACAGCTTTCTGCCGCACCAGATGCGTAGTGTTGGTGACCGGTTGGCGTTCTCGAACGGGATTTTCATCCTGGGGCTGAGCGCGGCGTCCCTGCTAATCCTCTTTCGCGGCGAGACGCACGCGTTGATCCCGCTGTACGCCGTCGGGGTCTTCCTGTCCTTCACGCTCTGCCAGGCGGGCATGGTCCGGCACTGGCAAGACCGCAAGGGCCGCGGCTGGCGGAAGAAGTTCGCGATCAACCTGACCGGAGCCGTGGCGACCGGCGTGGCCACCGTGGTCCTGGCCATCACGAAGTTCACGCATGGCGCTTGGATGGTGATCTTTCTCATCCCACTCCTCATCAGCATGTTCAAGAAGATCCAGTGGCACTATAAGATGGCCGACTGGCAGCTGTCGCTGGCCATGTACGACCGGCCTAAGCAGCCGCCGCCGAACGTTGTGGTGATGCCGATCGGGAGCGTGAACCGGGCGGTCATCATCGCTTTGGACTACGTCCGGCAGAGGGCGCAGGACATCCGCGCGGTGCACGTGGACGTGGATCCCGACGAGACCGCGAAGGTCAAGGCAGACTGGGAGAAGTGGGGCGCCGGCATTCCCCTGGTGATCCTGCCCTCGCCGTATCGGTCGTTTATCCAGCCGTTGCTCGACTATATCGAAAAAGTCCGGCAGGAGAATCCCGGCGGGTGGGTCACGGTCGTGCTGGGGGAGGTTCTGTCCGCACGCTGGTGGGAGAACCTGCTGCACAATCAACGCGCGCTGCTGATCAAGGCCGCGCTGCTCTTCAAATTCCGCGTGATCGTCACCGACGTCCCCTACCATCTGGGGCCGTACTAGCCCCTCTCTGTCGGCAACAGTCCTTCCCCTGTGGGCTCTTTCGGTCCCTCTTCAGACCGTGCTAGAGTACAGCTCTCCTCGCTGTTGCTGCTTGGAGGCGTGGTATGGGGCGGTCGTGCGTGTCGCCTTCGCGTGTTTTTCTAGTGACCGTACTGGCGTGCATCGCCTCCGGCCTGTGGTGGGCGCTGTTGTTCGCCCCGGCTGCGGGAGCGGCGCCGGCGGCCGAGTACGCGAAGAAGGGCAAGCGGCCGGCGGCCAAGCCCTCTCCGGTGATCGCGGCGGCCAAGCAGTATGCGGAAGCCATCGCCTCGGGCGATCGGGTGGCGTTCGGTCGGCTCGACTTCGACTGCCAGTTCGCGCTGGTCTCGGCCGCTGCCGCCCCGTTCAAGGACTTTCCGCCAGGGTCCGCTCCGGTCTACGGGCAGTGCTGGACGATACTGGTCCAGGCCCATGACGCCGCCGTCGAGCAACGGGACGAGGGGATGAACGCGATCTGGCCGGGCAATGGATTCCTGGTGTTCTACAGGAACGAGCTCACCAGCTACCCGCCGTCGTATTATGTGATGGATCGGCTGGGCCTGTCGCCGCCTGGCGGGGGCCTGCGGGTCGCGCCGGTGGACAGCGCGCCCATTCCGGAAGCCTCGTTTCGGATGCGCCCGGGCGCGCCCCTGGTGTCCGTGCCGGCCGCGGTGGTCCGGCTCCGGGTCACCTATAAGGATCCGATCACTTCGCCGGTCACGTACGCGCCCGAGGAGGAAGGCCTGACCGCCACGGTCAAGACCACTGCGCAGCCGCTGAAGGCGGTCACCGTCAAGTGGGTGGTGCTGTCAGACCTGCGGAAGCTGGGGTTCCCTGGTGACACGGCTGTGCTGAATCTGCGGGTGGCCGGCCCCGGCGGGGATCCCATTCCATTCGTGACCGAGACCGGCGGCTACATCCCCAATTCCGGCGCCTGGTGGAAGCCGACCGACGCGCCCGAGGTGCTGAGCGCCGCGCTCCAGCGCATGGCGCAGTACGCCGAGCAACGCGACCGCATCGCGCTGTTGAATCGAGTGCTGATCGTGGACCCCGGCCACGTGGCCGCGCTGACGATACTCACGGGCGAGCTCTACCAGACGCTGGTGAACGCCGGCGCTGCCGTGCACCGCATGCCGATCGGCGATGCGGCGCTGGCCGCCCGCTTCAACGAGCTCTACTGGAACGCCTACGCCCAGGCGTCCCGCATCGACATCTCCTACCCGAGGAACATGATCGGGAAGGACGGCGTCGCCGCGCCGACCCCGGCCGACCATCTGTACCGGATGCTCCCTGCGATGGAGCGGCTCGCGCGCCTGCAACCGGACGATCTGGAGAACCGGATTCGCCTGGGCAACGCCTATCGGTGGAACAACGATCCGCAGGCGGCCCTCGCCACGCACGAGGCGGTGCTCAAGAACATCCCGCCGGAGCGGGCGGCGCTCAAGGCGCGGGTCCTGCTGGAACTCGCCTGGTCCCGCATCGTCAGGGTCGCCTGGAACCGCATATTGGATGAGCCGCACCTGATGCAGGCTTACAAGGAAGCGGAGGAGGCGTTGAAGCTGACGGATCGGCCGCTGGACAAGTTCACGGCCGCCTACACGATGGCGTACGCGCAGGCCTACATGCCGAACCGCGACAACCACGCGATGCTGGAGGAGCTGACGGAAGCGCGCCGTTGGTATTTGCAGCTGGCTGGCGCCTCCGTGGACTCGTGGCGCTACCTGCTCCTGAACGACACGCTCAAAGGCGTCGTCGAAGCAGACCCCTCCTTCAAACCACTCCTCACCGCGTCGTGAACGTTATTGTGACAGGGCCACGGCATAGGCCGTGAGATCGCCCACAGCTTCGGCGACGTCGAACCCCGCGGCTTCCGCTGCGGCTCTCAGCTCCAGGTCCCGCAGACGGACTTCGCGACTCGTCCGGTACGCATCGACGAGCTCCAGAATCCCCCGAGCCCCTTCACGGTACGCGGTTTGGGCGATCCGCAGCAACCGTTCCGCCCGCTGCTTGACGGCAGTCTGGTACCGGTCGCGCTCGGCCACGCGTTGTTGGTAGACGGCGATGGCCCGTATGACTTCGGTGGGGATGCGGGTCTCCAGCGCTTGGACATCGAATCGAGCGGCGTCCGCGGTCGAGCGCGCGGCCTGAATCGTGCCCTGTCCTCGGCGAATGATGGGGATGGGGATGGACACGCCTGCGAGGACGTCAGTGCTGTGTGGGCCATTGGTGTTGAGGAGGCCTAAGCTGAGGGTGATGTCTGGGACCACTTCGCGCTTGGCGAGGATGGCCGACGCCTCGGCTCCACCGGAGAGAGCTCGGGCGGCCTTCAGATCGCCGCGAGCGCTCAGGGCGAACGCGGTCAGGGCGCCGACTTCCGCGTACGGTGGACTCAAGTCCACAGGGGCCACGGCAAAGGGGCCGATGGGAGCGGCAGGCCCGATGGCCTTCCGCAATTCCTCCAGCGCCGCTTTTTCGTCCACCAACGCGTCACTCAGCTCGGTGCGCACCCGCTCCGCCTCGAGCTCGCCGCGCGTGAGGTCGTACTGGGCCGTCGCCCCCGCGGCGACGCGCTTTTTGAGCACGTCCACGACCTCTTCGAGCGAAGCGAGGTCCTGGCGGGTGAAGAGGACGTGCTGTTGGGCGGCGAGGAGACGAGAGTAGGCCCGGAGCACGGCGAGCCGCAGCCCGATATCCCGGAGCTGGAAGGCGCCTTCCGTGGCGTCGCGGTTCGCTTCGGCCACTTGCCGCCGGTATCCGAGCTTGCCGGTGATCGGCACCGTCTGCGACAGCGTATTGGAGTAATAGTGGTCCCCGTTGGTCGGCGTTCCTGTGTTGTTGTGACCTTGCGAGTGAGAAATCGTCGGGTTCTCCAGCAAGCCGGCGGCGCGGACCTGCTGACGGGCCGCCTCCACCTGCGCTTGTGCCGCCTTACGTTCAAGGTTGCCCGTTTCGTAGGCCCTGAACGCGTCGGCCGAGGTCAACACTGGCTCGGTCGAGACGGCAGACGGTAGTGGCATCGTGGCCGGGCGGTCCTGCGCCGTCGAGCTCGCCGGGAAAGCGAGCAGACCCAGTAGCAGGAGCATCGTCGGAGTGACCGGAGCCGGGTGCGGGATCACGCCGGGGCGTTCCACCTTGTAGAAGATCCTGAAGCTGAACAGCACCGGAATGAGGAACAGGGTCAAGGCCGTCGAGGTGACGATCCCTCCGATGATCACCAGGGCGAAGGGCCGCTGGGTCTCGGCGCCCATCCCGTGCGATACGGCGGCGGGGACCAGACCGAGCCCGGCAAGAAGGGCCGTCATGAGCACGGCGCGAAGCCGGATGCTCAAACCCTTGAGAATGAGTTCGTTGATCGTCATCGATTCTTCCTCCTGCTGCAATTGCCGGAAGGTGGCGACGAGGAGCACGCCGTTCAGGACCGTCTGCCCCATGAGCGCGATCAGGCCGACGGCCGCCGAGACCGAGAAGACGGTCCCGGTCAGCCACAGGGTCACGATGCCCCCGACGAAGGCGCAGGGCGCCACCAGGATTATCAACAAGGCGTCTCGGACCGATCCGAACGCCAGATACAGCAAGGCCATCACTGCCAGGATGGCCATGGGGACCACCACTCGCAGGCGGGCCATCGCTCGTTGCTGGTTCTCGAATTCGCCTCCCCATGTCATGTAGTAGCCTTCCGGGAGTTTGACCCCCGCTTCCACCTTGGCCATCGCTTCCTCCACGAAGCTCCCCATGTCGCGGTCCCCGATATTGCATTTGACCGCGATGAATTTGCTGTTGTTCTGCCGCCAGATTTGGGCCTGTCCATCGGCCACGCGGATTTTGGCGAACGTGTCTAGGCGGATTCGACTGCCGTCCGGCGTGCCGATTGTGATCTCGCCGATGCGGGAAGCGGTGGAGCGGTTGGGTTCCGCCAGCAGCACGCGGATGCCGAACCGCTTCTCGCCCTCCCAGGACTCGGTGGCGACCCGGCCTCCGATGGCGGTCTCGATGACCCGTTCCACATCAATGATCGTGAGGCCGTACCGCGCGATCCGGGGTCGGTCCAATTCGATGACAAGGTGTGGAATTTTCCCCGTGCGGTAAACCGCCGGATCCTCGACCTCACGGACGGTCTTCAGGGCGGCGAGCACTTGGTTCGCCTTCTCCTGAAGGACGTACTGGTCCTCGCCGTAGATCTTCACGACTATCTGGCCCCGGATGCCGCTGATGGCCTCCTCGACGTTGTCCGCGATGGGCTGGGAAAAATTGAACAAGACGCCCGGGATGTGCGCGACCGTTTGGCGCATGGCGGCCACCAGTTGCTCCTTGGATCGGCCGGTCTTCCATTCCTCTTGGGGATAGAGGTGAATGAAAGTTTCGCTCTGGTTGGGTCCGATTGTGTCCGTGCCGTCCTCAGGACGACCTTGCTCCGAGAGGACGTCAACGACCTCGGGGAACTGCATGAGGAGTTTGCGGACCTCCGCCAGGAGACGCTGGCCCTCCGGCAACGAAATGGCGTTCGGCATTTCCACGTACGCGTGGAGGTCCCCCTCGTTGAGTTCCGGAAGGAATTCCGTCCCCAACCTGGTCATCAGGAAGGCGGCCAGGAACAGGAGGGCGACCATGCCGGCGATGACCATTGACCGGAAGCGGATGGCCTGCGCGACGAGGGGTTCGATCGCACGGCGGGCCGTGACCAAAAACCAGTGTTCGCGCTCTTCGCGCGGGGCACGCTTGATGAGTAGGGCCGCCAGGGCCAGGACTACGGTGAACGAGAAAAAGAGCGCGCCACTCAGTGCGAACGCGTACGTGTAGGCCATGGGCATGAAAATCCGCCCCTCGACCCGCTGGAACGAATAGATCGGAATGAGCGCCGCCATGATGATCATCAGGGAGAAGAGCGTCGGCACCGCCACTTCCTTGGCGGCCTGGGCGATCACGATCGAGACCCGGTGCGGGTCGGGCCGGCGCTCCGCCAGCCGACGGTAGATGTTTTCGATCAGGATCACGGCGCCGTCCACGATGATTCCGAAATCGATCGCTCCCATCGAGATCAGGTTGGCCGGGACCTTGATGAGATAGAGCCCCGCGAAGGCCGTCAGCAGAGAGGCCGGGATGATGATGGCGACGGCCACGGACCCGCGCCACGAACGCAAGAAGAGCCATACCACTCCCGTCACTAGCAAGGCTCCTTCCAGGAGATTGGTACGAACTGTGTGCAACGTCCGCTGCACGAGAGTCGTGCGATCGATGAACGGAATGATCTTCGTCCCTTCAGGGAGGATTCCGTTGTTCAGGCGGTCCACCTTTTGGCGGACCAGGTCCAACAGCACCGAAGGGTTCTCGCCGCGCCGCATGAGCACGAACCCCTCGACCGCTTCCATGTTCGGTCCACGTCCGACCGCCCCCTGGCGTGGCGTATGCGCCTCCACGAGAGCGGCCACGTCCAGGATGCGGACCGGCGTCCCTTTCTCCGCAGCCAGCACGACCTCTTTAATGTCCTCCGGCGTACGGATCAGCCCGAGCCCGCGAACGATGTACTGTTCCTGGCCATGCCGAATGTACCCGGCCCCGATATTGGCGTTGGACCGGGACAACGCATCGTAGACTGCCGTCAGCGTGAGCCCGTGCGCCTTTAGTCGATCGGGGTCCACCAGGATGTGCGTCTCCTTTCGGAACCCTCCCAGGGCCACAACGTCCGCAACGCCTGGAATTTGCTTGATGTAAGGGATGACCGTCCAATCCAGAAGCGTCCGCAGTTCAGTGGGGGATTTGCCCCCGCCCTCCAGCGTGAATTGATAGACTTCGCCCAGCGGAGTGATCTGGGGTCCGAGGACAGACACCACTCCGTCCGGCAGATCCACCTGGCGCAGGCGCTCCGTGACCACTTGCCGCGCGAAGTACATGTCCACCTCGTCGTCGAAGGTGACGATGATGTAGGACAGCCCGAAGACGGAGACTGACCGAAGGTCAATGGCCTTGGGCAACGCGCTCAGCCCGCGCTCCAGCGGGATGGTGACCTGCCGCTCCACTTCCTCGGCGGCCTGGCCCGGAAACAGGGTGATGATGTTGACCTGAAGGTTGGTGACGTCCGGATACGCCTCGATGGGCAGGTTGAAGTAGGCGAAGAGTCCGTACCCCAAGAGGCCCATGGTGAACAGGAGCGTTGCCAGCCGGCGGTGGACCGCCAGGTCGATGAGTCGGTCGAGCATATGACGGGAGTCTCAGAGCAGCTTGTGGAATGCGGAATCGAGAAGAATTGCGCCTTCGACGACGATGCGATCGCCGCCTTTCAATCCTTTAACGACAGGTACCATCTTGCCCATCTCGGGGCCAAGGGTGACCTCGCGGGGAGTATAGGTCCGCTGGTTCTCGTCGTCTTCGACGTATACGAAGAATTGATCCCCTTTCGTCACAATGGCGGAGGTCGGGATGAGGAAATCGACTTGGGGGCGGTGCAGCGTGACGTCCACGAACATCTCGGGTTTAAGCCGGAGTTGGCCGTTGGGGAGCAGACATCGGAGCTTCGCGGTGCGGGTTGTTTGGTCCAGCAGTTCGCTGACGTATTCGACGGTACCAGGAAACTTGACACCGGGGTAGGCCTGAGCCTCCACTTCGACCGGAAGGCCGGAATGCACACCCTGCATTTCCCGTTCCGGGAGATCTGCGAGAACCCAGACCTTCGACAGGTCCGCGACGATGAATAGCATCCCGCTTCCGGGCTGGATTTCCGCGCCGAGGGATGCGGCTGGGGTTCTGGCGATCACGACGCCGTTGATGGGGGATCGCAACAGGAACTCGGGGGAGGATCTCTCCTGGTTTCCCCCCAAGGTGGCTAGATCGGCCGACGCCCGCTCGTATTCAGCGCGCGCTTGAGCCAGGGCATCTTCCGCTTCGGTAACTTCCCGCTGGGATGCCGCGCCTTCAGCGAAGAGACGTTGCGCACGTGCAAAATTCTTCTCCGCCACGCGGAGCGTCGAGCGGGCCTTCTGCTCCGCCGATTCCACCAGCGTAAAATTCTGGCTATGGATCATCAGGAGCGTTTGGCCATACTGGACCCGATCGCCCGGCTTCGCCAGCACCCTGATTACCCGGCCTTCGACCGGTGAGCCGATCTGTGCCGTTCGGCTCTCATCGAATGTGACGCGACCGTTCAGTGCGATCGTTGAGCCTCCTGATGTGCGCCGGACTTCTTCCACTTTGATGTACTTGAGGTTCTCTTCCGTAGCCGTGAACTGTGTGGCCGGTTGCTTCGCCGCCTGTGCGACCTTGGGCTCATGAGTATCGCTGCACGCCGAGAGCGCCGCGCAGGCTGCTACCAGGAAGACTCGAAAGAACAGCTGTGGGGAGGAGGAAAGACGGAAGAGTAAAGAGGCCGGTGCCGTCAGTGGCATAGGCTGCATTATATCAGTGATGGAGGTGCTTAAGAGTCGAGGCCATGAGCACGATGAAGATGCCGAACCAGAAGGACGCGCGAAGAAACGGAATGCCTTCTGGATCCGCTTCCTCGTCCGCGGCCGTGCCCTTTTCGGCGGGCTCCGGCGGAAAGATGACATTGTAGAGGAAGAGGGTCATGATGCACATGACGAAGAAGAGCTTGACACCCAGCGCGATCAGGTACGGGTTGGTGAATCCTTCCCCATTGGTCGCCTTCATCAGCCGGTTGACGTAGGCGATGTTGATCCCGCCGGTGACCAGGATGATCAGCATGAGGGCGCCGATGATCCGCTGGTACTTCCGGTAGATGGCGTTGGCGAGGGGCTTGACGAGCTCGCCGGGGACTGATTTCTTCAGGGACGGCACGACGGCCATCATCAGAAGACCCAGCCCGCCGATCCAGAGGATGGCCGACATCAGGTGCAGCCAGTGGTTCACGATCGGGATCCACTGGTTGATGAATGCGTCGATGAACTTGTCCATCAGAATTTGAAAACGGGTTTCTCGTTGCCGAAGCGCGCCTTGCGGAGCTCTTCCATGAACTCGGGAGTGATCACCGACAGCCCGCGCTCACGGGCCTTGGCCTCCACGCTCTTCTTGACCATCGCCTGCATGAAGTAGGGAATGCGCTTGAAGCGGGCCGTGGCCTCGTCGGACCAGCGCACCTCGAACTTCTCGGGGGCGGTGTCCACGCCGATCTCGTTGACCTTGACCTTGGGGCCGCCCTTCGGGGTGTAGAGGCACCACTCGTCCGCGTCCAGCCAGTCCCCGTGGTCGGCGTAGGGGCGGGCGCGGCACCCGCCGCAGATGTCGGAGTACTCGCAGTCCGCGCACTTGCCCTTGAGCTTCGGCTCGCGGAACGAGTCGAACACCTCCGAGCGCTCCCACAGGTCCACGAAGCTGACCTCCCGCACGTTGCCCGCGCTCAACGGCATGTACGGGCACGGGGTCAGGTTCCCTTCCGGCGTCACGCGGGCGTAGTTCGTGCCGGCGAGGCAGCCTCCGCCCATGTAGCCGGTAGCCTTGGTTATCGGCGAGTTGGGGTCGCGCTCGTACGCGATGCGCTTGAAGTGCGGCGCGCACCGGGCGCGCACCAGCATGTCGGGATACTGTTGCTGCACGTCCACGAGGTACGTGAGCACCTCCTCGTACTGCGGGGGCGTGATGTCGGTCATCTCCTCGCCGCGGCCCGTGCAGACCAGGAAGAACAGGTTCAACACGCGGGCGCCCAGCTTGTGCGTGAACGCGACCATCTCGGGCACCTCGCGGTAGTTCATCGGCGAGACGCTGAAGTGGATCTGGAACTGCAGCCCGTTGCGCTTGCAGGCCTCGATACCGGCCATCGTGCGCGCCCACGCGCCGGGGAGCCCGCGGAACGCGTCGTGCTTGGCGGGGTCCACCGAGTCCACGCTGATGCCCATGCCCATCACGCCGATCTCGACTAGCTCCTTGGCCAGCGCGTCGTCGATCAGCATTCCGTTGGTCCCGAAGACGACCATGAAGCCGCCCTTGACGGCGTAGCGGGCGATGTCGAGGATGTCCGGGCGGGTGAGCGGCTCGCCGCCGGTGATGACGACGATTGCGTGCTTGTTCACGATCGCCATCTGGTCCAGCAGCGTGCACACCTCCTGCGTCGTCAGCTCGTCGGCCGCGCCGGACGCCCGGGTCGTCGCGTCGAGGTAGCAGTGCCCGCAGCGGAGGTTGCACCGCTTGGTGAGGTTCAGCGCGATGAGGTAAGGCTTCCAGTCGTTCTGCGGAGTGGGTTTGCGACCCTCCGGCAGGAGGCCGGGTCGGTTGATGTACCGTAGGGGGATCGGATTGATGAGCTGGAGCGTGTCGTTCACGACTGCTTGTTGCCGATCAAGCTCTCGATGATGTCCTTGAGGTTGCCGGTCTTCATGGCCTCTTCCATGTAGCCCTTGGCCTGCTCGATCCCGGCCTCCGCGATCTCATAGGTGATGGTCGTCGCGGCGATCTTCTCGGCGTGCTTCTCGATCAAGGCCCGCGTGCAATCGCGCATGTAGCCGGCCGGCGCCCGTTCGAGGCGGGCCACCGCGTCGGGGGTCCAGGTGAAACGGGAGCCCTGGGGCACGGCGGGCTGCGGCGCTTCTGCCTTCTCGGGCGGCGGGAACGCGCCGGTGCCCTTGTTGGCGAAGATCGGCGTGTACTCCTCGCTGGCGGCCTCGTCGATGTAAGGCTTGGCGAACTCCAGCGTGATGGTGGTCATGCCCATCTTGCGGGCAGTCTTCTCGATCTTGGCCTTGCACCGGCGGCGCTGGAAGCCGGCCGGGACCGCGCGGATGGCCTCCTTGGCGTCCTTGGTCCAGGTCATCGGCACGTCGTCGTAGGCGAGCTCGGTCTCGAGCGTGCCCTCGGTCTTGGCGGCCGCCTCGAACATGCTCTTGTCGATCAGCGTGAAGGTGTCGCCGGCGGCCTTGCAGATCGGGCACATGACGGGTTGGTCGCCCTTTGCCGTGTAGCCGCACCTGCTGCAGAGCCAGTAGCTCTGGCTCATGCGATCGAGGTAGGCCTGCGTGCCTGGGCTGACCGCGGGCTTTTCCTCCACGATGCCCGCCATCATGCCGGAAAGCGTCGAACCCATCATGTCGCGGGCCACGCCCTCGTCGGCCTTCATCGCGTTTCGGTCAATGCCCTGCGCGTCGAGCGTGGAGCCGAGCTGTTTCATTGCCTCCATCGCGCCCTTGGGTAGGATGTGGCCGACGGCCGCGTCCACCACCGAGTTGCTGATGATCGTATGGCCCTTTTCGATCGCGTACCGGTGGATGGCGGTCTTGGCCACGCCGCGGGCGAACACCGGGATCTTCTCCATGCGGCGCAGCGCTTCCTCGGTCCACGCGATGGTGTATTCGGCCTGCTGGTCGATCGGCGGGACGTACTTTTTGTTGGAGACCATCACGTGGCAGTCGACCATGCGTAATAGGTTTTCGGCGTCCGAGCCGATGTCCATGTCATCGTCGCTGTGCACGCCGATCCGGCCCACGATCAGCATCCAGGGCTTCTCGCGGCGCACGTACTGGAGCACCTTCTCGAAGGCCTTGCCGTCCAGCAGCGTGGTCTTGATGTCCTGCCCT
>WNGL01006437.1_pt1 | contig 14099 bp, 10 predicted proteins | sample 5400591 | NCBI WGS metagenome assembly WNGL01 (sample SAMN13153377, study PRJNA577476) | soil metagenome | isolation source: 80 cm soil or saprolite under Garry oak tree replicate 1 | place: USA:California | collected 2016-06-15
TTTTAAAGCTTCGGGGTTAGTTTTCTGTGGGCCTAGACGAAATGACAAGGTCCTTTTCGGTGTAGCTTCGCCTTTGATGACAGACACCACAGGTCAGGTCAAAGGCGCGAGCGCCTAACGGGTGCGGATGGCGCGGATCAGGAATCTCGCTAACGAACAAGAAATTTCCGCATCGTTTCGGGCCATCCTTGGTTGCTACTTCAGCTTTACATTCGACGGCCCAATATAGAGTTTTCACGACGGTGCTTTTTCTTACGCCACAGGCGCTTTTACCCACTCCATTGGAATCTCGTTCTTTTCGCCTTTGGTGCTTACGAGCCATGCTATGCTGCTGCATTTTCCTGCTTGTCTCGACTTGGCGTCTGACCCGAAAGGAGCAGCCGAGAACTTGTTAGTTGGCGCTAACACGTGGCTGTTGAAAAACTCTTCCTTGCAAAATTCGCAAAAATGAAATTGCGTCAGGATGCGTTATAAGCGGTCTTCTCCGATCGCAAGACATTTCCTATCCCCAAATTTTGGCCACTTGAGACGAAAGGCGAGTTTTTCAACACCCACAGGCGTTAGCACTAATTGACCAGGGAAAGGATGGCTGGACACCCCGCCATGAGTGCCGTCGCATTTGCAACAGCTATTAAGTTTAAGTTCATGTGGGTGGAGTAACAATCCTGGCGACGAGTGCCACAGCGAGCGCATCCAATGGCGGGCACAGACATGAACCAATCGAAGTTTGTAATCCTCGGCGGAGGAATGGTCGCGGGGCACGCAGCCAAACGACTGGTTGAACTTGGACTTGCACCTGGTGAGTTAGCAATTCTCTCAGCCGATAATTCCATTCCCTATGAACGACCACCACTATCGAAGGGTTTCCTGGCCGGCAAGGATAGCGAAGATGCGATCCGAATCAATCCTGAGGATTTTTATAGAAGGCAGGGAATCGAGTTGAGGCTCCAGTGCGATGTCTCGGGGGTGGATCTCAAAGGCAAGCGGCTAATCCTTAAGCAGGGTGACGAGTTCGGGTTCGAGAAGCTGATCGTGGCCACCGGCGCGCGCCCGCGCACACTAAATATTCCTGGTTCTAAGCTTCGAAATCTGTATTACCTCCGTGTGCTTGACGATTCCAAACTCATTCGCAGTGCAGCGGAAAAGGCGAAGGACGCAGTCGTGATTGGTGGCGGATTCATAGGCATGGAAGTGGCCTCGGTACTTGCTCAGAAGGGGATCGAAGTTACGATGATCTTGAGTGACGATCGAATCTGGAAGCGGCTCTTCTCACCAGAGATGTCGAAGTTCTTCGAGGCTTATTACGTGGCCCGCGGCGTCCGACTGAACAAATCGACAGCCCTAACGGAGCTGCGAGGTGATGAGGCTGTCAGTTCAGCCGTCCTCCAGGATGGTCAGACCGTCCCATGTGATCTAGTAGTTGCCGGTATTGGAGTACAGCCTGCGATCGAGACTCTCGCGAACAGCGGCCTCGATGTGGGTGACGGCATTATGGTGAACGAATACTTGGAGACCAGCCATCCCGACGTTTTAGCAGCTGGCGACGTGGCGAACTACCAGGATGTGATTTTTGGGAAACGCAGGCGGGTTGAGCACTGGGACAACGCCGTTTCCCAGGGTCAATATTGCGGTCAGTCGCTTATGGGCCAGAGAGCTCCCTTCAAGCATGTACCATATTTCTTTTCCGATGTTTTCGATCTCTCATACGAGTATTGGGGTGATTCTGCTGGTGCTGACCAAGTCATTCATCGTGGAGATGTGTCGAGCAACAGTTTCAGCGTATGGTGGCTACATCAGCAGCAAGTCGTAGCTGCATTCACCATGAATCGTCCTGATGAAGAGAGAAATGTAGTCCCGAAATGGATCGAGGCCCGGCAGGCCGTGTCCACGACAAAATTGGCAGATGCATCACAATCGATCGAGACGGCGTCACTTGCGGCTGCAGCTTGATCGCGACGAGAAACCCACAAGCGCTCAACGAGTGTAATGGCGATTCTTCGCCAGTTATTTGCGGATGGCAACTGAAAGGATGATGGCAATGGTACGCCGGCGCCTCCCGCCTAATGAATCAACGCACCTGCAAGTTGGCGCCACTCCTGCAGCGGTAAAGCCTTAGGATCCGAACACAACGCCTGAATGCATACATGATCCGCGCCCGCAGCCTGATGGGCTTGAACCCGGCGTTGGATAGCCCTGACGTCGCCCCAGGCAACAATCGCATCGATCAGATGGTCGCTTCCGCCGTTCTTGATATCCTCTTCCGTAAAGCCCAGCCGAAGGAAATTGTTGGTGTAATTAGGGAGCCCGAGATAAATGCTAAGAAATCCGCGCGCGATTTGTCGTGCTTTGGTTGAGTCGGTTTCCAGCACCACCGCTTGTTCAACGCAAAGCAATGGGCCTGCTCCCATTAACTCACGAGCCTTGGCAGTGTGTTCGGGCGGGACGTTATAAGAATGGGCTCCGTCGCTGCGTTTCGCAGCCAACTCCAGCATTTTGGGGCCCAGTGCCGCCAGCACGCGAGACGTTGCCGCAGGCGACACACTGTTATACGGAGCACCGTCCATGGCGTCCAGGTAAGCACGCATAGTTTCGACAGGCTTTGCATACTTGTGCCCACGCAACTGCTCCACCAGAGGGACATGGCTAACACCCAGACCCAATAGATAACGGCTCGGATAGGCCTCGCTTAATGTCTTTTGTCCGGAAACCATAGTAAAAGGATCACGTCCATAGATGTTAGCGATTCCATTGGCCACCACGATGCGGGAACTTCCGGCCAGCAACAAGGCCGACTGCGTGAAAGTTTCGCGGCCGGTCGCCTCGCTGAACCACACTGCGCCGTAGCCAAGTTCTTCGAGCTCCGCGACGGTCTCTTGGATCTTCCGGGCAGGCTGTTGTTCGAAGGCGCCCGTCCAGATTCCGATTTGTTTCAACGAAAGAGATGGTTTCATTGTTGCTCCTTTGCAAGCGAGCCGGCCTTGCCGCAAGACAAATCCTGCTCCCAAGACCGTCTGCCAGAAACAGGTAAGAACACAAAAGAAAGTGCTCGTGTCCGGTTTCGTACTTCACTTCTTACTTCAGTCCTTTGACGAAATCCGCGACGGCCTTAGCATCGTCAGCCGATAGTCCCGCCATGGCTTTCTTGTGCGGAGCTTCTTGGCATCGTTGCCCTTGGTAAGCAAATCGGTGATCTGATCAGCAGTGAGGCTAGTCCCTTTCAGCGCGGGGCCGATCTTGCCCTGACCCTCAGGGCCGTGGCAGGTAGCGCAAGGGCATTCGGTCATTCTATCGAGGTAGATGAGTGAAATCGAGATTTATCGCCAATTTGCCGTCCGGTTTCATGGTAATTTTGTCCGAGCGGTAACACGGGATAGTTAGCGTAAGCCTCAGAACGCGACAGTTCTTGATCTTGGGCACCTGGACCATGTTTGTGGTCGCATATGTGTGGAGCTTCCACATCGACCCGCCGCACGATGACGAATACGGCAAGTGGCTCTTTCTTTCCCTTCTCGATACAGGATTGCCGTGGGCGTGTTGCTCCGTAAACCTTGCCCTCGTAGTCCTGTCGTTAGACACGCCACCGCGCACGAGACGAAGATGGATCACCGCGATGTGGGCATTGGTTACTATTTCACTTGCATGGGTGAATCTCCACTCGCTCTTACAACCCAGCCCACTACCAGAACCGACATGGTATAAGCCCGTTTGGCGCATAAAATCCACGGTGGAGGATTTCGCCTTTCGGCGCCTGTTCCCGGCCTTGTTCATCTTGGCAGCATCCCTTTGGATAGAGAAGAAGCTCGTCCGACGAGGACTGTTGACGTAATCAGGGCATTGTAAACGGCGCAAACTTGTGCTATCGCCTGATTACATCAGTTATGATGCTCGTCGTTATTAAGGAGGAAGGATGGGTCTGTTTCACACGGATTCGGTGGCCCTCGGGTATTCCAACGTTGAGGCGGCGAAACAGTCGTGGATCGACACGTTCGGTTGTGAGGTCGTAACAGTTCCACCGGACTGGGACAATCCGCTGCCCTCAGACTTGGCCCTGACACTTCCGGGTGACAAGGAGCCGACGATCCTGCTGAGTGCTCAGTCGGAAGTGCAACAGGCACGCTTCGACAGACCCTCGCCGGTCGCAACCGTCATCTTCTGCGACACGCTAAAGAAGGCCCACGAACATCTTTCTAGTCGCGGCGTTCTTGCTGGACCTATCCAGGACGGGGGCGACATGCAGTTCTTTGAGATCCGCGACACCGAAGGGCACTTGATCGCAATCTGCAAAGAACCGTAAGAGTCAATGAGTGCAATCGCCTGATGGCTTCAATTGACATCAACTTGTTGGCTGTCATTCGCCCAGAACCTCGCCCATTGGCACCCCGTAGTTGGCGAAGATTTGCCGTCACTCTCACACCATACAATCATCGCAATCGCTAACTACTCTCGCTGACCATAAGTTTTTCAATCTGAACGAAAAGTTTTTCAATCTGAACGAAATTGGCGGTGTTCCCCGACAACACGCGCCCCGACGAGAGCAGTCAACTCGGCGGTCGCGCGCCCTGCGGGGTTGTCCCACGCTGGATAGTGTGCTGGGTTGAGCGAAAGCATCTCGGTTCACAGTACGCATGCATAAATTAACGCTATTTGTGGTCTGCTCACCAGTGAGAACTACGGATAAAACGGGGTCAGTGTCATTGCTCGGCTACAATGGCCAAGTCCCAAGGCTTCAGCTTGAGTGCCTGCCCGGACCGCAGCGAAGTGTCAGTCAGCAGATCCGATCCATTGCCATACGGATAGCGAAACGACTGCTCTTCCCCGGAGAAGTTCAGGTAATAGTGCAATAATTTCCCCAATGCATTGCGCCCGTGTCGAACCTTGACTGTGGGCGGAAGGGTTTGATCCGGCCCAGTCAAGCCGGCACGCTTCAGGACCTCGCGAACGATCTCACACTGCAATGCGTCCGAGACCACGGTTCCCTCATAAGTCAGGGCACCATTTCCGTAGTAGTTGCGTGTGATCGCTGGAAATTTCCAGTATGGGTCTTCAAACGAAGCGATCACCTCGGCCGTGTCCAGGATAAGAAATTCCTCCCATATCGCCCCCTTGTTTTGTTCGCCTACTCCGTACGGATCGGGCGTGAGCCGCTCGGGCTCAGGAAGATTTGTGAACTCTTGATAATGAAATCCAGCTGCACGGCGGAGCGGCCCTGGCGCCATGACCTCACGCACCGTTGAATATTCATTTGTGAAACCGCTCTTGAAGGCCATCAACACCTGGCCGCCACTTTTCACGTAATCAGAAATCTGCTGCAAGACCCCGTCAGACGCACTGTACAAGGGGGGGACCAGCAATACCTTGTAGCGTGATAGGCTTGCGTCCCCGGCCGCGACAAAGTCGGGTTCGACGTTCAGCTCATAGAGCGCGCCATACATTTGCTGAAGTACGGTCATGTAGTCTGCGTGATCGCTGAATGGCATATAGCTCAGGGCATTGGCCGAGTCCGCACTGAAGAGGACCGCGACCTGACTGTCCTTCTTAAGATTCACAAGTTGCGGCCCCAACCTCTTCAACTCCTCTGCCACCCGCGACACTTCAGCATAGGTTCGATTTGGTTGCAGATCATGCGAGAGAACGCCTTTCCAGTAAGTTTCCTGTCCATAGTGCAATGAGTGCCAGTGCCAGTACTCGACCATGTTCGCGCCTGCGGCCAGATGCGTGTACACAACCTGCCTAAGCTGGCCTGGATATTGCGGATATTGTGTGCGTGAGTCCCAGCTGATTGTCTGCGCATTTGTTTCCGTCACCAGAAAGTTCGTATTTTTTAGGGAGCGTGCAACATCATCCGAGAGCCAGATCGAGCGCCCGTTGAGCCGCTTCTGGGTCTCGAAATATGGGTTGATTGCGGCTATGTCGAGATTACGCGCAATCGCCCACTGATCAAGGTTGGTGTGCACGCCGCCGCTGAAGTCCTGCGTAATGAACTGGTCCGATCGTTTGTACTCGTTGACGATCTTCGCCTGCCATGCGAGATAGTCAGTCACGATGTCGTGCTGAAAATTCTCCCACTCCAGCTTGTATCCAGGATTGAGAATTCCATCTCGTGACGGAAGATCCTCCCACTTGTCCACCAACTGTCCCCAGTACGCAAATCCCCAGGCCTTGTTCATGGCGTCTGGAGTCTTGAATTTCCTCTTCAAGCGGTCCAGAAACACGGCCTCGGAGTACGGGGTGCTTACTCCGGTGGGAAAGGTTTCGTTGTCAATTTGATAGCCAATCACCGCGGGATGATCTTTGAAACGGCTGACGATCTCGCGAATGATCCGTTCCGCGTGCTGCCGAAAGTGCGGGTTGAGAAAATCGTAATTCTGTCGCACGCCGTAATAGCCAGGCGTCCGCAATGGTGGATAGCTAGGCGAATACGGATCAGACAGCGGCGGCGCGGTTCCCGCGTGACCAACGACAATATCGGGATGCTCTTGATAAAGCCAGGTGGGAATGGAGTACGTGGGCGTGCCCAAAATGACTTTGATCCCCGCTGCGTGTAGGCGATCCAATACCCGCTGCATCCAGGCAAACTCGAAATCTCCATCGCGCGGTTCCCAACTACTCCATGTCGATTCGCCCACACGAACCACCGTAATTCCCGCTTTCTGCATCATCTCGACATCTTTGTCCAACCGGTCGCTGGGCATGTATTCGGGGTAATACGCCACGCCGTAAAGGACAGTGTCCATCTTGTTGGGAGTGAATGCTTGCATGCTCTGTCCCCTTGCGCTCATCGCGCCTGCAGTTAGGAAAAATACGAGGATTCCCATGATTTCGTGATAACGCGGTCCGTTGTTCATCCAGTTCGCTCTCCTGGTCATCATCTTCGCCATCGCGCAATCGCATCCGCTTGGCACCCGTAGAATACGGACGGCACGTCTGAGTTCTTTCACGGTCCAGCAACTGTCATCCTCTCGCGACGAGCACGCTCGACTCTACGACTCTCTCTGCACGGCTCGACTTCCAGGAACCGCAAGTCTGTAGGTCTAGGGTTACTGGACGACACCAGTGCGGTCGAGCGTCTCAGCACGAAGTCTGTCTCTAGCACGTACTCTCTCGGCTCCTTGCCCTTGGTACGATCCAATTCGCCGAGTAAGGCGCGAAACGCGAGCCTTGCCAACTCGGCCTGTGGCACTCGCACCGTAGTGAGGGGTGGAGTTATGGCCCTCGCGAAGGAAATGTCATCACATCCGATGACCGAGAGCTCCTGCGGTACCGCGACACCCAACTCGTGTGCCTGTCTTATTACTCCGACTGCCGTCATGTCGTTGGAACAGAAGATTGCGGTGGGTTGATCTCGGAGTTGTGCGAGCTGCGCGAAAGCGCTCATGCCTCCTTCCACCGTGTCATCTCCAGTGACAATCAGCTCTGAAGACACACCGATGCCGATTTCGGAGACATATTTCTCGAACTCCGAACGCTTGGTCAAGGCTGACGTCGAATGCAAGGGCCCGATTACGTGCGCGATTCGCTCGTGTCCCAAGGCAGCCAGATGCTCCAGCGCTTGCCGAATACCCCGCCCATAGTCGATCCAAACCGCACTGGCTTTGGAACCCCGAGGTCCTCCATTGACAGACACCGCGACAATCCCCTGAGCTCTGAGATTCTCAGCGATCAACTCTCCCCACCCAAATGTGAGGATGGCTGCACCTTCGATTCTGCGCTCCACCATGCGGCGCACACACAACTCGATGCCGTTGAAATCGTGGAACGTTGAGGCCACGAGGACTTCATACCCGCGCCGGACCGCAGCGTTTTCAAAGCTCTGAATAATCTCCGTAAAGAAAGGATCAGCGATACAGGAAACGACGAGTCCAAGAGTTCGGCTCTTCCCGGAGGCGAGCCCACGTGCCTGACTGTTGGCGGAATAGCCAAGTTCGGCGACTACTTTCCGAACTCGCTTCGCCAGCTTGCGATTCACTGTTGGGACGTGATTGACTACTCGCGAGACCGTCGCGACCGAAACCCTGGCACGTTCTGCGATCTCACGAATATTCATCTCATTGACCTGGTCGCTCGTTTCGGAAACGAACTGTAAAGGAACCATGATGGCGATACGTGAATTGCCCTGCACCGGTCGAAAGCACTGCAACGACATGGTGGACTAGGTACGGGGGCGCTCATTTGAACGCCCCGGTTTTTGGTCATTAACAAATCAGTTTCAGAAGTACAGGTGCAATCCAAGCTGAATGATGCGGTTAGGAAGCGAAGTTTGGCTGATTGTCCCCAAGCCAGAACCTCGCAGGCCTTGGCTGGAATTCACGGGATTGTAGCCTGTCTTCGGATCGGCATTCGGTTCAGTGAATTGCGCGTGGTTTGGCAGGTTAAAAAAATCCGCCGAGAACACAAGCCGAGTCTGTTCTCCGGCTGGGATCTTGAAGTCCTTCTGCAAGGAGAAGTCGAGATTGTCAATACCCGGGTTCCGGACATTCGAGAAGAAACGCGGAGCATTGCCAAAGGCAGCCGAGACCTGACAACCAGAACAGAATGTGGAAGGGGTCGAGACCAATCCCGGACCCGGGCATGTCCCCGAGAAGTCGAACGCTTGATTATTAAACCAAAGGTTGGGACTTCGTTGGGATCCCGAGATCGAGGCCGGATTGCCAATCAGCATCGGGCGATTTTCCAACACGCCGGCACTGTTGCAGAAGCCGTAATTGTTGTCGGTAATTCCGAAGGGAGTACCGGCCTGAATCGTATAAATGGTTGCCACTCGCCAGCCCCCCAACACCACGCCGGCAGCGCCGCTGTTGAGCCATTTCTTGCCTGGGCCAAATGGAAGTTCTACAATCGGCGCGATGGTAAAGCGCTTCGGTATATCTCCCGCGCTTACCGACCGCTCCGCTTTGCGGTTATAGAAGTCCTGTCCTAAAACATCTAGCGACCAAAAACCGCCCCAGTCAGACGACGAGTCGTCAATCAGCTTGCTCCAGGTGAAGTTCGCAAGCATGGAGAAGCTGTGCGAGAAGCGATGATCAAATTGCGCTTGCATCGAATGGTAAATCGAACTGGAAAGGCCCCACCACCCGGGAGTCACCGTTAGACAGCAGTAGACCGAAGCCCCCCCGGCGTTCACTGCTGCCGCAGCCGCAGGGCAGTACGGAGTGCTGGTTTCCGAAAACACACCCGGAGAGCCAAAGCCGGATGGCACGAACTGGGCGCTCGCGGGTGTCTGCTGGCACATGTTGTACGCATAATTGATAGGCAGATGGGTGCCTTTGCTGCCGACATATCCCACTTGCGCAACCGTGTTGGCGCCAAATTGCTTCTGCACTGTAAAGTTCCAGAGCTGGGTATACGACGGGGTTTGCTTCCGCGGCGCCCAGGAGGAGAACGACACGTTTCCATTTACAACGATAGGAGTAGTGATTGCCGAAGGGTTGGGACTGGTCACGGTTAGAGAAGTGTCCCAAGAAGTGCCCGCCGGAATACTGCTGCTCGCGAGGAGATTCGGTCCAGGCTGGCCATCGCCGGCGCGACCATGGCCGACGAATCCCGGGTGCATAATGCCGTAGCCCCCACGAATTACGAACCCGCCCTGTGGGTTCCATGCGAATCCGATTCGTGGCTCGAATTGCAGCTTCGAAGGATCGAGCGTCGTATCCGGTGTTCCGTTGACCCCAAATTGTTCCCAATGCGGAACGCACGAGGGGTCTTTCCCGGTGTACAGAATCGCGCAAGGATCGAAGAAAGCATCGCCATGATGGATCTCATGGAAAGACTGATCATACTGATACCGTAGTCCGAGGTTCAACGTCAGCTTTGACGACAGCTTAAAGTCGTCTTGGACAAAGGCGGAATAGGACCACGCTCGCGAGGAAGCGAACGCGTTTTGTACCTCGACGCTGCTACCGCCGGCTACCACGCCAAACAGGAAGTCAGAAAAAGCATTGCCCGTGGCTCCCCCCTTAAAACTGAACTGACCGTCAACCGTGTTCGGCTGGTAATTGTCCATGGAGTAGTGGTCGAATTGTGCACCCGCTTTAATACTGTGCCTGCCCACTAACTTGCTGATGTTGTCACTGAAATGGAGAGTAGAAGCTGGCTCATAGAGCATTCCGCCGTTACTAACACCCGTATAGTTAGTGATACTGACTGCCGGCGTGCCGCACTTGGTACCGCCACCGGTGTCAGGAACGGCGGAGAGACAGTTGGGAATGCCGCTGATTCCAAATGTAGAGGGTGACGTTGCGCCTACTCCGAAAGCTGTCCGGTCACCAATTCGGTGCGTGATACCGAAACGGAAGTCGTTCAGCAGTGCGGCGTTGAAGGTGTGCGTCCATCCGATCGTACCGGCATACTGCTTTGTACGTGCAATTTGTCTACCAGCATTGCCCACATACACGGAGTTGTACGCGTAACCGACGCCGTAATCTGTATGCCACGCTCCGAAAATATGATCGGTTTGCGAGAGGTTCAGATCAATACGTGGGTTAAACCGGTTCAGAGTAGTGCTGCCGGGGGAATTGAGCGACAGCGCATTGACTCCAATCCCTGCTGCCGTCCCGCCACTGGCCCATACTCCCAGCAGCGCTTGAGAAACCGCGCTGACCGGGCTCGTGGCGTTCGCGACATTGTTATATGGAAGCGGATTTCCTGTGACCGGATCAACAATCTGCTCGGCCGAATTGCTGCAGATTCCGGAACTGTTAAATGAATCGGGAGGCGCACAGAGAGCGCCCAGGTCCCCACTGCGGAATGCGGCATTGGGAACTAATACGCCAGTTACCGGCTGGCTGCCGTGCGAACGAATTGCTTCATAATCAGTGAAGAAGAATAACTTGCCTTTGATAATTGGTCCGCCGATGCTGCCACCAAACTCGTCATAGGTGAACGGGTTTTTCGGCTTGCCAGGATCTACGAAGTAGTCTTTGGCATCGAGCTTCTGATTGCGGTTGTATTCATAGGCCGAGCCGTGGAACTCGTTCGTGCCGCTCTTGCTGACGGCAATCACGATTGCGCCGCCAGCCTTGCCGTACTCCGCCGACATGCTGTTCTGCTCGATGCGGAACTCTTGGATTGCTTCCACCGTGGGCTGCACGTCTTGCCCGCCAAATACCGGTGGCGTGATCGAAGTGCCATCCAGCACGTTGTCGTCGTTGCGGGGGCGGCTGCCGCTGATGCGCACATTGCCGCTATTCTCGCAGCCACCGACTCCGGTGCCACTGCCCGAGCAGCCGAACTGCTGCGACACACCTGCCGCCAGTGTCAGGAAATTGTAAGGGCTTCGGCCGGCGCCACTTTGCGTCGGCAGCTCCTGCAACTGAGTCACATTCAGAGTCTGTCCGAGATCTGATTGCTGGGTCTGCAACGTTGCCGTGTTGGAGGCACTAACCTCGACCGTCTCGGTCACCGTACCAGGCTGAAGAGTTAAATCCATCTTCGGGTTGGCGCCCACTTCAAGGAGGATGCCTTTGGCGAAGGCGGTCTTAAAACCCTTAGCCCCAGCCTCAACCCGATAAGTGCCCGGGTTCAGGCTGTCGGCGCTGTAGATGCCCGCACTGTTGGTGCTCAGCGTCTTGGAGACACTGGTATCTATGTTCGTGACCTTGACAGACGCACCAGGAATTGCGGCACCGCTGGAGTCCGTCACAGTACCGCTGATGGTTCCAAATAATCCTTGCGCCATCATCTGGGATGGGCATAACAGCCCAATGGACAAACAACAAAACGCGACCGCCGAAGCTACATGGATTCTCACAATGCCCTCCGCGAAGAATAAAATCCGGCTGATCTAGTGCTGGCCAACGACCTTATGTACTCGTTCCTACCTCGGAAACCCACAGCTGTCCGGTATTCCGCCAGTTTCGCCCGCGCTAAGCAATATGCGTGTGCGCTCGTCCACTCACAACATCCCCCTTCTACGCGCCCTGGTTCTCGTCCTTCAAGGTCATAACGGTTAAGGCGGCAGTTATGAGAAGCCCACGGCGCGAGATAGGTTAGAACGTCAGTTTGAATCCCGCGTATTCGAGATCTCGGGTCCCAGAAAAGGCCGCAGCTGATTTGAAAGGTGAGGTGAGCGAGGCTGGCCGGCGCAAAAGCCAACCATTCCGCGTTGAGCAGGCAGGCCGACTAACTGACGTTTGCCGGAATCGCAGCCAAAAGTAACTGCGATTATCAGGCAGATTAACCGTTAATTGACGGTGGGAAGTGGTCCGACCTCAACGCGTTGACTGTCGGGCGCGTTGGGTGTATCGTGCGGCAGTAAATAAAACAGACGTATCGGGTCCTCGCGCAACTTCCCAAGGACCTTCCCGACGTGGGAGTTAGAGTGACGACCTTGCACAGCCCCGTCGCCCTTCCTATATCTCTTTTTGAGAAGAGGGAGGAACTGCGCCGAATTCTCGAAAGCAAACACTTTGCTAGCTCGCCGAAGAAGAGCCGGTTTCTTGAGTTTGTTTCGGAACAAGCGTTTCTTGGCAACGGTGACAAGCTGAACGAGTACCTGATCGGCGTGGAGGTCTATGACCGGGGTCCCGAGTTCAATTCGCAAAAGGACCCAATCGTACGGGTACAGGCCCACGAAATCCGGCGTCTGCTGAAAAAGTATTACGAGGAGGAGGGCAAAGACAGTCTCATACACGTAGCCCTCCCTTCCGGCGCCTATGTTCCAGTCTTCGGCAGGAACGCGACAGAGGAGGCAGAGAACTCCGAACTCGCGACGGAACCGGCCGCTTCTGGATCCCACCGCAGAGGCCGGTTGCACTTGGCATTCACTCTGACCCTGGCCGCTGCGTGCTTAGTGCTTGCACTTCTTCTCGTCGCCCGTGGCTGGCGAAATGGGAAGGTGGCGCAGTCTGTGCCGGCTGTGACTGCTTTACCGGAAGACCTGGAGTGGTTCTGGCGACCCTTCCTCCCACCAGCCGAGCCGCCTCTGATCGTGATCCCGAACCATCCATTGCTGCGGGCCGCGCACGGCGGTGACAGCCCACAAACACTGGCTCGCGGCCACCAGATACCCAAAGCAGACCTGCCGGAGTTTCGCGATACGATCCATTTTCGCGAGCTGAAGCGATTCCTCTTTGTCCCCTCGGTGACCGATTTTACGTCCGTCGGGGAAACGATGGGACTCGTCAGCTTGTGCCAGATGTTCTCCAACGTTGGACAGCAGTATCGGGTGCAGCAATCACGATTGGTGAATTTCGAGGAGATCAAGGGAAACAATGCAATTCTGCTTGGAGGGAATCAGTCTTGGAGTGGCCGGGTATTTCTCAATGTCCAGGGGTTTCATTTCCAGAGCGGCGTGATTACCAACACGAAACCTCGGCCTGGGGAGCAATCCCTATACCGCCCCGAATTTGATCCGGTGACGAACCAGCTTCGGCGTGACTATGCTCTCGTGCTGATGCTTCCGAACGAAAGAAGTGATAAACGCGTTCTCTTGATTTACGGCATCTACACTCAGGGATCTCAAGCAGCGATCGAGTTCCTCACGAACCCTGAACGGATGGCGGACCTCCGCAAAGCTTTGATGGAGCTTTCACTCGACCACAAAACCGTCCCAACGTATTTCCAGGCGCTGCTCACTACTACGGTGGAAAATGCCGTTCCTGGCAATTTCTCGCTCGTTGCCGTCCGGACGATTCCCAACTGACTCGGCGCTGGATTTCAGGACTGGTTCCCACGAATTACTGCGCGTTGACGGAGATCCGTCCAGCGCGTACATCTGGCTTACGCCGAGGTGAAGGACAGAAATTAGGACAGCCTGCCAAACTTGGGTCCGATTTGGTCCAATTACATTTGAACACGTGGAAAAACCAGGGTACAGGACGCAGAGCCGACGTCCGGCCGATCATCCGGGCCGGGGACCGAACCAGCTACCAGATGGCGGCGCTTTCTCTTTGGGGCGCGAGAAAAGTAAAATGCACAGTTGTTGAGAAGTCGTATCAGCACAGGCGATGGAAGCCTGCCGCCGTTAGAATTGCGCGTTAAATTTCGGATCGCTACTTGGAGGTCTTATGAGCTCGACTCTTTGTTGCGTCTCTGTTTTGATCGGGCTGTACCTCTCGACCGCGCCGGCCGGCGCTCAACAGAGGGAACAAAAACCAGACACG